>Ga0182741_1000740_pt1 | contig 46391 bp, 10 predicted proteins | sample eDN5th37CBELigOP_FD_128874 | JGI IMG/M metagenome (GOLD analysis project Ga0182741, IMG submission 128874) | Enriched Organic Plus compost microbial communities from Emeryville, California, USA - eDNA 5th pass 37_C BE-Lig OP (version 2) (version 2) ... | reverse complement strand
AGCGCAAGTCCGTATGATTTCGAAAGACCGAAGAGGGCCATGAAAAGTGCGTTACCCAGCAGACCTGCTAAAAGGATTGGTCTTCGGCCTACTCGGTCGGAGAGCCAACCGAGTGGATACGAAGAGAAGAACTGTGCCAGAATGAAAGCCGATGCAAGCAAACCTGCGAAATAACCAATGGAAGTATCGTCACGGGCAATCCTAAAATCACGCACCATATCGGCAATGAAGGGATATAGCAGATTCGCGGACATGCACTCTGCGAAGAAGCACATTAGGACGACAATGAGTTGCTTCCAAGGAAGGGGGTTTGGGGCTGGCGTTGCTTCTTTCTGTTCGCCCTCGTTGATAGGCAGGGGAGATGGCACTCCTGGTGACATGGATGGTAAATCACGATTCTGAGGATCGCCACTCACCACCGCGATGACTGGAGGGCCGCCACTCTTGGCGGGTTGTGCCCCAGGGTTGTTCGGGTCTGCATTGGGGTACAGTACAACATACGCAGGTGGCGTAACGCCTGGCGTTCGGTTCTCTGGTGTGTCCATATTTCTAATAGGTGGCAGAACCACCTGAGGCACTGTCTGATTGCTTGCACCGGGGTCGACCGCAGCTTGGGCGCCGAGTTGCACATACACGCTGGGGTTCTTGGTGTTGATCACAGTGGGCACGCTACCGTTAGATGACGCAGCGAATGCAGCCTGTGGGGGGACACCAGCAGAGGATTGCGTGATCGACACACCACCATCTGCATCCTGGATGATTCGGACGCGATACGACGACGAGCTTTGGGTGGGAGAATGCTCGGGACGGATCTGCGAACGGATCTGCTCAAAGAGCGACGGACCCGATTGTCCTTGCTGGGGAATTCGCCAGGTGTAAGTGGGTTGTTGCTGCTGTTGTTGCAGCGAAGGGTCCGTGTAGTATGACAGACTGCCGACCAGGCCCTCAGTCGCACTGAAGGTCATCTCTCGCGGCGCTCTTCGGCCTGACCAGTTGTTAGTGTCGTTGCTGGACATCCTTGGTCGGCTGGATTACACAACTCTGCGAGTCGATCGCCTATGCGGGGGTCCTAAACGGTACAATACGAGTCGATGACTCAGATCACGAAGGGTATACGAGCGCAGACGGTATCCCACGCGAGTGCAGATACTCAATTGGAGGCGAGAGCTCGCCTTCCTAAATGTTACGACGGGAAAAAGAATAATCCGCGCGATCAGTGCAAGTGTAAGATAAATCACACAGAGTGTCAAAGTGGAACAAACAGTTCTGCATGTTTGCATCATCCCGTGCACATGCACACCCGACCTTTTCAGCATATCACTTGAAATGTGGTACGTGGTACGCTTTGGAGTTTGGCCTGATGCGGCTAAAACAGTCCGGCACAAATTCGGAGGTGAGAGCGTGAGTGTGAGAGTGAGCGCGAGCAAGCGAGCGGGGATGGCGAGGGGTAAGAAAGGTCGCCCAATCCTCAGACAATCTGCAGCATTATGTCAGTATGATATCGCACAGCATCCCACTACACTCGCGGATCTGAGTTGATTAACGGAATTGGTTTACCTATACATTGCACTGGATACTCGTATTACCCTGACAGATAGCTTCCCTAGTCACCGTCAAAGTGTTTTGTATCAGAACGAAACCAAGATCCATGCTGAGCCTGATGCGTGCGGGCCCGATCAGACCGATCCTCGCTCTGTGACCTGCGGATAAACTGTCAGTATGCTTGCGCGGGTATGCCCAGTTTGTGTCCAATTTATAACTCTATCCCTCATGCGATGATACAACCCTCCTCGTCTCGCTCCTCACTCTCGCACAGATCCTGCAAACTCATGCCCAAGTCAGTCACTGCTTCCTCCCCGAACAGTGGCAGTGGTAGCAGCGGAGGTGGTAGTGGTGGTGCAGGCTCTTCGCCCAGCAACCTCGTGCGCTTCCTCCAGCTTCTGGGCGTGCTGCTCATCGCAACGACCTTTTACTTCTGGCGCCAGCCTGCGAACACCAATCCCGAAGCGTTCTCGTTGCCACCTGCGAGCCTTCCCGTCAAGCGATCCAATATCCTGGGTAAAGCTGAGGTCCTGTGGAAGCACCGGCTGACACGTGGCCCTGAGTCGTTTGCGTTTGAGCCTGAACCATATGGTAAATATGTGTACACTGGCACCTTGGATGGCAAGATCTTACGAATGAATGCGAAGAACCCTAAAGGAAGGTACGTAACTGGATGTAAGGAGAGACATAAGTATATGGACCGCTGCGAGGTAGAACCGGTATGCCTTGTATGCGCTTCGCTCATGCTCTCACTCGTATTCTCCCCTGCCCTTCTCCACCTCCACCGACTACTTATTCAGTATCCCGCAATATATCATCAGCACTGGCAACCCTGAGCTCGCCCTACCCCTGCCCTGCGGTACTCCTGACACTATGCCTATCTGCGGACGACCGCTCGGACTTGAGTTCGACTCGAATGGTGACCTATACATCGCTGATGCTTACAAAGGTTTGATGAAGTTGGACTTCAACAAGCGATCACTAGAAACCCTGACCAACCAAGTTAATGGGGTGAGACTAGCATTCACCAACAGCTTGGCGATCGCTGAAGATGTTGATGAGGATGGAAACGTCGTTTCGCGCAAGATTTATTTCACCGATAGTTCGCGCCATCAACTGCATAACCTTGCCGCTGAGATGTTCGAAGCTGGCCCGTATGGCCGTGTGCTGGAGTACGACACAGCGACGCGTACCACACGAGTTGTCGCCACTGGATTGCACTTCGCGAATGGATTGGTGATCACACCCGATCAGCGCTGGGTGATCGTGAGCGAACTCACGCGAGCACGACTGACAAAGGTAGGCATTGCCCCCGACAACTACGGAGTCCTCCAACCTTTCTCGACTAATCTCCCAATTCTCCCGGACAACGTGACATGGGGTCCAATTGACGAAGAAACCGGTGAAGCGACGGAGCTCTGGGTGGCTGGAACAGTTCCTCGTTATCCAGGTCACTTCTCGCTGTTCGACTTTCTTGCCTCGTATCCGAAGCTGCGCAAGGTATTGGCCAAGATCATCAACACTACTATTCTTGGATATTTCACACCGAAGTACGGCGGTGTACTTCGTATTGACGCGGCTACTGGCGAAGTGCTGGAGCTCCTTGAAGATACGACGGGCCGCGTGAAGTACTTGGCCGAGGCCAAGTACCATAACGGATACATGTACTTGGGAAGCTACCGTGGTGAAGTGCGCCAGGTCAGTCGAATTCCTTGGGACCCGAAGACTCGCTCTACCCCGCTCCTTGATGCGTCGTCTACGACGAAATCTTCTGGTACTCGTCAGGAGTTGTAAGTCTCATCGGGTCAAGAGTGGTCGGGTTTAGGCTACCTATGTGATGGGTGGGGCAGGCCGACTGTGCTCTGCTACCACATATACGTGCTGAGCACTGGTTAGACGAGATCGTATCGATAAAATGTCAGCACTTGCACATGTGTGCTACAGATGAGAGATCACTCAGAGCTACTGGATTGTACATAGAAACCTTTAGCGAAGATTTTGTTTGAATATACGCTAGCTTGATGTCAGAATGCGCTATGTGATGGCACTCTGTCTGATATCGCACTCCACCTCGTGTTGGACGTTTCATCAATGTGTAATACCGTGTCGAACATGTGAGATGCCCTTAGCTTGATGAGGAGATCCGAGGGGAGGTGGATGGAATCAATTTCCGGACGATGTTTGCTTACTTGGATTTGATACTGAATTAGCGTGTGTGAGAAGTGTGGTGGCAAGAAAAATTTTACTATCAAATGCAACTCACACTTCTAACGCAATATCCCGTCTCCTGACTCGCCTGCATCTTACGCCTGTTCCCCATTCTGCGATCTTCGCCCTCAGTCTGAGATACTTCGGCGACTCGACGTGTACATAGGTCTGTGCTGAGAGCTGAGGTTTCATCTTACGATAGGGAAGGGGTTCAGGCTGCCAGCAAGCTGTGAGAAACCATAGCGCACAATGTTGAGCTCTTCTCTCTTTTCTTCTGGTACAAAACTTGTCGAGACACGTACGTTCCTCAACCTTCTGCGACTCTTGGAAGAGTTGGTCCAGTGTATGGCACTCACTCCAAGGCTTTGGCCAAGTCCGATGAATCTGCTGGGCTGATATGCACACATGTTTTCTGTAAGATACTGTACCTGGTGACTCATGATTGTTTCCCCATGCTCATCCACAACTTTCCTACAAACACAGCGAAATCACGACCCCATGTTCCGCGCAAGTACAACAAACTAGAAAGGCTTCAGATTCAGGTGATTCAGCATGCCTACGCTTGGTACATCATTTTACCCACTAGAAAGGAGTTCGTCTCAACGCAGGCAAAGAAGGTTGGGGATACAACTACGTATCCTATTCCCACGAAGGATCAGTTCAAGTCGCTTATCATGCCACGCTCGCTCTGCATGTTCGATCAGCCGGTTCTCAACATCACATCAGAGACACAATGGCCAAGTCTTTCCTTCGTGCCTCAGTCAAAGTGGGAATATCCGGCCGTTGACGCTATCCATACCGACCTGTCACCGCTGTCCGAACATACTTGGCTTACAAAGCTGGCACTTGGCGATCCGATGTCTGAGCCTCTTCGAACTCTTCGCCAAGTCGCACTCGCGGAGGGTCTGGCAGATCCCGGCTACTGTGAAGCAAACGCAACAATAGATCCTGCCAAGGCGCCACTAAGTCATGTTGCCCTGCTTCTCCGTGAGATTTGCGGATTCCAGCTCGCTCGTTTGAGAGGCGCCCCAAATACGATCGTCGAATTCACAGAATCAGACGAAGCCTCATCACCAGCAGGGTCTGGTGGTGTGAAATCCTCAGACTTCTCAAATAGCTCCAGTACGTCAGCGGCACCGGTATCACAAGCGGCCATTAAGTTCGACCAAGTCACAACCGAGAAGCCACTTTGGGATCCCGTTACATTGTTCTGCCATGACATGAAGGAGTTCTTGACCAGCGCTGAACTAGTTTCACTCGACGCATTGGATCGGCGAATTGCATATCTTGAAGGACTTATTGCAATTGCCGAGAGTCCGGCTTTGGCGCAAAATCTAATTCGACGTGTTCCTCCAACTCTGGCGAAATATGCCAAGGGCCGACCTTCGACTCTGATCACCAGCACCAGCTTTGGTTCCGGGCCAGCAGATTCAGCATCCGACGCAATTCAGATTGAAATGCTTCCTAACATTTTCGCGCCAGCTGACATCGATCTTTTCCACACTCTCCGAGCTGTTCTACAACTGCTTCGCATCCGAGTTGCGCGCACGGTCCTAAATGCTGCTGTTCGAGCTCATGTCGCCAACAGCGTCGCATCAATTCGAGAGCAAATCGTTAGAGCCCTGGGGTTTATGCTTCACGTGCTCCGCAGTAACATGCCCTTAATGGCGATAGGCTCGACGCCTGTCACGTTTACAGGACCAGAATTGATTCATGCACTGCGAGGGAATATGCTGGTCTTCGCGAATCCTGCAGAATGTGCTGAGGAACTTCGGCGAGAAGAGGAGGAAGAGAACGGCAAAGATGAAGGCAAGCCGCAGGGATCGGAGCATAGCCAACACCAGCGCCTTCGAGTCGAAGCTGCACAGGTTTGGGCGAGTATTCTCACCTCTCCTACTGGATTAGCCCTGAGCACCCTAGTCAATGATCCTGCAATGCTTGCACTGTTCCCACCGCTTCCGGGCGAATCAGCCACAACGCTGAAAAACGAGCAAGCTGGCGCTGATGAGGCAGAAGAATCCGATCAAGACGAAGGGAAAGAAACATCCGACATTCTGACAAGAATGGGATTATCGCGGCCTCTCCCTCCATGGACACGTACTGACGAGGCCGCAGAACTGCTCTCAGTTGCCCTTGGACTCCCCTCGTATCTGAAGTCTGATATTGTGCCACAATCACCAACTGCACAGACCATGCCTGCGTCTATCCGACGCGCCTGGGTCTCCGTTCTAGCCACGGGACTGATGATTGCCAAGAGCCCAGTGGCGCCGAATGCCGCTAAGGCTGCTGCTGCTGCGCGCTCGTCCTCATCAGAATCAGCTCTCCCTGATTGGATCAAAAGTGCAGTACTGGACACATGCCCATATCTAGCACCTGAAGGACCGAAAGGGCGGGAGCCACGACTTGTATCCCCTCAATCGCTGGCTCACGACGGGGCTCAGATGCTTCTAGATGCTGATTTTTACGCAGGAGTATTCCCGTTGTTTCAGGGTGATGCTATACTGCTATCATACTTTGCGCAACTTCACGGACAGGTCTGGACGCTGGCAAGAGTTGCAGTTCTCCTCTTGCAGTCGCTTGTGTTAGATTTCCAAGAGGGTATCCCTGCTGGTCTGTCTGGGTTCTTAACATTGCACTACGCTGGTAGCTCCTCGAACCCGGATGCACCTGGACCTGGGCAGTCAAATGCAAACCAGTCCAGCTTATGCCAACTAAACGTTGGGACCACTGTAGCAAACTGGTTTCCTCATGTTTCGTATGACTCGAGTGCGGAGCGTCATCCCGACATCCATTTCTCTCAGCTTGGCACCTTAGTTTCAACTGCATTCTTCCCAGCGATCTTGCGATCAAGCTCTTCAGCTGGTGCGCTAGAAGCAGAAGCTCCTAGCATACCCGATGGAGCTTCTGATTCCTTACAGTTACCGGCATTGGCCGTCGCGCACAATGCGAAACTCGCTAAGACGTTACGTGGTGTTTCTGGCGCGGCATTCGCTGGAATCGGTGACCCTGTCTTCCCACAGCAATTGAAACAGCTCCTCAATTATGCCGACGAAGTATCACACGAGGTCTCAAAGGCGATGACTTTGATTCTGCGTAGAGTCAGAACGTACAAGGACATAATGCTTGAGATGCCAGCATTTCAGTACCTTCTGAGTACCGAAAGAGACTCATTAGCCTCAAGCGCGGATGAAGGAGCTCCAGCTACGTCCCCTGCAGAGACGAACCAAGGTACAGATTTGCTAGAAGTTCGCGCGAAGCTGGGCCTTTCATCGCCTTCTGAGTTGGATTTGAAGCGGGAATTGCAGCGACTCGAATTACGTTTCGGTGCTAGCCGCAAGTACAGACAAAGCGAAGACGTCTCATGGCCTGCACGGGACAAAGGTCTGTTTGAGTCATCGTCAGAGGATGACTCAGATATCGAGGACGCAGATGAACAGGTTGACCGTGCTTCGAAACTGGTACAGGCGGCTCGTGAGGAACTTGACAGACTGCGCAGCACATCTGTTTCGAAGAATACCAGTTTAACAGCGACTTGGCCACACACGAAAGGTGATGTAGGCGGTGATGATGTTTCCGACTTAGACAGCTTGAGTGAATCTGATGATGCTTCCGATGACAGCGTTGGCTCTGCGCCGAAGGCTAACGACGCGAAAGACGGTGTCCAACCACCCATCGACACCGAGGATGCCAAGGACGATAAGATGCAAGCCGCTCAGCGGAGATTACGGCGGGCGCAGCTCGCCTTACGACGCGCAGAGCGCATCCGAAGGCGTAAACGTCTGCTACGACTTGAAGAGGAGGCATGGCTACGAGATGCATCTCTCCCTAAGAGACTGATACAGCGCTTCGTTCGTGAAGATGGTAAGCTCAAGCCTTTGGCTGGAGACAACTGGTTGCATTCTGCGTCCACTGATGCAACGGATGCTTTGCTTGGATCGGCTACGACAAATTTCACAGATCTCGACACGACCAGTCTTGCTGACGACGAGACCCGTGCAGATATTGGCACTACAATGGATTTACAGGATGATCCGTTGGTTCAGGCTCTCGTCCAGGAGGCCATTTCGGTTGGATTGATTTCACGAAAGGTCCCTATGCCCAAATTCATTCAAGGTTGGGCACAAGCAGCTACGCAGAAGCATGATAAGGCATCTCACCAACACATAGTATCGCTTAGCCTAGCTCTGAACTTAGCTCCCGATCGCATCCTCCGTCTACAATCGGCTCTTGCTCATCTGCAGTCGTCAAACTCTGCCTGTGTTCGAGATAGAGCTGAAGTCGCAGCACGAGCAATCCGGGCACTCTTGGCAATGATTGTTTCGAACGAAACACGAACGCAAACAACCAGTGGTCTTCTTGACAAATCTTCACATTTTCAGCGAGCTGTGACAGTTTCGCATCAAACACATCACTGGATTGGTCAGCACTTTATCGAGCTGCAGCAGGCTGCTCAATCCAATGTCAATTCACTCACGTTGATGCAAGTGGATATTGACACTCCCGCTGGAATTGTTGCTGAAAGGACCTCAACCGCACAGTTCGATCAGACTGCGAGTGGGATGCGTGGGCGTGGTCGCGGGTATAGCACTGCAAGGCATGTTGAAGAGCAGCCTGACACAGATTCTCAAACCCTAACACCAGCTAGATCAGGGCCTTACATCTTTGATTTGCATGAAGTTAATGCTGATTTGCAAGTTCAAACCGCCTATCCTCCTGTGCAACTGATGCGTGCCCCACCACCAACATCCACGACCTCAGAAGAGGGTAAGGTTTTGGCAGACCTCGCGGTAGAAGCCTTAGTTGAGCTTGGCAACGTTCACCTGGTGATTAGCTGGCTTAACAATTTGCTTCTTGCTGAGCACTACGCGCGTGCATTTGAAGTATGCACTGCACACGCGACACAAACCCGGGTCTATGCTCGTGCTTCAATTGATAAAGTCGTAGCTGCACAAGCGAGTCAGAAGATTGCCTTAAAGCGCAGTCAACCTCTGTTTACATTGGCTGAGGAAGCAAAAGGGGATCCGACCGAGCCATCTGGCCGGCTTGCCCTCCCTGTCGCGTTGGTCCCCGCGACTTCCCAAGATCGAATCAATGCAGCGGCGCTTGTGGAGCATATCCAGCTGCAGCGGGCATCTACAAATCAATTTATTGAGGCGGTTCGCTTGATCAAACCACTGGTTGACGTCTATGTGCAGCCTCCTGTGATTGTGGGAATGTCCCCGCCGTTCTCTCGCTTGTCTTCACCTACTCAGTTACAGTTACCAACCTTAGTCCACGTCCCCTCGGTTCCTGTGATAATTGCTCCGCCTGGAAGTCCCAAGCTGAGCCAAAGCGAGAATAGTGGCGTGGAATCGGGCTTGAGTAGCCCTAGTACGGGAAGTCGAGATACTCGCACAACGTTGATGGGTGAAAATAGTGATAGCTTAGAACTAGGCTCGGACACATCGTCTGATTCTGATAGTGATTTCCAAGCCTTGCTTCGAGGTCCTACTCGACCTCGAGCACAAATAGTGATGCCTCGAGCCTTACCAACGCAGCCTGTCACACCGATTGCAGCCGGTGAGCAGGACTTAATCACGAAGGCCGCAGCTGCTCTTGCTGAAGCCAAGCAAGCGATGAAGAACCCTTACGAGGTCCTCTTTGGCATCCGTCAAGCGTATGTGCCAAGCTCGCAATCCCTTGAGAAGCTGCACGGCGAGCCTAATCGGCGGATTAAGAACGTTGGATCTCCAGGCTCCCCAGATAGTCGTCCTCAGTTCGCCAAGGCCTCGAGCCAACGGGCCAGACCAACAATCCATCATTCAACGGAACTCTTTGCTAACTTCGGTCTGGGCGAAGGACTTCCTACTTCAACATCGTTGAGCCTCTTGGCAATGTCACCCCTAGCCGATCGACAGAGTCCAACTGCAAGTATTGGGTCCGAAGCGGCTGTGCCACCTTATATCGTATTGGTCGCACGCACGCTGAAATCCCTCGAGGAAGACGGAGATTTGAGCATGAGTGAGAGAACCGCAATTGCTTATCTAGCGCACCAAAGTAAGTTCCTTGGCACTTCCACCAGTCCCGATATCAGCAAGCCCCAAAGCGAAGAGACAGCGGGACTATACGAGGTATTCCGGCCTAGAGATTTCCCGCATCTTCTGAGCTACTGGTTGAGTCAACTGAGCGATACCCTACAAACTTCACTAGGCTCGCAGCCCGCTCCGGTAGGACCCAGTCAGTCAGGCCGCTCGGTCTCCGCGGAGAGCCACTTTGATCACGCTTCGGTTGTTGAGAGGTTAACACGCAGCCAGTTCGTCCCGTCTACTCTCGAACTGCTACAAGAAGCGTCCGTGGGCCGGGCTCCCACCTATGCAACCGCAGCGGCAAGGGTTTATCTGGCTCTTGCAAAGAGCTTTTTGCGTGCTGATAAGCTTAACTTCAACCCAGCACAGGCGCTTCACCTCCTCCACAGGGTGCTACAGTTGGACCCCACCAGCCGAAGACTTGTGCTAGAGGCCCTGTCCGTAATGGTTTTCATGGCCCGTTTGTACTCACACTTGCGTGTGGTCCACTCTCAGCGCGCGTTATGCTTTCCGCCCCTAACAAAAGAGGGTAAAGAGTATGGGAAGAAAATTGGACAGGCGCCACTTAGCTCAGATCCCGAATTATCCACAGCGCTTCGTGTTGGCCGTAGACTTTTATATGGCGCCTCTAGAGCTTCTCACACCATGGCAACCAATCAGATCGTGCTTAAAGGCTTGGTTGGCACGCATATGGCAATTGCCGCAGGAGCCGCCTCGGCCTTGCTCGCTGCATATGTTTCGGCGTCGCAAGCAGGCCGACCGATTGTATTGAGTACGTTTGACCGCAATTTGCTTTCGCAAAATGTCGAGCCAAGGTATCCCAAATGCCTGTCTCCATCGTTGGGCGTCCTCCTTACAGCAGCCGACGAGAGTGCCAACCCTGACGATCCTCTCCCAAGCACACATAGGTTGCTGTCGCTAGTGTCGGCATCTCGCGGCTCGCTACCTTTCAGCTATTCTGGATCGGCGCTATTGTCATCGCTGCTCAGCCAGTTCCATAGCCTACGCGTCATCGATCTCTCGAACACTGACGTTGCATACACTTCGGCAACAGGTCATCCGGACACTCGGATGTACCCTGGGCTCAGTCCCAATGCAGACGTCAGCAAAGTCGTGGTTGCGCCTCCCTCCCCTGAATTCGTGAGTCTTGTCGTTACGCTGCGCATGTGCGCACATCTGGAGCGTCTTAACCTGAACTACAACCCAAGACTCGGAACGGAGGGCACCTTGATGCTACTTGAGGCGTTGCTGACCGATGAGCCTGTGTGCATTGTTGTGCCGCATGCTGACACTGGAGATAGCAGTACGTCGACACCTGAACCAGGCCGTAACTCCTTCAGGCGCTTCTTGAATCAAGCAACTGGTGGTGCGTTGCAGCTCCATGCACGCCCTGTACAACAGAACGAAATGCTCAAATCACTCCAACGACCGTCCGCAGGCTGTGGCCTCCGCAATCTGAAGTCACTTTCATTACGCGGAGCAGGTGCCGGACTACTTGTAGCACTCTACCTTTCGGCACTGCTAGCAGATGTTGAGGCCATGACCTGTGTGCCAGAGGAGCTTGATTTGGGTGATAACATGTTCGGCGACAATGGGTTGATCGCAATCGCATCGGCACTCCTAGAGCGTCATCTTCGCGTACAGCGATTGCTACCCGAAGGCCCGAGCGCGCTTGGCGAGTGTTACTATGCCTCCACGGCGCTAGCCTCGCATGAGATCGCCACATGGCTGCCGAGTCGGCTTGAACTGGATAAATGTGGCGCAGGTGAACTTGCAGGCCAGGCTTGGGTCGCTGTACTCACAGCATTGCATCGACCTCTCGTAGTAAAGCCCTCAACTCCATCCGCAGCGAAGAGTCAAGTTGATTCAAAAGCCCAAATGATCGCGCCTCCGCTTGTGCTCACAAGTGTGTATCTAGGCGCTAGCTCAGTCGAGCACGAAGCACTCTTCAGACAGCAATCCACGCCGAGCGCAAGGCTTGTGCCAGTGATCGATTCGAACCTGGCCGTGTACCCACCACGGCAAGCAACGCAAACCAACTCCGCGCCGGCCCCTACCTTGCCGTCAACTGAAAAAGAGTTCTTCAGCCTCGGCCGTAACTCTGCAGCACAGGCAGTGACTGCTCCGCAGAATCAGATTGTCTTCGCTGGCCGAGTCTTACCTTCGGGCACCCCGCCGCCTCCGACGCCGCCGCCCCAATACCGCACTCCCCCAATCCATGAGTTGCTTATTGCGGTACCTCCTCGTCCCCTTCTTCCTTTGCTCGCGCGAATGGGCTGTGTTTCCCAACTCAAACCAGAGAGCCTCCACATTCTATTCCGATCTCATTCGTTCGCACCTACATCTGCCATCGAACTAGCCGCGCTTAATTCATTGAGGCGAATCCAAGTCCCGCCCCCACCCGAAGGTGTTTCAGCCACAGGCCAAGGACTGCACCCTCTTCTTCTCCCAAGGGAGCCTCCTCTTCCAAGGCCTCCTGCAGAATGGACACTTTGGACACCGCAATTACAGGCGAAATTGATCTCCGATGCCGACGCGGCAACAGACCGGTATCTGACCGAGCTGGAACAATGGAAGCGCCAGTATCTTGAGCCCATTGCATCAGAACCCTCGATGCATAGTGATGACGTGCAAGCGCTTGAGGACGTTCTGAATGATGCAGCCCCCGTTCATGTGTCCTTGACTGAATCATCAACGGGACCCAACCCACAAGAAGTCGAAGCTCCTGCTCTGGCATCTCTGTCGGCTGAGGTGCACAGCTCTCCTCAAGAGTCAAGCAAGTTGGTCTACGTCGGAGATGTCGTGAGCTATCCCATGGACCCCGTTCCTCCGCCACTTTCCCCGGTCACTGCCCGGCTCCTAGACGAGCTTGCGCATTATGCCTTGCAAGTACAAAAGTTTGTCGCTCAGCCTGAGATGGTGGCTGTCAAGAGCCAGCGAAGTGATCACGGGACTGTATACTCAAGTGAGCAAGCCATTGTCACCAAGGCAATCCAGAGATTGCATCGGCTTCACCTTGGCGATCAGATCCACTCATTGCCTCAGTCATTACGACTAGCAGAAGTCACTGAAGATGGTTCAAAGCTTACACGAGCCTACCAGCCCCTACTTCGACTCGACCGTGAGAAGCTGGTGCCGGGTGCTTGGCTTCCACCTATAAACCTACAGCACCACGTGTCTGCAACACGCATTGCGAGTCTTGTTGGCTTCTTCACATCAGCATGCACATTGATGCGCCATGAAATCGAAGTTAGTCATCGTGTTCTAAGTGTGGCGTACGCCGCTGCGCATGCCACTCAACTAGAGCGAGCCGAAAATTCCCGCCGAGAGATGGAGCAAGCTTCAGTGGCTGGAATCCAATCCGACACTAGTCCAGTGACCAATCCCGCCAAGCCCAGACCTGCCTCGGCGCTTGACCTCCTTCCAAAAGCGCCAACATACCTCGCGGCTGCTCTCACTCTCTTGAGTGGCTCCAAGGCTGGTGAAGATATCCTCCATCAACTCCCACCGCTTAGCCTTCCTCCCAACAGAATGCCGCGAAACGGGCTTGGAACTTTCATCAACCCGCTTGTTCTCGTGGTCTATGAGACATGCGAAGCGGTTCGCGATATTTTCACCCAACTTGCACGTGAAATCGATGACACAATGGCAAAGCTCATGAACACCACAGTACCAACGGAATTGATGAAGGTGAGTTCGAGCCGAGGTCCCCTGCGCAAAGCTTTCGTCGCGCTACAGTCCCGGCTGCGGTACCTTGATGCCGTCCGCTGCACTATTCTAGAGACCAGTGTGAGCCGTGAGAACTCAGGATCACCTGTACTCGAAATGTTCGGAGCCATCGTCGAAAAGTTGAGAGAGCTCGCACGGTCCATTCAGACCGAATTGCTCATTGGGCGAGTCAAGAGTGCGCTTTCTCAACTGCGTTCCCGAGCAGCGCACCTCGCCCTTGGAGCTTTGACCTTTGCCATCTACAGTGGCCGAGATCCGAGACTGCTCACTCAGATCGTCCCGAGTGATCTCCGTGGTGTTTCCGCCCTATCTCGTGGCCTCTCAACGACCGCCAATGCGCTGGTCGTGATGAGCCTGCTCGCATCAGGTGCAGGTAAATGTCTCCAGGAATTATCACAATATCCAGTGCTAGAATTGCTTTTGCCGGAAATTCCTGGCATGATGCGCACTCGAAGGTCACCCACGCCTATCCCAATGCCAACTCCTGCTACTCCGCATCGGCTGCAGAAGCTGTGGTCGCTTTTGAGTTCGTCGCAGAGAAGTGCGGTGTTGAGATATTTGCCGCTTGCTCAGCGGAAATTCGAGCTGTTTGCCCCGAATCTCACGGCCCAGGGCTCCGCAGATGTAAACGGGGTTGCCGATAGGTCAAAGGTCAAGCGCAAATCAGTCCTGCATGCGGCCACATCGTCTATCGGTGCGCTGGCAGGGACTCTTGGACGAGGTGCTACCACCGTCGCGGCAGGCGCGGCTGATGCGGTACTTGGACTGTTCAAGCGAAACCGCAGCAAATCAACGGTTACGGACAATGCATCTGAACAGGATGTGCGCGAATCCAAGACCTCAGACGAAGCACACAGAACAGAACGGCAGACAAAGGCATGTGATCTTGCGAATCTGCGTGGGGAAACTCTTCCAAGAAAGGCCAAATCGCCTTCAATTGCAGCTACGGCTGAGAAGTCTACGGTGCACAACCGTGTGGACTCCGTCGCTCTAATCGCACAGCTGCTTGTCAATGGATTTACCAAGTTGGAGCCCATCCTGAACATCAAGTCATCTCCATCTTCTCCCAAGACGGCAAGCATCCAAGGGATAGACTTTTTGCCCACTCCGCTTCTCAGCGAGGAAAACCTCGTTCTTGGTTTGGGATTTGACCACGCACTATTCGGGAGAACGCTCGCAAGCCTCGCAAACGTATGCCAAGCCCAGGATGGCAAGAAGTCAAAGAAAGAAAAAGCACAAGAGAAGGAGCGGCAGGATGCGGCAGCTCTGATGGAAAAGGCGTCTGCCCACGGTCGACTTCTTACGGTTGTCGTGTCAGCGTTCATTTCTCTGCTTCAGAATTCGGTCTTCATGCTGCAAAGCAGCGTCAGCCTTACGGCACTCTTACAACAATTGGAAACAAATCCAGGCTTGGTCTTAATGGCTGACGAAGCGGTAACACCGGAGGGTCAGCCTCGATCTTCTGTGCGCCCTAATTCAATGGTGAGCACGATTGCCCTCTTTATCAAGGCACTTGAGAGCTCGGTCTCGAAGCTCGAGACAGCTGTCGACTCCCATAACGCTTCAGTGGAAGCCGCTCTCGACTCATCCACCCCGTATCCAGGAAGTGCCCCTCCGGGCGCGGACTTGTCGCAGCTGCTGCCCCTTAGCGTCAATACGACATCTCCATTTGTCATTCAGCGGGTGTTGCGGGAGAACCTGATTCCAGCGCTTCGTAAAGATATTACAAACGCTACCAGTGCGCTTCAGACCTTAGCCATGATTAGCTCGCAAGCCTCTGCGGAAGTCGTGGTTTCGCGTCACTCACTGCACCACTCGATAAATGCGGAGGAAAGATACGCTATTGGCCGAATTCCGGAATTCTTTAGCTATTTATGCGACAAACCTACCGTCCAGCTCGAAAGAGAGGCGCATTCCAAGGGTCAGAATGGGAGTGCGAGCCCGATCGTCCTCCTGGCCCGGCGCATATGGCGATTCCCACGAGACGTTGTGGACTGCATCCCGTTGCTGCGCAAGCCGTATGGTGCTGGCATGGATGTTGTCGTTCGATGCGATCGGAAGGTCGCCACAGCGGAGATTGCGCTAATTAACCGGTCATATCTTGAATTTGCAAAGAAGCACAGGAAGCGTGTTGCAGATCGTGGCCAGGCCGTTTCGACCGTTCCGCCCACGTTAGATGGGCTGATCTCTCTGTCAGCAGGGTGGCGTGGCCCTACCACACGAGGAACACACGATACAAGCGATGATGACAGCGATTCTTCCGAAGATTCCGAATCAGAAAGGAAGTCGGAGGACTCAGGCACAACTGAAGGTATGTCTGATAACGAAACAGACGAAATCGTATCTGACCTCTCGGAATCGGTTTATTCAACCGAATCAGAGTGTGAGGATAGTCAGCTATCAGATTTGAGCGGCGACTCAGAGTCTGAGGAAGAGGACAAGTCTAAGCAACGAGTGTCTCAGAAGATTCACGGACAAGCCGCAACTGTAGTACCTAGAATAGATGACAGTGAGCACTTCATTGTAGGTCAGTACTTTGCCGAGGAGACCGGCTTACTACCGACCACTCGTCCTCAAGGCTTCGGGTCTGTCTCAACGAATATGGAGCCCACAATGCTCCTGCTTGAAACTCTGGCAACGACGGCCTTAGCACTCGCTCCTGAGACGACGGTGCCTAGGGGTGGATCGGCTCGGCGTCGCAAATCATCACTACCCCCCTCTGTTCTCAAGACGACGCCTCCCTCTGCAATCCCCAGTCGAACCAGCGTCACCTCACAACTCTCCCAATCACAGAGACCCGATGCGCAAGAAGTCCCACCCACAGGGCCTACCGTGCTGAAACCTACGGTTCAAACCAGCAAGACGGTCGTCAAGGAGCGGACTAGGGAAGTCACGAAGAAGGTGGTAGTGAAGCGCACTAAGCAAGTTCCGTATAAGGAAAGGATCACTCGTGTTGAAAAGCGACCACGTTCCAAGGATCCGGCCGAGGTACGTGCGCAGCTTTTTGCGCAACGAATGAAGGAATGGGAAGAGACGCACATGCCTCTTCGCGACGAATGGAGTGGGGCCATCGCTGAGCTAGAGCAAGCCATCATTGCGCTTCAACAAAAGCTGGTTGTTGCCAAGAACTTGGTTCAAACTAAGGAGGTTGAAGTCGCTGCGCAACAAGAACTGGCCAAGTCTCAGGCGACTCAGTCCCGCACTCAAGCGTATGAGCGCTTAAAGGAGATTATCAATGCAGGTGAGGAAGGACTTGCGGACCAAATCCGAAAAGCGGACCAGCTTCGGGAAGAAATTCTGAAGTGTGAGACAGCCCTTCGAGAAAGGACCTCAAAGCTTACAGAGATGCGTGATTCCAAGAACACATTGGTGCAGTCAATCGCTGCGAAGCGCGCGAGCGCAGCTGAAGCGACTGAGAAATGGCAGACCGATCTCGAGGCTGCGCAAAGTATGCTGAAATCCCTTGAAGAAGAGGTTCGTCGCTCGGAACAAGCATTAAGTGACGCCAAGGAACAATTCGCTCTACTCCAGAGCACGTCACCTCCCCAAAGTTCGAAACTTTCTCCTTCTTCCGAAGATCTTCAGGCGGCAGAGATCGAGTTAGATCAGCTCCAGAAGCAGCTGGATTTGGCAGAGGCGGAGCTTGCATCAACGAAGGTGGAGCTTCGCGCCGCAGACGAAAAGCGAGCTCGAGTCGTCGCGGCTGCTCAAGAGTTCATCAAGGCAACCCGACTACGAGAACGGTTGGAGCAGAAGAGAAGTGAGCTCGCGGCCTGCCAGTCCAAACAAGAAAAGGCCAAGGAAAGGTTGGCTTCAATCATTCGAGCGGGAAGAGTTAGGTTGCTGACTCAGACTGTGTCTCAGAGGAGGTATGCCGAAATACGTAATGAGTATGAAGTCAAGATTTCTGATAGTCAACAAAAGGTGAAGGAGTTGCAGGAACACTTGGATCGGCTGAACCAAGAGCTGGAGAAGAACAAGAAGGCACAAGTGGCATTCGCGGAACGACAACAGCGTGTGAATGAACTTGTCAAGCAGCTTGAATCAAAGGAAATGGAGCTGCTACAGGCGCAAGCCTTGGCTGATCGGGCTGCGGCGAAGGAATCGCAACGAAGGACCAAGTTGGAGGATAAGAAAGCAGACTTGTTCAGGAAGCGTGAACAAGAACAGGCTCGAAGGATCGCCGAAAGAGAGGCTCGCCGAAAGCAACTTGCTGAAGCAAAGAAAGTTACCAATCCCGCAGGACAAGGCACTGCTGCAACTACTTCACCTACGGAATCTGCCCCTCCCCGCCAACCCGGCAAACTTGTAATCCCTTCGATCTTCTTGCAATCACAAGCTCAGGGTCAGCCCACTCCACCACCATTGCCACCACGCCGAGGGGGTCCCCCTTCCATTGCATCGGCTCCACCTTCCATTACATCGGGTCCGCCCTCCATCGCGGCATCTGCAGAAGCAACCGCTACTCCGAAGATCCCTGAGAATCCACCTGCCGTAGGCTCATCGGACTCGTCTGACTCTGAAGATGAGGTCAAGGCCGACACGAGTTCATCAGACACAGATAGCTTTGAAGATGATTATGATCCTGAACTAGATCTCCCTGTGCCACCTGTACGAGATAGTGAAGTTGAGCTGTCCGATGACAATGCTAATGAACCTACGCAAATCGAGGTCCACCTGACGCCGGAGAAGGAGTCTGAGATTCATGCCGAAGCCGAGAAACAAGTACCTCCCTTGGAGAGCGAGATCTTGGCCGCTCTTAATACCAGCTCCTCTGATCTGGAAATGCAAATTGGTGTCATCAACAAAGAACTTATAGCCGAAGATGCGTCTTTGAAGAATCTCAGAGACTGCATTCTCGACGAAGCCAGTCTTCGCAAAGAGGCTGAGGTGTTCGCCGAGTCATGCCAAGAGGTAGCTTCAATTCGTTCGCAGCCGGATAGTGTCTTCGTCGAGAATCTCAACCTCACGCGGGAGGAAATGCAAATGCTTTGTGGTGAAGATGTCAGTATTGACGAGCTAAGTTCGCTTATTGCTGACGTTGCGGCAGGTCGGGAGCTTGAATCTGTCGATGAAGATGCGATCAAAGCCCAAGTTCTCATCGATCCTGACTCAGATGAGGATGTGCGTCAAGCTTTTGAGTCCAACCCGACTCAATTTGATATTGAATCTGTGGAACTAGCTCGTCGTATTGCGGCTGAAAAGCACGCTGACCTGGAAGCCCAAATAGCAGCATTTAAGACCGCGCGGACCGCAGCAGAGGAAAGATTGAAGTTGGTACAGCAGAACAAACTGGAGGCCGCTACACAATGCGCTCTGGTTTCCTCGCAAGATAGCCTCGAGAAGAAACAAAATGATGTTGTTGATGCCCAAGCTGTTCATTCCAAACTCATCGAGGAGCTGGAGAGGGCACGACAGCAAGTCACACAACTTCAGCTCTCGAAGCCCTCACCTAGTGATGGTCCTTTAGACGAGACGCAAGTATCAACTCTCGAAAAAGATATAGCGCAAGCTCAAGAGGACGTGGCTACCCTCGAGGATGAGCTCAGCTGCCGCCGCGCCCTCTTGTTGGAACAAGAAAACCAGATCTCCGCGTTAGAGGCTCAAATTCAAGCCCACAAAAATGAAATGGAACAAATTGCTCACACTTTGCAGGACCCGGTCTCTCCCAACGAAATGAAGGAAGTTGCAGACATCATAGCCGCGCTTGAGTCCGCCAAGAAGGAAGCAGATGAACTTGAGGCGCAGATTAGGTCTCAATCCGCTGAACAACAGCTCCTTAAGGTACGGCTTGCTGAATTGCCACCAAGACCAGTCTTAGAAGACATTTCGTTGGAGTCCTTACCACCAGAGCAGCTTGTTGAGTATGAAGAGGTTGAGGTAGAAGAGGAGATTGAGAACGTACGCGAGGAGGAGGTGGAAGAAGAGACGGAAGTTGTCGAGCACGTGCAAGAAACACATGAAGAAGACGTGAGCGAAGAAGTCGAAATCGATAACGATTCGGAATCGGATGAAGACTCAGGAGCTGATGAGAATGGACATGAGAGGAAGGCGCCTCCATCCACCATGCGCATTCCTCGAGCCCCACCGCTTGCTGCATTATCTAGCTTGCCCGCACCAACTCACATTGCAGGACTACCGCAAATGACTAGGCAACATGCCTCAGGTTCAACCTACGATTCTCTGATCAAAGAAATGCAAGAAAGGATCGAAGCGATTAGAGTCCGGCTTCAGAACCGCTCTTGCATTATGCTGGAGCCAGCTCCTCGCGACGAGAATAGTCCGGTGGAGGCGATGTTACTTAGGCTTCCAGGAGCATGGACGACTCCAAAGTTATGGAATCGTACGGCTTCTACACGTCTTCAATATCACCTCCTTGAGGCAAGTTCATCAAGGCCAAAGGCAGTTTTTATCAGAAACCCAGCGAAGGTCTCAGATGAGTATTCACTTGAGAGAGTGTGTGGAGGCCAGCTGACGGCCTTCAATGTAACGTTGAGCTCAGCGACAAGCGCGTGTGTCAAACGCCAGATCACTCCTCAAGATCCAGTTCAGTTGTTGTCGTGGCCCGAACGTGCATGGATTCTACGAGCCCACCCAAGTCTGGCTGACCACGCGATTCCTTCAGAAATTAATCCGTCGGACAGGCACAGCTCACTGGATGGATACCCTGCTCTGCACGCAGTCGTGGCAGCATATGACCACGTATCTCAAGTAATGCTTGCATGTGTACCCAGAATCACAGCAATCTTGCCCCGTCCAGTGAGGTACACCGAAAGCGTCTTGCACTCCTTTACACTACGGTGTGCTCGGCACATCCTATGCGGTTTTACGTCCTCAACGGGTATGTTTGCGGACGGCCCGAGGCCTGCGCTAGCAGATCATCCGACAGCCTACGCGTCGTGCATCGATGCTAGTCTTTGCCTCGCATCGCGAGCTCTGACGTTATGGCCAACTCATCCAAAGCTAATTGCGAATGCTATCCAACTTGCGAGTCAATCTTACTTGCTTTCGCTAAAGCTTCCCGCTTCAAGCCCAATCCTCGATGCGCACATGCCGCTCCTAGCAAGACGCATAGTCGAAATGCGCATTCCTATCCTTGACCTTTCTTCCCGACCCGAACTCAGCGTAGCTGGACTGGCCTCTTTTGTGAGAACTCTGACCAAGCTCTGCGTACAGGACATGGTGCAAGTGCAGCGGTCGTCTCTCACTGAAAACGGCGCCAGTGAGTCTTTCCAAGTCAGCCTCCCTCTCCAGTATTTGAGTTTTGCAAGCAATCGACAATTCGGCGACGTGGGTACCGTGATTGTCGCCAAGATCATACGCCGCTTCCCTTCGGCAATCAAGGAGCTGTCGCTCGCTCAAACTAGCATGACAACACTGGGAGCCCGAGCACTGGCACGGGCAATTATTCACTCCGCCCCAGAGTGCATCATAGCGAGATATAACAAGCGCCAACATGAGAGACTAACGGACTTGCCTCGCTTAGCTCTTCCTTTACAACTTGACTGCAGTGCTCATGCGCTCTCAGCCCTCACAGTACTTGATTTAAGTCACAACAAGTTGGGCGACTCTGGAGTTTGTGCTCTTAGCAAGGCGCTTCTCGTAAACTCACTCTCTACTTTAAGGATTCTCCGCCTCGACGATGTTGACGCAGGTCCTGCTGCAGGTCGCTCTCTGCTGCGGCTGATCGGTTACCTGCCCCTACTTCAGAAGGTGTCTGTGAAAGGCAACCTTGGTCTGATGCACGCACCACCCATCGTGTTCGAAAGTGTAACGAGTAGCATTCAAAGAGAAGCCGAAGCAGAAGCTCGTGGCCTTGCGAAGAAACGTGTTGCGCAGATGAAGGCGGAAGCATTGCAGCGCGAATTGGGGCTCGAGGGGCTAGAACTCGAACCAGACATTTATTCGCCTGGCGCTTCCCCAACCACGTTGCAAGACTCGTTTGACCAACAGAATCGCGATTTATCCAGCAGCTCCGCAAGAGCTTGTGCTTGGGAATCGCTGCTAGAACAGATTGAGACTCAAGCTGAGCAACAGAAGCTCCAGTGGAGCTGGTGGATCGCGGAGTTGCGCGCTGAGGCAACTGCGCGGGCACGGACCACCACCGCTAGTGGCACGAGTGTCTCTGCACGACAGAATACTTCAGATCTCAATGAGCTCAATGTGGAAACTTGGATGAGTGGACGTGTGGTGGAAATCATGAGTGAAGACATCCAAACGTACTGTGCTGCGACACTGGACTGCTTAGCCGAGGCTGGAACGAGCCTGCCGGACGCAAGCGTGCTTGGAGATGGAGAAGGCCAACGTTCTGGTACGTCAGCATCGTTCAACCTATTCATCCGAATCCGCTTGTTCAGCGCAAAGCTACAGCAGATCATCACACGTATGGAGTTAGGGGATTGCTCTTTGCCCGCTATTCATGTGGATATCCTGTCGATGGCGCAACTTCTCTCAACTTGGGCGTCTGTTTATGTGGAAACTCAACGGCGTCTTGCAGTCGAGGCGTTTGAATTAGCCTACGCACAAAGCGATAATGAGTCAGCTACCCTGCACGCCAAGGACACAGCCGCCCAGACTACGATGGCTATTGTAACTCGATCCGTGAACGCTGACTTCCTCTGCCCTTGGTGGCTAGAGGCGCTAAATCGAGCTGCCCGAACACTTGCTCGTAAGCTTTACCATCGACTAGACGATGCCCTTGACCTAGCTCACTCAGATCCCGAAGCACTTGAAGAAGCAATTGAAGTTATCGACCGAGAAATCTTTGGTGCAGATGTCTACCTAATGCAGCAAGAGCGAGCGCAGAAACTCAGCGAACTCAAGAAGCACCAGATACGTGATAGCCCAGAATTGAATCGAAAGCAGGGATTGCCCGCCGAAGTGGAGATTGTCCCCATTGAGCAGTTGCAGGTGATTGAAGAGGAAGTCGACGCAAACGACTTAGACGAGATAATTGCTGGACATCGAGTGACCGGTCGATTTAAAGATAACGCAGTTGTAACACCCACCTCGGTAAGTGCCATTCGCTTGCGAGGTATGAGTCGCTCGGCTACCCGACAACGCGGTTTGAGTGCCGTTGTTGCCAGTATGGAAAGTCGTTTGAAGTCGCAAACGGCAGAGGCCAACAATGCAGTTCACAGGAAGTCCCTCGCGAAGCCCGCAAGTCAGCGCTTGGCAGCATCGGAGTCCTTCAGACGCCTCCGTCACCTGCGGGCTCTCGATGGTTTCCGCGAGCTCATGGGATTGCTGCCACCGGCGCTGATTCCTCTGCAAGAGTCGATGCTAAGAGACCTGAATGAACTCGAGCTGGTGATGCACCGTCTCGAAAATGGTGTTGGCTGGTATGTATCGCCAGATGAGCTTGGTTTAGTTAACGACACATCAGACACCAAACAGACCCTGTGGAGATTGAGACGTTTGTCGACGCTTCCACTCGCAGACCTCCCTCCACTTTCATCGATTCGAAGTCTACATTCGGCGCTCTCGATCGCATGTGACAGGTTAGCACATGAGGTCTTACGAGGGGAACATGCGTACGAAGACTTCTTAGATGAAGAGGTCGAAATTGCTGACGCGCGTGTACGAAGATCCCAGTTACTTCACAAGCTGGATGAATCATTTGATGCAGAAGAGGCTTCAATTCGTGAATACTATGAAAGTGCGCAGCAACAGCAACAGCAGCAAAAAGACACACAACCGTCGGCTACCATCGAAAGAAAGCCTGAACCAGCCGAACAGAATGCGCAAGCAAGTACCTCAAGAACGGCTGCTGTACGACAACAGACCAATGAATCCGACTTGGAAGATGAAGAAGACTCGTCGACCTCGAACTCATCGGGTGCTTCAGACACGAGTGAATCCGAGTCAGAAAATGGAGATGGCTCGAACATTAGAGCCAAGCATGAAGAAGCTGAATCGGATGATATCCTCAAGTTGCTTGGATTAGAGATCGTCGACGACAATGATGATCTTAGGCGAAAGCAAGAGGATCGTATCGCTGCAATGGATGCTCGGCAACGTGAAGCACTAATGGCTGCAACCCCGGCAAGGACGATCGCGCTGGATAAAGTCATCTCACAGATGACAGACCAGGAGGCTTTCAATGTACTCACCGATCTGATGGAGGAGTTGCGTTTATCTTTGATCTCACTCCCTCAAGTGCTCAACCCTGGGTACGCAATTGCTCACTTCCTCCTTGGTCAATTCAATGCGCGAATTCTTTGGCTACTCACATCGAAATTCCAGATTAGAGAAATCACCCTGCAGCAATGCGAGCGCTGCATTGAATGGCTGCGCCATTACGAGAGACTCGTTCGTTCGTTCAAGGACCTGCAGTTACCTGAGCGATTCTGGATGCCATTGGAGCAGTTCGGATTCGCATCGCCAACTTCAGGATGTGGATATCCCCTTTTCGCTGCGATCGATCCAGCATCGAAGCTTGCACAGGACCTGCGCAACATATCACCTAACACGCCCCTCTCCTTAGAGGAAATTATCGCTGAGGTTTGCCGTTGCTCGGTTGCCTATGTCAACAAGTACATTGACCTCGTTCGACTCACTATTAGACGGCAGCTGCTTGCTGTGTACAATATGGACACACGAGTGCTCTTTGCAATCTCCCAAGAGGTTCCAAGGGATCAGGAAGGGAAACTTCACACGTTGGCACCAGAAACTCTGTTCACAGCCTTCGATGCAATACTACCACCGTGCCTGTACACGGCTTTGCAGGAGGATGAGTTCAATATGACGCGTACGGAATGCATTCGAAGTCTCGGTGTTGAGACGATTTCAAACGGCACTTCGATTTCGCAACCTCGGGCTGAAGAATGGTGCCAGACGCATAGTTGTTTCTCGAGCATTCTGAACGTTTTCATTGCTGAGCTCGAGCTCCACCTGCAGCGCATTGGTTCTTTTGCAGCATCGTCAGTCTCTGCATTGGCTCGTTGGCGTTTAATTCATCTTAGTGGATTAGGGCCCCAACCGCCTAAGGACCTCGAAGATAGCCTCGCCCTATTTCCAGTACCCCTTGCAGGTGCGGCTCCTTCAGGCTCACTACCGCCTGACCAGGAAATCGCGAACCTAAGCACCCAAATTCAAGGACATGTCCAGGCCGGGCGGATTTACGAGCAGCTCGAGCATGTGGCTGCATTCGTTACGGCCCAGCTGAATAACTGCATTCGGTACGCGAATCTCTTGGCCGCTTTCTGTAAGCGAACGCTGGTGCCATTCACGACCGCTGCGCCCAGCCGATCTGTGTTCCCATCGCGACAGTTCCACTCAGAGGGTGCGCGCTCGTGGTTGCTTCGAAGTGTTCCAGGGCTCAGTACAGAAGAACCCTACAAGTCGTTAATGGGTAAAGCTGTGCAATCCACCTGTGTTCCACGGATCTTACGAGAAACGTTAAAGTCTCATATCGAGATCCGATGCAGTCAACTTGCGGGTAAGTTTGCTTCACTCGATGTTGCCTTCGCGAAAACCCACATTGGTGAGGCCTCGATTTGCTTGCAGGCCCAACTTCCCCATTTATTGTTCCAATCTGGGTGGATCAATGACAATTTGGCAGGAATCTCAGACCTTATTCTGGAGAAAGGTGGCGATGCGACCCATGATACAATCCAGGCATCCGGTGGAGGCGTCTTTAGATATCTTTCCATGCTTCGACCAGTGCCACCGAGACCTCCCTTGCGGCAGATGGCGATCGAAGCCGGACTTGTTGATCGCGAGTTGCGTATCCAGGCCGCACCGGTGGCGAGAGCTTTGATTAACCTACTTGATTCGTTAGTTGCCAGAGCTACGCATGGGCTTAAGGTTCAAGTTATTAAGCCCTACATACTCCGCGGTATGCGTCAAATGTTCTTTGGTGCCTACTTGAAATGCTTCATAAGAAACTTCGAGCCAAAGCTATTAACGAATCCGATGGTGCTTGAGCACCTTCGTCTTGACCACGAACTCTCTGTCGCGTACTTTGGCTGTCTCATTGAAGCAGCGGTCGAAGAAGCCGGTGGTGACTTCGACATGCAGGATCATGACCAGGACCTCTTCGCTCGTAAATTCCGTGAAAAGATCACAGCGGCAAAGAACAGTGATGATGAGGCGGAGCAAGACTCCAGCGATGAGAGCGATGACTCAGAGGAAGAGTTTGAGATGGAAGAGACTACAACATCTGAGGTCAAGGCGGATATCACAACATCAAGGGTTGTGGTTCGAAAGTCGCTTCTCACTGCCCACTTCCGACCTCGTCGTTCAGTCTCTTCTCATCCCACGCAGGTTATGAATGCTGCACCTTCGAGTGCCGTGACTAGTCCCCAGAGTGCAGCTTCCACTGCGCCACTGCCCACATCGTGGGACATGATGTCAGTAGCGGCGCTATCAGTGCCTCAAGCAGTCAATCCGGTTGCGGCAGCGGCTTCTACGGCAGTGGTTCAGGCGTCAAAGTTCCCTCTTGCGCTTCTAGTGACAATTTTAGGTGCTCCTCAACCTGCCGATGTGGCACTGCTCTTTGATTGCGTTGCAACGCTTGATGGCAGAGTTACAACTGTTTCCGCAGCAGAAATGCTTGAGGCTATAGTAAGCAAGCGACCCGAGTGGGGTAGACAGCAGCGCAATCAACTTGTCAAAGATTACATTGCTAGTCACCAATCTGCTTCACCTAATATCCAGTCGGATCGTGCACGTGAGGTCTGTGGAATTGCGCTTAAGATTGCCGCTGACAAGAACCCGCTCATCCTTCCCAAGATTGCCTTAACAATTGAAACGTACAGACATCTCAATACCAGGCGCGAGGAGAACCTGGAGGTGTTACGTCGGCTAGCATCCGAACATCATCAGCGCCTTCAGCGGTTGCAGCAAGAACAGCAACAGCAACAGCAACAGCAGGAAGGTGCTCTGAACAAGTTCAAGTCGTGGATGCAGCGTGCGTTCAACTAATTCGTGATCGGAACTATCCGGTCCACTCTTCAAGCTCGTCAAGGCACTAAAGTACTTCTCAAGTAGACAAATTTTCCATCCAAGGCTTACGTTTCACTAATTATACGGTAGTGTATTGTACAACATAAAACATTCGATTTGTTCTCGCATTATACTGAGTGTAACAATTGGGGGTTGGAGAGCCTCACTCAGTCGCTGAAGGTTGAGAACAGGCCACTAAGGCGCACTGACTGTCAGTGCCGCCGCCAGTCTGTGACAATGTGGAGGGATTGGCCGGCATGGAATTGGGCTTGGCATCCTCTCCATCATCTTCATCTTCGTATAAGGCTTCTCCACCCGCTTGTTTGTACTGTTGAAGTGCCTCTGCTGCCGCATTGGGATACGCCACAGCAAGTGCAGTTGGCCTTCGAGAACGAACCTTCGGTTGAAGTTGCACAAGGTGCTTGTTCGCTAAGCATGGTCGGATCCATGACGCAGCGTTGCTCGCAGCGTGGTAGAAATACTTCGCTCCCGAAACATCTACGAATTCTGCCCAACCTGGAGCGAGCTCCTGATCAGGGCTCTGTGGATAGTCAGCCTCCGGCCGAATCCTGGAACCTCTACGTCCTAGTGAACTACCACGACGCATTGGAGATGCGGTAGAATGCTGGCCGTGAGACGCAAGGCTGACAACGGTCGTTGCGTTGCCATCTCGGCTATCAAGTAATGAACTTGAGGCGTCCAAAGTGCAAGGGTTCCCAAAGCAGTCAATTTGAATGCCTGGAGGTGGGGGTGGTGGTGGTACTTCGTCATCATCGTCATCGAAAGAATAGCCTGCGACAGTAAATGCCTGAGGTGCAGCTTGAGTCGAGATAGATGAGGTCTGACCAGTGCCCTCTGCGTCTGATTCAGGCAAGGGTGCCGGAACTGAGGACATTTTCTTCGGGGTTTCTCCCAGCGAATCCCGATGTTGTTTGCTGCTATCGAATGAGGATGACTTCGGAAGAGGCGCGGGACCCTCAGGTACATTAGGCACAGGCTGTTGAGGTAACGACATCACCTTACTTAGCACTGGCGCCTCGATCGCTGGAGTTGACGACAGACTATCGTCCCTCGGCCTCGATTCGCTCGGTAGTGTTGTGAACGTAAACGCTGTAGGGTCAGGAGAAGGCTGAGTAGTTCCAGCCCGCGGCTCCCCTTTGGCTTCTGGCAACCTGTTCGGCGTTGGAACATCGTCCGCGAAGTCCTGAATAGAAACCGACGCGGCAGCGGCAGCGGCTGCAGCTGCCTCTAGCGCGATCGGTTTGCGCGATCGCGATGACAGGGATAAGGACGCGGGACGATTGAATGCTGGTAGGACAAGCGATCCTGAGTCAGTACGGGTCTGAGCCTCGCTTGCGTCTGCAAACGATGCCGTTCTGGGAAGTGACCCAGCTTCAACTGCGACAGACTCATCGCGTTGTGGCCCTGTCGTATCCAGATCAGCCGTGGTTAGTCCAGGCTGACTACTATTTAGACTTGTCTGAGAGGTAAGGGGATTCGGGTTCATTGCGGAACCTGCTCTGGTATGCAGTCCCACCCCTGCGTGGGGTGATCTGAACGCAAATGCTGACGAATGATGTGGCTGAACCCCTGCGCTGCCTGCGCCCGCGAAACCGACTGCGGTGTGACGCATGCGCCGCATTGTGTTAGCGCTCGAAACATTCAAAAGATGGTGATTCTGATGAGTTCCAAGTGTTGCTCCTGCCTTAGCCAAGTTCGCCGCTGTTGCGGACGTTGCAGCTGAAATCGCTGCCAGAACGTCCGGAGGCAATTGCTCTTGGGTAGTTTCTGACGTGTTAACTACAAACGTATGTTGGGGATGTGGAGTACCAGGCGATATCGTTCCTCTGGTTGAAGCAGTTTCTGCTGCATCAGGTGAACTGAAGAAATCCGGAGATGTCATCAAGGACTTTGAAGATTGATTTCCCATACTCTTCACCGAGCTTGGGGAGGCTGGAACCCGAGTTGTGGCATATATATTAGCTCTGCTGCTCCTGGTACTGCTGCTAGGTCCGCCAGCCTGCGCCGCTAAGTTAGCACCAACGGACGAACTAATCTTCATGGTTGCGCCCATAATCGTGCCTGTTGTTGCGGCCGTGACGGCGTGAATTTTTTCCGCATCGCCAATGTAAACACCTGAATTGTGATCTCTCATTGCTAGCTGCAGGACTCCGATCGTGGCTGGCATGTCTTGGATGACCTTTGCATACACTTGTACTTTGGGCCTGAACAGGTTTGGCGCCATGATAATGCATAAACTCTGCTCGTTCATGCCGTTTACGGCGGAAGCACTTGCGACCTTGCACAGGCAAGCGATCATATTTCGTAGAATCGTTAGCGCGGGCTCTGAGATGGACCCAAGGAGCTGGCGTACTAGTGGGGCATCGCCAGACTTGAACGCATCAATAAGTGGCTCGTAAAGTTCAAATGGTACGAGTGGCGTCGGCAATTCACGTAGCCATTGCTTAACGATGCCGGTCAATGCATGAGGATCCCATTCCGAGGGAGCTAATGTCTCGCCTGCATTGATCAACTGTTTTAATTCGACGAGGCCTTCGGGTGCTGCCGGAGTTCGGAATAGTCCTTCCATGTTGAGCACCTCAGGAGTGGCTGAAATGTAATCAAGAATCTGCGTCAAAAACTTGGGAATGCCTCGTTCATCCATATACTGGATTGCGCCTGGCTTCGATGCTCCTTCGATAATCTGCGAGAGATCGCGACCGAACAACTCGTCCTTGATCACGGCCTTCTTCACCAGCGATTCACGCGACTCACGGTTAAACAAGCGATTCGTAAGCGAGCGAAGAGCGCTACGAAACGATGAAGACTTTTCACTTTTCTCGCTTTTCTCGGGTTTGCTTTCGCTCTTAGACTCCTCCCCTTCAACCGTGATTGAGATCGAAATGGAACCCGATCCTCGCAGCCGGGTGCTATTACCATAACCGCCCGTGGAGCTAACTGAAGAGGATGAAGGCTGCAGGCAATCTGGTTGAGGGACACTGAGTGTGCTCTCTCCATGCTGACTTTTAGTGTCACCATCGTTTGGATCGTTTGATTGTCCGACACTGGAAGAAGTCGTCGTCAGCTCTGCGTTCGACGAGGGTGCACTTGAGGTCCGTCGCTCGCCTATCGATGTACCTATGCTTGAGTCGAGGTCCACTGCCTCTGCTTGCTGATTGGATGAAAACGAATTGGCCGAACCCACGGCAGCCGCGGCTGCTTCCTTCGCTTCTCGCAAGGTCACAACCTTTCGTTCCACTTTAAGCTGGGCCCCTCTGGGCGCCGGCGCGCTCTTCAGCAGATTGATAAACTTCAATGCGGCCTCCTTTGTAGAGAGATCATGGCTGTGCTTTAGATGATCATTCAGCCGCATCGCTTCAAGACCCTTTTCGTCAATGGTTTGTGCCACACCAAGAAACACTGCGTACGAATGTGGATTGGTCTGCTGTGAAACCAAACGCGCGAGAAGTTCCAGGGCGTAAGCCGAGGAATTTCTAAGTGAACCGGTGAAACTCGTACGGCCCACGGCCTTGAATAGGCCGTGCTTGCCATTGGCACCGTAGAGAACCATCTCAGCGTCTTCGTATGCGACCTGGTACGGATACGCGAAAAACTTTTCGGCGAACGCCTTCATGGCCTCAGTCGTCGAGGATCGGAATGCTGGCTGAAGCGAATCAATCAGAGCTGTAGTAGGGATGTGCATAACAGAATAGAATAAAGCAAAGAGCAATGGTGAGCAAACAAAGGGAAAGACGAGCAAAGGCACGTGCCGCGATGGCCCAGGTCCAAGCACGGTGTGGCAGATGGGTAGACCATGCAACGCGGGCGGCAGTCCGCAACACAGTGTAGGCTGTACCGAGTCTCCACAGTCCCCCTTAGCGTCGCACAGGGGCGAAACCCGCATGGGGACAAGCTTGTGACTGTGTGCAGAGTTAGGTTTCGGAAGCAAGAATGAAAGGCAAGGCGTAGGACGCTCGGGACAAAACAGACCGGAGCAGGATTACGTACTTGATATAAGCACCGAAAGGGGCACAACACTGTGGCCCTCGCCTGGGGTGCTCGCATCCCCAGCATGAGACGTCATGCTTGGTGAGCCCACTTGTGAATGTGGCTTGGAAAATGCGTCGTTTCGTGCCCTTAATGCGGGTGTGGTCGACTATACTGCTATTAAATTAATGCAGACCAGTGTGTGGTACACGACAATCCGCGTCAGAGCCTCCGCAGACACTAGCGAGCGCCCAAATTTCAATAAAAATCGAGCCTCAGAAATGTGATCCTCAAGGTGCCACTGACGTGTATTCCAACACCCCCAAATTCGGAACGGTTAAACCCTGCTGGAACCGGCCGAGCGGGGACCCGGCGGGAATTACGCGCTCGGAAAAATTGCCGCCTACCCAGGATTCAAAATCAGTCGAAGAACAACATTTCCCGAGTAGGGTATGGAGGGGTATTTTGTGGATATATACCGAGTGCATTCACTTACGCTTAGTGCGTTTTTGTAGAGCATCATCAGATCTTGCTGCTTACACGGACATCCAATCCAGGCACTCACGCTAAGACATCCAAAATCAACGCACAACGCCGCATCTCTGAGAGAGGTGAGTTGGGCTTGATGAGCGCAGCCTTGGGGATTGGAGAGTAAATGAATGATTGGGCACGATGTGGATGGAGGGTGATAGGACTCCTCAAGTAGAGATTACTGGTTGGGTCTCAGCCTGAGCCTCCCGATATGGTCGTCATCCAGCCCCACTCACAATGCCAAGTGCGGAGGATCAACGGTCAGCTCGGTGGGATCGTCTTTCCCAAGAGCTTTCTTGGCCCGGCAGGACATATGACGCATTATGTCCTAGTCATCGTGTGGCACGTCGTCGTTTTCACTCTGCGTGCGTGTGACCACTGAACGGGCATGCTCCAGCGATGCGGTATGGGCCGGGAAATCGCTCACTCCAAACCGTTCTAGCGATCAACTCAGTTAGCAGCACACTGAAGCTTTGCTGGACGATGCTATCCCCAGTGTTACCGTCCTCACTCGCTCACACCGTGCACGCCCTTCCTGCTTCTCTCATTCCTGCCTCACTCTAGAACGCCGAACCTCTCCCGCCTGGACACCAGACCAGCGCAGCAGGCCGGCACTCAAGTCAAGTAGGATTGCTCACGGGACATTGACACAGTGCAGCGCATAGTGTCACACGTCGCCTGCTTGCCTGGTAGTGCGTTGTCGTTGTCCCCTCCTATACTTCCGCGGCGGCACTGGTTTGCGTCCATTATATTAGACCTTTATTTTGTACCACGGACCACAGAGGCCTGTTTGAGCTGTCTTGTCCGCGCCCAAGCTAGATTGCGCAACCAGACATGAGCAAATATGAAGAACTGCGCCAGGCGCTCGACGATGCCTGGAGCGGCAACTCGAACCCCGAAGCACTGCGAGTAGTTTTGGCCAAGTTCGTTAATGTCTTAAAGGACCCTACACAGCCAAAGCCAGCCAAAGAGCAACGGACGGTAATTGAGAATGGAAAGCTTCCGTTGCGCGGGGCTGAGGTAAGTATTCCAAACGAGTGGATCTCACCTATTCTCACATTTGCTCAGCAAGCCAACGTCAACGAAGTTGAGTCTGGTCGAATTTTCGTCCAGGCAGCCGAAGCCGTCTCATGTGAGAGAGCCGGAAGGTTCGCGGTTACACTGGCTAATGATGAAGATGCGCCAGTCCTCGCGGTGGTCGATAGAGTGGGAGAGCTTTACCACGCCCAACGCATGGACCTCCTTCACAGTATTCTCAGACTGATCCAGTTGCTGGTGCGATTCGACGATGGAACGTCGATCAGTGACCCCTCATCATTGAACGAGGACAATGGTATGGAAAGCCCATTTCGGCGTGTCGTCGCGGCCGTTGTAATCGAGATGCTAAATAATGGACTAGTGCAGAAACTCTGTGTTCTACTCGGGGAAGTGTTGTCAAGAGCCACAGGTCAGCCCCTAAACGATTTCGCCCCCAAGTCTGCCAAGTCTGGGGCTACCAGCAGTACATCGACGCCTGGAGGTGGAAGTGCACTTACTGCTGCTGCTGCGTCCGCTTCAGCCGTAGCTGGACCACATGTAACTACGCGTGTACTCGAGAGAATGAAGAGTCAGGCGCGTGAAACCGCATCTGCTGAAACAGTCATCATCGCTGAGACTTTATTCACGCTCTTCTCGCATCCGATGTTGGACATCACCAACGTAGACTGTGAAGTCTTGATCCGCCTGCTTCGGTCGATTGCTGTTCAGGTGGCTAGCGCCGCAAACCAATTCTCGGCCACTCAAAACGCCGGCAGCAGTTCACTGTTTGGATCATCTTCATTCTCTGGTATTTCTACACGCGGTGCAGCGACCACTAGCTCCTCTAAATCAGACGAAGACCACTTGTCCGCGCTCGGCGTGTCTGGACCATCGCCGCTTTCTGTGTGGGCTGGTCTGATGATCCATGCGATGTTGATTGTTGCCCTCGATACGAAAGCCGAGATCATCCTCGAGGTGACGCGCAGTTCCGATGCGTCTGGAAAGCCTGGTCAAACCGCACCGGGAGCCGGCAACAACTCGAACCTGCAAGACACAACAGTCGCGATCACAGCAGCAATTGAAGCATTCCGGTATCAGCGCGAGCGCGCACGAAAGCGTGCTAGGATAAACATGATCATCTCCTCCTCGAATAGGTTGGGGGAAGCTGACAAAATGGACCAAATCCGCTCTTTCGTTGAGGAAATTCATGGCCAAGTTGTCGATGAAGCTTGGGGTACTGCGAACGACGCCAGTGTATTCTTCTCAGGTGTACAAGCCATATGGGCATTGTTCCTAGCGAGGCTCACGCCCACATTCGAGATCGACTTCGACAGCGCGACGGAGGCATTTAGGATGTCAGTTTCGCAGAACCTATTCCGAGCGTGGGCCCTCTTGCTGATTCAGAATCCATTCTTCAAGGTGTCAAGGCGAGTATCCGAGGCCGTTACTCTGTATCTGTCTCGAGCTTTGACACATTTCCCAATGGAAATCTACAAACTGATGCGAGATGATCAGGAGTACATCCAAGCAGCTCTGCGAGTCACTGCTCACTCTCGCATGCGTGCTCTAGACCCGACGTTGGGGGGGCACGGTGCTGTACGTGCTGGTAGTGGTGATATGAACCCAGTCAGCGTGAACGTAGGATTCGGCTTAGGTGCAACGCCCGTGAGTGTCTCAGGCCTTGATGGGGTCTTAACGCTACAAAACCTGCTGGCAACTCTAAAACCCAACTCACATGCGGTTCAAGCGGTCCTGTCCCTTCGCCAAGAGTCTATTGCCACGATGTTTACCCATTGGTTCTTCTTGCTCTTAGCTGCCGTATCTCGTGCGTCACCTGTGAACGGTCATGAGCTGCGGACAAATCGATACTTTGTCGAGATCATTGCCGTTGGTTTGTCAGACTTTGGTGGAAATACCAACGCATCACTCGTGTCGAGCTCGTTCTTTTCAGATGAATTCCAAATGGAAGCCGAAGGAGTGGAGAACAATCACGAAGCCGGTTACGGAATGGAGTCATCATCATCTCGACCCGCTGAATCAGCGGGTGTACCAGCAAATGTCCGCGCACCAAAGCGAATCGGCATTGCAATGTCCCCCCAACACCCGCTGTTACCTGCCTTTGTCGAACTTGTGGATGCCATCTGTATTGATCCGTCCGCGGCAGAGGATGTATTCGCCACGGTTGCCAAATCCATGCGCATGCCTTGGGAACAGATTTTCAAACAGCTCCACATGTTTGCCCAGCACTACATTCCATCCGGAGCATCTTCTGTCAGTGCGCCTTCAGCGGATGCGAGCGCCGCAGGCGTGACCGCGTCTGGTCGAACCTCAGGAGGAATTGTGGATCCCTTCTCCGCGTCAGTACTTTCTTCTTTGCTTACACTCGTCCGCGCCGTCGCACGTTCAAGGACCAAGCAAACCTTGGTGCTTGTAACCGCCGAGTATAACTTACTGCAAACGCTGTTTAACCTGTTGGCCTGCCGACTAACCACGCATCTCAAAGCAGCCGTCATGGATACACTTGCCGCACTCGCGGATGGCAATCCTGAACTCGCGTATGTTATTTGGAGGCTGTTGGATCGATCTCGTGTCATTGACATAGCTCCTACCGCTGTCCAGAGCGAAGCTATTCTTCTTCGCTCATGGTCAGCCTCGCTAGGACCTCTGAAGAGTATCGGATCTGAACTGTTTAACGCCCTAGATGGCTCAACCAGAAGCGATGAGAGTGAGACTCTCGATCAGAGAGTAGTGAACAGCGGTACGAACCTCCTCGGAACGAATGTAACAAATCTAAGGAACCTCATTTACGACCTGCAGGTTGTTGAGGCTGCCGATAGGTCATACCCGCTTACCCTCTCATTTGTACGTCTCCTCCTGACTTTGTACACCTCCGTCAGCGCGCCCGCAGATCTGGGTGGAGATCGAGGACGTTGGCTTGGTGTTTTGCCATACCTCCACTTCGTACGTGATCTCGTCTACCTTAAGTTGGACACATTCGAGTTCGCATACCCAGCACAAAAGGCGCACCTTCAGGAAGCTTGCTTAGCTTTCTTCACCCAGGTCCTGAATGATCTTGACTTAGAAAGTATCCGGATTCCACCACGCAAGGTTCCTCAACTTGTGGATTCGGACTTGGCACCAGGTTCCAGAGGTGAGCAAGCGGCGCAATCAGAATCGATCTCAAACACACCCGAATATCGGATCTCGCTCACCGCGCTACCAGGATTGCATCTCCTGCTTCAGTTTTTCTATGAATCACCTCTCTTCTTGAGTGTGATCTCGCATATTGTTCAGCACTGCCAAGCCCTTGCAAGGATAGGCCGTGGATATGTTGGTGCACTGCAAGCGTCTCCTGCGAGTGAAGCTCGTAACTCAGCTAGTACCGCCCGGGATACCCTGTTGCCTTGGCTTGCCCACGAAATCTTCGTTTCTACTGTTGGTCCTGCCGCACGTGAGACGACATTAGCGGCTCTAACGAATCGCCTCTTAGCGACTTCTGATGACGGTGGCGCCGCTGCCGCTGCCGCTGCTGCCGCTGCTGCTGCTTATGACAATCTTGGCTTTGCTGGTGCAAATCGCATTGGAGGAGGGGCAGGCCGTGGAGCACAAGGACCAAATTACCACGGAAACGTCGCGGCCATTGCGGATTTCAGGGGAGCACAAGTCGCAAACAATCAGGTGTTCTACGCAACGTCCAATCATCTGTTGGTAGAGTCGCTGTACAGCCGTGATCTGGTCGCAAATGGCCTCACGGAAGCTCTGAGATTGCTCACTCTTGTGCTTGCCTTCGAACCTAAGTGCACCGCAGCTATCCGTGACTCTCGCAGAGCACTCTCTCCCATGCCTCCTTCTGACATTATTTCTTTGCGCCATGGTGCCTTGGTACCACTGCTCTTGGAACTTGCGTCGCTTGTTGGCCCAGCGGGTAATGCAATGGTTCTTTCCCAAACCAGTTCGCCTAATGCGTCATTCGTTCAGCAGCTTATGCACAACGTTGCGCTGAGACGACGAATTGATTCTGCACTGCAGGATCAGCAGGAACGTGCACCCTACCACGCGTACCTTAGTGCTGCCCGCGATGCGTTCCTTGTGGAGGCTTCTGCTGCTGCTGCTCGAGCCCATGCTTTCAGCGAGGTCAATTGGCAAGATGGCAACGTGGAGGGAGCCCAGGGAGGTCTTGGGGATCAGCAGATTCCACAGGTGTCGGTGCCCATCCCACCAATTGCCACACTTGCCGAGAGCGTTCTGAGTGGCACAACGAGTCTCATGCCAAGTGCAGAGACGTTCTATAACCTTTATAAGCTCGGTTCCGAACGAACACTCCTAGCGTCCTCCGTACACGCCAGCAATCTGCCCACTGCACTCGCTGTGAGTGAAAACTCGCAGCTTGCATCGTTGGCGTTGGCCTTTATTCGTCTGCTATCTAATAACTGTAAACGACCTGAGCAGCTCTTGGCAAGTGCAACGAGTAATGTGCGGGTGGCACCACTTGCAGCAAATGCTGCGGCGGCGATTCTGCGCCGAACCGTGTGGGCCTCCTCACCGAAGATGGACGTCGCTTTTGAGGAACTCGTTCAAGCAGCAATTCCACCAGTCTTGAAAGGCTTGATTCGTGAGGGGAAGCTTGTGGATGAGGCAATGATCAATCTGGTACACGCCGAATCCGTTCGCATTGCACTGCAAGTATTATCCCCTGTACCTACGACCGCGCTCGCCATGACCACTGATGCGCCTCTCATTGCCGCCGGCCTGGGTTTGACCGTCGAGCAATTCACGAAGGCGATCACTTCGTGCAAGGGTGGTGCCGATATTCTTGATGCCGCCTCACTCAACCCGCAGAACCCCGCAGATGTGAATAAGGTGGTTTCTGGAGGTGTTGCTGTTGATGCAAAGCTTCTCTTTGATACTTGGGTAACTCCGAACGGCGTGGTATTGAGTGCTCTGGAGTGGTGCAATCGCCACAGAATCATTCTCTTACAGTTCCTCTTCGAGGGCCTTACCAGGGTTACGCCCTCACCAAACCTGGCACACTTGCTCACGGGCTACGATACCAGGGCGGCGGGTTCGCCATGGGCGCTGCTTCTCCAAACCAATCTCTCCACTTCGCCAACCCGTGCCGCATTCGATGCACTGCTATCAGTGATAAGTCAGCCACGACTGTATGAAATCGTTCCTGTCCTGTCTTTTACGGCTATCCGCCTTCTTCACAAACTTGTGGTTACGGAAGCACTTGGAAGAGCCTCTCTGCCGTACATCCACCGTGCATTCCCAAGCCTCCTGCCAGGCCTTCTTGCTAAGATCCCCAAGGATATTGACCACGCAGTAGCTAATGCACTTGCTGACGCTCCGCTGGAAGTCCTTGGACGAACGCATGAGTCGTCCCTGATCCGAATCTTCCTCGAGCAACGAGCAATCGCAACAAAACTGGTATGCCACGTACTCTTCTCAAAGTCAACGCTTACCACCACGACAGACCGGGCGGACCGTCTCTCTTTCTTGCAGGTCACTTCTCTCGACGAGGAAATTACGTCCAATCTGCTCACTACACTGGGTTTTGTCGGAAGTACCGAGACGAGTCTGGACTTGGCCACAGCGAGTGTTACGAGTTCAGCTGGAGCTGCTTTGCAAAACGCAATCGGAACATCGTCAGCCACGGGTAGCCTGTCAACACCGGGCAAGTCTACCAGCGCGAGCGATTCTAAGTCCAGTATTTCAAGAGCTGGAAGCATCGTGTCTGCGGGCTCGCTTACGTCAGCCATTCAGAGTACGCCCGAGAAGGGAGCCGCTTCAAAGGATATCTTTGGGCCATCTGCCACAGCGGCAACTGCTGCCAAATTCTCCTTCACCCAGATGACGTCATCCATTCCCATGTTTGAATCAGCTTCAGCAATCACCGACGATGATCTTGGTTCTGCAGCTGTAAATAGCATATCACGCGCTTCACCAGCGCTGGGTGCTGAACCGAGCTCGCTGACTGTTGTTCCAAACGAGCCAAGTGGTGGGCTTTCCGGTCCAGACTCGGTGTTATCTGGCACAGCAACGCCCTTACATCGAGACTGGATCTTGGCAGGCTACTCGCACGATCGAACTCAGCGCCTCCTTCAGTTCCTGAAGGCATTTAGAATCCGCTTGCCAAGCGAGGCATTTAAAGAAACATCCTTTGGACGCGTCATTCTCTCAAAAGGTGCAGGTGCTTCATTGAACAATGTTGCAGCATTGCATTCACCCAGCAACGTTCTTGCAGCTAATCCCGTTGCCGCCGTTGCCGCACGCCTAAGTGCAGAGGATAACGCGGTATTGGACACCTTGGCTGATTCTTACCAAAGCTTCAGCACATTGCTTGGTACATCCCTGCTCCGAGCTCTTCATCCAGAATTGGGCTCTCGTGTGGATAATGTCAGCCACGCAGTTGTTCGAGCTGCGCGCTCTCCACAGCTGCTAGAACTGCTCAACTTGGTTCTGAGCTATTGTGCTGCATCCGAAGACATTGTTTGGGTTCACTTATCCGAAGCTTTGTCAACGACGGCTCTGGTACTCTCCGCGACTGTTCGTAAGCTTCAAGCAGCGGCGGGCTCTGCAGCCGTGGCCCTTGGCTCGACTCACGTCCGAGCGCTCACTGAGAGTTGCATTGAATCTGGCATTTTGGCCATCATCCGAAGTCCGTTCCAGCTTGCACGTGCACGATTGTACCCTGTGCTTGAGAATCTGATCATTTACGCTTCAGGAGACTTCTACAGAGCAGCAACAGGTGGCCGGATTTTGCCTAAGATTAGCCTGAGTGACATCCAAGGTGTTGATTCAGGCATCAGCGTGTTTGACTCGACACAATCTGCCGTCGTGGAAGCACCCTCACAGACTTCTGTTGCAGAGCTGACGTACATTGACCTATGTTCGCTTGCCCGATGTGGACGAGCCGCTAGCCCGGAGCTATACGCAAGAATTACGGATATCCTCCAACATCATGCCTCCGCAATCATTCGAGTGGCGGCCGCTGATGCTTTGGAAGCTCAGCCTCAGGTCCGTGCTATCGTGTTGGCTTTGCTGACTACGATCGGGTCATACTACAACTCTCCCATCTGGAGTGTTAAGCTGTGTCGAGAAGGCTACGTTGACGCGCTGTTGGGTGAGCTGGTCACTCCACTACGACAGCAAGCGCTCCGCCAGGCCATCTCATCGGTTTCGTTGCAGCACTTTGCGTTGATCCTGCATGCATCTGCTGCGCTCACGCATCTCCGCTCAATCGCATCGACTCCAGAAGGATGTGAGGCACTGATCCGTGCCAACGTAGTTGATGCGCTGGCAAAGTTTGAAATTCTGTCCCGTAGGCCTTCGGGTCGCTCCGCCTGCCAGCTTATGGCAGAAGATAGCCACAACGTTGCAGCCGTTGCAATCACTGACAGCTCTAGCTTCGCTCGCCTGGGTCAGCTACCCATACAGCGATACCACAGACTTGCCATCCCCGCGATTAGCCTGCTCACGCAGCTCCATCGCCTCCGTCCCCACGACCGCGCGCTGCATCAATCCCTACTCAACTTCTATATTGTGCATGAGCAAACGCTCGTAGCAGTTCTGGCGGACGAGCACCATCACCCTTGCTTCCTGTCGGCGCTTAAACTGCTTCATGAAGTCCTTGGTCTCGTCCATGCGCTGATCACAGGGCCTCTCGGTTTGGGAGCCAAGGATGGCACCCAAGTGCACCAGTCGCTCTTGGCAATTGAACCTTTGATCAGTCGCCTGGTGCTTCGATTTGGTTCACCTACATCGAGCCTCCATCTTGCTGCCCTGCTCAAGGCGCTGTCCCTACAGGCTGTAGCTGCATCTGCTTACCAGATCGCTGCAACTACCAGTGGAAACACTGGCTTAGGCTCTGCCACAGGGCTGAGTGGTTTCAGCTCATCGATGCAGTCACATTTAAGCGCGCTCGCCACTGCACAGGCAGCTTCAGCAGAGCTTGACAAGCCTGGTGCAAACGATGTTTCTCTGCGAAGCTTGCTCGAGGGTGCACCCATCGGTGAGGGACCATTGGACGTCATTATGGACATCTTCACAACTCTGCTCGAAATTTCGGTTGCTATTATGCGCATCAAGGTGATCTCAGCCACTGCAAGAGTCGCGGCCGGTGAAGCTATCTCTACCTCGACGAGTGGCTACGCTCACTTCAATGACCCGATCGTTCAGCGGCAACAGCAGCAACAACAACAACTCCTTGCTCCTGTTCGACCTGGCTCTTCTGCGTCTGTGTTATTGTACGAGCCTGCCGTACCTGGCTTCGCATATGCAGATCCGCAAAATACGGTCATCTTGAATAACGCATCCAGGATTCACGCCGGACCAGATGCTCATGCAGCGGGCCGCTCAAACTCAGCAACTGTTGCCATGGCCGCAGCTGCTGTCGATACTGCAGGCTTGCACGAACTGGGTGCCGTAATTGCCCTATTGCCTCACGTCGCCAAGGCAGCCTCACGTGCTGTCGAAGTTGCAATCGCCGCCGATGCTGCGCTTGAAGCTTTCCAAAGTGCTCCACGCTCCCAGGTTACCTCGTTGGCCCCGACTACTTTGAAGTCATTCTTTGATAAAGCTGTCGATGCAGAACCAGACTTAGCCCTCTACTGCATGCTTGCGTCCGGCGAGATCTCAGCGCTCAAATCGAGTGGTCAACTCGGTCGCAGCTCTTCCTACAACGCGGGTGGCTTGCTTGCTGGATTTGCCAATAAGATTGGTGTGCTCACTGGAGCAGGTGGTGGTGAGCTTTCGCAACTGCGTCGTCTGGATAGCGCTGTGTCGGGCGCTGCTCTTCTTGCACCTGCATTTGCTACCGCTGCGCGCATTGCGCGAGTTCGTGCGCAGCGTGCGTTCATGTCCATCGAGCTGCTGTTGTATCTCGTACACGAGCATCTTGCGTGGTGCCTCACTCCAGAGACACAATTAGGCTTGCCCACGAGCTCTACTGCGATGCGAGACATCATCCGAGCGGGCGCTGGTTCACGTAGTTCTTCCGGCGCACCAGGTATGGATTGGTTGCTCCAGCAGCAGGTGACGAGAATGAGCGCGTTGGGACTGCCCGCTTTGACGGCGGAAGGCCGCCGCAGGTTGGCGAATAGTGTGTTCCTCTACCTCACAACGAGTATGACGGGAGCTGGACGTAGTGGAATGAATGTCAATTTGAGCAGTCGCGCGTCTGGATTCTCCTTCGGCACTGGTTCACGACACGACTTCGGCGCTGGCGGCTCAGCAAGCGGCATGGGGCTCGGATCTGGTGGTGCTGTGAACGACGATTCGCAAATCAGCCCACAGAGTCCGCTGGGCTTGCTCAAGACCGCGTTTGACGGCCTTGCCAAGGTCAAGCTTGGCCCGACGTTGGTTTCTACGGCTGGCTCAGGATCGGATGAAGCTCGCGCATATGATGTGTCTGTTGGTGCTGGTAGCGCAAAGCAGTCTGCACTTGTCCTCATTGATGACACGCTTGACGAGAAGCGTGGCATTTCGGCCAGCCTTGCTCATCTCTCGGGTTGGCCACTCATCTCGAATGCCCTTGGTTTGTCCGGAGGTCTTACCTCCGGTGAAGCCTCTGAATCGAGCAAGGGTATCCCTCAGAATATGGTTTTCAGTGAGCGTATTCTGCGTCAGCTCTTCCGCCTGCTTCAAGACCGATAATAAGGACGGCAGGGTGTCACGAAAGTCCGACTTGTACATACCACCCAAATGAACTGTGTATCTCTACAAGAGCATTCAACTGTTGAGCCTGCTTCAGCCCGGGGCGGTTTTGAGACAAGGTATGTCTGAACTGGGAGAGACTCCCAGAGCTGGTCGTTCATGCAACTATAGCAGCAAGTGCTGTGTATCCTGAGTGCCCTGTCTCACACGCAATAAAACTCAACACATGACAGTTTCGCTATTTCACACATTATTTTACAGCGATACCGCGGGAAGTTCTTCCCGGCGTTGTGATACATATTATATTCCGAGATGGGAGCGATCCGTTAGCAAGATGTTCAACAGGGCCTCGACCAGAGTCTCACAAACTGAGAGGCGTAACTCCATCCACCTGTCTCCGGCCTGGGGTTTCACTGAAACTTGTTCAAAAAACCGAGCGAAGACGTCAGTTTCCTGGGTCCAAAAGTGGATATTCACGCGAGTGTATGATGCTGCAAGCCCATGAGACAAGTGGTTCGACTCGTACACGATTGTATTTTCGAGTCAGTTTCTTAGTGCACGCGTGGGATCCACGGGGAAAACCCCAGTTTTTAATATCCGATGGTTCATATAGATCCGGAGTTTGGTGATAGACGGAGATCCCGTGGGTATGGTGTGATAATTATATGCTAGTATGATGTAAAATGCCATACCATAACTTACTGTGCACAAATATCGTGACCCCGATCTAGGTAAATGAGTTCTAAAGGACTCGTTTCAATCATATCAAACGCTGCCACGAGACTCGCGTCGGGCCGGGTTTGCGTTGCGACCCACACCTCGGCGGAGACGGGCAGCACCCTGGCGGGTTTTTCTCGGCTCGCGGCACCGTCTAGGCCCGTCCCGCAGGCGAACTTGGGCAGTAACACGGCGAACTGCCCTCCGCCCTATCAAAACCTCGAGATTGGGATCGATCAGTTAAGAGAGACATACGTGTCACGAGGATCTGACATGATTGAGCAGGGCCATATTGAGAGTCGTATTTCATCCTCACTAGCTGCGCAGTTACCGACTATCGCCGCGAGTCTGATGCCTGAGTTCGTCACCCGGCCTGACCATGCCTTTCATACTGCACTAAGTGATCGACGAGGCGAGTTTACCAAGACCTCCGAGTGCACGCGTATGTCGTGGGGGCTAGCAATGGCTAATGCCTGGCGCGAAATGGCGGAGGCTCGCAACTACATCAAGTCCGATACTCCCAAGTATGAGGCGAATGCGCATTTAAAGACCAGCTTCGCCTCGCTCGCTCGAAGTCGCTATCGTACTCCCGCGTTCCCGTCTTCGACACCGTATGCGTACTACCACGGTGTTGTATCTCAAGCTGCCAAGATGCACCAGATTATTCGAAACTTCGCTACCGCTGCCAATACTACTACAGAAGTTTACAACAAGATGAAATTGGCCTCGGTATCGGCTGCTAACATGACCACTGGTGCATCTCAGACGGCTACATCTTCTACTTCTGCATCAGCATCTAGTTCGAGTTCTACATCTACGGGACACTCTGCGTCTGCGAACTCGACTGCTTCAAGTTCTTCGTCGACTACGAGTTCGCCCCCAACCAGATTCCATTCTGGAGTGTGCCCAGATATAGTTCCAGATCCCATTGAGGTCCTCAAGCTGGCAGGCCTCCCCAATCCTCTTCAAGTTCCGAGGGGTGAGCTTCCACTTGAATACTTCGAGATGGATCCAGCAGGTGATTCTGATAGGACAGATTTGCTCTGGCCGGCTAACCAGGCCCCTCCCAAGGAATGGATTCCTCCGGGTATCGAGCTGACCTACGAGGAAATGATGAGCCGATTGGGAGACGATTATGTTGCCAAGGCTATGTACACTATCCAATTCGTTGTTGTGAAGGTTGCGCGCATGATCAAGAAGTTCGCTATAGGCTTTTGGACCACCATTCGTCGGTACACTGCTCATCCAGAGCTCATCGGTCCCAAGTGGCAACACATCAAGAGTGTTGTCAAACATGAAGCCAAGCACTACTGGCACGGAACGAAGTTGCTTGCAGCCGACATCGGTACTGCATGCCGGCTGGCCATGCGAAGAGCCCAGGGCGGCACCCTCACACGACGTGAGCGCCGTCAGCTCGTCCGCACCACCGGTGATATCTTTCGTCTGATCCCTTTTGCAGTCATTGTGATTGTTCCATTCCTTGAGCTTGCGCTGCCACTCCTACTTAAGCTCTTCCCAAACTTCTTGCCCTCCACCTTCCAGGATAAGCACCAGGAGGCTGCAAAGATTAAGAATGAACTAAAGGCTCGCCTGGAATTGGCTGACTTCTTACAAGACACCATGGATACACTCGCTCGTCAGAAATTGGCCGAGGCCCAGGCGTTTAAGGCAACCGCGAAGTCGGCGGTGGGTGACGCCGCCAAGATTCAATATCAGGCGCAGACCGCAGAGAAGATGATGGAAATCATCAAGATGGTACGCTCCGGACAGCGTGTCGATAATGAACAGCTTCTCGCAGTCGCGACCCTTTTCCAGGACGATATTACACTCGATAATCTCTCGCGCGCGCACCTCGTTGCCATGTGCAAGTACATGAAGCTGTCACCGTTCGGTTCAGACACAGCACTCCGCGAGCGCCTACGTGACAAGGTTGAAGAGATCCGAGAGGATGACGAGCTGATTGAGAAGGAGGGCATTCAGAACTTGACACTAGAGGAACTCCGAGAGGCGTGCCGTGATCGAGGTATGCGCGTTATTGGCTTGACAAAGGCTGGATTGATTAGAAATATCACAGCTTGGATTGATCTCTCTGTCCACAAGCGCGTGCCCGCTTCACTGCTTCTGCTCTCACGAGCCCTCTCAATCTCTGAGCGACCTCTGGATGAATCTCTCATGACAGCGCTTTCGTCGATCGACGAATCAACTGTCGATGAAGTCTTCTCAGATGCTGGTCTCGATCGACAAGATCCTGAAACTCGTTTAGAGTCCATCCGCCGTCAGAATGAGATCATCGCCGAGGAGATGGAATCACGACGAGCTCTCTACGAGCGTCAGAAACAAGCCAAGCAAAAAGAAGCCAAGGAAAGCGAGGAAGAGAAGACTGAGGAGTCCAAGGAAGCCAAACATGCGGAGACGGCTGAAGCCCCCGCAACAGGAGAAGCAGCTGCTGCAACAGCTACCGCAGCAGCACCTGCTGGAGTGCAACAGCCTGCTGCCAAGCCTGCAACTAAGCCTGCGGCAGTGGCCGAAGACGAACCTACTCCCGAGGACCTAACCCACCTCTCGGATGCTCTCACGGACTTGGCTTCACCCTCAGCAGTATCGTCTGAGCGTGAACGGCTTAAGCGACTCAAGGCCGAGCAAGAAGAAATCGAAGCTATCGTTAAGGCGCCACCAGAAGAACCGTCAGTCGAAGCTGTTGCTGCTGCTGCCGCTGCCGCTACTACCACCACTCCCGCTGTTGCAGCGACAACGTCAACAGCCGCTGCTGTGGAAAGCAAAGAGAAGGCCACCGAAAAGAGCGTTCCATCGACGCCGGCATCAACCACCGAAACTGTTAACGTTACCACTGCAGTTGCTGTCTCTCCAACAGCTGCTTCCATTGCTAAGACTGCTGCTGAAATCCGAGCTCGTGCAGCTCGTGAACGCATGCTCGCCGAGAAGAAGGCTCAGGAGGCTATGAGGGCTCGAATTGAACTCGAGAATGCACTGGCCAAGCTGCCAAATAAGGAAACAGCAATGGACTTGTTCATCTCGACTATGACCCCAGGTTCGGAACTCAGCCCAAGTCAGTTGCCCTCCGTGTTCTGGCCTAAGCGATCTCAGCCTGCATTGCCTTTGTGGCAGGCTGGTCTGATCGATGATAAGGGTCGCCTCCGCGCGCCTGAGACCCCAGGTCAAGAACGTATCCTCAATCGTTATGCGCTTCGCGTTGCTCGCCAGCTGACCCGTTATCTCGATCGCTATGAACGTGAACGTCGTGCTGCTCTGGAGAGTGCAGACAGTCTGCGACGTAACAGACACATGACGACGCTTTCTAAACAGGTCAACAGCATGCTTAAGGAGCTCGAAACTCGAATCGAGAACGCGGACCGCACCATCGGCTCCCAACTGCATCTACTCGACAAGGACCTTGACGGACGCATTTCGACCAGAGAGCTCCAAATTGTTTTCAAGGAACACCTTAAGGCTGCATCGACTGAGGAAGAAGCAGCTGCGCTTGTTTCCAAGATTAAGAAGCTTTCTGCGTCAAAGGGCTGGTACATGTCCGTTGATGACATCAAGCGACTTGCTCAGGAGTTCAGCGAACTCACTGAGGAAGAGCGTCTGGTATATCTTGAACAGCAAGAGCAGGCTGCACGCAATGCAAGTGAGGCTCAAGCCAAGTTGCGAAAGTTCATCACTGCAACCGCCGCTGCACATGCTCAGGCTGCTACAGCGCGCGAGGCAATGAAACAAGCCGAGCGTGTCAACTCTATTAAGCTGGAAACTGTTAATCCCGGTCAAAAGCAACAAACTCAAGCTCAGTAATGTCACCGACATCATCTTCCTGTTTACACGAGCACCTTGTTTTCATTAGCGCGAATCACGCATCCATAAGATCCCCCCCCCCCCCCCCCCCTTTCACTCCCCAGTTATGCACCAAAACGCAAACAAAAAAGACCCATCCCCTCTTCTTTAAACATGAGGGTTTTTTTTTTTTTTTCAGAAATT
>Ga0182741_1000739_pt1 | contig 46397 bp, 37 predicted proteins | sample eDN5th37CBELigOP_FD_128874 | JGI IMG/M metagenome (GOLD analysis project Ga0182741, IMG submission 128874) | Enriched Organic Plus compost microbial communities from Emeryville, California, USA - eDNA 5th pass 37_C BE-Lig OP (version 2) (version 2) ... | reverse complement strand
GGGGGACGGGGGACGGGGGGGGGCCTGGGGCTTCGGTGCTCGGTGCTCGGTGCTCGGTGCTCGGTGCTCTGGTGGCCAGCGTCCGGAAGCTAGCGTGCGTCTCGATGCCCCCCTAGCACCGAACACGGAGCACCGAGCCCCATTATCTTCCCCCTAGCCTGCCGCCGCGCCGCGTGCGCCCGGCAGTGGCTCCGTGCGAACTCGCCGGCCCGTGACGGCCGGCCCGAGCGACTCCCTCTCCATGCCAAGCGTCAACTCCTTCGGCAGCCGCGCGACTCTCGACGTCGGCGGCACGCGCTACGTCATCTACCGGCTCGACGCGCTGCGCTCGATCGCCGGCAGCACCGCCGATCGGCTGCCGTTCAGCCTCAAGATCCTGCTCGAGAACCTGCTGCGGAACGAGGACGATGCCTTCGTGAAGCGCGCCGACGTCGAGGCGATGGCGACGTGGGACGTCACGGCGCGTCGGGAGAAGGAGATCGCCTTCCGCACGAGCCGCGTGCTGCTCCAGGACTTCACCGGCGTCCCCGCGGTCGTCGATCTCGCCGCGATGCGCGACGCGATCCGCTCGCTCGGCGGCAACCCGGAGCGCATCAACCCGCAGCAGCCGGTCGATCTCGTGATCGACCACTCGGTGCAGGTGGACGAGTACGGCACCGATGCGGCGTTCCTGCTCAACACCAACCTCGAGTTCGAGCGGAACCACGAGCGCTACGTCTTCCTGCGGTGGGGGCAGAACGCGTTCAAGAACTTCCGCGTCGTCCCCCCGGGGACGGGGATCTGCCACCAGGTGAACCTCGAGTACCTGGCGCAGACGGTGTTCGTGGGCGACGAGAACGGGGACAAGGTCGCGTATCCCGATTCGCTCGTCGGCACCGACTCGCACACGACGATGATCAACGGCCTCGGCGTGCTCGGCTGGGGGGTCGGTGGGATCGAGGCCGAGGCGGCGATGCTCGGCCAGCCGGTGTCGATGCTCATCCCCGAGGTGGTGGGCTTCAAGCTGCACGGCAAGCTCGCCCCCGGTGCGACGGCGACGGACCTCGTCCTCACCGTCACCGAGATGCTGCGCAAGAAGAAGGTCGTCGGGAAGTTCGTCGAGTTCTATGGGACCGGTCTCAGCTCGCTGCCGCTCGCGGACCGGGCGACGATCGCGAACATGGCGCCGGAGTACGGCGCGACGATGGGCTTCTTCCCGGTGGACGAGGAGACGCTGAAGTATCTCCGTCTGTCCGGGCGCGACGACCAGCAGGTGGCGCTCGTCGAGGCGTATACCAAGGCGCAGGGGCTCTTCCGCACCGACGCGACGCCGGATCCCGTCTTCACCGACTCCCTCGAGCTGGACCTCGGCTCGGTCGAGCCGAGCATCGCCGGGCCGAAGCGTCCGCAGGACCGCATCCTCCTGCGCAACGCGAAGTCGAGCTATCGCGAGGCGCTCGAGGCGGATCTCGCGAAGATCGGCACCGTCGGCGCCGCGGCGGAGGTGAAGCGCGCGACCGAGGTGAGCGCGAGCCCCGAGCTCGATGCGTCGGCGGTCGCGGTGGCGGAGGCGGACGTCGACCAGGCGGCGCACGAGCATGGCGGCGTGCAGGTCGAGTACAAGGGAGAGACGTTCACCCTCCGGCACGGCGCGGTGGTCATCGCCGCGATCACCAGCTGCACGAACACCTCGAACCCGAGCGTGATGCTCGCGGCGGGGATGCTGGCGCGCAACGCGGTCGAGAAGGGGCTCACGGTCAAGCCGTGGGTGAAGACGTCGCTCGCCCCGGGGTCGAAGGTCGTCACCGAGTACTACGAGGCGGCGGGGGTGCAGCAGTACCTCGACCAGCTCGGCTTCCAGCTCGTCGGCTACGGCTGCACGACGTGCATCGGCAACTCGGGGCCGCTCCCCGAGCCGATCGCGAAGGCGATCGAGGAGCACAAGCTGATCACCGCCGCGGTCCTGTCGGGGAACCGCAACTTCGAGGGACGCGTGAACCCGCTCACGCGCTTCAACTACCTCGCGTCGCCGCCGCTCGTCGTCGCGTACGCGCTCGCCGGGCGCATGGACCTCGATCTCACCAAGGAGCCGCTCGGGATCGGGCGCGACGGCCCGGTCTTCCTGCGCGACATCTGGCCGAGCGCGCAGGAGGTGCAGGACGAGATCAACCGGAGCGTGAAGGCGGAGCACTTCCGCAAGCAGTACGCGGACGTCTTCCGCGGCGACGCGGCGTGGCAGCAGATCGACGTGCCGGGGGGCGAGACGTTCGCCTGGCAGGACGACTCGACGTACGTGAAGAATCCGCCGTACTTCGAGGGGATGACGATGCAGCAGCCCGGCGTGCGCCCGATCACCGGCGCGCGCGCGCTCGCGCTCCTCGGCGACTCGATCACGACGGACCACATCTCGCCGGCGGGGAACATCCCGGCGGCGAGCCCCGCCGGGAAGTGGCTCATCGCGCACGGCGTCGAGCGCAAGGACTTCAACTCGTACGGCGCGCGCCGCGGCAACCACGAAGTGATGATGCGCGGCACCTTCGCGAACATCCGCCTCCGCAACGAGATGGTGCCGGGGACGGAGGGCGGCTTCACCGCCACCGAGCCTGGCGGCGCGCCGAAGTTCATCTACGACGCGGCGATGGAGTTCAAGCAGTCGAACACGCCGCTCGTGATCGTCGCCGGCAAGGAGTACGGCACGGGGTCGTCGCGCGACTGGGCGGCCAAGGGGACGGTGCTCCTCGGGGTGCGCGCGGTGATCGCCGAGAGCTTCGAGCGCATCCATCGCTCGAACCTCGTCGGGATGGGCGTGCTGCCGCTCGAGTTCACGAACGGCGCGACGCGCCAGTCGCTCGGCCTCACCGGCTTCGAGACCTTCGACATCGTGGGGCTCGACGCGTCGCTCACGCCGCGGCAGACGCTGACGGTCAAGGCGACCGCGCCCGACGGACAGGCCAAGGAGTTCCAGGTGCTCTGCCGCATCGACACGCCGGAAGAGCTGAACTACTACAAGCACGGCGGGATTCTGCCGTACGTGCTGCGGTCGCTGGTCGGAGGTCGGGCGTAGAGGGTGGCGGCTTGACGGCTTGACGGCTTGACAGCGGTAAGAGAACGGCGTCGTCAGGAGAGAGCTCCTCTGACGACGCCGTTTCTCACCGCTGTCACGCTGTCACGCTGTCACGCTGTCACGCTGTCAATCATCGAAGCTGTCCACCCGTCGAACCGCCCCCTCACATCGGCCCGTCGTCATGCGGGTCCGGCAGGTTCCCCTGCGCCTCGCCGCGCCGCCAGGGGAGGGCGATATTCAGGCGCCAGCGCGGGCCCTGCACCGTCGTCGCGACACGGATCTCCTCCAGCAGATCCTGCTCGATGCGCGAGACGTCGAGCGGCTGCAGCATGTCGCCCAGCTCCTCGTCCTCGGCGATCACGTGCCCGAGCCGCGTGTAGAGGCCGGCGACGAGCTGCAGCGTCTTCGTCACCTCCTCCTCCATCCGCATGTTGACCTGGAGCGCGAGCTCCTCGCGCAACTCGGCGATCGCCGACTCGCGCTTCTGGGCCATGAGGACGAAGATCGAGAGGAAGATCGCCTCGAGGGAGACGACGAGGGTCAGGAAGCCGAAGGGATAGGGATCCCAGGGCTCGTTGCCGAACACGCGGGTGTTGAGGAGGATCCACCCGCCGAACCAAAAGACGTGGGCGACGAGGAACGGGGTGGAGCTGGCGACGTTGTTCAGCGCGTCGGCGGCGACCTCGAGCCGCGACCGTTCGGCGGCGTGCTGCGCCTTGAGCGCGCCGAACGCCCGATTGGCGACCGTTCGCGGACGGCGGCGCTCCGCCGCCCGCAGGTCGGCGCCCGCGACCTCGATCGAATCCTGGTAGAGCTCGCGACGATCGGTCATCGCGACCGCGGAGGGCGAGAAACGTGCCCTGTAGGTGCGGCCATCGGCCGGGGGCCCTCGGTCCCTCGGCCGTGGATGCCGCGGACCCGGCGCCGGCTCGAGTCCATCCACCGAACGGCGCCGGGTCCGCGACCGATCGGCCGACGGCCGAGGTCCCATCGCCGATGGCCGCCTCACATACGAATTCGCCCGGCTCCAGGGGAACCGGGCGAATCCGTCAGGGGGTGGTGCAAACCTTCAATCGTTCACTGGCTCGATCGTGCGTCAGGGCGTCCGCTCCACGTCCACCGTGTGGCCGATGATGCCACCGAGCACGCCGCCCGCCGCGGCGCCGATGACGGCGCCCTTCAGCTTGTCGCGGCTGGAGACGGCGCCGATCGCGGCGCCCGCCGCCGCGCCGATGACGGCGTCGCGCTTCGTGTTGCGCTTGACCGTCGGCTCGCGGTAGACCGGACGGCTCGCCGAGCCCGACGAGCTCGAGGAGCGACGCGCGGTGCTGGTGCTCGCGCGACGCACCGTCGCCCGCTGCGCCACCGGCTGCGGCGCGGGCTGATAGACCGGCTGTCCGTAGTAGCCCTGCGGCGCCATCGCCGGATTCTGCAGCCCGTACGGGGCATAGCCGTTCTGGTAGCCCGCCTCCGTCGGCGAGACGTACTGCTGCGGCTGGTACGGAGACATCTGTGAGGCGAGGGCCAGGTCATTCTTGAGCCCCTCGTCCACCTTGGCCGCACTGTCTCCGCCGCACGCAGCCGCGAAGGCCAGCACTGCCGGAACGAGCACCCACTGCCTGATGTTGCGCATCTCCCCTCTCCTCTCGTTGGTCGCCGCGACCTCGCGGCGGCCCCTAGATAGGCACCCTACGTACCACCCACCAACCCGCGAAATCGCTACTTAACCGAGCTCACCGTCCTCTCCGTGGACACCCCCTGTCCATGTCGCTGGAGAGGTGCGAACGGGCCGGCGCCTCGCGGCGTAAACGCCTGCAGGGACTGCACCTGGAATTGGTGAGCGGGCGCACGGGCGGCGTACGCGAGCCGGTCGAGACGACGCCGGCTCTGGCTTCCGGCGCGCCCCCGCGTTATCTCCTCGCCGTCCTCCACCCATGCCGACCGTGCTCACTCGCCGCTCCTTCGTCGTCCGACTCGCCGGCGGGGCCACCGCGCTCGCCGGCGCGCCCGCCATCCTCCTGGCTTCGCGGGCCGATGCCGACCTCGTGCTCCGCAACGGCACCGTCTTCGACGGGCTCGGTGCCCCCGGGCGCGAGCGCGACGTCGCCATCCGCGACGGACGCATCGTCGCCGTCGGGCCGAAGCTCACGCTGCGCGGCGCGCGCGAGATCGATCTGCGCGGGCTCGCCCTCGTCCCCGGCTTCGTGGACATCCACTCGCACGGCGACGGCTCCCTCTCCGCCGATCCGCGCGCCGAGTCGCTGGTGCGGCAGGGCGTCACGACGATCGTCGTCGGCGCGGACGGCGGGAGCCGCCGCCCGCGTCGGGGGTCCGACGGCTCGACGCTCCCCTTCGCCACCCTGTGGTCGGAGCTCGACGGCGTGAAGCCGGCGGTCAACGTCGCCTCGATGATCGGGCTCGGCACCGTCCGGGGGCACGTCGTCGGCGACGCGAACCGGCCGGCGACGGCGGAGGAGCTCGCGCGCATGGTCGCGATCGTGGAGCAGGCGCTCGCCGACGGCGCGTGCGGCGCGTCCACGGGGCTCGAATACGCGCCCGGCGCCTTCGCGACGCGCGAGGAGCTCGCCGCCCTCTGCACGCCGCTGGCGCGCCGCGGGCTCGCCTATGCGACGCACATGCGCAACGAGGACGACCGGCTCCTCGACTCGATCGACGAGTCGATCTGGGTCGCCCGCACCGCCGGGTGCAAGCTGCAGATCTCGCATCTCAAGACGCAGGGGCCGCGCAACTGGCCCCGGCTCGACGAGGCGTTCGCGCGCATCGACGGCGCGCATCGCGCCGGGCTCGACGTCGCCTTCGACCGCTATCCCTACGTCGCGTACCAGACCGGCCTCTCGAACATGTTCCCCGTCTGGGCGCTCGATGGCGGCACGCGCGCCTTCCTCGAGCGGCTCGGCGCCGCCGACACGGCGGCGCGCATCCGCCAGGAGACGCAGGCCAAGTCGGTGCTCGTGGGCGGATGGGAGAACGTGCAGATCGCGAACGTGCGCGCCGCGGAGGACAAGGGCGCCGAAGGGGCGCGGCTGGGCGCGCGCGCCGCCTCGCTCGGCGTCGATCCGTACGACTACGCGGTCGCGCTCCTCCGCCGCAGCGAGGGGAGCGTCGGCACGGTCGTCTTCGCGATGAGCGAGGAGAACCTCGAGCGCATCCTCGCGCATCCGCGCGGCATGGTGTGCAGCGACGGCGGCGCGTTCGCGGTCGAGGGGGCTGCCAGGCGCGGGCATCCGCATCCGCGCGGCCTCGGCACCTACCCACGCGTGCTCGGCCGCTACGTGCGCGAGCGGAAGGCGCTCACGCTGGAGGAGGCGGTCCGCAAGATGACGTCGCTGCCGGCGTCGCGCGCGGGGTTGAAGGATCGCGGGCGGCTCGTCGTCGGCGCGGCCGCCGACGTCGTCGCCTTCGATCCGGCGACGGTGAGCGACCGCGCGACCTTCGCCGAGCCGTTCCAGTATCCCGTCGGGATCGAGCTGGTCGTGGTCAACGGCGGGGTGTCGCTGGAGAAGGGGGAGCGCGGCGCGGCGACCGGCGCGGGGCTCCGCGTCTGAGCGCCGTCGTCGCCGGATCGATCGCGAGACGACGCGGGAACGACTGCTCGTCGCCGCCGATTGATCTACCCGCATCGGCCGCGATCACCGCGGCGTTCCGCGACCCTGCCGGTCGCCATTGCCGCAACGACGCCGAGCCCCGCATCTTCAATCGACCTTTGCCGGAGCCACCCATGAATCGCATCTCGCGCCGCCTCGCCGCGGCGATCGTCCTCACCGCGCTCGTGCCCACGCTCGCCGCGGCCCAGGCCGAGCAGGCCGCCGCGCCGTCGGCCGGCCCGGCGGTCGGCGACCTGGCCCCCGACTTCGCCGTCCCCGGCGCGACGCGCGAGGGGGTGAAGTCCACCCCCGTCAAGCTCTCGGACTTCCGCGGCAAGACGGTGGTGCTCGCGTTCTTCCCCGCCGCGCGCACGAGCGGGTGCACGGTGCAGATGCAGACGTACCGCGACCGCTACGACGAGCTGTTCGACGGGGGGAAGAACGTCGTCGTCATCGGCATCAGCGCCGACGCCGACACGACGCTCGCGAGCTGGGCGAAGGAATCGAACTTCCCGATGACCTTCGCGAGCGACACGGCGCAGCAGGTCGGCGCGCTCTACGGCTCCAAGCGTCCCACGGGGAAGTATCTCGCGCGCAACCTGTACGTCGTCGGCCCCGACGGACGCGTCACGCACCGGATGAACGCCTTCAACGTCATGTCGCAGGACGCCTACGCGGAGCTGGGCAAGGCGGTGAAGGGCGCGGCGCACGCGGGCCACTGAGCCGCACCGACGCGCTCGCGATCTACCACGCCGCGGTGGCCGGCGCCCTCCCCGGGCCGGCCACCGCGCTCGCATTGCGGGACATCGACCTGCGCGGCGCGGTGCCGGTCGTCGCCCTCGGGAAGGCGGCGCCGGAGATGCTCGCGGCGGTGGACGATGCCCTCCGGGAGCGCGGCGTGGCGATCGCGCGCGCGCTCGTCGTCGCCGCGCACGAGGATGCGCGCCTCGCGCCGCCCGTCGAGGCGATCGTCGGCGATCATCCCCTCCCCGGCCGGCGATCGGCGCGCGCGGCGCGGCGCCTGGGCACTTTCGTGCGCGAGACGGAGGGAGAGGCGGTGCTCGTGCTGCTGAGCGGCGGCACCTCGAGCCTCGTCGGCGCGCCCGTCGACGGCGTCACGGCGTCCGACTACCGCGCGCTCTGCGCCGCGCTGCTCGCCTCCGGGCTCGACATCGTGGCGACCAACGCGATCCGCAAGCGCTTCTCGCGCTGGGGCGCCGGCCGCCTGGCGCGCGCGCTCCGGCCGCGCCGGGTGATCTGTCTCGCCCTCTCCGACGTGCCGGGCGACGACGTCGCGACGATCGGCTCGGGGCCGTGCGTCCCCGATGCGCTCACGGCGGCCGCGATACGCCGCCTCGTGCGCGACGCCGGTCTCCCGCTCCCGCCGAGCTGCGACGCGTATCTGGCGCGCGTCGAGCGGGGCGCGGCGCGCGAGACGCCCAAGCCCGGCGACCGCGACCTGCAGCGCGCGCGGACGCAGGTGATCGCCGGGGAGACGCGCGTGCTGATCCCGCCGCAGGCGGAAGCGGAACGGCGCGGCCATCGCGTGGTTGTCGATCCGCGGCCGCTGCACGGCGACGCCGCCGAGGCGGGACGCACGATCGCGCGCGCGCTCATGGGCGACACGCCGGACCGGCCGACCTGCATCCTCCGGCACGGCGAGACGACGGTGCGACTGCCGCCCGGCGCGCCGCCTGGCGGTCGCTGTCAGGAGCTCGCCCTCGCCGCCGCCGAGGTGCTGCGCGGGGCGCCGCACGAGGTGGTGCTGCTCGCGGCCGGCACCGATGGGCGCGACGGTCCCACCGACGCCGCGGGCGCCGTCGTCGACGGGACGACGTGGGAGGCGATCCGTGGCGCGGGGATCGACCCCTCGGCCGCTCTCGCCGCGCACGACGCGCACCGCGCGCTCGACGCCGTCGGCGCACTCATCCGCACGGGGGCGACGGGGACGAACGTCGGCGACGTGGTCGTGGCGATCGCGCGGGGTTCAACGCCGTCCCCCGCTCGATAGATTCCCGCCCATGACCACCACCCCCTTCTCCGTCGGGATCATCCAGGATCACGCGACCGAGGACGTCGCCGCCAACGTCGCGCGCGCGGTCGAGCTGATTCGCGAGGCCGCGGCGCGCGGTGCGCAGATCGTCTGCCTCAAGGAGCTGTTCAACACGACCTACTTCGCGAAGTCGACGCGCATCGAGCACTTCGACCTCGCGGAGCCGGTCCCCGGCCCGATCACCGAGACGATGCAGGCGCTGGCGAAGGAGCTCGCCGTCGTCATCATCGTCCCGATCTTCGTCAAGCGCACGCGCGGGATCTACATGAACTCCGCGGTCGTGATCGACGCCGACGGATCGATCCTCGGCGTCTACGACAAGATGCACATCCCCCACGACCCGATGTTCGAGGAGAAGTACTACTTCACGCCGGGTGACGTGCGGCAGGACTATCACGGCGAGACCGGCGGCGCGAGCGGCTTCCGCGTCTGGAAGACGCGCTACGCGAACGTGGGAGTGCTGATCTGCTGGGACCAGTGGTATCCGGAAGCGGCACGCATCACGTCGCTCCTCGGCGCCGACGTGCTCTTCTACCCGACGGCGATCGGCTGGCATCCGGCGGAGAAGGACAGCTTCGGCACGGCGCAGGTGGACGCCTGGCGCACGATCCAGCGCTCGCACGCGATCGCGAATGGCGTGTTCGTCGCGTCGCCGAACCGGGTGGGGCACGAGGACGAGCCGGGGACGGACGGGCTCGAGTTCTTCGGCCACTCGTTCATCGCCGATCCGTTCGGTCGGATCCTGACGGAGGCGGGAACGGAGCAGGCGGTGCTCGTCGCGCGATGCGACCCGAAGCTGATCGAGGAGACGCGGCGCAACTGGCCGTTCCTGCGCGACCGGCGCGTGGACGCGTACCAGCCGATCCTGAATCGGTGGCTGGGAGGGGCGTGATGTCGGATCTGCACGACGACGTGACGCGGGGGGAGCTGGGCCCCGTCGAGGACGGGCTGACGAGCGCCCGCCGGATCGAGCCGGCGCCGGCCGACGCCGACGCGCACCGCCCGCCGAACGCCCCCTTCACCTGGCCCGCCGAGTGGGCGCCGCACGAGGCGACCTGGATCGCCTGGCCGCACCACGAGCCGGACTGGCCGGGGAAGCTCGCGCCGATCCCGTGGGTGTACGCCGAGATCGTGCGCGCCCTGCATCGGCACGAGCGGGTGGAGATTCTCTGCCACTCCGAGGAGGTGGCGGCGGCGGCGCGACAACATCTCGAATCGCACGGCGTGCGCGACAACCACCGGCTGCACGTCGTCCCCAACGACCGCGTCTGGCTGCGCGACAGCGCCCCGACGGCGGTGCACGACGCCGAGGGTCGCGTGGTGCTCGCGAACTGGCGCTTCAACGCGTGGGCGAAGTACGACAACTACGCGCGCGACGAGCGCGTCGGCGAGGCGGTCGCCCGCATCACGGGGCTGCCGCGCGTCGAGCCGGTGCGTCCCGACACCGGCGAGCGGGTCGTGCTCGAGGGGGGCGCGATCGAGACCGACGGCGAGGGGACGATGCTCGTGACGGAGGAGTGTCTCCTCTCCGACGTCCAGGTGCGCAACCCGGGGCTCTCGCGCGAGGGGTACGAGCGCGTCTTCCACGAGTGGCTCGGCATCCGCCAGACGATCTGGCTGGGCGAAGGGTGCGTGGGCGACGACACGCACGGCCACATCGACGACGTCGCGCGCTTCGTCGCGCCAGGGGTGATCGTGCTCGCGTACGAGGCGGACCCGGCGGACGACGAGAACCATCGTCGCTCGGTCGACAACATGGAGCGGCTCCAGCTCGCCGGCGCGGACCGCGGGGCGTTGAAGGTGGTGAAGCTCCCCTACCCGCGCGCGGTGGAGATGAACGGCGAGCGGCTGCCGGCGAGCTACGCGAACTTCTACATCGCCAACGGCGTCGTGCTCGTCCCGACGTTCAACGACCGCAACGACCGTGTCGCGCTCAACACGCTGGCCGAGCTGTTCCCGACGCGCGAGGTCGTCGGCATCCACGCCGTCGATCTGGTGTGGGGGCTCGGCACGCTGCACTGCCTCACCCAGCAACAGCCGGCGCCCCGTCGAGCAGGCGAATCGTCCACCCGCCGCTGGTGAGGGAGGCGGCGGGCGCCGTCGTTCGTGCGCTCCGCCCGTATCGCTCGCACGATCGACACGGACGACACGGACGACACGGACAACCGCAACGACGTTGGCAACGGCAGCATCAGCAGCAGAATCTGCGACCCAGTCCGCACGGTGGGCGGTGACTTCAGCACAGTCGTCCGTGTCGTCTGCGTCTGGCGTCGTGCCGGCTGATTGAGTGAGGCGGAGCTTCCGGGGCCGAGTCTCCGACTCCTCGCTCGGCGAGCGCCGGGCGGACGGTGCTTTTCAGTGGCGTTCGTCCGTGTCGCCCATGTCGCCCGTGTCCACCGCGGGCGGAGGGGGGCGGTCCGGTGCGCCGGGGCGGCTAGCGCGGAGGCGTCTGGATCGTGGGCACGCTGTCCGACACCGCGGTCGTGGCGCCCGTGATCGCGGGCGGAGTCGCTGCCGGCGCGTTCGCGGGTGTCGCCGTCGCCGATGGCGGTTGCTCGAGCGACTTCGCCTTGTGGACGATGTAGCCCGCGGTCCATGCGGTCCGGATCAGCGCCGCCGTGCTGAGCACACCCAGCAACGCGACCAGCGCGCGCAGCCAGCCGGGGGAGGCGAGGATCGTGCGCCCGCCGGTGTAGGCGGTCCGCTCGCGCCAGATCGCCCCGATCGCGACCACCCCCGTCGCGAGCGTCGCCCACAGCGCGAACTCGGCCGCTTCCTCGTGCTCGTGCACGGCGTCGCCGCTGACGTACCACACGCTCTGCATCGCGTCCTCGGACCGCTCGCCGGTGAACACGGCCGGATACACCGTGATTGCGGCGAGCACGAGCGCCCCCAGCGCGAACGTCCACGTCGTGCGGTGCTTCGTGAACAGCGCGAGCAGCGCGGCCAGCGCGCCCACGACGGAGAGCACGAGCGGGAAGTGGTTGACGAGCAGATGGAGGTAGGCGGCGTTCATGCGGTCTCTCGCTCGGTCGGCCCGGCGCGCGGAGAAGCGCCGGGCTCGCGCGGAATGTAGCGTGGGGTACGAACGGTCGGCACCTGCGGCGCACTCGACGGGGCGTGCTCCTTGCACCCGTCCCTCGCGGAGGCGACCGTGAAGATCATCCTACTCTCCGACAACGCGATCCGGCTCGTGCCCGAGCCCGGCCCGATGACCATCGAGGCCGCGTCGATCGAGCAGCAGTACTCGCCGTTTCACATGCTCGCGAGCAGCCTCGCGACGTGCACCTTCTCGGTCCTGCACTCCTGGGCCGCGAACGCCAGGCTCAGCGCCGACGACCTCGCGATCGAGGTGCGATGGCAGTTCGCCGAGGACCCGTATCGCGTCGGCGAGCTGCGACTCACGTATGACTGGCCGAGCCTGCCCCCGTCACGAGCGCGCGCCGTCGCGCGCGCCGCGGAGCTGTGCACGGTGCATGCGACGCTGCGACACCCGCCGGAAGTCGTCGTCGAGCCCGCAGCGCCGGTGAACATCGACGCGACCGACGCCGCCGGCTGACCGCGATGCAGACGATCCCCGTCGTCCGCTTCACCGTCACCGGGCTCCCCGACGTCGCCACGACCGGCCTCGAACGCCCGTACACCGTCGTGTTCGATGGGACCTGCCGCATGTGCAACCGCCTCGCGCGCCTGCTCGAGCGCTGGGACAGCGACCGGCAGATCGAGGTGGTGCCGTCGCAGGCGCCCGGCGTGATGGCACGCTTCCCCTGGATCCCCGCGCGCGCGTACACCGAGGCGCTGCAGATGATCGGCCCCGAGGGGCGCACCTGGCAGGGCGCCGCGGCGATCGAGCAGCTCCTCGACATCCTGCCGAAGGGCCGGCTGATCTCGTGGCTCTTCCGCATCCCCGGCCTCCGCCGCATCGCCGATCGCCTCTACCGCTGGGTCGCGAAGAACCGCTACCACCTCGGCTGCGGCGAACACTGCGTGACGCGCCAGACGCGGCTGGCGTGGCAGGAGGAGGCGGAGTGACGGAGTGACGGTTTGCCCGCCGTCACTCCGCCTTCCCCCGTCCCTTCGCCACCAGCGCCTCCGCCCATTCCTCGACGCTCTTCGCCTCGTCGCCGTGCAACGTCTGGCTCTCGTGGCGCACGCCGCCGCGCAGCTCGCCGCCCGTCGCCCGCGCCACGTTGAGCGCCATCGATTCCCACGTCTGCCCCTGCAGCAGATCGCCGATCGCGCGCATGAGCACGAGGTCCACGACGTTGGAGGCACGCTGATAGATCGAGATCTCGAACCGGAGCAGCTCGCCCTCGTACGCGCTCGAGAATCGCAGCGTCGCCGCGAGCGGGTGCCCGGCGAGCGTGACCAGCGTGATCCGCCGCGCCTCGAGCTCGGCGACGCGCACCTGGATGTGGCCGCGCATCGGGAGCGAGAGGGTGATCGTCTCGCCGAGGTCGAGGACCGTCGGCGTCCCCGGCTCGACGGCGACGCCGACGTAGCCGGGGGTCAGCTGGTCGAAGTGCGTGCGCAGATGCGCCACGACGTCGTCCGGCGTCATGCGGCTCCCCGCGACGTCCACCCAGTATCGCTTGCGCGTGAGCGCGCCGACCCCCGCGCGCGGCGTCTGCTCGGCCTGCGCGTCGGCCAGCAGCTCGAGTCCGCGATCGAGCGGCGTGGGGGTGACACCGAGCACGCTCGTCAGCGCGTTCTGCGCGGGATCGGGGAGCGCGCTCCCCTCGCGCAGCATCGTCATCTGATCGTCCGTGAACGGGACGGAGACGCCGACGAGCTCCATCGCGCGGATGCCGACCGTGACCGCCACGTCCGGGAGCGGCACGCGCAGCGGCTCGAGCGCGGTGATGCGCTCCAACCGATCCAGCAGATCGCGCTGGGAGGTCACGTCGCCCCCCGCGACGTCGAGCGTGCGCCCCGCGAGGTCGTCGCGACCGGCCGCCTCGGCCAGCGCCGCCGCGAGGTCCTCGTGCCATATGGGTTGGATCGGCTGCCGCCCATCGCCGAGCACCGGGACTGCCGGGAGCGTGCGCACCATGCGGAGCAGCAGCGAGATCTGGTCGTCGCCGGGTCCGTACACGTTGCCGGGGCGGACGACGATCCACTCGCGCGGGAACTGCCGGACGAGCGCCTCCGCCGCACGCTTCGAGCGATGGTACTCCGACTCCCCGCGCTCGGCGCCGAGCGAGGAGACGTGGACGAAGCGGAGCACGCCGGCACGCTCCGCTTCGGCGAGGAGGTGGCGCGTCCCCTCCACGTTGACGCGCGCGAAGGTGATGTCGGGCGGGCTCTCGCGCACGATCCCCGCGAGGTGGACGACGACGTCGCACCCCTCGGCGGCCCCGGCGATCGACTCCGCGGAGGAAACGTCGCCCACGCGCGCCTCGACGCCGGCCGGCCACCGGCGCACGTCCCGACTGGCGTGGCGCGAAAGCAGCCGCACCACGTGCCCCCGCGCGAGGAGCGCGTCCACGGTGCCCGTCCCCACCACCCCCGTTCCTCCGCTCACGAGCACTCGCATCTGTGCGTCCTCGCAGTCGCGCCCGGGACCGCGGGCGCAGATTGGGTGCCAGCCCGGAGCGGCTGTGACTCGGGCTCCGGGGGACTCGTCCGTATTGAGGATCTGTACGGCACCGCACGAGCAGCGGTGCCACCGCATTCGACGAGTCGTCCGGAGGCACCTTGCGCTCGACCTTGGCCGCGCTGTCCCTGTTGCTGCTGGGCTGTTCTGCCGCGTCCAACCGCGGAGAGATCGTCCTCGGCGCCGCCGGTGCCTGGTCGCAGGCGTACGGCACCATGGCTCGCCACGGCATCGAGCTGGCGCTCGAGGAGCTGAACTCCGACAAGGGGCTGCCGACGGTCCGGGTGATCTACAAGGACGACGAGGGGACCGGCCGCAAGGCCACCGAGGTGGCGCAGTGGTTCGTGGACAGCGGCCAGGTCGTCGGCGTGATCGGGCACCTGACCTCGGGGGCGATGAAGTCGGCCGCCAAGGTCTACGACGGCAACCTTCCCGCCGTGGCGACCGCCGCGTCGTCGCCCGAGCTCACCGGCATCTCGCCCTGGGCCTTCCGCGTGATCGCCAGCGACTCGGTGAGCGGAATCGACATCGCCGGCCAGGCGAACGCGATGCAGAAGAAGCGCGTCGCCATCCTCTACGAGAACAACGCGTACGGCCGCGGGCTCGCCGACTCCTTCCGGCGCAACTTCACGGGGAGCGTGATCGCCATCGACCCGATCACCGAGTCGGACGACCAGGACTTCGAGCCCTTCATCGCCTGGTTCCGGGCACGGCAGCCGGACCTGATCTTCGTCGCCGGCACCGACAAGTCGGGGATCGCCTTCGTGCGTGCGGTCCGCAAGGCGAAGCTCGACGTCACGTTGATGGGCGGCGTGGGGTGGCGCGGGCTCACCACGGACACCGCGAACGCCGAAGGCGTGTGGGTCGGCGTCCCCTTCAGCGCCGAGGACAACCGCGCCGCCTCGAAGGCGTTCACGGAGGCGTTCCGCGCGAAGTACAAGCTCTCCCCCGACGCCGGCGCGGCGCTCGCCTACGACGCGACCCGCCTTCTCGCGACCGCCGCGCGCATGGTGGGCAACGATCCGCGCAAGATCCGCGCGTGGCTCGCCGCGACGGGCGAGAGCGCGGGCTTCGCGGGTGCGACGGGGATGGTGCGTTTCGGCACGAACGGCGACCCGATCGACAAGACCAACGTGCTCGCGCGCATCCAGAACGGCGCGCTGGTGGTGCAGCGATGATCCGCCAGGTCGTGCAGCAGATGCTGCTTCCGAGCTCGTTCACGTCGCGCACGATTCGCGGACGCATGGCCGGGGGCTTCGGCGCCCTGCTCGTCCTCATGCTCCTCGCGGGCGTCGTCGGCTACACCTCGATGACGGCGATGACGCGCGCGATCGACGAGACGCTCTACGAGGTGCGCGAGGAGGCGCGGCTCTCGGCCGAGCTGCAGGGCGCGATCGCGCAGACGCTGCAGGCGGGGACGCGCTATCTCGACCAGCGCGACAGCGCGGCGCAGGCCGCCTTCCGCACCCAGGGGTGGAAGGCGCACCAGGTGCAGCGGCAGATGAACGAGCTCGCGCACCAGTCGGCGGCGGAGATCGCCCTCGTGTCGGAGATCGACGCGCGGCTCTCGGCGATGGAGGTGCACTACGCGCGCGCGCATCGCCTCGCCGACATCGGCCGGCTGGACGAGGCGTACGCGGCGACGGGACGCGCCCAAGGCGAGATCGACACGCTGCTGGCGAACGTCCAGAAGCTCGGCGAGATGAACTCGGCGAGCGTCTCCGACGCGGCGGCGAAGCTCCGCTCGGGGATCCAGCAGCGGAAGTATCTGCTCTCCGCGCTCATCCTCGTCGCGATGGCGCTGGCGCTCGGCATCGTCACGGTGACGATTCGCGGCATCGGCCGCCCGCTCGACCTCCTCGTCCGGCAGGCGCGCCGGCTCAGCGAGGGCGACCTCACGGCGCGCACCACGCGCCGGCTCCCCGGCGAGTTCCAGATCCTCGCCGACGCGATGAACCACGTCGGCGAGTCGCTCTCCCGCGTCGTCACCGTCGCCGCCCGCACGGCGGAGGACGTCGCCACCTCGGCCCACCAGCTCGCGTCGGTGTCGGAGCAGATCTCGCTCTCCGCCGGCCAGATGGCCGGCGCGATGTCCGAGGTGTCGTCGGGCGCCGAGGAGCAGGTGCGGCAGCTCCGCACGGTGGACGACCAGCTCACGCACATGCGCGAGCGCGCCGCCGACGTGCACGACCGCGCGACCGAGGTCACGATGCTCGCGCAGAGCATCGAGGACTCGGCGACGGAGAAGCGCGCCGAGATCGAGCAGGCGCTGCGCATCCTCGTGGACGTGAAGACGAGCGTCGAGCGCGCCGCCGAGGAAGTGGTGGCCCTGCACACGACGGCGTCGGACATCAACCGCTTCGTGCAGTCGGTGAGCCACATCGCCGAGCAGACGAACCTGCTCGCGCTCAACGCCGCGATCGAGGCGGCGCGCGCCGGCGCGGCGGGGCGCGGCTTCGCGGTCGTCGCCGACGAGGTGCGCAAGCTCGCCGAGCAGTCGCAGAAGGCGGCCGAGGACATCGTGCAGATGACCGGCGTCGTGCAGGCGCGCGTCGGCTCGAGCGCGCGTGCGATGGAGACGGGCGCCAGCCGCGTCGCCGAGATCGAGCGGTTGTCCCGCGACATCGACGCCGCGCTCGGCGCGATCGGCGTCGCGGCCGAGCGCACGCGCGTCGCCGCCGGCGGCGTGACCGAGTCGGCGCTGGAGAACGCCGAGGTCTCGGAGAGCGCCGCGAGCGGCATCGCCGAGATCGCGCGCACCGCCGAAGGACACGCCGCCGCGGCCCAGGAGGTGAGCGCCTCCACCGAGGAGCAGAGCGCCGCCTGCCAGGAAATGACCTCGGCCAGCGCGATGCTCCTGGAGGGGAGCCAGCGGCTGAAGATGCTGGTGGGAGAGCTGAAGACGGAGTGAGACGGGCGGAGCGGCGGAGTGACCGATTGATCGCAACGGCTGTCATCCCGAGCGAATGCGAGGGATCTGGTTCGACGGTTCGACGGTTCGACGGTTTGACAGCGTGACAGAGGTAAGAGAACGGCGTCGTCAGGTGAGAACTCCCCTGACGACGCCGTTTCTCACCGCTGTCAAACCGTCAAACGCTGAAGGCGTCAACAGCAGATCCCTCGCTGCGCTCGGGACGGCAGCCCTGCCGTGCAACCCGCCCTACTGCCTGCATCCCCCGTTCGGATCCAGCTTCACGCCGTCGATCACCAGCCGCTGCTCGCGGTTCGCCAGTCCCACCGCGACGTCGTGGGTGAAGTTCGCGATGCGCGCCATGTGCTCGTAGTCGATGTACTGCGGCTCGTCGGTCATCTGGTGATAGTCGCCGTGCAGGCCGGTCCAGATGAAGGCGACCGGGATCCCCCAGCGCGCGTAGTGGTAGTGGTCCGACCGGCAGTAGATGTTCTGCGGGTGGCCGGCCGCGTCCCACGAGTAGTCGATCGTGAGCGGCGTGGGCTGCGCACGGTTCACCGCTTCGACGTGCTCGCCGAGCTGCGACGAGAGGCGGCGCGCGCCGATGATCTGCACGTAGTTCGGGCCGCCGCCGCGGATGTCGTCCGCGCCGCCGCGGCCGATCATGTCGATGTTGACCTGCGCGATGATGGAGTCGCGCGGCACCGTCATGTGCTCGCTGAACCAGCGCGCGCCGAGGAGCCCCTTCTCCTCCCCGGTGTGCCAGACGAAGAGGAGCGAGCGCTTCGGCTTCGTCGGCGACTTGGCCACCGCTTCGGCGATCTCGAGCAGCCCCACCGAGCCCGAGCCGTCGTCGTCGGCGCCGTTGAAGATCGAGTCGCGCCGCGCCGGCCGGATCGCGCGCACGCTGTCGAGGTTCGGCACGTACGCGGCGACCTGGCGCAGCACCGCGACGCGCTGCTCCGCCGTCGCGTTCTCCGGCAGCGCCATCTCGAGCGTGTTGCGGTACGCGTTCACGAGCTTGAGCGAGTCGTGATCGACCGACGCGCCGACGCGATACCCCACGTGGTCGTTGTGCGCGCCGAGGGCGACGTACGTGTTGCGGAGCGCCGGATCGGAGCCGCGGATGATCGCGATCACGTTGCGCGCCGGGACGCGCGACTCGGCGAAGCCGATCTCGCTCGCGAACGACTTGCCGACGGTGCCGGGAGCGACCGAGGCGACCGGCGCGCCGAAGAGCGCCTCGGCGGCGGACGACGTCATGTAGATCGTCGCGCGCACCGGCGGCGCGGAGGCGCTCGCGCCGGCAGCGGGGGCGGTGACGGCGGGAGTGCGCGCCTGCGCGACGACGTTCGGCGGCAGCTGGTCGGCGACGAGGACGATCGCGCGCGCGTCGCCGGCGTTGGCGAAGCTGTTGAGCGGCACCGCGGGGCTCGTCGCGGCCTGGGGGCCGGTCATGCGGAAGACGGCGACCTTCCCGGTGAGCTGGGCCGCCGGCAGCCGGTTCGCGGTGTCGCCGAGGACGCCCGCGTAGACGGCGGCAGCGCCGGAGATCGAGCGCGGCGTGCCGCGCGCCAGCGCCGCCACGAAGTCGGTGAATGGCACGAGGGCGCGATCGCCGACCGTGAGTCGCGCGTTCGGATCCAGGCGGCGCGAGATCATCGGCACCTCCTGGAAGTACGTGCCGTTCTCCCCCGCCGGCTCGAGCCCGAGGGCGCGGAGCTGGTCGGCGATCCACTGCGTGGACTTGATGTGCCCCGGCGATCCGGTGTCGCGCCCCTGCATGGAGTCGTCGGCGAAGACGTAGAGCCGCGACATGAGGTCCACCGGCGAGATGGCGGCGGTGGTGGGGCGCGGGTCGAACTTGAGCGGCAGCCCGCCGGGCGCCGCCGGCATCGCGGCCGAGCCGCTGGGCGTCGTCGTGGTGGTGGGCGCGGTGTCGGACTGCTGCGCGGAGCGCGCGCAGGCGACGGCGCCCACGACGAGCGCGCCGGCGACGACGGCCGCGCGGGCGCGCGATGATGCGGAATGGTGATTCACGGCTGATCGGGGTCGAAGGAGTGTGATGGGACTACCGCAGCGACTGCCCTTCGACCCAGCGGGCCGGATCGAAGGTCGCGTCGGACAGCGTCGGGTTGACGCGGAACTCGCGCAGCTCCTGGCGGAGCGCCTGCCGGCGATCCCGGTAGACGACGATCGTCGTCGCGATCGGGAGCCCGCCGTAGGTGACGAAGTCGCCGAGGCGCATGTCGGTGATCGTCGTCCGGGGGCCGCGCGTCTCCTTGTCGATGATGCGCAGCGTCACCCAGCGCTCCGCGTCCACCCACACCTGATCGCTCGTGAGATCGTTCGCCTCGGCGCCGATCACCCACGCCGGGCGCCCCGCGATCGTGTCGCGGCGCACGATGGCGACGTTCACGCCGAGCGAGTCGAGGAAGCGGCGCGAGGTCTCGGGCGACTGCGCGTAGACGCCGAAGGCGAGGAGCAGCAGCGGGCTCACCTGCGACTGTCGCCCCGTGCGGCGGCCGTTCTGGAAGGTGATGACGTCGTCCCCGAGGTAGAGCTGCCCCGCGCGCGACGTCAGCGGCAGGTAGTCCAGCCGCATGCGCATCGGCGGGGCCACGATCACCCGCCACCGCTGCTGCACCTGCCCACTGGCGAGGAAGACGGTGTTGTGCTGGACGAAGGTGAGCGCGCGCGGCACGCTGTCGCCGAGCGAGGCGCGCATGCGCGCGAGCACGTCGAGGCCGGAGGCGATGGTCCGTGCCGCCGGAGGGCGCGCGGGGGGCGCCGGGGCGGGCGCCTCCACCACGGGGGTCCGCGAGCACCCGCTGGCGAGCGTCGCTGCGAACAGGGCGCCGGCCATCGAAAGTCGGATCATCGTCGGTCGCATGGGGACGGCCGGGAGCGCGAAGGTGACTGCACGACTCTGGCGGAATCTAGCGGACGCGGGGCTGCCCGCCACGCGACGCGCCACCCGCGGTTATCTTGAGCCCGTCACGAATCTACCCCGGAGTGCGCATGAGGATCGAAACGCTCGCCGTCCATGCCGGTCACGAGGTCGATCCGACGACCGGCGCGGTGACGATGCCCATCCATCTCTCCACCACCTTCGAGCGCGAGGTGGACGGGAGCTACCGGCAGGGGCTCATCTACGCGCGGGAGAACAACCCGAATCGCGCCGCGCTCGAGCGGAGCCTCGCCGCGCTTGAGGGCGGCACGGCCGCCGCGGCGTTCAGCTCCGGCTCGGGGGCGACGCTCGCCGTCTTCCAGGCGCTCGCCCCCGGCGACCACGTCGTCGTCCCCAACGACAGCTACTACGGCACGAAGAAGATCCTCCGCGACCTCTTCGGCCGGTGGGGGCTCGAGGCGTCGTTCGTGGACATGACCGACCTCGCGGCGGTCGCGGGAGCGCTCCGTCCGACGACGCGGATCGTCTGGGCGGAGACGCCGTCCAATCCGCTCGTGCGGGTGACCGACCTGCGCGGCGTCGCCGAGCTGGCACACGCGCGTGGTGCGCGGCTCGTGGTCGACAACACCTGGGCGACGCCGGTGCTCACACGCCCGCTCGAGCTGGGCGCCGACCTCGTCATGCACTCGACCACCAAGTACCTCGGCGGCCACTCCGACGTCCTCGGCGGCGCGCTCGTGACGCGCACCGACGACGACTTCTGGACGCGCATCAGGACCGTGCAGACGGGGGGCGGGGTCATCCCCTCTCCGTTCGAATGCTGGCTCCTGCTGCGGGGCATCCGTACCCTCCCGTGGCGGGTGCGCGCGCAGTCGGCGAACGCGCTCGCGCTCGCGACGCATCTCGAGGCGCATCCGCGGATCGAGCGCGTGCTCTACCCCGGGCTCCGCTCGCACCCGTCGCACGACGTCGCGTCGTCGCAGATGTCGGCGTTCGGCGGGATGATGTCGATCCAGGTGAAGGGGGGACGCGAGGAGGCGATGGCGATGACGGGGCGCCTGCAGATCGTCACGCGCGCCACGAGCCTCGGCGGCACCGAGACGCTCATCGAGCATCGCGCGAGCGTCGAAGGGGCGGAGACGCTCGCGCCGGAGAACCTGCTCCGCGTGAGCGTGGGGCTCGAGGCGGTCGAGGACCTGATCGAGGACTTCGACCAGGCGCTGGGGTAGGCGGGGCGCCGGCGGTCGCCGCTAGATTGCGAGCATGACCGCCCCGTCCCACCCGGCCGTCCTCCTCCTCTCCGGCGGCCTCGATTCGACGACGCTGCTCGCGCACGCGCTGCACGAGGGGTTCGACGTGCACGCGATGAGCTTCCGCTACGGCCAGCGACACGCGCGCGAGCTGGAGGCGGCGCGCGCCGTCGCCGCGCACTTCGGCGTGCGCGACCACGTCGTCGTGGACATCGACCTGCGAGTCTTCGGCGGCTCCGCGCTCACCGCCGACGTCGCGGTGCCGAAGGACCGCTCCGCGGCGGAGCTGAGCGACGCCGGGATCCCGATCACGTACGTGCCGGCGCGCAACACGATCTTCCTCTCGTTCGCGCTCGCGTGGGCGGAGGTGCTCGGCGCCGGCGACATCTTCATCGGGGTGAACGCCGTGGACTACTCCGGCTACCCCGACTGCCGGCCGGAGTACGTGGCGGCCTACGAGCGGATGGCGAACCTCGCGACGCGCGGCGGCGTGGAGGGGACGAACCCGATCCGCATCCGCACTCCGCTCCTCCACCGCTCGAAGTGCGAGATCATCCAGCTCGGGCTCTCGCTCGGTGTGGACTACGCGATCACCACGAGCTGCTACGATCCGACGGAGGCGGGGGAGGCGTGCGGGCGGTGCGACGCCTGCCTGCTCCGCCTGCGCGGCTTCGCCGACGCCGGGGTGCAGGACCCGGCGCGCTACGTCGCCGGCACGGTGCGATGAGCTACGCGGTCAGGGAGATCTTCTACACGCTGCAGGGGGAGGGGGCGAACGCGGGGCGCCCGGCGGTGTTCTGCCGCTTCGCCGGCTGCAACCTGTGGACGGGACGCGAGGAGGACCGGGCGAGCGCCGTCTGCCGGTTCTGCGACACGGACTTCGTGGGGATGGGCCCCGAGGGGGGACGGTTCGCGCGCCCGGAGGCGCTGGCCGACGCGGTGGCGAGCCGCTGGCGGAGCGCCGACGACGCGGGGGCTCGGCGGCTGGTCGTCTGCACGGGCGGCGAGCCCCTCCTCCAGCTCGACGAGCCGCTGATCGACGCCCTCCATGCCCGCGGCTTCGAGGTCGCCGTCGAGACGAACGGCACCCAGCCGGCGCCGGCAGGGGTGGACTGGATCTGCGTCAGCCCCAAGGCGAACGCCCCGCTCGTCCTCACCGCGGGGGACGAGCTGAAGCTCGTCTACCCGCAGGCGGGGGGCGAGCCGGAGCGCTACGCCGCGCTCGACTTCGAGCACTTCTTCCTCCAGCCGATGGACGGCCCGGATGTGAGGGAGAACACGCGGCTGGCGATCGCGTATTGCCTCGCTCACCCCCGGTGGCGTCTGAGCGTGCAGACGCACAAGGTGGTCGGGATTCGCTGAGCCCCCTTCCGAACTCGGCGGTGTGCGACTAACCTCAGGCACCGATTGAGCTTGGGCGGCCGCGGCCGCGGGTGGAAGCTCACGGTGAGTTTGTGATGTGCGGCCGGGTGCTCCCCTCCTGCCCGGCCTAGCTTGGCAGCGTCGATTCACGGAGTCCCCGCATGTCCAACGCCGTCCCAACGCCAGCTGCAGCCGTGCGCCGCCGCCTCTCGGGCGCGGCGATGGTCGTGCTGGCGTCGGCGATCCTCGCCGTGCCGGCGTCGGCACAGGAGGACGCGGCGGACAGCGTGGGCGCGCACCGTGCCGGACAGGCCAAGCCGTTCGCGGCCTTCAGCAACTCGGCGCTGGCGCTCCGCGACTCGCTGGTCGCGATCGCCCGGGCGCAGGTCGGGACGAAGTACGTGCTCGGCGGGGCCACGCCGGATCGCGGCTTCGACTGCAGTGGGCTCGTGCGCTACGTGATGGCCATGTTCAAGGCGGACCTCCCCCGCACCGCGGCGCGCCAGGCATCGGTCGGCCGCTCGGTGGGACGCGACACCGCACAGCTCAAGCCCGGCGACCTGCTCACGTTCGCCAAGGGGAAGGGGCGCGTGAGCCACGTGGGGATCTACGTCGGCAACGGCCGCTACGTCCACGCGAGCAGCGTCGCCGGCCGCGTGATCGAGAGCCCGCTCGACCGCCCTCCCTCGCGGCTGGTGCGCGCCTGGCGCGACACGCGCCGCGTCATCGTCGCCGAGAGCGACACGGTGGGCAGCGAACGCTGACGCGAACTGCTGGAACGCGCGCGGCCCGGGCGAGAGTCCGGGCCGTTTTTCATTGCCGGTCTCCGTGACCGTTCTCCGTGCCGCTGCGCCTCCGGGGTTCGGCCGTCGACGCGCGTCAGATTCTCGGACGCGCGCGACGAGGCGCCTGCGCCTGCGGCTCGATGTCGGCCGCCTTCGTGATCCGTCCCTCCGGATCGACGCGTACGCCCGTGCGCGGAAAGTCGAGGCGCGAGAGCGAGTCCACCAGCCATGCCGCGCGCGCGGTGCTGTCGGGACGCACGACGCCCGGCGCGAGCTGCTCCGTCGAGCGCAGCTCGGCCATCGAGACGTGGCGCGCCGAGTCGATCGTCGCGCAGGCGAGCGCGCCGCGGTTCTTCGGCTCGCCGTTCGAGAACGGCCCGTACGTCAGAGTGTTGCCGAGCGAGTAGAAGACGAGCTGCTCGTCCCGCCACTCGGCGGCGCGCAGCACGTGCGGGCCGTGCCCCCACACGAGCGTCGCCCCCGCCTCGATCGCCGTGCGCGCGAAGGCGACCGGATTGCCGCGATCGATGCGGCCGAGAAAGATCTCGCGCCGGTCGAACGTCCGCTGCGCGCCGTTCCCTTCCGCGCCGATGTGCGCGGAGACGATCACGGTTCCCCATCGCATCACCGCGCGTTCGACGTGCCGGCGCACGGCGGCGAGATCGCGCGCATCGGGCGTGTCGCGCGACGTGTAGAAGCCGAGCAGCGCGATCGTGTCCCCCGACGCGAGGGGCACCGGCGTCGCCAGCGTGTCGATCCCCGTGACGTGCACGCCGGCACGCTCGAGGTGGCGACGCGTCGCCGCGAGCCCTTCGTTGCCGGCGTCGCGCGCGTGATTGTTGGCGACGTTGCCGACCACCGCCGCGTCCTCGCGCGCGAGCGCCCGGAACGCGGCCGCGGCGCGCGTCGGCATGCGGAAGGCGTAGCACGCCGTGGAGCCCGGTCCGCACTTCCGCGGCGCCCGGCCGGTCCCGATCGCCCCCTCGACGTTCACGAGCAGCAGGTCGGCGTCGGCGACCAGCGGACGGAGCGGCGCGAGGAGCGAATCGGGCTCGGCGCTCACCCCCCATCGTTCGTACAGCTCACGCGCCGCGGTGCGCGCCCACGCCGGATCGAGATTGGAGCCGAGCGTGACGTCGCCGCTCATGCAGACCCGGGTCTGGGCCGACAGCGGCGCGGCGAACAGCGCGGCGAGTACGAGAAGTGCGGATCGCGGCATGGCTCAATGATACCCGCTCGCCCGCCGACTGTCCCGGCGCGTCATGGTACCAAGTCCCATCTTTTCGGGAACCGGGCGCCGGTGCATCCTCGAGCGGTTCCGGATCGTGGGTCCGCGGCTCCGCCGCCGTGCCGAAGGAGGTCGCCCGATGCGTCGCCTCGTTTCCATCCTCGCCCTCGCCACTCTGGCGCTGCCCCTCGCGGCACAGACTCCCGCGCCCCTTCGGATCGACGCCCTCATGTCCGAGCGCGACCGGCAGGAGACGGGGGTCACGCGGCTCACCGCCGCGGAACGACAGGCGTTCGAGCGGTGGCTGGCCCGCTACACCGCGGCCGCCGTCGCGGGGGCGACCCGGGCGGTGGACGAGACGGCGGCCACCGCGCGGCGCACCCCGGAGCGCACCCCCGATCGCGGACACACGACCGCCCGCCGCGTGCGGCGGGTCGCCCTCGGCGCCACCGTGGAGATCACCTCCGTCCTCGCGAACGGCGGCTTTCTCGTGATGGAGGACGGCACGATGTGGGAGGTGCACGTCCGCGACATCACCAGCTCCACCACCTGGACGGCGGGCGACCAGGTGCTCGTGCTCGACAACCCGGCGCCCCCCGATCGTCTCTATCGGCTGCGCTTCGAGAACGGCCGCGCGCGCTCCACGGCCAGTGTCCGCTACGCCGGCCGCGCCGGCGGCAAGGGCGCGTCGGACTCCGCCCGCGCGGTCGGGATGACGGAGGAGACGATCTTCCGCACCGGCGCCGCCTCTTCGATCGCCGCCTTCCTCCCGATCGTCGTGCCGGTATCGGCGGGCGGCGTGCACGCGCGGCGTGAGGTCGGCGGGTTCCCCGTCGTCTCGGGGCGGCGGGAGCCCGGCACGCTCGGCGTCGGCGGACGCCGGCACACCGTCGCCGAACCGCCGGCACGCACGATCGGCGTGCGCGCGCCCGCCGTCGCGCCGCCGAGCCGGAGCGCCGCCGCCCCGCGCCGCTGAGCACGCGGGGGCGCGGCCGCGATCGCGCGATCGCGGCCGCGCGTGGCGCACAGTCTGCGCGATGTCACTCTCGGGACACGTCGTATTCGTTCACTCACTCGGCCTCCGCGGTGCGACGTGCGCCGCGCCGCCGACGCATCGCCCCCGTGGGTCGTCATGCGCACGAGAGTCCTGCTGCCTGCCGTTCTCCTCCTTGCCGCCGGTGCCGTCGTCGCCTGCGACGACGACGACTTCCTCGAACCCTTCTTCGTGACCTGGACGGCCACGATGAACGCCGCCAACGAGGTCGCCTCGCCTGGGGTGGACTCGCCGGGGACCGGTCTCGCGACCTTCGAGCTCGACGGCAACCTCCTCCGCTTCCACATCAGCGTCGCATCGCTCACCACGCCGCCCGTCTCCTCCCACATCCATCTCGGACCGGCAGGCGTGAACGGGCCGATCATGATCGATCTCTTCCCTCCGGGCACCACCGTCCCGAGCGCGACGACCAACAACGACTTCGCCTCCGGCGTGATCGATCTCTCGCTGCCGAACGTGGCGAACCGGAGCGACTTCGACATCGCCGGCGACTCGCTGCGCCGCCTGCTCGATACGCGCCAGCTCTACGTGGACGTGCACACCGAGCGCTTCCCGGGCGGCGAGATCCGCGGGCAGATCGTCCGGCAACCGTGAACGGCAGGGACCAGGGGTTAGGGGTTATGGGCTGGGGAGAACCCTCGGGACGCTCCCAGACCCTCGCCCCTAGTCCCTCGCCCCTGGCCCCTAGTCCCGGATGACGCCGTAGCTCGCGACCTCGCCTGGCGCCGTCCCCGTGATCCAGACGCGCGCGCCCAGCTGGTCGCGCAGCTGGGCGGGCGGGTGGTCGAGCACCTGCCGTCGGCCGTCCGCGGTGACGAGGACCACGCGTCCCTGGTCCTCGGCGAGGACGCCGTCGAGCGCGGGGACGCCGTCCACCGCGCGCACCGTGAACTGCGCCACCTCCAGCGACGGGCGCGGAGCGGCGACGGGCGTGCCGCGCACCCACAGCTCGACGCCCGCGAGGCGTCTGAGTTGCGGGAGCTGGGCACCGGCGAGGCGGACCGCCCCCGAGCCCGTGCGCAGCACCACGTCGGTGAGCGGCGCGGCCCCCACGATCGCCACGATCCCGCGCGCCGTGTCGCGCCCGGCGCCCGTCCCCGGGGCGACGCGGTCCGACGTGTCCGCCGGCGGCGGCATCGGGAGCGGCGTCGGCCGCCCTCCCGGTCCTCCGGATGCGCCGGCGAGGGTATCTCCCGCCGGCATCGTGTCGCGCGCCGGCGGCTCGGCGGGCGCCGACGTCGCACCCGCGCCGGCGGGGATCACGGCACCGGCACGCGCCCCCGCCGTGCCCCCCTCGTCGCGCGCATCGCCGGCCGCGCCGCCGCACGCGGCGAGCGCCAGCGCGAGCATCGGCCACCCACGGTGCGCGCGCTGCATGCTACTGCACCCGCACGATCGCCATCCGCAGCCGAGTCGCGCGCGAGAGCGGCGTGTCGCCGGACGTGCGGAGCTCCAGCAACCCGCGCGGCGCGACGTCGGAGAGATCGAACACCGCCGCCGATGCGCCGGAGACGAAGACCGCCCCCGAACTGTAGGCCGGCAACGTCCCCGACCGGACGGCATACGGCTGCGCGTTCGAGTAGCCGTTGTTCCCCAGGTCCTCGGCGATCCCGCTCCAGATCCCCGCCAGGCTCCACGACGGGATCGTGTACGTGGCGCCCGCCGGCGCGGTGAACCCGGCCCGGTCGTCGGTGGCCATCGCCAGCGCGAAGAGCGCGGCCAGCTCGCCGATCGACTTCCCGGTGCGCAGCTCGACGTTCCGCACGCCGCGCTCCTGGTACGACGTCACGAGATCGCGCAGGAACGCCGACTCGGAGGTGGCGAAGTGATCGATCGCCCAGCGCAGGAAGAGCCACGCGCTGCCGTAGATGTGGCTCGCCTCCGAGCCGCTGCTGAGGAAGCTCAGCCCTTCGTGATTGAGGGCGTAGTCGTACAGGAAGAGGAAGTGGTCGCCGATGGCGTACGGCCAGTTGGCCGCGAGCGCGGGCGCGCACTCCGGGAAGATCGCGGGATTGAGCGTGAGGCTGCAGTGCATCGTCTCCGCGTACGTCGCGTTCCCCTTCCAGCTCGTGTTCCAGAAGCCGCGTCCGTAGATCTCCTCGGCGATCTGCGCCGTCCCCTCCTCCAGCCAGCTGTCCTCGTCGATGCCGAGGATCGGCGTCTCCATCAGCTCCGCGTACGAGACGATGTGCTTGACCTCGTGGATGATCGTGGCACGCATGCGCCACTTCCACACGCTTCGCTCGTTCAGGCTCGTGCCGTTCCCCGTGCTCTGCGTCGGGACGCGCGCGTAGAAGATCTCCGCGAGGTTGCTCGCCGACGCGCCGGCCAGCGTGGGCGGGAAGAAGTCGCAGAGCGTGACGAAGCCGAGGAGCCCGGGGACGGCATTCACCTTGTTGGTGAAGAACATGATCACGCGCCCGTTCGCGTCGGTCGACGCGTCGTAGGCGAGCGGATTGCCGAAGTTCGTCGTCAGGATCGGCAGCATCGACTGCTCGAACTCCTGCGCGAGCTCCTTGTAATCGTCGTCCATCGTCCCGGCGAGCGGTGAGTCGTCCGCCTCCAGCACCACCGCCTTGGGGCCGACGTAGACCACGCGCGCCGGCACGCGCGTGAAGCTCCCGCACCCCTGGGTGAGGCTCATGACCTTCAGCGTGTCCTTCGCGCCGACGGTCAGCTTGACTCCCGCCTGCGCGGTCGCGGCGAGCGACCCCGGCGTCGCGCGCGTCGCGGCGCGATACCGGCGGGGGGCGCCGAGGGTGCGGAGGAGCTGCCGGTCGTTGGCGCGGATCATCGCTTCCGCCGCGCGATGCTCGCGCCGCCAGTCGTCCCGACCGCGCGCCCCCTGCCGCGCCGCCGCGATCGTCGGACCGCGGGCGAGCGGCCGTGCCGCCAGCACGGGAGACGATCGCGGCGCCTCGCGCGCGGCGAGCGTCGCCGCCGCCGGCGCGGGCGCGACTCCGCGCAGGAGGAAGGACTCGCGTGCGTTCGGGGAGGACGCCGAGTTCGCCACGCTGACGACGTAGCGTCCGCCGTTCACCAGCTCCATGCACTCGAACTGGCCGACCTGGGCGACGTACGCCATCTCGCCGACGGCGAGGGTGCGCGCGACCGAGGACTGGATCGCCTGCTGGCGCGTCGCCAGGCCGAGCGGAGACGAGACCTGCAGCTCGACGGCGCCGCTCGCGCGACAGGGGAGCCCGGTCGGCACGGTGATCGTGAGCTGCGTGGCGGTCGCCGCCGTCACCGCGGCCGGCACGCCGCCGAGCATGACGACGTTCTGCCCCGCCTCGCCGGAGAAGCCGGTGCCGGTGATCGTCGCCGTCGCGCCCGGCGTGAGCGTGGCCGGCGTCACGTCGGTGACGGTGAGCGAGCCGCCCCCGGCGAAGCGCACGACGACGTTGACGGAGCCCGGAATGTTCTCGCTCGTCGCGGTGATCATCACGGAGCCGGGGGACCGTCCGGTCACCAGCCCGGCGGCGCTCACCGACGCGATGGCTTCGTTGCTCGTCGCCCAGATGACCGTGGCGTTCGGGATCACGCCGTTCTGCGTGTCGAACACCTGCGCGGTGAACGACACGGCCTCTCCGAGGTCGATCGTCGGCGGGGCCGTCACCTGGACTCGCCCGACGGCCGGCGCCACGGTGACCTGCGCGGACGCGGCCCGCCCCTCGACGGTGGCGGTGATCTGCGCGGCCCCGGGGGCCATCGCCGTCACGACCCCGCCCGGCCCAACGGCGGCGACGGCCGAGTTGGAGGAGGTCCACGCGATGGTGCGCCCCGGGAGCTGGTTCCCCGAGCCGTCGAGCGCGACCGCCGAGAGCGCCCCGCTCCCGCCGACGCGCAGCGACAGCGTCGTGGGGGTGAGGAGGACCGACGAGACGGAGGTGACCGTCGGTCCCTGCCCCCCGTCTCCTCCGCCGCATGCGGACACGAAGGCGGCGAGCAGGATCCCCGACAGCAGGCGGGGACGGGTCGGCAGCGGCGAGGCGATGCGGCGCACCAGAGCCTCCAACGAACGTGTGACCAGTCCGGCTGGCGTGACGTCGGCGTCGCGCCCGCTCCGGAGGTAGGAATCCGCGCGCCGCGAGAAGTGTGCGACGACGCCGGGGGGCAAGCTACGCCGGTCACGGCGGCGCGACAGGATCGGAAAAGACGCCCGAGGCACAGGACATTTCGGCACTGGCGCGTCCCCGCGTGACCTTCGACCTTACTCATGTGTGTGCCGGCGCACCGTTCCCCTGCCGGCGCCCGAACCGTTGGATCCCTTCCGCCCACGCCACCAGGCGACCGTCGAGCGGGTTCGGGCAGCCCGACCTCCAGGAGTACACCCGTGAGCATCCCCAACCCCACCTCCGCCAATCGCGCGGCGTCGTCGTACGGCCCCGGCGCGGCGCCGCGCCCCCTCGTCCTCGGCACTCGTGGCTCCCCGCTGGCGCTCCGCCAGACGGAGTGGGTGTGCGAGGCGTACGCGACGGCGCACGGCGTCCGGCCGTCGCTGCAGGTGGTCGAGACCCGGGGCGACCTGGACCTGCACACGCCGCTCCCCGAGATCGGCGGCAAGGGGCTGTTCACGGCGGAGCTGGAGACGGCGATGCGCTCCGGCGCCATCGATGCCGCGGTGCACTCGCTCAAGGACCTCCCGGTCGAGGAGGTGCCCGGGCTCGTGATCGCGGCCGTCTGCCGGCGCGCCGACCCGCGCGACGTCCTGGTGTCGCGGCACGGCTCGATCGCCGAGCTGCCGGCCGGCGCCCGCGTCGGCACGTCGAGCCGGCGTCGCGCCGCGCAGCTGCGCGCGCTCCGCCCCGACCTCCAGATCGTCCCCGTCCGCGGGAACGTCGCCACCCGGCTGCACGCCGCGGAGAGTGAGCTGGATGCGGTGGTGCTGGCGGCGGCGGGGCTGGATCGGCTCGGGATCGACTCGGTGATCGCGCTCCGCCTCGAGCCGACCGAGATGCTCCCGGCGCCCGGCCAGGGGGCGATCGCCATCCAGTGCCGCGCCGACGACCGCGCCGCGATCGAGTCGCTGCGCGTCCTCGACGACCACGCGACGCGCCTCGCGGTGACGGCCGAGCGGACCTTCCTCCACGCGCTCGGCGGCGGGTGCTCCTCCGCCGTGGCCGCGCTCGCCGAGCCGCTCGGCGAGACGGGGCTGCTGCGCATGACGGGGCTGGTCGCGTCGCAGGACGGACGCGAGGTGCTGCGCATCGAGGGGAGCGACACCGACCCGGTGGCGCTCGGACGCCGCCTCGCCTCCCGCGCCCTCGCGCGCGGCGCGGAGCAGCTTCTCGGGGCGTGATAGCTTGACAGTTTGACAGCGTGACCGAGGTGAGAGGAGGCGCCGGCAGGGGGGAGCTCCTCTGACGACGCCGTTCTCTCACTCCTGTCGAGCTGTCACGCCGTCACACTGTCGAACCGCCGTCGAACCATCCGCCTCCAGCAAATCCCTCGCATGGGCTCGCGATGACCGCCCCGTCGTCGAGCGGTCGATCCGACCGCCACCACGTCGTGATCGTCGGCGGTGGGATCAGCGGCCTCGCCGCGGCGCATCGCCTCACCGAGGACGCCGATCCCCCGCGCATCACCCTGCTCGAGGCGTCGCCGCGCTTCGGCGGGTGGATCCGGACCGGGCGCATCGACGGCTGGATCGTCGAGGACGGCCCCGACCTCTTCCTCGGCTCGAAGCCCGGCGCCTGGGAGCTGTGCGAGCGGCTCGGGCTCGCCGGCCGCCTGCACGGGACCTCCCCCCGTGCGCGCGGCGCCTACGTGTCGCGCGCGGGGCGGCTGTATCGCATCCCCGACGGGCTCACGGGGCTGGTGCCGACGCGTGCCGCGCCCTTCCTCCGCTCGCCCCTCCTCTCGCCGACCGCGAAGCTGCGCGTCGCCCTGGAGCCGCTCGTCCCGCGCCGGAAGGACGACGAGGACGAATCGGTCGAGTCGTTCGTCGTGCGGCGCCTCGGGCGCGAGATGTACGACCGGCTCGTCGAGCCGCTGCTGAGCGGCATCTACGCCGGCGACGGCTCGCAGCTCGGCATCCTCGCCACCTTTCCCCAGTTCCGCGAGAGCGAGCGCGCGCACGGCGGACTGGTTCGCGCCATGCTCCGTGCGCGGCGCCCCGCCGCGACGCGCGGCTTCGTCTCCCTGCCGACGGGGATGCAGGAGCTGCCGGAGGCGCTGGTCGCGCGGCTGCGGGCACGCGGCGCGGAGCTCCGCGCCGGCGCCGGCGTGACCGACGTCGAGCGCGCCGGCGACGGGTGGACGGTCCGGCTCGCCGACGGCTCCGCGCTGTCGTGCACGCATCTGATCGTCGCCACGCCGGCGCCGGCGGCGGCTCGGCTCCTCGACGCGCACGCGCCGGACGCGGCGGCGGCGCTGCGCGAGATCCCCCACGCCTCGACGATCACCGTCTCGCTCGGGCATCGCGCCGCGGACGTGCCGCGGCCGCTCGACGCGACGGGGTACCTCGTGCCGCGCGTCGAGCGCCGCCCCGCGCTCGCCTGCACCTGGGCGTCGGCGAAGTTCGACGGCCGCGCGCCGGAGGGACACGTGCTCTTCCGCGTCTTCCTCGGCGGCGCGGCGCGTCCCCCCGTCGCCGGCCTCGACGACGACGCGGCGATCGGCCTGGCACGCGCCGAGCTCGCGGAGCAACTGGGGGTGCGTGGCGAACCCGTGCTCGTGCGCGTCGCGCGGCAGTCGAACGCGATGCCGCAGTATCTCGTCGGCCATCGCGAGCGCGTCGCGCGCGTGCGGCGCGCCATCGCGGGGATCCCGTCGCTGGCGCTGCTCGGCAACGCGCTCGACGGCGTCGGCATCCCGGACTGCGTGCGCGGCGCCGAGTCGGCGGCGGCGCGGCTGCTGACTAGCTTTCGCAGCCCCGCGCCTCCGTTCCCCGACTCGCCCTAGCACGTGTCCGCCACACCGCTCCTCCTCCGCACCATCCGCCGCGAACCGACCGAGCGCACGCCGATCTGGCTGATGCGCCAGGCGGGGCGCGTGCTCCCCGAGTATCGCGCGATCAAGGCGCACTGGTCGCTGCTCGAGATCTCGGTCCAACCCGAGCTGTGCGCGGAGGTGACGCTGCAGCCGCTGCGCCGCATGCCGCTCGACGCCGCGATCGTCTACGCGGACATCATGACCCCGCTCGTCGGCGTCGGCATCGAGCTCGAGATCGTGGAGGCGGTCGGGCCGGTGATCGCACAGCCGATCCGCGCCGCCGCGGACCTCGAGCGGCTCCGCGCGATCGAGCCGGAGATCGACGTCCCGTATCTGCTGGAGACGCTGCGGCTGGTCCGCCGCGATCTCGACGCCTCGAAGGCGCTCATCGGCTTCGCCGGCGCGCCGTTCACCCTCGCGTCGTATCTCATCGAGGGGCGCGGCTCGCGCAACTTCCTGCTCACCAAGTCGATGATGTACGGCGAGCCGGCGCTCTGGCACGCGCTCATGGAGCGGCTCACCGCGATCGTGATCGACTACCTGCGCGCGCAGGCCGCCGCGGGGGCGGACGTGCTGCAGCTCTTCGACTCGTGGGTGGGGTGCCTGAGCCCGCAGGACTTCCGCGAATACGTCGCGCCATACTCGGCGAGCATCTTCGACGCGCTGCGCCCGACCGGGGTCCCGCTCATCCACTTCGGCACCAACACCGCGACCTTCCTCGACCAGATGCGGGAGCACGGCGCCGACGTGATCGGCGTCGACTGGCGCATCGCCCTCGACGACGCATGGCGCATCATCGGCGAGGACCGGGCGATCCAGGGGAACCTCGATCCGGCGACGCTGCTCGCGCCGTGGCCCGCGGTGGAGGAGCGCACGCGCGACGTGCTGCGCCGCGCCGGCGGCCGGCCGGGCCACATCTTCAACCTCGGACACGGGCTGCACCCGACGACGCCGGTCGAGAACGTGGAGCGGCTCGTGGAGCTGGTGCAGCGGGAGACGGCGGGGCTAGGGGACAGGGGCTAGCACTACCTAGCCACATCTACGCGGGCGGCTGATAGGTCAGCCGCCCGTTGCATTTCGGACAGCGGAGTTGGACGGCGGGTGCGTGGGCGAGGAGTACGCGGCGGATTGCCGGGAGCGACGGTTGCGGTGGACCGCCGCGCGCCGGCTCCATTTTCCCCCGCCTCCGTGCGCGGGTGACTTCACGGAGTCGCAGGTGCTGCAGGAAGGCGAAGCTGATGAGCGGCATCAGCGCGTGGTGGTGCAGCCCGAGCCAGGTCCGGTCGGCCGATAGGAAGAGCCGCAGCGCGACGCACACCGGCACCTCGTCCCGGGCGAGGGTGAGCGAGACGAGGATCTGGCAGTTGGTCGTCTTCCCCGCGCCGGCGTACTGCCGCGCCACGCCGACGGAGCGCTTCCCCTGCTTGAGGAGGCCGGTGTCGTCGATGATCAGCACCGCATCCGGCCCGCCGACCATCGGCTGCGCCTTCTCGGCGAGCACGCGCTCGAGCGGCTCGGGGCGCCAGCAACTCGCGCAGACGAAGTGGTGCACCTGCGCGTCGTCGTCGGGCGCCACGCGGGCGGCCAGCGGCTCGACGCTCTGGCGCTCGCCCGGCCCCAGCAGCCCGCGCACGTAGACCGGACCCCACGGCCGCCGGCGCGTGTCGCCCAACGCCGTCCAGAACGGCGCGAGCCACCGATCGAACTCGCGCTCCCACGCGACCGTCCCCACCTTCGCCCCATCATGCGCTCCGGCAACTGAACGCCCCGGCCTACCGCAGTAGACCGGGGCGAGCAAGCTGAAGTGCGAAAACGATATGGCGAAGTAGTGCTAGTCCCCAACCCCTAACCCCCAGCCCCGATTACTTTCTCCACGATGAGCGCGACTTCGGCCGTCCTGCTGATGGCGTACGGCACCCCGGAGCGGGAGGAGGACATCCTCCCCTACTACACGCACATTCGCCACGGCCGCCCGCCGTCGCCGGAGGCGCTCGCGAATCTCACCGAGCGCTATCGCGTCGTCGGGGGGCGCACGCCGCTGCGCGACCTCACCGACGAGGTGGCGCGGGGAGTGGAGGCGGAGCTCGGGACGCGCGGCACGCCGCTGCCGGTGTACGTGGGGATGAAGCACTGGCACCCGTTCATCGGCGACACCGTGCGCCGCATGGCCGCTGACGGCGTGCGGGAGGTGACGGCGCTCGTGCTCGCGCCCCACTACTCGCGCATGAGCATCGGCCAGTATCGCCGGTACGTCGACGAGGCGAACGCCACCCTCGCGTCGCCGCTCGCCGTGCGCGTCGTCGAGAGCTGGCACGCGCAGCCGCAGTTCGTCGCCCTCATGGCCTCGCTCGTCGCGCAGGGGATCGCGCAGTTCCCCGTCGAGCGCCGCGACGACGTGCTGATCGTCTTCACCGCGCACTCGCTCCCGGTGAAGATCCGGGAGTGGGGAGATCCGTACGAGCAGGAGCTGCTCGACTCGAGCCGCGCCGTCGCCGAGCGCGCCGGTCGGCGCGCGTGGCGCTTCGCCTGGCAGTCGGCCGGCCAGACCGCCGACCCGTGGCTCGGCCCCGACATCCAGGAGTATCTCGAGACGCTGCACGCCGAAGGAGTGCGCGACGTCCTCCAGGTGCCGATCGGCTTCGTGTCCGACCACCTCGAGGTGCTCTACGACATCGACGTCGAGGCGAAGCAGAAGGCGGCGTCGCTCGGGATGCGGCTGGAGCGGACCGCGCTCCCCAACGCGAGACCGGAGCTGATCCGCGCGGTGGCGGACGCGCTCAGCTGAGCGCGCGGAGGCCGCGCCGTGCGGCGCGCTTCCACCCCGCGCGGCTCTGGAGCGCCGCCTCGTCGAGGAAGACGTGCATGACCTGCAGCGCGTCCTCGATCTGCGCGTGCGTCTCCAGCGGCGTGTGCGCGAGCAGGCAGTCGCCGATCGCGTCGCGCAGGATGAGATACTCGCGGTCGAGCGCCGCCTCGGACCAGCCGAGGTTGTAGCGCTGCGCCCCGTGCAGCTCGCAGAGGCGCCGCTGCAGCACGACGCCGTCGCGGATGAGGCGCGTGGTGTCCTGCCGCCCCTCGTCGATGATGACGAGACGCTGCGCGAGGTCCATCACCAGCGCGGCGGTGTGATCCTCGAGCGCCGACTGCGACGCGCTCGCCGCCGACGGCAGGGCCGGGTCGGCGCGCAGCCGGTCGAGGAACGACTCGACGACCGTGTCGACGTTGGCCTTGAGGGCGAGCCCGACGTTGCAGCTGGTGACGGGCGCCTCGACCGTCAGCATCGAGGTCGCGGGAAGCCAGAGGGTGAAGATGGACCCCTGCCCCACCCGGCTCTCGAGGGTGATCTCGCCGCCCATCAACCGCGCGAGACGCCGGCTGATGGTGAGCCCGAGTCCCGTCCCGCCCGACCGTCGCGTGTGACCGCCGTCCACCTGCACGAACGGCTCGAACACGCGCTCCTGCTCCTCGCGCGGGATGCCGATGCCGGTGTCCTGCACGCGGAAATAGATCCAGCCGTGCTCGGTCGGCGCCGCGAAGGGACCGTCGCCGGTGAACTGCCCGCAGCTCGCCACCACGGAGCCGCCGTCCGCGGTGAACTTGACGGCGTTGGAGAGCAGGTTCACGAGCACCTGCCGCACGCGATCCGGATCGGCGCGGAAGCGCGCTCCCGACGGACAGTCGAGCTGCTCGCGCAGCTCGATGCGTCGCGACGCGGCCTGCGGTCGAACGAGGCCGAGCGCCGCCGCGAGCGCCTCGATGGCCGGCGACTCGGACGGCTCGATCGTGATCTGCCCGGCCTCGAGCTTCGAGAAGTCGAGCACCTCGTTGATGAGCCCGAGGAGATGCCGCCCACTCGCCCGGACGCGTTCGTGATAGTCGCGCTGCCCCTGGCTCACCGGCCCCGCGACGCCCAGCTCCATCAGCTCGGTGTAGCCGAGGATCGCGTTGAGCGGCGTGCGCAACTCGTGGCTCATCGTCGCGAGGAAGCGACTCTTCGCCGCGCTCGCCTCGTCGGCCCGGGCGCGCGCGATCTGCGCCGCCTCGAGCAGCCGGCTGCGCTCGCGCTCCCGCCGGTCGAGGCTCATCGCGCTCAGGACCACAGCGACCCCGAGCAGCAGCACGGTGCCTGACACCAGCAGCGCGGTCGAGGTGGGACGTGCATACCAGCCGCGCTCCTCGCCGACGAGCAGTGCGCCGCCGAGCACGATCGGCAGCAGGAAGGCGACGGGGAGCAGCCGGCGCGCGACGGTGCCGCCGCTGCCGCGCGCGAGCATGACCGCCACCGACCCCTCGCCGGGACGCGCGAGGAGCACCCCGAGCGCGACGGCGCCGTAGCCCATCACCGTCGGGATCGACATGCCGTTCGTCGGCGAGCGCCCGTAGAGGGCGGGCGCGCCGTACACGAGCCCGACGAGGGCGACGAGCGTGATCGCGATGACGGCGGCAGCGAAGACGCGGCAGAGACGGACCCGTCCGATCTTCACGTCGAGCGACATCGTGGCGAGGCTGGCGAGCGCCAGCGTCGCGAGCTCGTTCGCCGAGCTCTGCGCGATCCAGTGCCGCGCCCAGGGCCATGCGAGGATCGGCCCCGGCATGGCGTGATCGAGGAACCCGGCGACGGCGAGCGCGAGCGCAAGCACCCCGGCGCTGCGACCGAGCCACGTCCGCAGGCGACCGCGACCGCCGGGCTCCGTCGAGCCGGGTGGCGCCAGCAGCCAGAGCGCGAGCCCGCAAAGCACGAGTCCGCATGCCGCGTCCGCCAGCATCGGCGGGCGCTCCGGCAGGATGCTCGGCGCCGTCGGATGGCCGATCGACCAGGCGACGAGCACGCTGCCGCCGAGCATCACTGCGAACGCGGCCGTGACGCGCGTGAAGGACGAGGTCCAGGAAGTCGAGGTTCGAGACGGCATCGACGATCTCATGGGCTCCGCGCGGCGCCTTCGATCGGGAGGGCACGATCCGGGCCCCGTTTTCGCATCCGAGCGCCTCCCACACCCTCCACGAACACATTCGATCGCGATGCACGCTGGGACGTTCCGACCGCGTGCGACGCTCGCGGGCAGTCTGCTCGCCCTCGCGTCGCTCGCCGTCTCGCTTGGTGCGCAGGAGCCGTCCACCTCGACGCCCGCCGCCGTCGCGCCCCGCTCCGGCGCGTTCGGCATCATCCATCTCGAGCTCACGCAGATGCGGAACGTGAACCACGAGCGGATCCACGATTTCTGGGATCCGGGCGGCGGCGTCGCGATCGAGCTCGGGACCCGACTCCCCGTCGGCACGGCCAGCGTCGGGTTCGCGCGGCTTCCCTTCCACGCCCGCGCCGCCGACCAGCCGGACTTCGCGGCGCGCATGCTCTCGCTGCGCTGGGGGGTGGCGCACCGCATCGCCGGGCCGCTGGCGGTCGGCGGCTCGCTCGTCGCCGGCAACTTCCTCATGCGCTTCGACGACGGCGACCGCGCGGTGCACGGACTGGTGACGGAGAGCGAGATGTTCGTCGGTGGACGCGGCTCGCTCGACGTCGCGCTGACGCACTGGCTCTCGGCGACCGTCGCCGCGTCGTACGAGCGCGTGCTCACGCGCGTCCCGATCGGCCTCGTGACGGTGCGCGCGGGCGCTCGCGCCACGGCGAACACGCCGCGCTGGCTCCGCCGGGTGCTCGAATGATCGGCGTGCGAATCGGCGCGGCGGTGTGCCTTCTCGCCGCGGCGGCGGGTGCGCAGGGGACGCCGCCATCGGCACGCTGCGTCTCCGCACCCGATGCGCCGCCATATCTCGCGACGCGAGATCGCGCCCCGCTCGCCGGCGAGATCGTGATCGCGCGCGCGGAGCTGGAGCGCAACGGATGGTCGCGTCTCTCCGAGGCGCTGCAGGCGACCACCTGGTCGCTCGCCTCGCTCGAGGGGTACACCTTCGACGCGTCCGCGGACGGCCTCCCCGTCGAGCGGCTCTCGGCGAGCGGGCAGCCGGACTGGATCGTGCTCGTGGACGGGCAGCGGGTGCCGGTGCGCGCGGCCGGGACGCGGCTCCTCGAGCTGCTTCCGGTCTCGCTCGCGCAGGTCGAGCGGATCGTCGTCTCGCGCGCGCCGACGTTCGTGGCGGGACGGCTCGCCGTGCGCGGCGTGATCGACGTGCGCACGCGCCGCGCCGAGCGCGCCGCCGTGCGGGGGAGCTACGCCATCGGCAACGAGCGCGGCGATCCGGGGCCGTATCGCTACACCGATCTCGCCACGCCCAACGTGGAGCGCCTCGGCCCCGACGCCGCGGTCGCGCTGTTCGCCGGCGGCCGCTCCGCGGACGCGCAGCTCGCCGCGCGCTACTCGTCGCTCAACGTCACCGACGAGGCGCTCCTCCCGCGCCTCGACCCCGCGATCGGCGCGACCGGCCGCGGGCTCTTCCAGCTCGTGAAGAGCGTGTCGGCGCGGGCGGGGGTCGATGTCGCGTGCGGCCGCCACGACGTCGTCGGTGGGATCGCTCGCTTCTCCGGCATCCTCTATCAGCCCGCGCGCGACGACTGGACGCGCACGACGCTCGCGCACCTCGGCGTCGCCGGCGACGCGCCGGTGGGTGGAGCGCTCCGCCTGCGCTACTCGCTCGCCGGGGAGCGCTTCGATCTCGATACCCTCTCGCCGCGCCCATCGCCCGCCCTTCCGCATCGCCGCACGGCGCTGCTCGCGCACGCCGATCTGTCGCGCACCGTCGGCGCGTTGGAGCTGACGGTCGCGAGCGCGGCGAGCGCGTGGACGATGGACACGGAGACGGCCAACGCTCGGCGCCGCGACATCTCCCTCGCCGCGCTGCTCCGGCACGCCGGCGCCCGCGTGCGAACGGATCTCGCCGTCGGCGGCGAGCGCTCGGGGGACGAGCACGGACTCCAGCTGCTCGCGGCGGTGCAGGCGCGCCTCGATGCCCGGACGCAGCTCCACGCCTCGGCGGGGCGCGCCGCGCGCCCGCTCGACGGCGAGGCGTGGAGCGAGGCGCTGCTGCTCCCCGCCGAGCTCGCGCTCGCCGAGGCAGCGTCGGCGCCGTCGATCGACTGGGCGGAGCTCGCGGTGCACCGTGCCGGCGACGACTGGCGGATGGAGTTCGGCGCCGACGTCCGGCGCGCGGCCGACTGGCGAGTGCGCACCACCGACGGCATCGCGCGCGGCGACGTCACCGTGGCCGGCGCGCATCTCCGCGGCGAGACGCAGTTGGGCACGGCCCGCGCTGGTCTCGAGTACCGCCTGCTCGTTCCGTCGAATCCGAAGCCGGAAGTCGATCCGGCGCTCGGCGCGACCGCCCGCCACGCCGCGCGCGCCACGGTGACGACGGAGCGGGTGGCCGGGAATTTCCGCTTCAGCGGCGCCTTCACGTATCGATCGGCCACACGCTGGCCACCCGATCTCGCCGACAGCATCGCGATCGCCCGCGTGCTCCCCGCGCTCGTGCGTCTGGACGCGACGGTGGAGAAGTGGCTCTGGCGCGATCGGGCGCGCGTCTACCTCGCGGCTCGCAACCTCCTCGATCGCGAGGAGCGCTATCATCCCGCCGGAGCGCAGTTCGCGCTGCGGGTCCATCTGGGAGTCGACGTCGAGCTGCGCCGGGCGCCCTGAGCGCCGGCACGCCCCGCTCAGCGCATCGTGCCGGCGGCGATCACGATCAGGGAGAGGGAGAGCGCCGTCACGCCGACGAAGGCGAGCAATCCCAGGGGGGTGGGCGCGGCGCCGCGCGCGTCGATCTCCGCGCTGCGGCGTTGCACGAGCGCGAACTGCGGCGCGGCGGACCAGCGCGCGCGCAGCCAGCCGCGCGCGTGCGCCTCGGCGCGCACGGCGCCCATCACCCGCGCCTCGAAGTCGGCCGCGAGGACGGGGCGCTCGCGGAGCGCGGGGGCGATCGATGCGGCATCCGCCACCCGCTGCAGATGCGCGCGCAGCGTCGCCACCTCGGTCCCGGTGAGCGCCTGCATCTCGTCCACCGTCAGCTCCTCGACGAAGTGCAGGACGAACGCCTCGCGCTCGGCGAGCGACATGCCACGCAGCCGCAGGCGCGCGTCGTCCGTCGCGGACGCCGTGGTGTCCACGGCGTCCGCGGCACGCTCGCACTCGAGCCACACCAGCTCGTGGAACCAGACGCCGAAGGCGAGCGGCTCCGGTCCCCGGTCGAGCATCGTGAAGGCGCGCACGAACGCCGCCTGGAGCACCCGCTCGACGTCGCGCGGGTCGTCGAGCATGCAGCGCAGGTATCGGGCGTGGCTGTCCCGATACCGGTGCACGAGCGCCGCATACGCCTCGATCTCGCCGGCGCGCACCGCCGCCAGCAGCTCGGCGTCGCTCCGGTCCCAGTGCGTGGGCGGGCCGTCGCCCGACGACTCCCATCGCTCGCGTCGCCGCTCGCGAGGTGCGAGGTCGTGTGCGTGCGCGCTCATGGCGTCGGTGCGGGGCGTGTGCTCATGTCGATCCGTGGTCGAGGCCGCATGCGGGGGATTGTACACTGCGGGGCGAGGTTCCGGCCAGCGGGTCAGGGCGACGCGCTGGTCGCACTCCGCTGCCTCGACGCCGCCGGCGAGGAGCCTCGTGGGAGCAGCGGGTCTTCCGCCTCCTCCCCCAGGAGCCCTCGTTCGACCGGAACGCGCCGCAGTGTCTCCATCGAGATCCCGTGCCGCCGACACACCTCCGTGCCCCGGCCGCCTCCGGCCTCTCGCACAATCGCTACGATCTGCTCGTCCGTGAACCGGCGCTTTCGCATGGGATCCTCCCGGCTCCCGGCAGGTCAGGACCCATGGTCCGTGTTCCTCAGGCCGGGGGGAAGGTCAGTATCAGGCGCGTTCCTCCGCAGTGCTGCGAAAGCTCGGCGGGCGGTAGCTCTGGGAGTGCGGCGGGCGACGCGGCCACGGACGCTGATCGAACGATCGTCCCGATCCGCGGCGAGCGATCCGTCGCTCGCCAGCCCCGCCCGTCACGACTCTCCATCCGCCACCGCCACCACGCGCTCGCGCGTCACCGTGAGCACTCCCGCGACGACGATCAGCGCCGCGCCGACGAGCTGCAGCGGGCCGGGGGCGTGGCCGAGGACCACCGCCTCCGAGACGTACGTCATCGCGACGCCGACGTAGCTCACCGCGCCGAGCGTCGCCGCCTTCTCGAGCGCGAAGGCGCGCGTGACGGCGATCTGGCCCAACCCGCCGCCGGCCGCGGCCGCGGCGAGCGCGAACCAGTGCGGCGGCTCCGTGGGCATCGGGAAGGCGCCCGACGCGAAGCCGGCGATGGCGATCGCCACCATGATCGACCCCGAGAGCAGCGACACGTGCAGCGCCACCGCATAGCTGCTCTCGTTCGGCCCGACGCGCCGGAGCCAGATCATCGCGATCGCGTACGACGCGGCACCGGCCAGCGCGAGGAGCGCGACCGGCGCCGCCGAGTGGAACGACGGGCTGACGAGGATCGCCGCGCCCAGGAAGCCGATCGCGATCGCCGCCTCGACGCGCCGCGTCACCGGCTCGCCGAGGAGCGGCTTCGAGAGGAGCGCGACGAAGAACGGCGCCGTCGCCGACAGCGTCGTCGCGTCACCGACGGCGATGCGCTTGGTGCCGAGGGCGTAGAAGACCCCGACCGCCGAGCCGGAGCCGAAGATGCTCCGCATCCAGGTGCCGCGGCGATCCTGCACGCGCAGCGACGCGCCGTTCCACCACGCCGCGAGGGCGACGACGACGGCACCGCCGAGAAAGCGCGCGGCGGCGAGCACCGGCCACGGCAGGATCCCCGCGTTGGTGCGGGTGCCGAGGCGCATCACCACGTAACAGGATTCCGCGAGCAGGAGCCACGCGATCCCCCGGAAAGCGAGCGGCATGGGGGAGAAAACTAACGACCGGCGACCGGGAACCGGGTACCGACGACGAGAGGACCGGGGACGGCTTCGTCCCCGGTCCTCCGATCGTCAGCCGAGCGCCGTCAGCCTACCGCAACGTCGCCAGCAGCCGCTCCACCATCGTCCGCACGGCGTCGGCGTTCGCCGCCGAGATCTCGCCGCGCTGGAGCATCTTCGCGAGCTCGTGCAGCGCCTGCTCGAGCTGGTTGATGCTCGGGTTCCGCTGCTCCTTCTCGAGGTGCGTGGCGGCGTTCTCCAGCTTGCCGAGCAGCTGTTTGGCATCCGCGGCGGTGAGCGCGCCGTCGGCCACGAAGCCGGTGACGAGCGCGATCGCGCTCTCCACCCCCTGCAGCGGCGTGAGCACCGTCACCGTCGCCGTGCGCGCCGACGTGACGTCGTCGTCGCTGACGCGCACCGTCACCGTGTACGTCCCGGCGCTCGCGTAGCCGTGCGAGAGGGCGAAGCTCTTCCCCGTGAGCGCGAGCGGCAGCGTCGCGCTCCCGTCGCCGTAGCTCACCGTCGCCGTCCACCCGTCGGCGCCCGGATCGGTGAAGCTCCCCGCCGCCGCGTAGTGCTCACCCGGCAGCAGCGTCGCGCCGGCGAAGGGGGCGATCGTCGGCGCGACGTTGGTCACCGTCGCCGTCGTCGTCACCGTGTCGGCGAGGCCGAGGTCGTCGGTGACGACGAGGCGGATCGTGTAGCTGCCGTCCTGCGCGTACACGTGCGACGGCGCGACGCCGGTCGCCGTGCCGCCGTCGCCGAAGCTCCACGCGTACGTGAGCGACTGTCCTGCGTCGGGATCGCTCGACGCCGCGCCGCTCACCGTCACCGCGCTCCCCTCGGCCACCGTGAACGGACCGGTCGTCGCCGCGGTCGGCTTCCACGTCCCGCTCTCGACGGCGATCTCGATGTCGTCGCGCAGCAGCGCGAGGAGATCGTAGCCGCTCGTCGCCTCGATCACGTCCACCGTCGTGCGGAAGCTCTCCCACGGCGTGTTGCGGATCCCGGGGTCGTTCGGCATCGCGACCGCGATCACCTCGAGGTCCGACGGCGAATGGACGTCCGCGAGCCCCCGATCGCGCGGCATGAGCACCGCGACCTTCCACGTCACCGACGGGATCGTGATCGTCCCCTCGTTCTTGACCGTCCCCTTGCTCCCCGACGCCCCCGCGATCACGTACACCTCGCGGCCGTCGTTCATCGCCCGGTTGCCGAGGTACGTCTCGAACGCCGCCCACGGCCCCTGGTTGTTGTCGGCCGCCTGCGGGATGATGTTCGCGAAGTAGAAGGTCACCGCGTTGTCGAGGCTCCCCGCCGTGCGGTCGAACGAGCGGGCGAGGTGCCCGCGGTCGATCCCGTAGCCGTGGAACGCGCCGGCGCCGGTGTAGTCGGCGGTCGTGTAGCGCCCCGCCGCCGGCAGCTCGGGATCGTAGGTGAAGCACTCGCACCGGTCCTCGGGGCCGAAGTGCGTCGCGTCGATGTTGTAGGCGACCCAGTTCGGGATCCCGCGCGCCGTGTTGAACGACGAGGTGTACTGTGCGCGCCGGATGAGCAGGTCGTCGCCCGGCGTCCCGTCCGTCGGCTCGCCGAACTCCGTGTTGTGCCCGTACTGCGCCGTGCCGCTCATCGTCGCGACGCGCGTCGGCAGCGAGTAGGTCTGCGTGGTGCCGTCGGCGGCCGTGGCGCGGAACACCGCCGTCCCGACGCCGATCGCACGGATCACCCCGCGCTGATCGACGCTCGCGAGGTCCGGCGTCTCCGAGGCCCAGGTGAAGGTGGTCGGCGTCTCCACGCCGTCCACGACCAGCGTCGCGAAGAGCTGGTCCTCGAAGCCGACCGGAAGCGCCGGCTCGGACGCCTCGCGACCGGTGAACCGGATGAACTGCGGCGGCGGCGGGGGGACGTCGGCGTTGCAGGCGCCGAAGCTGTTGGCCACCGGGCCGAACCAGCTCCCGTTCGAGGCGCGCTGCAGCGAGTGCCCGATCGGCGTCGAGCCGCTCTCCGCGCGCCCGATGTCGGTGGAGGTGACGCCGTTCGCCGCCCCGCCGACCGCGGCGAAGGTGCCGCCGTACGAGAGGAACTCCACCAGCGCTCCGCCCGGCCCGACGAGCGCGAACCCGTCGGGGTTCCCGTTCTGGATCCCGCTCGCGGGCCCCGGGACGAACACCGTCCCCCGGCCGTCGCACTGATCGGGGATGATGCCGCTCAGCGCCAGCGTGCCGTACACGGCGCCGCCGTTGCCGTTGTACAGCACGATCGACCAGCCGGCGAGGTCGGTCCCCGCGGGACCGGTGACCTCGATCGCCTCGCCGACGTCGGTGCTGACGTTGTCGTAGTGGATCTCGCTCAACGTGACGTCCGCCAGCGGCCCGCCGTCCGGCGCGTGCACGTGGATCGCCGCCGAGGCGGTGGCGCTCGCGTTGGTGGCCGACGTCGCCGTGATCTGCGCGTCGCCCGCCGCCACCGCGGTCACGAGCCCCGTCGCGCTCACCGTCGCCACGGCGGCGTCGCTCGACGTCCAGGTGATCGCCGCGCCGGGAATCGCATCGCCGTTCGCCGCGCGCGCCGTCGCCGTGAGCTGCTGCGTCCCCCCCACGAGCAGCGTCGCCGACGTCGGCGCGACGCTCACGCTCGCCACCTCGGCGGGGGGAGTGGTCTCGTCGTCGTTGCACGTGCCGAAGGTGGAGGCGCTCGGTCCGCTCCACACGCCGTTGCCGTTGCGCTGGAGCGACTGGCCGACCGGCTCCGTCCCCGCCTCGAAGACCTCGATGCTGGTCGAGGTCAGCCCCGCCGCGGGGCCGTTGGCGGCGACGAAGGTGCCCTCGTACGAGATGAACTCGACGACGGCGCCGGTCGCGTCCACGAGGGCGATGCCGTCGGGCTCGCCCGCGGCGCCGGAGCCGCCGTTCTGGATGCCGTTGGAGGGGTAGGTGACGACGACCACGCCGCGCGTCCCGCAGCTCGCGGGAATCGTCTGCGTGAGCGCCGTCGTGCCGTAGCTCGCGCGCGAGCTCGGGTTGCCGTTGTACAGCACCAGCGACCAGCCGGTGAGATCCGTCCCCGCCGGCCCCGAGATCTCGATCGCCTCGCCGACGTCGGTGCCGGTGTTGTCGTAGTGGATCTCGCTGATCCGCACCTCCGGGAGCACGGCCGAGGCGAGCCGCGGCATCGCCGTCATCCCCGGCGCGGCCGTCCCCTCGTTCGAGCAGGCGGAGGTGAGGAGGGCGAGCGCGGAGACCGCGCCAAGAAGCAACCGAGTTCGCATCAGCCGTCTCGTGTCTGGTGTCAGGGGGCGAAGCGCGCGTCCGTGGTAGCGGACGCCGCCGGCAATCTGCCGAGCACGGTGCACGGCGACCAGATTGGCGTGCACGCGGCAGGGGTGTCGCTCGATCGCAACGCGCGGAACATGATGCCGGATCGCCGCCCGTCGACCGTGCCGCCGTACCGATGGGGTCACGGCGTGGGCGGAGAGCCGGTCGGGTGGCGCCGCGCCGGAACGCCGGCTGCACGCGACACTCTCGCCCCGAACCGGTGTACCGGTCTCCATGTCTCCCCGTCCGTCGCTCCCTTCCCCCGTGCGCATCCGCTCGATCGTCTCCTGCCTCGTCGTCGCCGCCTGCGCCAGCAGCGCGCACGGACCGTCCCCCGCTCCCGACGTCACCACCACGGTGCGCCCCGCCGCGCCGGAGACGACGCGCGTCCACGTCGCCGACACCGTCATCGCGTCCAGCGTCGACAGCGGGCCCGCCCCCGCGCTCGCCGCCCTCGACCCGCCGCGCCCGAGGCGCGAGTTCCGCGCGGCGTGGGTCAGCCCGGTCTGGGGAAG
>Ga0182741_1000738_pt1 | contig 46440 bp, 41 predicted proteins | sample eDN5th37CBELigOP_FD_128874 | JGI IMG/M metagenome (GOLD analysis project Ga0182741, IMG submission 128874) | Enriched Organic Plus compost microbial communities from Emeryville, California, USA - eDNA 5th pass 37_C BE-Lig OP (version 2) (version 2) ... | reverse complement strand
TCGGCATCCGCATCGGCGTCAGCGTCTGCATCGGCATCGGCGTCAGCGTCTGCATCGGCGTCGGCATCGGCATCCGCATCTGCGTCGGCGTCCGCATCTGCATCGGCGTCTGCGTCGGCATCAGCATCGGCATCCGCATCATCCCGTTCACGGCGCCCGTGGTGCCCGCCGTTATCGCCAGACGTTGCCGCGATGGCTGCGCCGGCTGCGCCAAGGCCCACAAGGCCAAGCAGTCCCGGTGCCAGACCTATGCCACCGCCGCCGCAAAGCTGATCGCCACCGGACACCTGTTCGAAGGTGAAATCATCCTTGCCCGGATGATGCTGGCCTACCCAGAGGCCATTGCACTCGTCCCTCAGCACCAGATCGCTCTCGACGCCCTTCCGGTCGCGGAGATAAAAATTGGCGATGCGGACTGTCTCGCCGTTCTTCAGATCGACAACCAGGTCATTGCCGACCCGATAGAGGCGGGCAATTGATTTCGGGCCGACGGGCAGGAGGACGCCGCTCGGGGAATCGAGCGTCACATGATTGCCCTGGGTCTGGAACTGCGACTCGTTGGCTTTTCTTGTCACGGCAACGATCATTGATCTGATCCTTGAAACGGAATGGCGCGGGACAGCCCGCCATTGCGGCGGTGGAGATTGCCGCGTAATCAGTCCACGTCATATTTTTCGATCGGCGCCGACGACCAGTACAAAATGGTCCTGGTACAGAAATTATGATTATTCGGCCCGGTCTGTTGATGGATTTGATTGCTGTAAAATCTATGAATTCGCGACAGTGGCGGAAGATTGGCGGTTATGTGAAGTATTGTGGAATAGGAATGGTTTGAAAGAGCGGAGATGATGCTCTGGACAAATGATAGTTGGAGCGGAGCTGAGTTCCCCTGCAGGCGGATTTCTGCAGCCGGTACGGGGAGTTTTGTGCGGAGAAGCCGAGGCGCCGGCACATTGCCCAGCTGCGGCAGGTTGCTGGGCGGATGTTAGCAACTCTCGCTGAAGATCATGTGGCAATTGGTCTGAGCCGCGGGAGTTTCTGTTGCAGCGCCATGCAGAAATGTGCCAGATGCGCGCGGTTGCGAACGGCCGGCTTCGTGGCATCCCCGCTAAGCCTTCCCGCAAGGATGCTGGACGCCCGACACTCATCGATCTCCATATCTGCCAGCTTAAGATAGACACCACTGGAGGCAGCTTTGCCTAACCCGTATCCAAGCGCCGCGACGATGGAGGCTCCCGTCTCCAATTCTCCGGCGAAAGTGCTCACGGCCAGCCTGATTGGTACGACCATCGAGTTCTTCGATTTCTATTCCTATGCCACCGCCGCGGTGCTCGTGTTCCCGACGCTGTTCTTCCCGGGCAGCGATCCGATGACCGCCCTGCTGGCGAGCTTTGCCACTTTCTCCATCGCCTTCTTCGCGCGCCCCTTTGGCGCCCTGGTCTTCGGCCATTTCGGCGACCGTATCGGACGCAAGGCCACCCTGGTGGCGGCGCTGCTCACCATGGGCATCTCCACCGTGGTTATCGGCATGCTGCCCTCCTATGCCCAGATCGGGGTTGTGGCGCCGCTGCTGCTGGCGCTGTGCCGCTTCGGTCAGGGTTTCGGCCTTGGCGGCGAATGGGGCGGCGCGGTGCTGCTGGCGACGGAAAACGCTCCGGCCGGCAAGCGCAGCTGGTATGGCATGTTCCCGCAGCTCGGCGCGCCGGTCGGGCTGTTCCTGTCATCGGGCTTCTTCTGGGTTCTGCTGCATTTCATCGATGAGGACGCGTTCCTCAGCTGGGGCTGGCGTCTGCCTTTCCTCAGCTCGATCTTCCTGATCGCCATCGGACTGTGGGTGCGGCTGTCGATCTCCGAGACGCCGGAATTCGCCAAGGCGCTCGAGCGCCAAGAGCGGGTCAAGGTTCCGGCCAAGGACGTGTTCACCAAGTACAAGCGCAGCCTCGTGCTCGGCACCTTCGTCGCACTCGTGACCTTCGTGCTGTTCTACATCTGCACGGCATGGCTCCTGTCATACAACGTCAAGATCCTCAAGATCTCCTTCAAGGACGCCCTGGTGGTGCAGATCTTCGGCTCGGTGGTGTTCGGCCTCAGCATCGTCTTTGCCGGCAAGATGGCCGACTGGATGGGGCGCTATCCGTTCCTCATCGGCACCACGGTGCTGATCGCCCTGTTCTCTTTCGCGCTTGCCCCGCTCATGGGCAGCGGCGCGGGACAGGCCCCCAGCGTGTTCACCTTCATCACCATCGGCATGTTCCTCATGGGGCTCACCTATGGGGTGATCGGCGCAGTGCTGGCGGCGCCGTTCCCGACGGAAGTGCGCTATACGGGCGCGTCGATGACCTTCAACTTCGCCGGCATCGCCGGTGCATCGCTTGCGCCTTATGCGGCGACCTGGCTCGAGGCCAATTATGGCATGGCCTATGTGGGCTACTACCTGCTGGCCGCCTCGCTGATCACGCTGGTCTGCATCGTGCTCTCGGGCAAATCGAAGATCTGAAGGCAGATCGCAGCATCCGCAAAGCAAAGGGCCGCCGCGATTGCGACGGCCCTTTTTCGTGCCCGTCAGATGGTCGGGCCCAATCTCCTGGCCAAACTGGCGCCGGCGAGCAGTCCCGGGGGCGGGGCGGAGCCCTATTCATCGACCGGGATGAGACGGGCGACCTCTCGATCCTCCGGCCGGTCACTGGCGGCAAGGCCGGCTGCAACGCCGGCACGGTCGGCGGCATTGCGGTTCTGACTCATCTTGGCCTTGCCAAAGATGCGGGTGATGGGCATGCGCAGGCCGACAATGCCGCGAAGCTGGGTGGCGATGTAGCGCTCGGGCGCGTCGGACACGCGCCAGGGTTCGGCCCGCTGCTGCTCGTAGACATCGGTCAGGCGGGTCACCAGCTCGAGCAGGCGGTCGGCGTCATCGATGAACTCGACCGGGCCATAGGCATGGACGGCGAGGTAGTTCCAGGTGGGGACGACCTTGTGATCCTCGTTCTTGGAGGCATACCAGGAGGGCGTCACATAGGCATGCGCTCCGGAAAAGATGGCCAGGCCGTCGCCGATGACCGGCGCCTTCCACTGCGGATTGGCGCGGGCGAGATGGCCATAGAGGGTGCCGTGCTCGCCCTCGTCCGCTGCGTAATACAGGGGCAGCGGGGTCGACATGGGACCTTCAGCCGTCGCAGTCACGAAATTGCACAGACGGGCATCCCGGATGACCTGGGCAAGGAAGGCCGGATCATCGTTGCGGAAGGCGGGAGGGACATACATGGCGCACTCGACCCAACTGTCGCGGCCCTGAAATCCAGCCGCGAAACTCCTCAGACGGCGCGATGAAACGTCATTCGCCGCCAAAGGTAAAGGGCCGCACGACATTTTCGGCAGAGGATGGAAAATGGTTGCGGCGCAGCCCCGGTCAGAACTTGTCAGAGACGCGCCCTTTTCCAGGCTTCAGCGCCATCGGCTGAAGTCGGGGCGGCGTTTCTCGAGGAAGGCCTTGGCGCCCTCGAGCTGCTCACCGGTCTCGACCAGACGGAAGCCACCAAGGCGCTTGTCCTCATCCGCAGCGGCGCGATGAGTTCGGCATCACTTCGATGAACCCACGATTGGCCTTGCGCCGTACCTGGTGCGGACCATCGGCGACATCATCAAGGCAATCAGCGAGAGCGGGACGGAGGTTCTGCTGGTCGAGCAGAATGCGTCCATGGCGCTGGCTCTCTCCACCAAGGCCTATGTGCTCGAGAACGGCTCGGTCACCATGGAGGGGCCATCGGCCGAACTTGCCGCAAGCGACGAGGTCAGGCGTGCCTATCTGGGCGCAGTCTGACCATCGGCTGCCCAGCGCGCTGTCGCTTCACCCAAAACAAGAGGGGACGCCACCTTACGGTGCGTCCCCTTCCTTGACTCCGACGGTCAAACGCCGATCAGACGGCGTCGTTGTGGATCACGAATATCTTGCGGGTCTCCTCAAGAATGGCCCACTCGCCCTTCCAGCCGCGCGGGAGAACCAGCATCTCGCCGGCGCCGACTTCCTTGGAGGAGCCGTCCTCATTGGTGAGGCGGACGCGGCCCTTCAGGATGTAGCAGGTCTCGGAAGCGGCCTCGCGGTTGCTCGGGAAACGGCCGGGCGTGCATTCCCAGACGCCGATCCGCATGGTGCCGTCAACGGCGGTCCACAGCGTGACGCTGGCCTCAGCCGGCGAGCCCTCAAGGACGGTCGGCTTCGGGGTCTTGGCCGGCAGCTCGATGTCGGCAAGCGAAGCGAAAGTCTGGACGAACTTCATACTGGTGGGTTCCTTCTGGTGCAGTGTGCAGATGGATGGATATGCGATTCTGGGCGGCAGTACCACGCGATGGGATCATTTGAACAGCCGGCGGTATGCAGGCCGATCAGTGGTCCTTGTCGGCGAGGGCCCTAAGGGTGGCGAGCAGCATCCGGTCACGTTCCCGGTTGAGATCGTCGATCGAGCGGCCATCGGCTTCCTCGAGCACGCCCGCAACCAGCCGGTCCTTCAGCTCTTCAGTCAGCGCCGGATTGCCGAGACTCTGCCAGCGCTTCACCTGACTCGCGCCGAGATGGTCGAGATAGTAGCGCAGGCCGCCTTCGCCGCCGCCTAGATGGTAGATCATGTGCGGGCCCATGGTGGCCCAGCGCAGGCCCGGCCCGTAGCGGACGGCGGCATCAATATCGGCGACAGAGGCAATGCCCTGTTCCACAAGCGAGACGGCCTCGCGCCACAGGGCGGCGCCGAGCCTGCCGGCAATGTGTCCCTCGATATCGCGGGCCAGGCGAACCGGACGCTTCCCCACATGGGCATAGAAATCCATGGCCCAGTCAACGGTGGTGGCCTCAGTGGCATCACCGCCTGAAACCTCCACCAGGGGCATCAGGTGGGACGGATTGTAGGGATGCCCCGCCACATAGCGGCCGGGATGGAGCGCCCTGGCCTGGATATCGGAGATCCTCAGAGCGGAAGTGCTCGAGGCGATGACAATGTCTGGTGCTGCGAAATCCTCAACCCGGCGCAGGATGTCCTGCTTGAGGGGAAGCTTTTCGGGCAGGCTCTCCTGGACGAACTGGACATCCGCCAGGGCCGGACCCGGCTCGGGCTGAACCTCCAGACGGCTGAAATCGGCGCGCCCGTTGGTCAGGCCAAGTTCCTCGAGCACAGGTGCCATGGACGCGATCTGGTCGCGCATACGGTCTGCGGCCAAAGGCGCCGGATCGATGGCCAGAACCTCGATGCCGCGGCCAAGGAAACAGGCCGCCCAGCCCGAGCCGATCAGGCCTGCCCCCAGAATGGCAACCCTGGTTACGCCGTCAGGATCAGATCTCTTCACGCTTTGTCAGCCCCCGCCGTGGTGCATGGTGGAAATGTCGCCCCGCAGCCTGCCATAGGCGTCGAAACCGCTGCCGAGGATGGTGTTGCGGCCTGCTTCCTTGGCCCGATAGAGCTGACGGTCGGCTTCGTCGAGCCACCAGTCCGGATCGGCGCCTGCAATACACATGGCCGAGGTTACGCCGACCGATACGGTGACGAAAGGCGCAACCTGCGACTTCTCATGAGGAATCTTCAGGCTCTGCACCCGCTCAAGGATCAGCTGGGCGCGCCGCATGGCCTCATCCAGCGAGGTCTCAGGCAGGATGCAGGCAAATTCCTCTCCGCCATAGCGGGCGGCGACCTCGTTGTTGTGCATGATCGCCCGGTTGAGGGCGGAAGCCACCATCATCAGGCAGCGGTCGCCGGCGGTGTGGCCATAGGCGTCGTTGAAGTGCTTGAAGAAGTCGATGTCGAGAATGATCACCGACAAAGGCTTGCCGATGGCCGCCAGCCGGTGGGTCTCGCGGTCAAGGGCCTCCTCAAGGCCGCGACGGTTGCTGAGCCCGGTCAGGGCGTCAGTGACCGCCAGCCGGGCGAGCTCGTCGCGCATGCGCTTGGCATCCACGTGGTTGCGCACCCGGGCGCGGACCACTTCCGGCATGACCGGCTTGGTCACATAGTCGATGGCACCGAGCTCAAGGCCGCGAATCTGGTTTTGCTCGTCACCCAAGGCCGTGGTGAAGATCACGGGAACATCGGCCAGCATCGCATCGGACTTGATCCGGGCGCAGACCTCATAGCCATCGACCGTCGGCATCATGATGTCGAGCAGGATCAGGTCAGGCAGCACCGAGCGGGCGACCTCGATCGCCTCGGCGCCGGAAGTCGCCACATAGATCTCGTATTCGTCCTCGAGGACGGTGGTCAGGATCTCGATATTGGTCGGCTCATCATCGACGATGAGTATGGCGGCTCTGTTGCTCATGCCTGCGACCCACCCTGAATGGCCTGAGCCGCTGTCAGCTGCTCGAGCGCTGCCAAGGCAGCCACGAAATCCAGTCGATCAAGCGCCGACTTGACGTCAGCCATGTCTGCATTGTCCAGCATATCACGCCTTTCAAGTACCGCCTGGCAGGTTTTCCGCGCCCTCATGTTGCGCTGCCTGAGCTGCATGGCGAGCGTATCCAGCAGAACGGAAAGTTCCTCATCCTGCGCCGCAGGGACAGCGGTTGGCATGTCCGCAACTGCCGGCGGGGCGGCGAGAGTGCGGATCGAGGCAAGGGCGATCGCCAGGGCGCTGTCCAGATCATCAAATCGACGGGCGATGGCGTCGTCCTCGTCAGCCAGCAGTGCCTGCTCTAGAGTCTGACAGGCAGTGTGGACCTGGTTGACTGACAGGGAGCCAGATACGCCCTTGAGGGTATGGACCATCTGCTTGGCATCGGTATAGCGCCGCTCGGTGATCGACAGCCGGATGCGGTCGGCGATATCCCCATAGCGCTTCTCAAAGTCGGTCAGAAGGCGCTCATAGAGGGAGCGCTTGCCATTGACCCGGGCAAGCCCTTCGGCGAAGTCGATGCCGGGAAGGCTCGGGGGGAGGGGCGTCTCTGCCGCATGCATCCCCGTGCGGGACGCTTCCGCACCGACCATCCGGTCGCCGCCGCCACTGCGCGGCTTCAGCCAACGGTCGAGGGTGCGCACGAGAATGGCCGGGTCCACAGGCTTGGCGATGTGGTCGTCCATACCGGCGTCAATGCAGCGCTGGCGCTCGGTGTCATAAGCATGGGCTGTCATGGCGATGATCGGCAGGCTGTCGCGGGGAAGAACCTCACGGATTGCAGCCGTTGCGGCAATTCCATCCATTTCCGGCATCTGAACATCCATCAGAATGGCGTCATAGGAGCGGTTGCCGGTCGCCAGTTCGAGGGCGACACGACCATTGGGAGCGACGTCGACCTCAAGGCCGGCATCAGTGAGAAGTTCGATGGCGAGTTCGCGATTGATCTCGTTGTCCTCGGCCAGGAGAATACGAGCCCCCCGTAGCTCGGGACGCACCATGGGAACCTGCGCGTCGGCCTGGGGCTCCGTGGTCAGTGATTCGTCGCTCGAGAGCGCATTGACCACGGTGGAGCGCAGCAGCGAAGTATCGATCGGCTTCACCAGGAAGGCGGAGACGCCGATCTCGCGGGCCGCCGACATGACCTCGTCGGTGCCATAGGCACTCACCATCATTACCGTGGGCAGGCTCGCCAGTTCCCGCGTGGTCTGCATGGCCATCACGGTCTGGACGCCGTCCATCTCGGGCATGCGCCAGTCGACCAGAAGCAGGTGATAAGGGCGGCCTTCGGCGCTCGCCTCGAGCACCATGGACACAGCCTCGCGGCCCGAGGCGGCAACTTCGGTAGCAAGGCCCCAGCCGCCGAGGATGTCCCGCAGCAGCTCCCGGGCATGAACGTTGTCGTCAACCACCAACACCCGTGCCGCGCGGAAGCGGGGCGGCAGCTGACCCTCCGCCTCCTGGCCGGTGGTGGCAACCTGCAGACGGATGCGGAAGCTGAAGGTGCTCCCGACCCCAGGGGCGCTTTCCACCTTGATCTCGCCGCCCATGAGCTCGACCAGTTCCTTGCAGATCACGAGACCGAGCCCGGTGCCGCCAAAGCGGCGAGTGGTCGAGCTGTCGGCCTGGGCGAAGGTGGTGAAAAGGCGGGCGCGCTGTTCAGGCGTCATGCCGATGCCGGTGTCGCGCACCGAGAACTCGATCTCGGCGTCACGCTCGGTCTGCGAGATCAGCTGCACGCCGACCATGACCATGCCGCGCTCGGTGAACTTCACCGCGTTGCCCACGAGATTGACGATTACCTGGCTCAGACGAAGCGGATCGCCCACCAATAGCGGGGGGACGTCGTGGTCGACATGGACGCGAACAGTCAGATCCTGGGATTGCGCCTTCACCGACGACATGCTGAGGCATTCCTCGAGCATGCGGCGCAGGTCGAAGCGGGCCGTCTCGAGGGTAAGCTTGCCGGCCTCGATCTTGGAAAAATCGAGCACGTCGTTGATCAGGGACAGGAGCGCCGTGCTCGCTGACTTGATCTTGGAGAGATAGTTGTGCTGCTGGGTGGTGAGCGCGGTGCGCAGGGCCAGATGGCTGAAGCCGAGAATGGCGTTCAGGGGCGTGCGGATCTCATGGCTCATGTTGGCGAGGAAGTAGCTCTTCGCCATGTTGGCACCCTCGGCATCGCGGGTGCGAGCCTCCAGGGCGGCGTTCATCTCCATGATCTCGTTGCGCATACGGATGATGCGAATTGAGTGGTTGTTGATGAGCACGCTCAACCAGATCAGGACACCCGACTGAAGGGCGACGATCGCCGCATGCAGCAGGATGCGCGGCGGGTTGTAGCCGCCGGGAAAGACCCAGGAGGGGATCACGTAGTTCAGGGAAAGATGGTGAATGACGACCGCCACCGCCGCCACAACGATCACCCGCCAGTCGCACCAGCCGATCAGCAGCGCCAGCAGGGCGAAGAAGTACATGTGCATGTCCATCTGCCAGGGATGACCGCTGAACAGGATGAGCAGCAGCGCCGGCTGGGCCATCAGCACCACCGCCGAGACGTAGCGGGTGACCGGCGCGATGCCGGAACGCCACCACGACAGCGTGAGGATCGCGGCGAGGACGATGTCGACGATGACAGCCGGCGCCGCCGGGCGGTCGTTGATGGTCGCCACCGCCGCGAGCAGCGGAACGTGGAACCAGGAGAGCACCACCAGCAGCGCGGCGAAATGGCCACGGATGCGATCCAGATCATCGGTGTCAATCATGACAGCGTACTGCGTTGACTAGCCAGGCATCCGGTCAGGCCGTCCCAATCGAGCACGAGCCAGGCCCCAGCTTCATACAATCGGGTAACAAAATCGGATGAAGATGCCCGGGCAATGACGACATTGCGCAGGCCGCCAGGCGCGATGATCGAACCATCGGCGCCGGCCACGATCCGGGCGACATCCTCGAAGCCGGCCCAGGGGGCGCCCAGAACCGCGACCTGTCCGCGGGCGGTGGACGACAGTCCGGCAGTCAGCACGGTTCCGACTACGGTCAGCACGAGAAGCAGGGCGGCAGGGAGCAGGTCGCGCAAGGCACCACGCGGCCGGGCCGATCGTTCCTTCATGAGTTACTCGCTCGGGCTAAAGTCAGACTGCTGGCTCCACATATGCACAAACGCCCCAAAAAATCGTCCTAAATTCTCGGCAACAGGCGGATTTTCCCGTGTCCGGCAGCGGCTTGCCGCAACCGGGGATCTTGTGCTTGCACCGGGGATGAGCCCGTACTAGTGATGTTCCGTCAGTGCGGCCTTTGCGGCTGGCTGACATGATCTCGGGGCGGGGTGAAACTCCCCACCGGCGGTAAGCAGCAAGTTCCATGCCATGCAAGCCCGCGAGCGCTTCCGGCCCTGTCGGAAGGTCAGCAGATTCGGTGTAATTCCGAAGCCGACGGTATAGTCCGGATGAAAGAGATCGGTTGTGCAGCCCACCGATTTTCCGTGTGGAGCCTGCCTCCATTCGCCCTGGTCAAACGTGCGAGAAAAGGAGGCAAGCATGAATCAGCATTCGAGGATTTCCACCGGCGGCGCACAGCGGATCGCCTTCATTCAGTCAGATTGGCACAGCAGCATCGTCGACTGTGCGCGGAAGGGATTCGTCGCGCGTCTGGCCGAGGCCGGCGTCGGTGAGGATCTGGTGGACTTCTTCGTCGTCCCCGGCGCCTTCGAAATTCCGCTCAAGGCCAAGCGCCTCGCTGCCACCGGCCGCTATGGCGCCATCGTTGCCGCGGGACTTGTGGTCAATGGCGGCATCTATCGTCACGAATTCGTGGCCGAGGCGGTCATTTCCGGCCTCATGCGGGTGCAGCTCGACACCGATGTGCCGGTGTTGTCGGCCGTGCTCACGCCGCACCACTTCCATGACCACGAGGTGCACCAGACCTTTTTCGCTGAGCATTTCGTCGAGAAGGGGCGCGAGGTTGCCAATGCCTGTCTCGCCGTGACCGACCCGGTCTACGCGGTCGCCTGATCGCCCGCTCCGTTTCGGCAGTTGCTTTCCGCCCGGGGCCGTGGCCAAATCCCGCCCCGGGGGCTGTCGGGTGCAGCCCGGCAGGTCAAGGATTGTCCGATGAGCGGGACGAGGCTGGTCGATCGGGGGCGTCTGGGCGTGATCGTCGCCGTGGGATCGGCCTTTGCCCTCGCGCTCAACGATATCGCGGTGCCATTCACCTATGCCGCGGGGTTCAATCCGCCGACGGTGGTGCTCTTGCGCTATCTGTTCCTCATCGCCGCTTTGCTCATGCTGCTTCCGGCCATGGGCAAGCCCTACCGGCTCGCAGGGGGGCAGGGGAAACAGGCGCTGGGCAGCGGTGTCTGCGCTGCCTTCGGCACGCTTGGCCTGCTCGGTGCCTTCGCCTTCATTCCCGTCAGTCTCACGGTCGTCATCCTCTACATCTTCCCGTTTCTCATCGCGCTGGCCGACTGCGCCTATCACCGGCGCTATCCGGGGGCCGTCGACATCGTCTGCCCGCTCGTGGCGCTGGCCGGCATTGCGCTGGCGATCGGTGAGGAGGCGGGCTCGCTCGATCCTCGCGGTCTGGCGCTTGCGGTGCTGGCGGCGGTGGGCTACGCCGCCTCGATCTTCTGGAACGGGGTCAAGCTGCGCCATGCCTGCGGGGTGACGGTCACGCTCTATATCGCGATCTCGGGGGCGTGCATCATCTCGCTGTTCCTGCTCTTGACTGGCAGCCTTGCCCTCGCCGCGCCCGAAATCGGCCCCTGGCTGTCGCTCATCTTTGCCGCCAGCTCCTTCACGGTCGCCTTCGTCGCCATGTTCAAGGCAATCGAGATGGCAGGCGGCCCGACCACGGCAATGGTGCTCAATCTCGAGCCCATCTTCGTGGTGCTGCTGGCATCGCTGTTCCTTGACGAGACGCTGACCTGGAACAGGGTGTCCGGCAGCCTGCTGGTCGTGGCGGCGGTGATTGTCTCGGAATACTGGCGGTCGCGGCGGCCGAGGGTGCTGGCCGATGCGGCGAAGGGCGCCGCCTGAGCGCAGCCCAGCCAGGCCATGGGTACCTCCGCCAGTGTCGGCATGCGCCTTTCCCGGTGATTGACCTTCCCGCCGATCCGGCCGATCAAGAAGGCATGTGTGCCGAGTCAATCGGCAGGACTGAGGGAGATTTGGTGTGGATCTGTTCGAACGACTGAAGGCAGCTGCCGCCCGGGAATGGGAGGCCTATGTGGATCACCCCTTCGTGCGCATGATGGGCGAGGGGACGCTGCCCAAGCCTGCCTTCCAGACCTATCTCGTGCAGGACTATCTGTTCCTGATCCAGTTCGCCCGGGCCTATGCGCTGGCCATCTACAAGAGCCGCTCCTTCGATGAGATCAGGGCAACGCAGGAAGGTCTCCAGGCGATCATCAAGGAAACCGAGCTGCATGTGAAGCTCTGCGCCCGCTGGGGGCTTTCGCCCGCCGATGTCGAGGCGACGCCGGAACTGCAGGAGACGGTTGCCTATACGCGATACGTGCTCGACTGCGGCATGTCGGGCGACCTGCTCGACCTGCATGTGGCGCTGTCGCCCTGCGTGATCGGCTATGCCGAGATCGGGCGCAAGCTCGCTCCCAAGGGCCTCGAGGCGCTGGCCGATCATCCCTATCGGGACTGGATCGCGGAATATGCGGGCGAGGGCTACCAGTCGGCGGCGCAGGCAGCGCGGGAGCAGCTCAACCGGCTCGGTCGCCGCAGCATGACCGAGGAGCGCTTCAGCGAGCTTGCCGGGATCTTCGCCAAAGCGAGCCTGCTCGAAGCCGCCTTCTGGCAGATGGGACTGGACAATGCGCATCTCGCCGCGGGCTAGAGGCCCGCGGTCTGGAAGGCAGGGTCAGGGCATCCCGGCTGGGGATGCCCGTCGCCATGATCAGGCTTCGAGGGCCGATTTCGGCAGGATGAGGCTTTTGCCCTTGATGATGAGGGCATCCTCGCCGTCGCTGTTGATCAGCCGGCCGCTCAGGTCGAGGACATAGCCGCGCAGGCTGTCCTTGCGGGTGATGGCATCGATGCGCCATTCCACCGTGGCGCGCTCATTGGCGCGGATCGCCCGTCTGAGGGTGTAGTCAAACTGCAGGCCAAGAGAAGCGCAGCGCCGGCTGACAAAGCCGGCAAGGCAGCCGGTGGCCCAGGAAATGGTGTGGGTGCCGCTGGCAATCAGCCCGCCGAAACGGGTGGTGCGAACATAGGCCTCGTCATGATGAAGGGGATTGTCGTCGAGGGCGAGCCGGGCGAAGGCCTTGATGCTCTCCACGTCAAAGACGAATTCCCGGGTAAAGGTCTCGCCCACCTCGAAAGGGGGATCCCAGTCAGATTTTGTCGCCTCGGACACGGTCACCTCATCCTGTCGTTTCGCCTCTGGGCCCGTCTTCTGCAGGTTGCCCGACAATAAAGCATGATCGAGCGACTTCAATGGCGAAGGCGGGTATATGCAGGGAAAGGATGAGGCCCGAATTGTGGTGCAACATCAGACCGCGAACAGAAAAACGGCGCCGGTCGGGTTGACCGGCGCCGCGACAGATCTGTTTAGAACGGGCTTCCGCCGATGGAGGTCGACCCGCCGGTCGGACCAGAGGCGCCCGGGTCGAACTTGCCGATATTGGAGAAGAACTGCTGCAGGATGGTCAGCTCCTTGCCACGGGTCGGCGTCTGGCGGGTGTTGAAGTCAATGATGCGGCCATCCTCGAGGCCGTAGCGGGCGACGCTGGCCACGCGGTCATTCTGGTCGAAGCGGACGGCAAGCACCTTGCGGTCCACGACCTTCGGCTCGAAGAAGGCTTCCTGCTCGACAGTGTCCGAGATGTAGTAGTAGCTGTCGCCCTGGAAATTGACCGTCGCGGTCGTGGACGGGCTGCCCAGCAGCGCCTGCACCTCGGTCTTGGTCATTCCCATCTGAAGCTTGTCGAGCTCGCTGCCCTGAGGGAGATAGCCACGATGGTCAACCACCGGGCTGCAGGCGGCAATCGCACCGATCAGGGCGAGGCCAAGTATGCTGTTGCGCAATGCAGCACGACGTGAGAGATGAGAGCCATTAACCACGCGATTATTCCCTTTACTTGAAGGGTGGAGATCCCGAACCTACCTGCTGCCCCTTGCCTGAGTTACTCTGGAGTTGGCGCATTTGGCAAGCGCAGGGACAGCGCAAGCACGTAATTGGCCAGGAATAATGATCTTCGACAAACTGTTCGGGCGGAGACGGTTGGGTGTCCCGCGCAGAATCTATGCCGCCATTGTGACCCAGGCGCGGCAGCCCGATCTTTACGCGGAACTCGGCGTGCCGGACACGGTCGAGGGCCGCTTCGAGATGGTGGTGCTGCATCTCGTGCTGCTGCTCAGGCGCATCCGGTGCGAGGAAGGACCAGCGTCGCCCCTGGGCGAGGATCTGTGCGCCATCTTCTTCAGCGACATGGACCACAATCTCCGCGAGATGGGCGTGGGCGACACGTCGGTGGGCAAAAAGGTGCGCAAACTGGCGGAAGCCTTCTATGGGCGCGGCAAGGCCTATGACGAGGCCTTCGAGGCAAATGAGCCGGAGGGCGCCATTGCAGAGGTGCTCGAGCGCAACGTATTCGTGGACGAGAAGCCCGGGCCCGGACAGCTGCGGGCGCTCGCCGCCTATGTGGTCGCTTCCGAAAAGGCCCTCGATGGCTTAACTATGAAGGACGTGATTGGCGCCCGTCTCCAGTTTCCGCCGGTGGATGCGGCGCGGAAGCCGGCCGATGGCCCTGGCGGTCGCATCAATTAACAGGGAAGCTGCTGATGGCTGAGGTCAAAGGGACCGAATCGACGGAAGAGCCGATCTTTTCGCGGCCCGTCGAGGTGGAACGGATCCTGCAGGAGGAAATCGAGGAGCGAATCGAGGCGAGCGCCGACGAGCTCGCGGTAATCGCCGCCTTCCTCGAGCTCAATGCGCTGAAGTCGCTCAGGGCGGAGGTCAAGCTGGCCGCCTGGCGGCGCAAGGGCGTCAAGCTGTCCGGGCGCTTCGAGGCCGTGGCCGAGCAGGACTGCGTGGTGACACTCGATCCGATCGACTGCCGCTATGCCGAGGAATTCGTCCGCACCTTCCTGCCCGAGGACATGCTTGCCAGGTTCAACGGTTCGGAGGATCTTGTCGAAGCGGAAGGCGAGGATCCGCCCGACCCGATCGAGGGCGGCTCGATCGATGTGGGTGCCGTCATCCTCGAGGAGCTGGCGCTTTCCATCAACCCCTATCCGCGCAAGGAAGGGGCGGCGATCGATTCGCGCTACAGCGGAGGAGACCTGGATGACAGCGAAGCACCGACACGGCCTTTCGCCCAGCTCCTGGCGCTCAAGAAGCAGACCGGCGAGGACAATCGCTAGACGCGCAATACCGGCCGGCAGCGGGCAGCCCATTCCAGTTTCTTGTTGTCTCGCGAGTTTGAATGGGTATTGTGCCGCGTGCCGTCCATCGGCCGCTCCGTCCTGACATCGGAGGGGCGATTTGAAATCCGGCGGTAGTTTCAACGATTTAATGCCCGATACTTTGACCATAGCCCTGGATGCCATGGGCGGTGACCGCGGCCCGGAGGTGGTGATTCCCGGCGCAGACAAGGCGCTGGAGCGCTGCCCCGACCTGCAGTTTCTGCTGTTCGGGGACAAGGCGCGGCTGGAGGCCGCACTGACCGCTTATCCGCGGCTCAAGGCGAAGTCCGAGGTCATCCATTCCGAAATCTCGGTATCCATGGACGACAAGCCGAGCCAGGCGCTGCGCCGCGGACGCAATGTCTCCAGCATGTGGATGGCCATCCAGGCGGTGAAGGAAGGCCGTGCCGACGTCGCCGTCTCGGCGGGAAATACCGGTGCGCTGATGGCCATGGCAAAGGTCATTCTCAAGACCATGCCTGGCATTTCCCGCCCGGCCATCGCCGGCATGTGGCCGACGCTGCGCGGCGATTCCATCGTGCTCGACCTTGGCGCCACCATCGGCGCCGATGCGGACCAGCTGTTCGACTTCGCCGTCATGGGCGGCGCCATGGCGCGCTGCATGTACGGCGTGCAGCGGCCGAAGGTCGGCCTGCTCAATGTCGGCATCGAGGAAATGAAGGGGGTCGAGGAAGTGCGCGAGGCCGGCCGCCGCCTGCGCGAGGCGAACCTTCCTCTCGAATATTACGGCTTCGTCGAGGGCGACGACCTCGGCAAGGGCACCGTCGACGTGGTGGTGATCGAGGGCTTCACCGGCAATATCGCGCTGAAGACCGCGGAAGGAACCGTCCGGCAGCTCACCACCTTCCTCAAGGACGCCCTGAACCAGTCCTGGATGACGAAGCTCGGCTACCTTCTGGCCAAGAGCGCCTTCGATGCCCTCAAGGCCAAGCTTGATCCACGCACCAAGAATGGCGGCGTTTTTCTCGGCCTCAACGGCATCGTCGTGAAGAGCCACGGCGGTACGGATGCGTTCGGTTTCGCGGCGGCCATCGATGTCGCGATCCAGGTGACGCGAAATAAGTTGATCGAAAAAATCGCAGCTGATCTTACCGTTAAGTCTTACGCCAACCAGGCCGGGGAAAACTCGGCGCTGAACGCTGAAGGGATTTGATCTAAATGCGGCGTTCCGTCGTTCGGGGAATCGGATCCTATCTCCCCGCCAAGGCTGTTACCAACAACGATCTGGCAGCAATCGTCGATACGAGCGACGAGTGGATAGTAGAGCGGACGGGCATCCGCCAGCGGCACATCGCCGCCGAGGGCGAAACCACGTGTGACCTGGCTGTCGCGGCGGCTCGGGCTGCGCTGGACAATGCCGGCATGAGCGCCGCCGATATCGATCTCATCGTGCTGGCCACCTCGACGCCCGACAATACCTTCCCTGCCACCGCGACCTCGGTGCAGGCTGCTCTCGGCATGACCCACGGGGCGGCATTCGACGTGCAGGCGGTGTGCTCCGGCTTCGTCTATGCCCTGTCGGTGGCTGATGCCATGCTCAAGGCAGGCACGGCGGAGCGGGCGCTGGTCATCGGCGCCGAGACCTTCTCGCGCATTCTCGACTGGTCGGACCGGACCACCTGCGTCCTGTTCGGTGACGGCGCCGGCGCCCTGGTGCTGGAAGCGCAGGAGGGCGAGGGTACGCTGGATGATCGCGGGGTGCTGGCCACGAAGCTCCATTCCGACGGGCGTTACAAGGACAAACTCTATGTGGATGGCGGCCCGTCGAGCACAAAGACGGTGGGCTATCTGCGCATGGAAGGCCGCGAGGTCTTCAAGCACGCGGTGGTCAATATCGCGTCGGTGATGGCCGAAACCCTCGAGATGGTCGGCATGAGCGCCGATCAGGTGGACTGGGTGGTGCCGCACCAGGCCAACAAGCGCATCCTTGACAGTACCGCCAAGCGGTTCGGCATTTCCGAGGACAAGGTGGTGCTGACCGTGGATCGGCACGGCAATACGTCGGCAGCGTCAATCCCGCTGGCCCTCGATGTCGCCGTGAAGGACGGGCGCATCAAGAAGGGTGATGTGATCCTCATGGAGGCCATGGGCGGCGGCTTTACCTGGGGCGCCGCCTTGGTGCGCTGGTAACAGCCGCCGGTCTGCCGCCACAAAGCGCCCGGCGATTGCGCCGGGCCAGGTCGCTCCATCTTACTCCGAGAAAATCAGCCGCGAGACAAAGGCTTCCGCATCCTCTCCGGCCCTGGCAGGATCGGTGAAGCGGAAACGCGTCGTTGCGTTGTTGTGGCAGTTGGTGATCTCGCCTACGAGATAGAAATTGCCATCGCTGTAGAAATCGATGCGGATGAAGTCGAAGCCCTCGCTGAGGCGGGCAGCCGCCTCCAGCATGCTGTCCAGATTGGCCGGGCGCGCGGGCGGCGCGCCGGGATCGCTTTGGGTGCGCACCGGCAGCCGGTTCCACGCGGCATCGAGATAGGAGACGCCGGCAAGCTCGCGGCCAGCACCTTCACGCCGGCGGTACACGGCCTGGATCAGGCGCGGCTTGCCCCTGTAACAGAAGACCTTGAACTCGTCGTTGTCGGTGCGGCCGGCAATCAGCGGCTCGACGATGATCTTGGGCTCAAGGTAGCGGTAATTGGCCTCGCGGCTGGTCCGGTAGCGGTTGACTGAGAACCAGCGCTTGATCTCCTCGCGGTCAATCGGCTCGCCGTGGCGGCGCAGGATGTAGCGGCCCGAGGCATGGGTGGGCTTCACGCAGCATTCCGCCGGAAAGTCATAGGCATCGACCTCCGCGGGGCTTCTGAGGATGGCGTGATAAGGAACGTTGAATTCGTCACCGACCTTATGGGCGACATACATCCGAAGATATTCCTTGTCCGACACGAACTGCCGCAGCGGTTCCATGATCGCGTCGGTGGACTTGATCCGGTAGAGCTGGTCGTTGAAATACAGACGCTTCGGCCGAGGCATGCGATGCTGGGTAATGATGAACAGCACCCAGGCGCAGAAGCGGTCAAAAAGGGGCGTGCGCGGCAGGCAGAATTCCAGCACGGAATGGACCTGCCGAAGAAACTTTTCCATGGATAATCCGGTCAGTTGAAAGGCGCCGACAGGGTCAGTCACCAGCGGAGACAAAGCTTGCGAGAACGCGCTTCTCGCCTGCCGCGTCGAATTCAATGGTGAGCTTGTTACCGTCAACCCCCTTCACGGTGCCCGCGCCAAATTTCTCGTGGCGGACGCGGTCGCCCGTCCGATAGGTGGTGCTGTCACTGTCGTCCCGGGCGATGATCTCGCCTTCGATGAAATGGGGCATGCTGCGCACCGAGGTGCCGCTCTGATAGGCTTGGCGGGCGCGTTTCCAGCCCGGTGTCGAGTAATCGGTCTCGTAGGGGTTGGCCCGGTCGAAGCGGCTTTCACCATAGGCCCAGCCGCGGGTGTAGGATGAGGCATAGCCCGAGGAGGACTGGATCACCTCGACATCGTCCGGCGGGAGCTCGTCGATGAAGCGCGAGGGCATGGCGCTCTGCCAGAGGGCGTGGATGCGCCGGTTCTGGGCGAAGGAAATGATGCAGCGCTTTCGCGCCCGGGTGATGCCAACATAGGCGAGGCGGCGCTCCTCCTCGAGGCCGGCCTGGCCGCTCTCGTCCATGGCGCGCTGATGGGGGAACAGGCCCTCTTCCCAGCCTGGCAGGAATACGGTGTCGAACTCCAGGCCCTTGGCGGCATGCAGGGTCATGATCGAGACGCGATCCTCGGTGCCAGCATTGTCGCTGTCCATGACTAGGGCGATGTGCTCGAGAAAGCCGCCCAAGGTCTCGAACTCGGCCATGGAACGGATGAGTTCCTTGAGGTTCTCAAGGCGACCTGGCGCTTCCGGCGTGCGGTCGTTCTGCCACATCTCGGTATAGCCGCTCTCGTCCAGCACCATTTCGGCGACATCGGTATGGGGCATGCCATCGAGCAGCGAACGCCAGCGGCGGAAGCTCTCGCAGAGCTGGCGAAGCGCCGTGCGGGCCTTGACGGGCAGCTCGTCGGTGGCGACGATCGCCTCGGCTGCGCGAAAGAGCGACAGGCCCTCGGCACGGGCGAAGGCATGTACCTTCTTGATGCTGCTATCGCCGATGCCGCGCTTGGGGAGATTGACGATGCGCTCGAAGGCGAGATCGTTGTCTGGCTGCGCGGTGACCTTGAGATAGGCCAGGGCGTCGCGAATCTCCTGGCGCTCGTAGAAGCGTGGGCCGCCGATCACCTTGTAGGGAATGCCGAGATTGATGAAGCGGTCCTCGATCTCGCGCATCTGGAAGGAGGCGCGCACCAGGACGGCCATGTCACTCAGGTTCTCGCCGCGGGCCTTGGCCTGCTCGATGGTCTCGCCGATGGTGCGGGCTTCCTCCTCCGCGTCCCAGTGACCGCGGACAATGACCTTCTCGCCGGTCGTCACATCGGTATGCAGGGTCTTGCCTAAACGGCCCTCGTTATTGGCGATGAGACCGGAGGCGGCAGAAAGAATGTGAGGGGTCGAACGGTAGTTGCGCTCGAGGCGGATGACTTGGGCGCCGGGGAAGTCCTTCTCGAAGCGAAGGATGTTGTCCACCTCGGCGCCGCGCCAGCCATAGATGGACTGGTCATCGTCTCCCACGCAGCAGATATTGCGGTGCCCCTGGGCGAGCAGCTTCAGCCAGAGATACTGGGCGACATTGGTGTCCTGATACTCGTCGACCAGCATGTACTTGAACTTGCGCTGATATTCAGCCGCCACATCGGGATGTTCGAGGAACAGGCGCAGGGGCTCGATGATCAGATCGCCGAAGTCGCAGGCATTGAGCAGCTTCATGCGCGCCTGATAGGCAGCATAGAGCTCGGCGCCGCGACCGTTGGCATAGGCATGGCTCTCGCCGGTGGGAACCCGTTCGGGCGAAAGACCGCGGTTCTTCCAGCTGTCGATGAGGCTAGCGAGATGTCGGGCAGGCCAGCGCTTCTCGTCGATTTCGGCCAGCGCGATGACCTGCTTGAGCAGGCGGAGCTGGTCGTCGGTATCAAGGATCGAAAAATCGGAGCGCAGGCCCACCAGTTCGGCATGGCGGCGCAGGATCTTCACGCCGATCGAGTGGAAGGTGCCGAGCCAGTTCATGCCCTCGACGATGCCGCCGATGAGCATGCCGATGCGTTCCTTCATCTCGCGGGCCGCCTTGTTGGTGAAGGTCACCGCCAGGATCTGACCCGGAAATGCGCGGCCGGTGGCGAGGATATGGGCGAGACGGGTGGTCAGCACGCGGGTCTTGCCGGTGCCGGCGCCGGCAAGCACCAGCACCGGTCCGTCAATGGTCTCGACGGCGCGGAGTTGCTCCGGATTGAGTGACGCCAGATAGGGAGCATCGGCCGCGGGCGGCTGCGCCATGGCGCGAGCGGCGATGCCGCCGGGCTTCGGCGCATGCGGGGCGGCGCCGGCGGGGCGGCCGGTGTGCTCGTCGTCAAAATCGGAGAGGTCCATCGACCGCGGCTTCATGGGCAAACTTTATCTCTGGGAACGGAGAGTCTCTATATAGCATTCCCGAGCCGTGATTCGACCCGTATCGGCCATAGCCGCGGGATGATCATTGCAGGGACGCCATTTTCTCCGCCTACAGCCGCATTTATTCGCCAGGAAAGGGGATCGACTCCAGGAGGGCGCGGCAGACCGGTCCCATCGCCCCGCTGCCCACGGGTCGGCCGTCGAGGCCGGTTACAGCGCGCAGACCGAGACTGTTCGAGAGGATGATCTCGCTAGCCCGGCTGAGGTCGGCTGCCCACAGGGCACGCTCCATGCCGCCATGGCTGGCGATGATTTCCGCACGCACCGTTCCGGGCAGCAGGCCATCCGCAAGCGGCGGGGTGACCAGTTCGCCATCGATCATGGCGAAGACATTGGCGGCCGAGGCGCAGGCAATCCGGCCGGCGGTATTGAGGATGAGCGCATCGTCCGCGTTGCGGTCGCGGGCCTCGGCCAACGCCAGGATATTGTCGAGATAGGCGAGGGACTTGATCCGCGACAGGGGCGAATGCTCGTTGCGGCTGGTGCTACGGGCGATAATGCAGGAAAGCTCCAGCGGCCGGGGCGCCCAAGGGCTTGCGGTGATCAGCACCGTGGGGATTACTTCAAGGGGCGGCAGCAGGCCGCGGGGGCCGCTGCCGCGGGTAATGGTGACACGCAGGGAACCCTCGGTCAGGGAGTTGGCGGCAACCACCTCCGCGAGCCTAGCGACAAGATCGACATCTGACAGGGGCAGATCGAGGCGGATCGCGGCAAGGGATGCACGGAGCCGGGCAATATGTCCTTTGAGCCTAAGGATCCGGCCCTTATGCACGCCCAACGTCTCGAACAGCCCATCGCCCAGGGTGAAGCCCCGGTCGCCCAGCGGAACCGAGGCCGCTCCAGCATCCATAATCTTGCCGTTGAGGGAGACTTTCACGGCTGCGGCTCTGCGGATGTCAGTTGCACGGCCTCGATCATGGCGCGCGCCTTGACAAGGCACTCCTCATATTCGGCTTCCGGGTCGCTGTCGGCAACAATGCCGCCGCCGGCCTGGATGATGATGTCATCACCGGCCGTCACGACCGTGCGGATGAGTATGTTCGAGTCGAGGCCGCCGGAGAAGTCGAGCCAGAAGGCCGAACCGCAATAGGGGCCGCGCGGGGCTGCCTCAAGCTCGGAAATGATCTCCATGGCGCGGATCTTGGGCGCGCCGGTGATGGAGCCGCCGGGAAAGGCGCGGCGCAGGAGCTCGATAGGGGAGATGCCTGGTGCAAGGCGCGCTTCGACGGTCGAGACGAGATGATGCACCGTCTCGAAGCTCTCGAGCACGTTCAGGGCTGGTACCGTGACTGAGCCCGGTTGTGCCGAGCGCGACAGGTCGTTGCGCAGGAGGTCGACGATCATCAGGTTCTCCGCCCGGTCCTTGTCGCTGGCAAGCAGCTCATCGCCCAGCCTTTGGTCTTCAGTCGGGTCGGGGTGGCGGGGGCGCGTCCCCTTGATCGGCCGGGTCTCGATGCGGCCGTGGCGGTCGACCTTCAGGAAGCGTTCGGGCGAGACGGAGAGCAGGCGGGTTGCCGGATCGATGCACATATAGGCGGAGAAGGGCGCATGACTCCGGTCGCGCAGGCGGCGATACAGGGCGAAGGGCGCAAGGTCCGACGGCTTCCTCGCAAGAAAACGCTGGGTGAAATTGGCCTGATAGATATCGCCGGCGAAGATATAATCCTTCACGCGCCGGATGCGGTCGAGATAGTCGGCACGGTCAAGCTCAGCATGGACGTCGGCCCGTGCGCCATTGTCCCGCGGCATCACCGGATGAAGCGCCGCCAGGTGGCCGAGTTCGTGTTCAAGCCAGTCGGCACGCCTGCGGGCGCGGCGCTGCTGATCGGCGGGCAGGGCCTCCGGATGGCCGGAGGAGACGATCCAGGCGCGCTGGGCAAAGCAGTCGAAGGCGATGATCAGGTCATAAAGCCCGACGGCCATGTCGGGGCAGGCGAGAGGGGTGCCGGGGGATGAGGGCAGGCGCTCGACGAAACGGTTGAGCTCGTAGCCGAGCATGCCCACGGCGCCGCCTTGAAAGGGGGGCATGTCTGGCCGCGGCAGGGAGCGAAAACGGTGGGTGAGCTGGTTCAGCACGTCCCATGGGTTGCCGCCTTCCGGGGCATCGCCGATCTCGCCATCAACCCGGATATCGGCGCCCCAGGCAGTGATGGTCGCGAAGGGCGACAGGCAGATATAGGCGTAGCGACTGCGCTGGGTATCCGGCTTCGGGCAGTCCAGCAGGATGGCGAAGGGCTCATCGGCAAAGGGCGCGAAGGCCTTCAGCGGGTCCATATAGGGGATGGTGCGAATCAGCAGCGCGGCAGGAACCGCTCCCGCCGTCTCCTGCCTGTGCATGCGCGCCTTCAGCCTGATCATCTGCTCCATCCCCCGGAGACAAGGCGTCCGCCGGGACGCCGATGGCCCTAGTTCTTGCGCGGAATGCCGATCACATGGCCGACTTGGGGCGGCACCGGCAGCTTGGAATGGGCCTCATGCATGGCCTTGATAATCGGCAGGACATCGTCGGGGAAGGGACAGGCCTTCTTCGCGCCCATGTCCACATGCAGGAACATCATCTCGCTGGTGGCGGCGAGATAACCCTGATCGGCGTGGTACATCTGTACGAAGGTGTGGCAGCGCTTGCTGTCATAGTCGAGCAGCTGGAAGGTCATGCGCACCGGCGCGTCCACCATCAGCTCGCGCAGATAGGTGACATGCGCTTCCATGGTGTAGAAGGACGCATTCCGCGTCTTGACGTAGTCCTCGCCGAGGCCGAACAGGGCGAAGGCCTCGTCGGTGCAGCGATCGAAGAGCACGTTGTAATAGGCCATGTTGAGATGGCCGTTATAATCGATCCACTGGGGCTCGACCTTCATGATGGACGATTCAAAGGGGGCGGGAATGTTCATGTTTATTACCGTCTCTTCCCTAAAAGTCTGACAATGCCCGGCGAGCTTGATAGGGTTCAGCCATAGCAGACATGCGCGGGCGTGCAAGAGCCGTCGCAGGGGCTGGCATGCCAAAATGACGGAGAAACGAACATGGGCGGAGTTGCGTCCATCACCGAGGCCGGGGACAGAAGTCGCGCAATCGACAGAATTCGCCAGGTTCTCGGCGAAAGGCTGTCCACAGCCGCGGCGGTCCGGGAACAGCACGGGCACGATCAGACATGGAACGAGGCTGCCCTGCCGGATGCGGTTGCCTTCGTGGAAAGCACCGAGGAAGTGCAGGCTATCGTCAAAATCTGCGCCGAGACGCGGACCCCGGTCATTCCCTTCGGCACAGGCACATCGCTGGAAGGGCATATCACGGCGCCCTATGGCGGCATCTCCGTCGACTTGAGCCGGATGAATGCCATTCTGGAGGTCAACGCTGCCGATCTCGACTGCCGGGTGCAGGCGGGCGTGACCCGGAAGGCACTCAATGAACACCTGCGCGACAGCGGCCTGTTCTTTCCCATCGATCCGGGCGCGGATGCGAGCCTCGGTGGCATGGCGTCCACCCGGGCCTCGGGCACCAATGCGGTACGCTACGGGACCATGCGGGAGAATGTGCTGAGTCTCACGGTAGTCATGGCGGACGGCTCCATTGTCCACACCTCGAGGCGGGCGCGGAAATCCTCGGCCGGCTATGATCTCACCCGGCTTCTGGTCGGGTCGGAAGGCACGCTCGGGGTCATCACCGAGGTCGGCCTCAAGCTCTATGGCATTCCGGAATCGATCGCTGCCGGCGTCTGTCCGTTCCAGAGCCTTGACCAGGCCTGCCAAGCGGTGATCGAGACCATCCAGCTCGGCATTCCGGTGGCGCGCATCGAGCTGCTGGATGCCGACCAGGTGCGGGTCTGCAATGCCTATTCCGATCTCGGCCTCAAGGAAACACCGACCCTGTTCCTCGAGTTTCACGGCACCGAGGCGGGCACCCGCGAGCAGAGCGAGATGTTCGGCGCGATCGCTGCCGAGCATGGCGGCGGCCCCTTCACCTGGGCGACCCGACAGGAGGATCGCAACCGGCTGTGGCAGGCGCGCCATGACGTGTTCTGGGCGGGCCGTGCCTATTCGCCGGGCCGCGAGGCGCTGTCGACCGATGTCTGCGTGCCGATTTCGCGGCTTGCCGAATGCGTCACCGAAACCAAGCGGGATCTCGAGGAGCACGGCTTGTTCGGCCCGATCGTGGGGCATGTAGGCGATGGCAACTTCCACGTGCTGGTGACAAGCGACATGAACAACCCGGACGAGATCCGGGAGGTGAAGGCCTTCGTCGAGCGGCTCGTGATCCGCGCCCTCGACATGGGCGGCACCTGCACCGGCGAGCACGGCATCGGGCGCGGCAAGATGAAGTATCTCGAACTGGAGCATGGCGACGGGCTGGGCTTCATGCGGCGGATCAAGCAGGCGCTGGATCCGCTGAACATCATGAATCCGGGGAAGATCGTTGCGCTCTGAGCGGGACTTGATGCGGATTGGATCCTGCTTCTGCAATTGTTGGCACAACAGCCCGTGAACGCGGCGATGGAGGTGGCGACAGGCACGGGCATTGATTATCTTGGGTTGAGTCCGGTGCGTGATGCATGCGCGCCGGGCTTTCGTGGCGCGCCCGCATCCCCATCTTTGGCGCGGGTGGCCCGACCTGGTGTTACCTGCGTTGCTCGGGCGCGACAGCGCTCATGGAAGATCTGAACGATGAAGTCTCCGCTGCTTTGGGCCGGCATTCTGGCGATCATCGCCCTGACGACCGCGCTGCTTGCCCCGCTGTTCATCGATTGGACACTGTACCGGAGCCAGATCGAGGCCTATGGCCGGGACGTGACGGGCCGGGAAGTGACAATCGGCGGGGGCATCTCGTTGCGGGTGCTACCCATTCCGGTGCTGTCCATCGCCGATATCGCGGTGAAGGGCGAAGGGCGTGGTGGCGCTGAGGATCTGCTCAGGATCGAGCGGCTGGAAGCCAACCTGTCCTTCCCAGCGCTGCTGCGCGGCCAGTTCGTGGTGAGCCACGCGGTCATCTCGCGACCGGTGCTGTCGGTCGAGCGCTCGCGCAGCGGCAGCCTGGTTCTGCCCGTGTCCGGCTTGGGCAGGGTCGATGCGCGGTTGCCGATCGACGACATCTCCCTTGAGAATGTGGAGATCAAGGGAGGCCAGGTCATCCTCGACGATCTCCAGCGCGGCCGTCACATCGCTCTCGATGATCTCGACCTTTCCCTGTCGTCGTCGTCCCTCGCCGGGCCCTATCGGCTTTCCGGCACCGGCCGCTATGGCGACGAGACGATTCGAGTGAGCCTGATCACAGGCCAGTCGCGGGCGGGCCAGCCGCTGCCGCTGGGGATCAAGGTTGCCCCTGCCGAGACGCAGGGGCTCGCTTATGGCTTCGAAGGCGAGGTCCGGCGGGGTGGCGGGGACCAGCCGGTGCATGGCACCCTGACGGTCGAGCGGGTTCTGCCCCCTCCGGGGACGGCCGCCAAGGGCGACAAGGGGCCGGCGCCCGGTCCGTTCTACATGAAGGCGAAGCTGGCCGGCAGTCTTGATCAAGTCTCCCTGTCGGACATCGAAATCGCCACAGGCGACCGCAATGACGTTTCCCGGCTGATCAAGGGCACAGCAGAAATCGTTCTGGGTGACGAGGTGTCGGTGGCGACGCGGCTGGACGTGAGCCGCATCGCGCTGGCGAGCCTTCTGCCACCGAGAGATGTGGCGCTGTCGAACCAGGCGATGCTCGACGCCTTCCGCTTCGTGAAGGACAGTCTGCCGGAGGCCATTCAGGCCAAGGTCGGGTTCAAGGCCACGTTCCTCGAGTTGCCGGGCTCGACTCTAGAGAATGTCATCGCCGTTGCCGATATCGACCAGAACGGGATCGTCGTCCGTCGCCTGTCGGCGATGGCACCCGGGCGTACCCAGATGAATTTCCAGGGAACCTATCACGCCCGGGCCAATCGCATCGCGGGCGACTTCTCGGTGGCCGGCCGGGATGCCGCCCGCTGGGTCGCGTGGCTTGGCGCACAGTCGGCTGCCGCAGCGCCCAAGGGAGCCATTCCGGCCTCTCTCGACATGAAGGGCGGGATCGTCATCGAGCCGAAGATGACCCAGCTCAGGGACGTGGATTTCGTGCTCGACAGCGGGCGTGGCACGGCCAGCCTGTCCATCCAGGAAGCCGAAAGGACGCGCTGGGATCTTACAGTCAAGGCCGATCACCTGGACCTCGACCTGCTTGATCCGCAACGCTACGGGCTCGCGCCGACGCCAGGGCAACATGAGGCTGGCGCGCAGACAGCGACAGAAGACGGTGCCGGTGGCCCCGGCGCCGCGCTTACCCGCCTCATGTCGGCGCTGGGCAACGGCTGGCTGGTCGGACGCGACCTTGCGGTCGATATCGATGTGGCAAGCCTGCGCTATGCCGGTGTCGATGCCCGGGATGTGGCCGTACAGGCCCGGTTCGATCAAGGAAGCCTCGCCATCGAGAAGATGGCGATAGGCAGCCTTGCCGGCAGCAGCCTGTCCCTGGCCGGCGAGCTGCGGTCATGGAACACCCGACCGAAAGGAACGCTGACGCTTGCGTTCGACAGCCCGGATCTTGTGCCGCTGGCCAGGATTGCCGGCTTCGACGGGTCATCGCCCGAGGGCGTCACGCTGCTTTCCCGCCTCGCGCGGTTCGGCAGCGTGAAAGCCAGCGGCCAGCTTCGCGCCGAGCCCGACAGCAGGGACAGTCGCATCGCCTTCTCGCTGGCGGCGCAATCAGGTGAAACGAACCTGTCTGCCGAAGGCAGTTTCCTTGGCCGCCTTGGCGGCGACATACGGGCGCTGGACATGGAGGCGACCGCCCGCGCACCCGAGGCCGGTGAGCTGCTGGCGCGGCTGCCGCTTGAACTTCCCCGAGCGGGCGTAGCGCCGGGCCCCGCCACGGTGTCCCTGAAGCTGAGGGGCGATGTGGCGACCGACCTCGAGGCGACACTTTCTGGCAGCCTGCTCGATGGCCGGGTCGATGCCGCCTTGCGCATCGGCCGCGACAAGGACGACAGACGGACGCTGGCAGGCCGGGCCTCGGCCAGGTTCGTTGATCTCAACCGGGTGCTGGCCGTCCTGGGGCTCGAGCCTGGGGACGGGGCCTCCGAAGGAAATGACGGTGCCGAGCCGGCAAGCCTTGATCTTGCCGCGCAGATCGGCGGCAATGGTGAACGGGTGAAGCTCTCGGCCATTGCCGGACATATGGGCGGCTCGCCGCTCGAGGGCGCGCTTGTCATCGATCTCGCTGGCGATGTGCCGGATGTGTCCGGAGAACTCAGGGTTGCGGATCTGTCCCTGCCCAAGGTGATGGGCGCGCTGCTGCTGAGTGCGCCCGCTGGAGATGAGCCGCTCGCCCCTGTGCTTGACGAGGATGGCCCGAGCAGCGCGCCGATCATGGTCGAGCGGCTTGGGCGGCTTTCCGGCAGGGTCATGGTTGCTGCGGCTCATCTTGCGCTCACGGATGAGATTACCCTCGACAGTGCGAGTCTCGCTGCCACCCTCGCCGAGGGGACGCTCACGCTTGAGCAAACCGGAGGCACCCTTTTCGGGGCGCCACTTGTCTTCTCGGCGAAGGCCGAGGCTGCTGGCAGCGACCTCAAGCTGACGGGTGACGCGAGCATTTCTGGCCTGCCGCTCAACCAGACCCTCCGGCTTGCAGCGGGCGACCATCCGGCGCTCACGGGGAGGCTCGATGCCGCGGTGAGCTTCAGCAGCCTTGGACGCAGCCCGGCAGGGCTCATTGCCAATCTGACCGGACAGGGCAGCTATCGTCTCGATGATCCGGCGGTTACCGGCTTCGATCTCGCCCGCCTGGTGGCGCGGGTGACGGATCTTGACACCATCGATGAACTCGACCGCGCTGCAGCCGAAGCTCTCGCCGGCGGCGACATGCGCTTCCAGGGCGGCGAGGGGGCGATCGCTATCAATGAGGGGGTAATGCAGCTCGCGCCTCTGCCGATCATCAGCGATGCGGCGCGCGGGCAGGTGAAGACGCTGGTCGATCTGGCAAGTGGCGGGATCGATGCCAGTTTCCAGCTCGATCTCGTGAGCCTCGAGAATGCTCCGCGCATGGAGATGGTGATCAGCGGACCGCTCAATGCGCTTGCCAAGAACTATGATCTGAGCGCCCTGCGTTCGGACCTGACAGTCCGGATCATGCGGCAGAATCTCGAGCGACTGGAGGCACTGCAGCGGGAGGAAGAGGAGGCCGCACGCCGGGCCGAGGAACGGCGCCGGGAGGAGGCCGCACGCCGGGCCGAGCAGGCCCGTCTGGCCGAAGAGGCACGTAAGGCCGAGGAAGCCCGAAAGGCGGAAGAGGCACGCAAGGCAGAGGAGGCACGTAAGGCCGAGGCAGCTCGCAAGGCGGAGGAGGCACGCAAGGCAGAGGAAGCAAGGAAGGCCGAGGCAGCTCGCAAGGCCGAGGAAGCGCGGCGGGCGGCGGCACAAAAGGCAGAGGATGAGCGGCAGGCAGCCATCGCACGGCGCGAAGCCGAGATCCAGGCAAAGAAGGCGCGGGAAGCCGCCGAAAAGGCCGCCCGGGAAGATGCCGCGCGTCGCCAGAGCAGGCCGCCGGTGCAGCAGCCCAAGCCGGAAATCGAGGTTGCACCCATTCCCTGGATCGAGCAGCCGCTGTCGCCGGATCAGACACGCACCCGGTCAAGGTCGAAAGCCCGTCAGGGCAGTGGCAGCCAGGGAGCCGCGCTGCAGTCGAACGGGGCGACGGCGCGGGCGCCGCAAAACACCGGAGCCGTGCCTGCCCAGAACAACCAGCCTGCCAGAAACGCCAAGTCCGGCGCGGGCACGCCTCAGGTCTTGCCGTCGTCGGGACTGGGCGATCCCAACCGGTTCACATATTCACCAAGATAGTCGAGCACGAAGACACGGGCCGCGGATGACAGGCCGCGGCGGTCGCGGCGAGCGTCAATTTCTGTGAGCAGCTCGTTCAGGGTCTGGGATCGCTCGGCGGCAATCTCCCGCAGATAGAACCAGAACTCTGCCTCAAGGGACAGGCTGGTCGGGTGGCCGGCCACCGTCACTGAACGTTTCGATGGCCGGTCGCGATCAAGGTTTTTCGGCAGAGGCCGGATCAATTGGGCCCGATCATGTCGGCGGGACGCACGGTCTCATCGAATTCTTCCGACGTGACATAGCCGAGGGCAAGAGCCTCTTCCCGCAAGGTGGTGCCCTTCTTGTGGGCGTTCTTGGCGATCTCAGTCGCCTTGTCATAGCCGATCTTCGGCGCCAGCGCCGTCACCAGCATGAGGGAACGCTCCATGAGGGCCGCGATATGCTCGCGATTCGGCTCGATACCGACGACGCAGTTGTCGGTGAAGCTCATGGACGCATCCGCCAGCAGACGGATCGACTGCAGGACGTTGTAGACGATGACCGGCTTGAAGACGTTGAGCTCGAAATTGCCCTGGGAGCCGGCCACGGTCACGGCAACGTGGTTGCCCATGACCTGACAGCACACCATGGTGAGCGCCTCGCACTGGGTCGGGTTGACCTTGCCCGGCATGATCGACGAGCCGGGCTCGTTCTCGGGCAGGCTGAGCTCGCCGAGGCCGGAGCGCGGACCGGAGCCAAGCAGCCGGATGTCCTGGGCGATCTTGAACAGACTGGCTGCCAGCACGTTCAACTGGCCAGAAATCTCGACCATCGCGTCATGGGCGGCCAGCGCCTCGAACTTGTTCGGCGCGGTGATGAAGGGCAGGCCGGTGATCTCGGCCACATGCTTTGCGAAAGCCTCAGCGAAACCCTTCTTGGCATTGAGGCCGGTGCCGACGGCGGTGCCACCCTGGGCCAGCATGTAGAGCCGCGGCAGGGCCGACTTCACGCGCTCGATGCCATAGGCCACCTGGGTGGCATAGCCGGAGAATTCCTGGCCAAGGGTGAGCGGGGTTGCATCCTGCAGATGGGTGCGGCCGATCTTGATGATGTCGGACCAGGCCTTGGCCTTGGCGTCGAGAGCCTTGTGCAGGTGCTCGAGGGCAGGGATCAGGGCATGGACGACCTGCTCGGTGACGGCGATATGCATGGCCGTCGGGAAAGTGTCGTTGGACGACTGCGAGCGGTTGACGTGATCGTTGGGGTGGATCGGCTTCTTCGAACCCATCTCGCCGCCGAGCATCTCGATCGCGCGGTTGGAGATCACCTCGTTGGCGTTCATGTTGGTCTGGGTGCCGGAACCGGTCTGCCAGACAACCAACGGGAAGTGATCATCGAGCTTGCCTTCCAGTACTTCCTGGGCAGCGGCAACGATCGGATCGCCGATCTCCTTCGACAGGTTGCCGAGCTCCATGTTGGTGCGGGCAGCCGCCTGCTTGATGATGCCAAGGGCGCGGATCAGCGGCTTGGGCATGGTCTCGCCGCCAATCTTGAAGTTGCCGAGCGAACGCTGGGTCTGGGCACCCCAGTAGCGGTCGGCGGCGACTTCAAGCGGGCCGAAGGAATCGGTTTCGGTGCGTGTCTTGGTCATGTTGAGCCAATCATCTCTGTGAAGAGCAAGGGTGGAAGGCATGGCCCGCGCCGAGCGACGTGAAGCACGCTGTTCCGAAGGCATGCCGAATTCCTGGCCACTGCCTTAACATGCGGTGGCCAGGATGAAAACCGGGCGCGAGCGTCAGGGCGCGTTGAGAACCGAGGCGCAGGCCGGGGGAAGATCCGACAGCACCATGGGCTTCGGCGGCTTCTGCGGTTTCTGCGGCTGGTCCGGCTTGGCATAGGGCTTGTCCGACAGCCACCAGTCGAGGCTCGCATCGCAGCCGTCACCGGGGGGCGGCGGCGCCTGATCCTTGCAGCCTTGCTGACCTGACGGGCATTTCAGGCGGATATGGAAGTGGTAGTTGTGGCCGTAGATCGGGCGTACCTTGTTGAGCCAGGCGCGGTCATTGCCAGCCCAGTCGCACAGCGCCTTCTTGATCGCCGGATGGACGAAGATGCGGCCAACCTGAGGATAGGAGGCGGCGAGCTTGATCAGCCGCGCATGGTCCGTGCTCCAGATATTCGGATTGATCTCCGAGCGGCTGGCGATCACGGAGGTGGCGCTGAGCTTCTCGCGCTCCTCGGTGGAATAGCGGCGGTTGGGGGCGGGATCGAGCCAGATGTCAGCATCAAGGCCGATCTGATGGCTGGCATGTCCCGTCAACATGGGGCCGCCGCGCGGCTGGGACAGGTCGCCGATCAGCAGGCCGGGCCAGTTGATCTTCTGCTTCGCGTCGGCAGCGAATTTCTGCAGGAAGGCGATCAGCTGCGGATGGCCCCAGTGACGGTTGCGCGACGGACGCATACCCTGCCAGTGTGGACCGTCGAGCGGCATCTGAACCGCGCCGGCAAGGCAGCCCTTGGCATAGGAGCCGATGGATGCCGGCGGGATCGAGGCCGGTTTCTTCACGCTGCCGAAAAGCTGCTTGGCCGGAACCGGGTCAGCAGCGGCGCGGGCGGCATGAGGCACAAGGATGAGGCCGAGTGCGGCAAAGGCCAGACCGGCGAGGATGGTCGACTTCATGGCGCCCCCGGTTCCGCTATTTCTTGCGAAAGGTGTCGAGCTTCACGACCTTGGCCGCGCCCGGATCGGGCTCGTCGTCCTCAGGCACCGATGCGGCCGGAACCTTGGCTGGCTCCGGCTCGACCGGCCGGTCGAGCTCGCCCGCATCCCTGGCGGCCGGCTTCCTGGTGGCAGGCTGGGGCAGGGCAGAGATCGAGGCGCTGCGCTCCGCAGGCACTGCGGCCTGAGATTCGGGCGACGCATCGGCTGTGGCCGGTTCGTCGGCCTCCTCATTGGGGTCGGTGTCGGAAACGTCGAACTGCAGGCCGAACTGGACCGAAGGATCGAAGAAGCCCTTGATCGCCGAGAAGGGAATCGACAGGCGCTCGGGGATGTTGTCGAAGGACAGATCGACCTCGAAACGGTCGTCATAGACCTCAAGGCTCCAGAACTGGTGCTGTAGCACGATGGTCATCTCGTCAGGGTACTTCTTGCGCAGACGCTCAGAAATACGCACCCCGGAATGGGTCGTGTCAAAGGCCACAAAGAAATGATGGTCTCCGGGAAGGCCCTGTCGGGCAGCCCGCCTCAACGCCGCCTTGACGACGCCGCGCAGCGCCTCCTGAGCCATCAGATCATAGCGCATCAGGTCTTCGGCCATATGTCCTCGTCACTCGCCTTCGCATGCAGATCCACTGCATATCGACTGTCTTTGTGGGAGCCGTGCTCCACTTCCGTCTCATAATATCGCGAAACCGTTGCGAGATGCTATGGTCAGCGCGGATGAGTTTTCCGGACAGGGACGATTGTCGGTTGATGAGAAGGACATAAGCCGTTGAAGTGGGGGCTTCTGTTGCCAGGTGCCCGCCGGACCCCGCCTTGACCAGCTACGGCCAAGGGCTTTGATTTCGGTGCTTAAGCTGCGTTACGCAGCCTGGGCAACCGGAGCATAGTTGTCATTGGCAACTATAATTTTAGCCCGATAACGGCGGTACAATGCCGGGTGAAAGTTAGCCCTTTACACTCTCGTCGATCCTATTTCACCCCCATCAAATGCCGTGCAAGTCATTGCATCTGCACGACATTTGGTGGAGGTGCCGGGTACCGCCCCCGGGTCCGATGAGCTTATTACGGCTACCGTTTATCACCATAGTCAGCCCGAAAGCTGACACGCCCAATATAGGTGGCATGCCGGCATCTTGGAAGGGGGTGTCGCGGGAAATCACAGCTTCGGGTCGGCTGGAATAGAAGTGCCGGACCTAATGGGCGAAACCTTGACCGGTCCGCAGGACATGAAGCTGCCGGAGAAAGTGGATGGCATGTCGGTTCCCGGCATGATGGTGCGCAGCTCGACGGCATCGTGGCAGGTGGCATCGCTATCCCCGGGGCTTGCGAATTCCACGTCAAAATGGGCATCGGCACCCGGCGCGAGGGCGACCGGTTCCGCCTTGTCGCCAGCAGCGGGGCTTATCACCTCGACATCGAGCCTGCCGCCCCTTGTGTCGAACAGCTCAACTGCTGGCGCGCCCGTGATCTCGCAGGCATCGGCCCCGATATTGTGGATCTGGAACCGGAAGGTGCGGCTGCCATTGCCCACGTCCTCACCGACCCTGTCGATCTTCAGATGAAGACCGGAACAGGCATCGGACCGGGCGGGAGATGAGGCTGCCAGCATCATCGCCAGCACCATCAGGGATCGAATAGGGAAAGAACTCATGCTGACCTCGTCACGGCTTGTCGGGTATGTTAACGAGCCGCAGGACGTCCTGTTCCAGGGCAGCCGAACAGGGAAATATCGATGAAGCAGTATCTCGACCTCGTCAGTCGCATTCTCACCGAAGGGGCGCGAAAGACCGATCGCACCGGTACGGGCACGCTTTCTGTCTTCGGGCACATGATGCGGTTCGATCTCGAAGACGGCTTCCCGCTGCTCACCACCAAGAAGCTGCATGTGAAGTCGATCATCCACGAGCTTCTCTGGTTCCTGCGAGGGGATACCAATGTGGCCTATCTCCAGGAGAGGGGGGTTCGCATCTGGGATGAATGGGCCGACGAGAATGGCGATCTCGGACCGGTGTATGGCAAGCAGTGGCGCTCCTGGGGCGCGCCGGACGGCAGCAGCATCGACCAGATTGCCGAGGTGATCGAGGCGCTGCGGCGCAATCCCGATTCGCGGCGGCATGTGGTCTGTGCCTGGAATGTCGCCGATATCGACAAGATGGCGCTGGCTCCCTGCCACTGCCTGTTCCAGTTCTATGTGGTGGATGGCAAGCTGTCCTGCCTGCTCTACCAGCGGTCGGCGGACGTGTTCCTCGGCGTGCCGTTCAACATCGCCTCCTACGCGCTGCTTACCCATATGATCGCGCAGGTCACGGGGCTCAAGCCCGGCGAATTCATCCATGCCTTCGGGGATGCCCATCTCTATCTCAACCATCTCGAGCAGGCGCGCGAGATCCTGAGGCGCGAGCCCAAGCCGCTGCCCAGGCTGGTGCTAAGGCGGGATGTACAATCGATCGACGACTTCCGCTTCGAGGATTTCGAGATCGTGGGATACGAGGCGCATCCCCACATCGCGGCGCCCGTGGCCGTGTGAGGATGCCCGCTCGTCACAGGGTCAGGAGAGGGTCCAGTCGAGGGTGATCTCGGCGTTGAGGACCTTGGAGATGGGACAGTTCTTCTCGGCAATGCCGGCAAGTTCGCCGAATTTCTCGCGGCTGATGCCCGGCACCTTGGCCGCCAGGGTCAGGCGGGAGGCTGAAACCCGGAAGCCGTCGCCTTCCTGGACCAGTTCGACAGCCGCCTCGGTGGCCAATTCGTCGGCAGTATAGCCTGCGCCCTGGAGCTGGAAGGCCAGGGCCATGGTGAAACAGCCGGCATGGGCGGCGGCAATCAGCTCTTCGGGATTGGTGCCGGGTCCACTCTCGAAACGGGATCTGAAGCCATAGGGTGTCTCGGAAAGAACGCCCGAGCCTGAGGTAATGTGGCCCGTTCCTTCCTTGCCGCTCCCGGACCAGACGGCTTTTGCTTTGCGGATCATTGGCGATCTCCTTCTTGCCGGCCCGAAGCCCAATGCTTCCTGGCGCGCAACGAAGACCTTAGTCCGTAAATTCGTCGATTGTATAACCCTGAAGGTAAAGCAGGGCCGTCAAGTCGCCGTGATCGATGCGGACGCTGGCGGCATCGCGGGTCTTCGGCTTGGCATGCAGGGCAACACCCAGGCCGGCAGCCTCGAGCATGGGAATGTCATTGGCGCCGTCGCCCACGGTGATCGCATCCCGTGGGGTGACGCCCCTCGCGGCACAGAGCTCAAGCAGGCCCTCGAGCTTGGCATTGCGGCCAAGGATGGGCAGGGCGACACGGCCACTGAGCCGGCCATCCTCCACCAGCAGGGTGTTTGCCCGGTGCAGATCAAAGCCGATTTGGCTGGCGACATGGGCGGTGAAGGCGGTGAAGCCGCCGGAGATCAGCGCCGTGGTCGCGCCATGAGCGCGCATGGTGCGGACGAGGGCATGGCCGCCAGGCATGAAGGTCAGGCGCTCGGCAATGACCTGACTGATAGCGGCCTCCGGCAGGCCTGCCAGCATCGCAACCCGCTCCTCCAGGGCCTGCTCGAATTCGAGTTCGCCGCGCATGGCCCGGGCGGTGATCCCGGCAATGCGGTCGCCGACACCGGCGAGCACCGCCAGTTCGTCAATGCATTCCTGCCCGATCATGGTCGAGTCCATGTCTGCCACCAGCACCGACTTGCGGCGACCTGCAGCGGGGATGACGGCAACGTCGATCGGGGCTTCGCCCAAGAGGGCGCGGGTGCCATCCTCCAGGGCGCGATATTGCGGCGCCTCGGCACGCAGAAGCCATTCGCAGGCAAGGCCGGGGGCGAGCCAGCGCGGCGACGCCGCAAGCCCGTGGGCAGCCGCAACCCGGTCAAGAATGGACTGATCCAGCCGGACGGCGCCGGAGGGGCTTGCAATCAGAATGAGAAGAGTGTCCATGCGGGCCATGACCAGTGATACGGATGTGAGCCTCAAGGCAGCTCGGCAAAAACGCGTGGTCCTTATCGCAGGACCGACCGCCAGCGGCAAGTCGGCGTTGGCGCTGCGCCTTGCTACGCGTTCGGGCGGCGTGGTCATCAATGCCGATGCCATGCAGGTCTACCGGCCGCTACACATCCTCACGGCGCGGCCGGATGACGAGGCGCAGGCCGCGGCGCCACATGTTCTCTATGGGCACGTGGCAGCGGATGTGGCCTATTCCGTGGCCCAGTGGCGGCTCGAGGCCGAGGAGGCCATTGTTGATGCCTGGGCGAGAGGCCTGCTGCCAATCGTGGTGGGCGGCACCGGGCTCTATTTCACAGCGCTGGAAAAGGGACTGGCAGATATCCCGCCGATCCCGGACGAGGTTCGCTCACGCTGGCGGCAGGCGCTGCGGGAGCAGGGGAGCATCGCCCTTCATGGGGAACTCGCCCGACGGGCGCCGGACCATGCGCGCCTGCTTCGACCTTCGGACTCACAGCGGATCGTGCGGGCGCTGGAAGTGCTGGAGGCGACTGGCCGAAGCCTGATCGACTGGCAGCGGTCGGTGGCAGCCGGTGCCGGGCTGCTGGCCGAGGCAGAGGTTGCACGATGCGTACTGGTTCCCGACCGCAAGGTCTTGCACGATAGGATAAATCGTCGTTTTGCCGCCATGGTCGAACAGGGGGCGCTCGAGGAGGTCAGGCGCTTCATCGCCCTCAACTTGCCGGCGGACGCGCCCGTCTACAAGGCGATCGGCATTGCCGAGCTCGCGCGTGTTCTTGATGGCGAGATCGGGCTTGCCGACGCCATAGTCCTGGCCCAGGCCCGCACACGCCAATTCGCCAAGCGGCAACTCACCTGGTTTCGCCACCAGATGGCGGGCTGGCCCAACATGGACCCGGATGACCGCGAGGCCGTGGATGCTTTCATCCGGAACATGGTGGACCAGCAGGCAGGCTGATCGGGCCTTCATTCAATGGAGCTCTCGAGGCACCAGCCCCTTGGCCCATTCAGGCAACTGCGACAGCGCGAGTCACCATGCTGTCGCGGGATGCCGGCGCTCATGCGGATGGCGGTGGTGACACGGCTCAGCGACACTAATCCTGCGGCAGCCGGCCCGATGCGGGTCGGCTGCCCGTGCGGCCAAGCGGTCGCTCAGCCGAGCTGGGTCACACTGCCGCGCCGACGTCCATGGAGCCATGGGCCATGCGCTTTACCTTCTGTGCCTGTGATACATGCCAGAGATCGTAGTCCCTCTGCAGATTGAGCCAGTATTCCGGCCTATTCCGGCAGAGGCGGGCAAGCTTTACGGCCATTTCCGGGGTGACCGAGTAGCGCTCGCCGATCAGGCCGTAAAGCAGGGTTCGGGAAATCTCCAGCCTGCGGGCAACCGCGCTCTTGGTCATGCCGATTTCAGGAAGCATCCGGTCGCGGAAGACGGCGCCGGGATGGGGCGGAGGGCTCAACTTGGACTTCATCTGGTAAACTCCTCGCATGATCACATCGCTCGAAAACGGGGTGAATGCTACTTTTACGGGAACTCACGCCAGACGCCCGCCGGGCGAGATTTCTTCACGCGAATCGTGGCGGCCCGGTCAGTATGTCTGCAATTTACAGTAGATTGTCTTTTATTCCTACACCAAATAGTAGAAATCCGGTGAAAAAGATTCACGACCGCCCGATGAATCTGATCGGCGCCCTTCATCGTCGCTTGACCGTGGCCTAAGCCCTCGCTATCGTCGCGCCGAAATTAAACCAACTGGCAGCCAATCCTGGCTGGAAAGCCGCGGTTGATGAATTCGGTCATTCTTGTAGTAGGTAGGCGCACGCCCCGGTCAGCGATAGGCTGATCCGAACCACGGAGCGTGCGCAACAGGGCCCCTAGAGGGCCCTTTTTCATTGGACCGCCAGCGAGTGAAGTGGAGCAGATGATGACCCAGGAGATGACGGGAGCGGAGATCGTCATCAAGGCGCTGACTGATCAGGGAGTCGAACATATTTTCGGCTATCCCGGCGGGGCGGTCTTGCCGATCTATGACGAGATCTTCCAGCAGGACAAGATCCAGCACATTCTCGTGCGCCACGAGCAGGGCGCGGCTCACGCCGCCGAAGGATATGCACGCTCCACGGGCAAGGTCGGCTGCGTCCTGGTCACCTCGGGACCGGGCGCCACCAATACGGTGACCGGCCTCACCGACGCGCTGATGGACTCGATCCCGATGGTGGTGATCACCGGCCAGGTGCCCACCGGCCTCATCGGATCGGACGCCTTCCAGGAATGCGACACGGTCGGCATCACCCGGCCCTGCACCAAGCACAACTGGCTGGTGCGCGACGTCAATGATCTCGCCCGCATCATCCACGAGGCCTTCTATGTCGCCCGCTCCGGCCGTCCGGGCCCGGTGGTGATCGACATCCCGAAGGATGTCCAGTTCGCCAAAGGGCGCTATTCCGGCCCGTCCAATGTGGCGCACAAGACCTATAGGCCGCGGGTCAAGGGTGATCTCGCCAAGATCCGCGAGGCGGTGGACGCCCTGGCGGCGGCCAAGAAGCCGATCATCTATTCCGGCGGCGGCATCATCAATTCGGGTCCGGCGGCAAGCCGACTTCTGCGCGAATTCGCCAAGATGACCGGCGTTCCGGTCACCTCGACCCTCATGGGCCTTGGCGCCTTCCCGGCCTCCAATCCGCAGTGGCTCGGCATGCTGGGCATGCACGGCACCTTCGAGGCCAACATGGCCATGCATGACTGCGACGTCATGCTGTGCCTCGGCGCCCGGTTTGATGACCGCATCACCGGAAGGCTCGATGCCTTCTCGCCCAACAGCTTCAAGATCCATGTCGACATCGACCCATCCTCCATCAACAAGGTGGTGCCGGTGCAGATCGGCATCGTGGGCGATTGCGCCCATGTGCTCGAGGACATGGTGCGGATCTGGAAGTCGAAGGCCGCCAGCATCGACAAGGATGCGGCGAAGGCCTGGTGGGACCAGATCAACCAGTGGCGCGCCCGCGACTGCCTGAAGTACAAGCAGAGCGACGAGATCATCATGCCGCAGTATGCCATCCAGCGGCTGTATGAGCTTACCAAGGATCTCGATACCTACATCACCACGGAAGTCGGCCAGCACCAGATGTGGGCGGCGCAGTTCTACGGCTTCGAGGAGCCGAACCGGTGGATGACCTCGGGCGGCCTCGGCACCATGGGCTATGGCCTGCCGGCCGCGGTCGGCGTGCAGATGGCCCATCGCGACTCGCTGGTCATCGACATCGCCGGCGACGCCTCGGCGCTGATGAACATCCAGGAACTGTCAACGGCGGTGCAGTACAACCTGCCGGTCAAGATCTTCATCCTCAACAACCAGTACATGGGCATGGTGCGCCAGTGGCAGGAACTGCTCCATGGCAACCGCCTGTCGCATAGCTACACGGACTCGCTGCCCGACTTCGTCAAGCTGGCGGACGCCTATGGCTGCCACGGCATAAGGGTGACCAAGCCGGCAGAGCTCGATGACGCAATCCGCGAGATGATCTCGGTGAAGAAGCCTGTGATCTTCGACTGCCGGGTGGCGAGCCTTGCCAACTGCTTCCCGATGATCCCGTCGGGCAAGGCCCATAACGAGATGCTGCTCGGCCAGGACGTGGATGATTCGCTTGGCGAGGTCGAAGTGTCCGACGAAGGCCGGATGCTGGTCTGAACCGTTCGAGATCAGAGGATTGCACAATGCTGAAGCGTAACGATCAAATCGAGCGGCATACGATCTCGGTGCTGGTGGACAACGAGCCCGGCGTGCTCGCCCGCGTCATAGGCCTGTTCTCGGGACGGGGTTACAATATCGACAGCCTCACGGTGTCCGAGACCGAGCAGTCGGCGCATCTTTCCCGGATCACGGTGGTGACCACCGGCACGCCCATGGTGATCGAGCAGATCAAGGCGCAGCTCGACCGGCTCATCCCGGTGCATTCGGTTGCGGATCTCACCGTCGAGGGCAGCGCGGTCGAGCGCGAGCTGTCGCTGATCAAGGTCGCCGGCAAGGGCGAGAAGCGGGTCGAGGCGCTGCGCCTGGCTGATGCCTTCCGCGCCAAGATCGTCGATGCCTCGATCGAGTCCTTCATCTTCGAGCTGACCGGCAAGCCCGCCAAGATCGACCAGTTCATCGCGCTCATGCAGCCGCTCGGTCTGGTTGAGGTGTGCCGCACCGGTATCGCGGCGATCGCCCGCGGCGCCGAGGGCATGAAGGTTTGAGTCACAATCAGGCACGGATGTGCTGCATCCGTGCTTGCCTCCACGGCAAGTGCCGTTATTGTCCAGGCGAATTTTGAGTTTCGGGGGCATTCGCCCACATCGAGGGTCAGGAGAGGAAGGCCATGCGCGTTTATTATGACCGTGACGCAGATGTTAATCTGATCAAGAGCAAGAAGGTTGCCATCGTCGGCTATGGCAGCCAGGGCCATGCCCACGCTTTGAACCTGCGCGACAGCGGTGTCAAGGAAGTCGCCATTGCGCTGCGTCCCGGTTCGGCTTCGGCCAAGAAGGCGGAAGCTGCCGGCTTCCAGGTCATGACCCCGGCCGAGGCCGCGAAGTGGGCGGACGTGGTCATGATGCTGACCCCGGACGAGCTCCAGGCCGACATCTACTACAGCAGCCTGCATGAGAACATGAAGGAGGGCGCTGCCCTCATGTTCGCGCATGGCCTCAACGTCCATTTCAATCTCATCGAGCCGCGCAAGGATCTCGACGTGCTGATGGTCGCCCCGAAGGGCCCCGGCCACACCGTCCGTTCCGAGTATCTGCGTGGGGGCGGCGTGCCCACCCTGATCGCCGTGCACCAGGACGCCACCGGCAACGCCCATGAGATCGGCCTGTCCTACGCTTCCGCCAATGGCGGCGGCCGCGCCGGCATCATCGAGACCACCTTCAAGGAAGAATGCGAAACCGACCTGTTCGGCGAGCAGGCCGTCCTGTGCGGCGGCACCGTCGAGCTCATCCGCGCCGGCTTCGAGACGCTGGTTGAGGCAGGCTATGCCCCCGAGATGGCCTATTTCGAGTGCCTGCACGAGCTCAAGCTGATCGTCGACCTCATCTATGAGGGCGGCATCGCCAACATGAACTACTCGATCTCCAATACGGCTGAATATGGCGAGTATGTCACCGGCCCGCGCATCATCACCGCCGAGACCAAGGCCGAGATGAAGCGTGTGCTCCACGACATCCAGTCGGGCAAGTTCACCCGCGACTGGATGCTCGAGAACAAGGTCAACCAGGCCTCGTTCAAGGCGACCCGCGCCCGCAACAATGCCCACCAGATCGAGGAAGTCGGCGAGAAGCTGCGCGCCATGATGCCCTGGATCAAGGAAAAGGCCCTGGTCGACAAGTCGAAGAACTGAGCTCGGCTTTTCTCAAGGAAACCCCGGCGTCCGCGCCGGGGTTTTTTGTTATGTGGCGCCAGATCACGGGCCATCAGGCGGACAGGATGGGACAGGTTTGCGCGGGCGCCCTGCCTGCGGCAGCTGTAGTGGCGGGCGCGGCAGCCGTCGGGCATTCTGGCGCAGACGGCAGGGACTCCGGAAAAGGCTGGAGGCGGCGATACCCATATCCGTTGCATCAAGGCGTCACGCCCGAGTTTCGGGATCTTCCGCCGGCCAGGGGGAGGGCCGCTCCAGATGCCCTAGTCCGGAGCGGAGCTGCCGAAAATCGAGGCCGGCGATAAGGCAGCCCTCGACCAGCAAGCAGGTGGGCGAACGCCCCATTACCTGGTCGTCGGCCGTTTAGCCGCCCTGGGCGCGCCACATGTCGCGGTGGAGGGGGCAAAGCGAAGGAGCGGGGTGGGACTGCCTGGACGCAGCGGAGATGCGTGCTCACCCACGGCCAATTGTGCGACGAGGTCGAGGGGACGGTGCCCGCCGTCGAGAAGATCCTCGGGGAGTGCTGACAGAGCGCAGGCGGAAACAGGCTGCGGGGCAAGAAACGGATAGCCTTGCCCGGCAATCGGGTACACCATAGCGACGCCTGCCAAAGTTAGACTGTCGCTCAAGCCGATCATGACCGTGCAAAGTCCCGACGCCAGCCTGATGCCGCACCGTTCGGCTCGCAATCAGGCCTATCTCATCACGGGTGCCTGCTGCATCTGTCTTGCCATCGCCATGGGGATCGGGCGCTTTGCCTTCACCCCCCTACTGCCGATGATGCTGCATGACGGGGTGGTGAGCCTCGAGCTCGGTGGCTGGCTGGCGACGGCCAATTACGCGGGCTATGTGACGGGGGCGCTCGCCTGCATGGTGGTGCCGCGGAAATGGGCTGGCTCGACCATCATCCGGGCGGGGCTTGCGGCGACGATCCTGCTCACGTTCGGGATGGCGCTGCCGCTGGGCGAATGGTGGCTGCTCCTCCGCTTCCTTTCAGGCGTTGCCTCGGGCTTCGTCTTCGTCTTCACCGCGGAATGGTGCCTCGGCCGGCTGGTGTCGCTGGGGGCTGCTCCCCTAGGCGCGCTTGCCTTCACCGGTCCCGGCGTCGGCATCACTTTTTCGGGCCTTGCCGCCATGGCGATGGTCTCGGCCGGCTGGACGGCAGCATCCGGCTGGGCGGCCATGGGGCTTCTGGCACTCGGGCTCACGGTCCTCGTGGCCATGGTCATCAGGGGGGCCGATCCGGCACGGCCTGCCGCATCGAATGATGGCGCAGCTGTCGGCAAGGCACCCAGGCGGGCGTCTCTTGCGGAACTGTCGATCTTCACGGTCGCGTATGGGCTTTCGGGTTTCGGATACATCATCACCGCAACCTTCCTTCCCGTCATGGCCCGCATTGCCATGCCCGGCTCGGCATGGCTCGGCCTGTTCTGGCCGATCCTCGGCCTGGCGGTGGTCACGGGCTGCGTGCTGGCCACAAGAATTCCGGCCGGAACAGATGCGCGGCTGGTGCTGATCGGTTCCTACCTCGCCCAGGCGGTCGGGGTGCTGGCGGCCGATGTGATGCCAAATGTGGCGGGCTTCCTCATTTCGAGCCTTCTGGTGGGGCTGCCATTCACGGTGATCGGCTTCTTCGCCATGCAGGATGCACGCCGCCTGCAGCCGCACAATGCGGCGCGGTTCATGGGGCTGCTTACGGGCATCTATGCGCTGGGTCAGATCATCGGCCCGCCGGTCACGCTGGCGATGCTGTCGCTTGCGGAAGGGGACCAGTCGACTGGCTTTGCCTGGTCGCTCTACATCGCCGCAGGAGCGCTGATCTTCGGCGCGTTCATGCTTCTTGCCATGATGGTGATCTGGCCGCTGCATCGGGCGCACAAGGGCTAGCGCAAGTGCCGGCGCGGGGCGGCGTGCCGTTCAGGCGGGGGTGAGCGAGTGCTGCAGGAAATGGCAGAGCGCGCCGCCGAGCACGGCGAGAACGGTTGCACCCCAGATCTGTAGGGCAAAGGCGCGGGAGCCCAGCAGCAGGGCATAGAAGGCCTTGGCGAACAGGTTGGCGATGACGGCAATCGCTATGGCGAGGCTTGCCACGGCAGGCGCGAGGCTTCCCAACATGCCGGCGACGGTGACGGTTGCCGCATCGACATCCGCAAGCCCCGACAGGGCCGAGACAACAAGGAGACCGCGATCGCCCCAGATCGTCGTCGCCGCCCGGGCAATGAAACCGACGCCCACCAGCAGCAGGGCGAGCTTGAAGATGGAAGCAAGCTCGAAAGGGTTGCGCAGAGGAAGCTGCTCATGTTCGGGCGCATCGCGCAGGGACAGGATGCCGGCACAGGACAGGCTCACGAGCATGCCGACGATGAGCGGCAGCACCAGATCCCAGACCAGGGCCGGCGCGAGCGCTGTCACCAGGACGGCGGTGCGCAGCAGCGACACGCCGCTCGCGGCGATGGCTCCGGCGGCCAGCGGCGCTGCGGTGGCACCGGCGTGCGACTTGCGGGCATTGGTGATGGTGGCGGCAGTCGATGAAATCAGCCCGGCAATGGCGCCGGCCACCAGCTCGCCCTTGCGGTTGCCAAGAAGGCGCACCGCCACATAGCCGCAGTAGGAGATGCCGGCGAGGACGATCGCCATCACAAAGACTTCCGACGGCGAAATGCCACCGAAGGGGCCGAAGCGCTCGGTGGGCACAAGCGGCAGGATGACGAAGGCCATGGCGAGCAGGATCACCGCCGAGCGCAGTTCCTCCCAGCGGAGCTTGCGGATCAGCTCGTGGAGGAAGTCGCGGCTGGCGAGCACCGCTATCGTTACAACCGCCGCCGCACAGGCAACCGTCAGATCCCCGAGCACAGCCAGGGCGCCCAGGGCAAAGGTTAGCATTGCCACCACGACCGAGGTGGCGCTGAAGCTCTTCTCGGCAATCTCCTCGCGCAGCTGGAAGAGAGCGAAGGTCACCGTGAAGGTGATGAAGAAACCGACCAGGGTTATGCCGCTCATCACGTCGGCAGGCGCAAGCTGATGCTCAAGCAGGGCAGCAATGCCGCCGAGCATGCCGATGAGCGTATAGGTGCGGATGCCGGCGGTGCGGCTGCCGGAGGAGCCTTCGCGCTCGCGCCAGTGACGCTCGACGCCGATGGCAGCGCCAATGGCAACGGCCAGTCCGATACGCTGAAACAGCGCGAGATCGTCCATCGGCATCAAACCGTCAGCCCCTGCATGACTCCTCCTGAGCTAAGCCATGCCCGATGGCAGGGCGCAAGGCAAGGGAAGGGAGGTCGTGTGGGACTCTACGATGTCTGCGATGTCGGTAAGGATGGATGTCGGAAAGGTCAGCGACCGCACGCCTTGCTGCCGGCAAGCGAGGCGGCCTTGCGCAGAGGGGGCGCCGGATGATGCGCGAGCTGCTCGGCGATGGCGGCGCAGAAATCAGCTGGTGCGAGCGCAATCGACTGCTCGACGTGTCGGGCGGCAAGGTCGATCTTGCCTGACGCGGCGAGGAGCCGCGCGAGGTTGTAGTGCCCGCGGAAGCAGCCCCGGTCGGCCGCGCGTGCGTACCAGCGAAACGCGGCATATGGCTTGCGCCTTATGACCACGCCGCCCTCGCGATACTGGCCGAGCATGTTCATCGCCTTCGGATTTCCCTGGCGGGCGGCGCGGACATACCACGGCAAGGCAAGGGCCAGCCCGTCGCCGCCGCGGGCGCCCTGCCTCAGCATCTCGGCGAAATTGAACTGGGCCCAGGCATGGCCCTGAAGTGCAGCCTTCTCGTACCAGCTGGCCGCCTCGGCGAAGTCAATCGGGACGCTCCAGCCCAGCTCATGGGCGCGGCCCACCATGTTGATGCCGTCCAGGGAGCCGCTATCGGCCGCCTTGCGGAACCAGAACAGGGCCTTGGCCAGATCTCGCCGAGTGCCAATGGCATCGACATACATCTGGCCGAGATTGACCTGGGCCGAGGGAATGCCTAGGCGGGCTGCCGCAGAGAGCCAGCGGAAGGCCTCACGGGGACTTTCGGCGAGCTTCGCTGTAAGGTCGTCGCCGCGATAGCGGATCAGCGTCCAGATGGTGACCGGCGCGTTCCGGCGGCGCCGCCAGCGCGGCAGGCGGATCAAAGCTCGGCCCAGCTTCTCAGGAGGTTGTGGTAGTGGTTGGTGAGCGCCAGGACCGCCGGGTCCATGTCCGGCAGGCGGGTGCGGATCTGCTGGATCGCCACATCCAGCTCATAGAGCATGGAGCGGCGGGCATCATCGCGGACCATGGACTGGGACCAGAAGAATGAGGCCCAGCGGCTGCCGCGGGTGATGGGCATGACCTGGTGCAGGCTGCTGGCGGGATAGAGGACCAGATGGCCGGCCGGCAGCTTCACCGAATGGGCACCATAGGTATCCATGACGACCAGCTCGCCGCCGTCATATTCGTCCGGATCGCTCAGGAACAGGGTCGAGGACACATCCGCACGCATCCGGATGGTCGTGCCAGGGATCATGCGGATCGCGCCGTCAACATGGGCGCCGAAGGTCATGCCGACATCATAGCGGTTGAACATTGGCGGCAACACCCGGACGGCAAGGCTCGCCGAATTGAAGGTCGGGTTGCGACCGAGGGCCTTGAGAATGATGTCGCCGGCCTCGCGGGCCTCGGGCGAATTCTCGCGGATCTGCAGATTGTTCTTGGCCTTGGCGGCCTGCGACCCCGCCGTTTCCCGGCCGTCTACCCATTGCGAGCGCTCGAGTATGGTGCGGATGTGGGCGACTTCCTCGCGGGTGAGGAGCTCCGGGATCTGAATAAGCATGGGTCTTGTCCAAAGGAGGAAGGGCGCTGCGGTGGCAACGCCCTCATTCTTGCGATGATCAGAAGTCGACGCCGACGGTGGCCATGATGGTCCGGCCGGGGGCGACCACGGCACGGGACGAGGCCCCCTCGGAACCGCCGAAGCCTGCGGTGTAGTTCAGCTCGTCGGTCAGGTTGTAGCCGTTGATGGCGAAGCGGTAGCCATTGATCTCGTAGGAGACCATGGCGTCCAGGCTGAAATATTCCGGAACCTTCACCCCCTTGTCAGCCCGGAGCCACATGGGATCGGCGTAGATGATCCCGCCGCCGATCTTCAGCTTGCCATCGACCCCCACAAGGGTGGCAATGTCATAGGTCGACCAGATGCTGAAGTTGTTCGGCG
>Ga0182741_1000735_pt1 | contig 46503 bp, 40 predicted proteins | sample eDN5th37CBELigOP_FD_128874 | JGI IMG/M metagenome (GOLD analysis project Ga0182741, IMG submission 128874) | Enriched Organic Plus compost microbial communities from Emeryville, California, USA - eDNA 5th pass 37_C BE-Lig OP (version 2) (version 2) ... | reverse complement strand
TCGACAACCTCTTCGTCTTCCTCATCATCATGACGTCGTTCGCGGTGCCGGGCATCCTGCAGCAGAAAGTGCTGTTGTGGGGTATCGCGATCGCGCTTGTTTTCAGGACGGTCTTCATCCTGATCGGCGCGGCGCTGATCGAGAACTTCAGCTGGGTCTTCTATATCTTCGGCGCGTTTTTGGTCTACACCGGCTGGACGCTCGCCAAGTCCGACCCGCACGCTGACGAGGACTACGAAGAAAACGCGTTCATCAAGTTCGTCCGCCGCATCATGCCGGTGACGCAGAACTACGTCGAAGACAAGATGGTCGTCAAGATCGACGGCAAGAGGTTGCTGACGCCGCTGGCGCTCGTCATGGTCGCGATCGGCTCGACGGACCTCCTGTTCGCGTTCGACTCGATCCCGGCGATCTACGGCATCACCAGCGAGCCGTACCTCGTGTTCATGACGAACGCGTGGGCGCTGCTCGGCCTCCGGCAGCTCTACTTCCTGCTCGGTGGCCTGCTGAACCGGCTGGTGTACCTGTCCTACGGCCTGGCGTTCATCCTCGCCTGGATCGGCGCGAAGCTCGTCATCCATGCGCTGCACAAGAACGAGCTGCCGTTCATCAATGGTGGCGAGCACGTGACGGTGATCCCGGAGGTCCCGACGTGGCTCTCCCTGATCGTCATCGCCGGCTCCATCGCGGTGGCGGCGTGGTTCTCGCTCCAGCACACGAAGGGGCAGGACGAGGCGTCCAAGGACGAGCCGGTCGAGACCGGCACCCGGGCATAACGCCGGAACCATATGAAACAGGACGACCGCTCCGCGTGCCGCCCGGCACCGGGGCGGTCGTTGTAATTTGTGTTGGCGTGCTTCCAGGCGGGGCTCGGGCACGCTGTGGAACGGATGGGCTCTCGCGGGTTTTTCGGGGTTTGATCGATGCATGAGTCGTTGATTGTTTGGGTCCTCACGTTCCTGATGTTCGCGGGCATCCTCGCCTGGGAAGTCGCCACCGCGTTGCGGAACCCACATGTGCCCGGAATCCGGTCGTCGGCCATTTGGTCGGTTGTCTACATCGTGGCGGCGTTGTTTTTCGGCCTGGTCGTGTATTGGCTTTGGGGACAGGACCGTGCGGTGGAGTATGTCGCCGGGTACGTGACCGAGCGGGCGCTCTCGATCGACAACCTCTTTGTCTTCATCCTGATCATGACGGCGTTTTCGGTGCCGCGGCGGTACCAGCAAGAGGTGATGTTGGTCGGCGTTGGCATCGCGATCGTGTTGAGGGCCGTGTTTATCGGGCTCGGCGCGGCAATCATCGATCGATTCAGCTGGGTGTTCTTCATTTTCGGCATCTTCCTGCTGGTGACCGGCTGGAAGCTGGCGAGTGCCGGTACCGGGAACGAGGACGAGGAGTATCAGGAGAACGCGTTCATTCGGGGGGTGCGCCGGATCGTGCCGGTGACGCCGTCGTATGAGGGCAGCCGGGTCTGGCTGAGGCGGCAGGGGCGTTTCATGCTGACCCCAATGGCGATCGTGATGCTGGCGATCGGCTCGACGGACCTGCTGTTCGCGTTCGACTCGATCCCGGCGATCTTCGGGCTGACTGACCAGGCGTACATCGTGTTCATCGCTAACGCATGGGCGTTGATGGGGATGGTGCAGCTGTATTTCCTGCTGGGTGGGCTGCTGGAGCGGCTCGTCTACCTGTCGTACGGACTGGCGTTCATCCTCGGGCTGATCGGCGTGAAGCTGATCATCCACGCGTTGCATGAGAACAGCCTGCCCTTCATCAATGGCGGCGAGCACGTGAACGCGATCCCGGAGATCTCCACTGAAACGTCGTTGTTGATGATCGTGTTGGCGATCGCCGTGGCGGCGGTCTTCTCACTCCGCAAGACGGGGGATGTAGAGGACGCCGAGCGGGACCAGGCGGGATCGCGCCGAACGGTCTAGGGATGCGGGAGCAGAGGTCACTGCCAACCGAGTGTCATGTTGCCCCGGTCGCCATTATGGCGACCGGGGTTTTCTTTATCGTCATGCATATGTGCCGGATTTCGTTGACACCGCGATATGGCGTTGGTACAGTGCCGTCATCTTTACACGGCAATGTGGCCGAACAACCGACAGTTGGGTCGGGACGAGTGTCCCGGTACGAGGTCCACGATGCGTTGCATCGCCGGACAAGGGGTCCTCACGACAGGGCACGTGACCGTTGGTCGCGTGCCGCTGATCGCGTCGCCGTATCTTGTCACATGGTGAAAGGGATGGAGAACGTGGAAACAAACCCCCGGATGATGGCCGAGGTCGATAGACTCTTCAATGCGTATGCCGAGCGCCAGATCGACCGGCGATCCCTGATGAAGGGCATCCTGGCGACGGGCGGGGCGGCCGCGCTGGCCATGTCGATGCCTCGTATCGTGATGGGACAGACGCCGGACGCAAGCCCGGTTGCCGAGCTCTACGATGGGCCGCTGGCGGATGAGCAGGTCATGCGTATCCCCTCGCGCGAACCAACGACGATGGACCCGGGTGTGAGCTTCGGCGCCGATGAGCTGGTGGTGTTCTTTAACATCTTCGAAGGGTTGACCGGCGTCGACCAGCGCACCGGTGAGGTGGTCCCGCGGCTGGCCGAGTCGTGGGAGGAGAACGAGGACGCGACCGAGTTCACCTTCACGATCCGGCAGGACGCCATGTGGTCGGACGGCACGCCGATTAACGCGCACGATTTCGTCAACAGCTGGCGGCGCGTGCTGGACCCGAACACCCTCAGCGAGTACCTCCCGGCGATGTACCCGATCCTGAACGCCGAGGCGATCGTGAACGGCGAGATGGACCTGGAGGATCTCGGCGTCGAGGCGGTGGACGATTTCACCCTTCGCGTACAGCTGGAAGCCTCCACGCCGTACTTCCCCCTTCTCGCGACGACCTGGACCTTCAACCCGGTCCCGCTGCACGTCATCGAGTCGGCCGGCGACCAATGGGTCGAGGCGGAGAACATCGTCTCCAGCGGCCCGTACAAGATGGTCGAGTGGAACCACGACCAGAGCATCATCCTCGAGATCAACGAGAACTACTACGGCGAGAAGCCGACGGTCACGCGTGGCGAGATTCGCCTCTTCGAGGACCCGTCGACGCAGGCGTACATCGCCTTCGAGAACGACGAGCTGGATTACGCGGCGCCGGAAGGTCCGGACCTCGACCGCGTCCTCGCCGATCCGGAGCTGAGCTCGCAGCTGATCACCTTCCCGCTGTCCAACTGCTTCTTCGTTGTGGTTGACACGCGGGACGAGTTCGGCAGCAAGAAGGAGTTCCGGCAGGCGCTCTACAAGAGCATCGATCGCGAGACGCTGACCCAGAGCGTCCTGAACGGCCAGTTCGACTCCGCCTACACGGTGCTGCCGCCGGACATCCCGGGTCACAACCCGGACGCGGCGCTTACCGAGAGCGATGAGGAAGCCGTCCAGCTGCTGGCCGACGCGGGCATCGACCCGGCGTCCGTCAACGTCTCGATCGTGTACCAGAACTCGCCGGCCCGGTACGCCACCGTCTGCGAATACCTGCAGAGTCGCTGGCAGGAGGTGCTGGGGATCACGGTCACCCTGGAGCCGATCGAGGCGAACACCTACATCGACTGGCGCGCCTCCCGCGAGACCCAGCCGTACAACCTCTACACCGGCACCTGGGGCTCGGACTTCGGCGATCCGTCGAACTGGCACAACCAGAACTTCACGAGCCAGGCGGACCACTACCGTAACCACTGGCAGAACGAGGAGTTCGATTCGCTGTGCGCCGAGGCCGCCTCGAACACCGACATGGAAGCCCGCGAGGAGCAGTACCGGCAGGCCGAGGCGATCCTCGTCGAGGAGGCCCCGATCATCCCGATGTACCGCACCAAGGCGTTCCGCGCCGTGAAGCCGTGGGTCAAGGACCTGGCGCTGCAGCCGATCCTGTCCTCCGTGCACTTCCGCTACGTGAAGATCGCGCCGCGGGATTCGTAGTCGATAGCGGTCGGGGAGGAAACGCGCGTTTCCTCCCCGGCGTTTCTTTTCACCGAAACGGATGTCCATGAACCGAGGCACGTTCGTCATCCGTCGGGTCCTGCTCCTGATCCCGACCTTGCTGGCGATCTACACGCTTACCTTCCTCCTGATCCATTCGACGCCGGGTGGCCCGTGGTCCCAGGGCGACAAGCCCGTGCCGCCCCTTGTCATGGAACGGCTCAACGCCGCCTATGGGCTCGACCAGCCGTTGTGGAAGCAGTACCTAACCTATCTCGGGAATGCCCTTCAGGGGGATTTCGGTCCCTCGTTTTCGTCCCGCTCCCGAACGGTAACGGACATCATCGGCGACACGCTGCCGGTGTCGCTGCAGCTCGGGTTCGTCGCGATGGTGATCGCCGTCCTCATCGGTCTCACGCTCGGGACGCTTGGCGCGATCCGGCACAACACGACGGTTGATTACGTGGCGAGCTTCATCGCCATCTTCGGCATCTCGACGCCCTCCTACGTCGTGGTGTCGCTGCTGGTGTTGCTGCTCGCGAGCACATTCGGGCTGGTCCCGACCGGCGGATGGAACGGCATCTTCTCCAAGGAGATCATCATCCCGTCGCTGGCGCTGGCGCTGTATCCGGCCGCGGTCCTCGCCCGGTACACCCGGGCCAGCATGCTGGACGTCATGACGACGGACTACGTGCGCACCGCGCGGGCGAAGGGATTGTCGGAGCGGAGCGTGATTGTCCGGCACGGCATCCGGAACGCGATGCTGCCGGTCATCACCGTCGCGGGTATCGTCTTCGCGGACGTGATCACCGGGTCGTTTTTCGTGGAGTCGATCTACTCCGTGCCGGGGCTGGGGCGCTATTTCGTGTCCAGCATCTCGGAACGCGACTATCCGGTTATCCTCGGGACCGTGCTCCTGTTCGGCGCGATCATCTCGGTGATGAACCTGATCGTCGATCTTCTGTATCCGCTGCTCGATCCACGCATGCGGTCCGCATAACCGGAGCCTGTTAACCATGTCCGCAAGCATCGCTGTCAGCGAGGAATCATCAAAAGCGCCCGCGCTCGAGAGCCGGGAGATGCAGGAGATCGAGAGCCTGTGGCGCTCGGCGTTTCGGCGTCTCGCGCGGAATCGGGTGGCGGTGGCCTCCGCGATCTTCCTTGGCCTGCTGATCCTCATCGCCATCGTGGGGCCGTACCTGCTGCCATACAGCTATTCGGAGCAGCACCACGACGCCGTTCGCCAACGCCCGAGCTGGGATCACCCGATGGGGACCGATCAGCTCGGGCGCGACCTCATGGCGCGACTCGTGTTCGGGACGCGCATCTCGCTGACCGTCGGGTTCGTTGTCCAGCTCGTGATCCTCGCGATCGGCGTGCCGATGGGCGCGCTGGCCGGGTATCTCGGCGGCTGGGTCGACACGATCATCATGCGCGCGGTCGACGTGCTGTACGCGATGCCGAACCTGCTCTTCATCATCCTCATCATGACGTTTATCCGGGGAACTTTGGGCGATGGCGACGCGACCGGCGTGATGGCGGCGATCGCGTCCGTTGACTCGAAGGTCGGCGGCCTGCTTGGCGTCTATATCGGCCTCGGGCTGATCAGCTGGCTGACGGTCGCCCGTATTGTCCGCGCGAACACCATGTCGTTGAAGGAACGGGAGTTCGTCGAGGCGGCGCGAGGATCGGGCGCGAAGGGGTCGCGGATCATGGCACGGCATATCCTGCCGAACACGATAGCCCCAATCGTCGTCGCGTCCACGCTGGGGATCCCCGGCGCGATCCTCTATGAATCGGGCATCAGCTTCCTCGGTCTTGGCGTCATCCCACCGATGCCGAGCTGGGGCCTGATGATCTCTGAGGCCATCCCGAACATGCGCTCGCACCCGCACATGCTCATCTTCCCAGCGGCGGCGCTGTCGCTGACCGTGCTGGCGTTCAACTTCCTGGGCGATGGCCTGCGTGACGCGGTCGACCCGTGGATGAAGCGGGGGTAGGGCACGCCAACTCATTCACTCGTGTAGACCCGGCCCTCGTGGCCGGGTAGTAAACGCAGAACCCGGCCACGGGGACCGGATCTATGCATGTCAGAGTGAACCCCGGTCGTGATCCACGGCCGGGGTTTTGCGGCGTGCGACAATAGGTGCGGGACCAGCGGGGATGTACATCCCGGAACTCCACTTGACTTCATGTGCGCTTGAAGTCGTACCCTCAGGTCATGTCGCTACCGACGATGCTCTCGCTGCGTCGTCTTCGTTTTTTTCTCGAGGTCACCATGCACGGATCTGCCTGGGGCGCCATGCGGAGCGCGATGAATGCGCAGCAGGAAACACGCCCCATCACCAAAGTCACCCTTCGCCGGATCGCCAGCTTCGCCAAGCCCCATACCCGCAACCTGGTCCTCTTCGTGCTCGCCAGCATCGTCATCGCCGTGCTGGCGGTGGCGACCCCGGTGCTGGCCGGACGGGTCGTCGACTCCATCGTGGAGGGCGAATCGACGTCGGTCGTCATCCGGCTGGCGCTGCTCATTGCGGGCATCGCCATTGCCGAGGCCGCGCTCGGGCTCTTCTCTCGCTGGCTCTCGGCCAGCATCGGGGAGGGTCTGATCTTCGACCTGCGGACGGCGGTCTATAACCACGTCCAGAAGATGCCGATCGCGTTCTTCCTGCGTACCCGAACCGGCGCGCTCGTCAGCCGCCTCAACAACGATGTGATCGGCGCCCAGCGTGCCTTCGCGTCGACGCTCTCCGGCGTGGTGAGCAACTTCGTAATGCTGATGCTGACGCTCGGCGTGATGGTCAGCATCTCGTGGCAGATCACCGTGCTCGCGCTGCTGTTGCTGCCGGTCTTCTTCATTCCCGCCAGCCGGATGGGGAAGAAGCTCGCGGACCTGCAGCGTGAAGCGGCGAACCACAACGCGACGATGGGCACGCAGATGACCGAGCGGTTCAACGCCGGTGGCGCGACGCTCGTCAAGCTCTTCGGCAACCCGGAGGCGGAATCGCGGTCGTTCGCCGAGCGAGCGGGGCGCGTCCGCGATATCGGCGTGCGGACGGCGATCACCCAATTCAGCTTCGTCACCGCGCTGACCCTCGTGTCGTCGCTCGCGCTGGCGCTCGTCTATGGCCTCGGCGGCTACTACGCCATCAAGGGATCCCTCGAAGCCGGCGCGGTCGTGTCGCTGGCCTTGCTGCTGACCCGGCTCTACGCCCCGCTGACCGGTCTCGCCAGCGCGCGCGTTGACGTGATGAGCGCGGTCGTCAGCTTCGAGCGCGTCTTCGAGATCCTCGACCTTAAGCCGCTGATCACGGAGAAGCCGGACGCCGTGGAGCTGCCGGACGGCCCGATCGGCGTCGAGTTCGACCACGTGCGCTTCAGCTACCCGACGGCGGAGAAGGTGTCGTTGACATCGCTCGAGGAAGGCCTCGAGTTCGACGATCGCGCCGGTGTCGAGGTGCTGCACGATATCTCCTTCGAGGTGAAGCCCGGCAAGATGACGGCGCTCGTCGGGTCCTCCGGCGCGGGCAAGTCGACCATCGTCCAGCTCATCCCGCGCCTCTACGATGTCGATTCCGGAGCGGTGAAGGTTGGCGGCATCGACGTGCGAGACCTGACGTTCGCTTCCCTGCGCGGCGCGATCGGGATGGTGATGCAGGACGGGCACATGTTCCACGAGTCCCTTCGCGATAACCTGCGGCTCGCGAAGCCGGACGCGACCGACGAGGAGCTGTGGGATGTGCTGCGCCGGGTCCGGATCGATCGGCTGGTGGAGCGCCTGCCGGAGGGGCTGGACACGGTCGTTGGCGAGCGTGGGTATCGGTTCTCCGGCGGCGAGCGACAGCGGTTGGCGATCGCGCGACTCCTGCTGGGTCGGCCGCGGATCGTGATCCTCGACGAGGCAACCGCGCACCTCGATTCCACCTCGGAAGCGGCGGTCCAGGCTGCCCTTGCCGAGGCGATGGAGGGCCGCACCGCCGTCGTCATCGCGCATCGCTTGAGCACGGTCCGCGCGGCCGACGAGATCCTCGTCATTGAGGCCGGCGAGGTGCTGGAGCGCGGCACGCATCGGGAGCTGCTGGCGAAGGGCGGCCGGTATGCCGAGCTTTATCGCACCCAGTTCGCGGAGGACGCCACGAAGAGCGCGGCAGACTAGGTCGCGTCAGGAAAATTGCTGCCAAGGCCCGGTCGTCATCCGCCAGGACGATGACCGGGCCTTTTCTTGCCTCGTACCACCGAGACTTCCAGCAGTGCCGAACTCCGGCCGCGGCTGCGAGGTCCGGCGGTAGGCCGTTTCGTTGGTCAGAGCGCTTCACCTTGACAATAGTTTATATAACCTGTATAATACTTTCGTTTGGATAGCAAGAGATAGAGGTTGGGGGCGGCAAACGGCCGCGCCAGGAGGCAACAACCAATTTGGAAAGAAACGCACGATCATCTGTGCGCATGGCGATGCGCGCACAGGACACACTCAAAGACCGACGCCCGGTCACACAAACATCCGTGAAACGAGTCGCTACGTTTGCCCGGCCATTCGCCGTACGCATCGTAGCTTTTTTACTGCTCAGTGTGGTCACCGCCGCGCTGGGCGTGGCGACACCGCTGCTGGCGGGGAACGTCGTCAACACCATCGTCGGCGGAGGCCCGGCAGACCGAGTGGTCCTGCTCGCGGCACTCATCGCCGGCATCGCGATCGTCGAGGCGATCATCGGGCTCGGGTCGCGCTGGCTCTCCTCGAACATCGGAGAAGGATTGATCCTGAGCCTGCGGACGGCGGTCTTCGACCACGTCCAGCGGATGCCGGTCGCCTTCTTCATGCGTACCCGCACCGGCGCGTTGGTCAACCGGCTGAACGGCGACGTGAACGGCGCCCGGAGCGCGTTCACGAACGTGCTGTCGAACATCGTCAGCAACTCCGTCACGCTGGTCCTGACGCTGATCGCGATGTTCAGCATGTCGTGGCAGATCACGCTGCTCTCGCTGGCCTTGTTGCCGCTCTTCATCCTCCCGACGCGGAAGATGGGGCCGAAGCTGGCCAACATGCAACGCGAATCCGCGGACCTCAACGCCGCCATGAGCAACCAGATGACGGAGCGCTTCTCCGCCGGCGGCGCGACGCTCGTGAAGCTCTTCGGCCGGCCGGACCAGGAATCCGCCCGCTTCGCCGACCACGCGACACAGGTGCAGGACATCGGCATCCGCACGGCCCTGTCCCAATACGGTTTCCGGGTCGCATTGACGCTGGTGTCGAGCCTGTCGCTGGCGCTGGTCTACGGCCTCGGCGGTTACCACGCGATCAAGGGATCGCTGGACGCCGGGTCGGTCGTTGCGCTGGCGATGCTGCTGACGCGGCTCTACGGGCCGCTGACCGGTCTGGCGAACGCGCGGATCGAAATGATGGTTGCGTTCGTGAGCTTCGAGCGTGTGTTCGAGGTCCTGGACCTGGAGCCGATGATCCGCGAGCCTGAGGCGCCGGTGGCGCTGCCGGACGGCGAGCTCGGCGTCAGCTTCGAGAACGTCTCGTTCACCTATCCGTCCGCCGGGCAGGTCTCGCTCGCCTCGCTGGAGTCCGTCGCCGTCCTCGACGGCCGCGACAACAGCCGGGTGCTGCACGACCTCTCGTTCGACGTGAAGCCGGGGCAGATGATCGCGCTTGTCGGATCCTCAGGGGCCGGGAAGTCGACGATCTCGAACCTCATCCCGCGTCTCTACGACGCGACGGAGGGGGCGGTCCGCATCGGCGACGTCGATGTGAGGGACCTGTCGTTTGCGGACATCAAGCGCGCCGTTGGCGTCGTGACGCAGGACGGGCACATGTTCCACGATACGTTGCGGGAGAACCTGCGCCTGGCGCGGCCGGACGCCACGGATGAGGAGCTGTGGCAGGTGCTGGAACGGGTAAACATCGCCCGGCTGATCCGGGAGTTGCCAAAGGGCCTCGATACCGTGGTCGGGGAGCGCGGCTATCGCTTCTCCGGTGGCGAGCGCCAGCGACTGGCGATCGCCCGGTTGCTGCTCGGCCAGCCGAGGATCGTCATCCTCGACGAGGCGACCGCGCATCTGGACTCAACGTCCGAGGTCGCCGTGCAGGCGGCGCTGGACGAGGCGATGGTCGACCGGACCGCGATCGTGATCGCGCACCGGCTGTCGACTATCCGGGCGGCGGACCAGATCCTCGTGATCGAGGCGGGTCGCGTGGTAGAGCGAGGCACGCACGCCGACCTGCTGGCGCAGGACGGTCGCTATGCCGAGCTGTACCACACCCAGTTCGCCGACGAGCCGGAAGCCGTCGCGGCGGACTAGGACGCAGCCGCCCAAACGGCCTGGAGCGCGCGGTAGTCGAGCACGGTGATCCCGTGCTCCTCGATCGCGGTGCGAACGTCCGGCGACACCATCGCATCGAGATCCGCCCTGCGGACCTGCCAAGACCCGGGCTCCAAAGCCCGGGTTTCGTCATTTCCGAGGCCCGGATGAACCGCCCACTCGTTGAGGCCGGGTGGCATTTCCCGCAGGAGCGCGACGTACTGCTCCGTCTTGGTTGCCGGGTCCATGCTGTAGCTGTCGAGCACATGATGGTCGTTGGCAGGTAGCCCAAGCCGGTGACACTTCTCGGCATGGTGCCGGAAGTGGACGCGCAGCGCGAGTCCGTACTGCCGTGCGAGCCGGAAGGCGAGGTTGAAGATGTCGTCGCGTCCGCCGTCGGGCAGGCAATGGAAGTCCAGATGGGATGGCCGGAGTCCTTCGGCGAGCACAGTATCGATTTGGGCGCGAAACTCGATCTCGACCTCGATGATGTCCGCTCTCGCCAGGAGCGTGTCCCGCTCCTCGTCGTCATGGAGAAAGTGTCCCCGTCGATCGACCAGTGTCGGGACTGCCGTGATTGGCGCGACCGGTCCCCACCGATATGGCACGAACTCGCGGATGATGGTGAGGTGCACGCCGAACGGCAGGTCTGGATGCTCCCGCAGGATGCTCATGGCGTGTGGCGCCCACGGGCAGGGCACCATGAGTGACGTCGACGAGACAACGCCATCCCGCCAGGCGCGGAGGATCCCTTCATTGCCGCTATGCGACAGCCCGAAGTCGTCAGCGTTGATGAGCAGGAGTCGGGCGTCGTCCGGGTAGCCGAGCAGTCGGTTTGTGATCATGAGCAATACCCTGTCTGGCCAGGCCGCACTATCCGGAACATGCCGGTCATGTCGCCGCGAGAGAATCCATTGCGCTCGTAAAGCGGCATGGCAGCGTCGGTGGCGAAGAGGCCGACGAAGACCGGACCCGGCGCATGCTCCCGGATGTGCTGCAGGAGTGCGTCGACGATCTGCTGCCCGATGCCAAGGCCCTGGTAATCCGGGACGACGGCGACATCCTGGATGTAGAAGTACATCGCGCCATCACCGACGAGACGTCCCATGGCGATCGCTGTCTCTCCAACGAGCGCGACGACCCCGCCGAGAGACGCGTCCAGTGACGCCGGCAGGGCGGGCCAGTTGAAGCTGTGCTCCCAGCCGACGCTGAGCGCGATGCGGCGATGCTCCTCGGGTGTCGGGAGGCGGTGTTCGATCCGGATGTCCCGCTGTGTCATTTCGCGTCCTCGCCTCGTTGCGTTCGGTACCATTCCCTGCTGGTGTGACTTCCGGAACTGTACATGGAAGCGGGGCGTGAATGTCTGACGTGCAACCGATGCTGTATATCGAGGATCTCGAGCGCGGGATGGCGTTTTACCGCGACCAGCTCGGGTTCGATGTGACCGTCTTCGGGCATCACAAGGAAACCGGCGAGCCGCTCATCGCGGGAGCGACGCTGGACGGGGCGTTCATCAACCTCACGAACGAGGAGCTGTTCCGCGACGAGGCCCATACTGGCGGCGGCAGCGTCCGGCTCTACTTCCACCTGGCCGCCTCGATCGACGACATGCACGACCGCATCGCGACGCAGCCGGACGTGTCGATCGTCCAGCCGCCGACCGACCAGCACTGGGGCGACCGCACCCTGATCGTCCGCGATCCATGGGGTGTCCTGCTGATCTTCAGCAATCCTGCCCATTCCTGAATCCATACTGGGGACGGCGCGTTCGTTCCGTATTCCTGTGACATTCCGCGGGTATGATTGGTGCATTAGGGACGTGTTCATCCGTACCAGTCAGTGGGAGCGACCGTGGGTATCGTTTCCGTCGACCTCGCACCGCGTAAGGTCGACCGTTCCAGGGGCCAGGTCTCGTTGCCGTGGATCGGCGGCGTGATCCTTTTTCTCGTAGCAATCGGCGTGCTGGTGTTCGTGCTGGACACCGGGACCCGGATGAACGTCAAGGACCTGTTCGTGGATCCGTCCGCGAAGGCCGGGTTCGGGCCGCATGTCGGCCTGTTCAGCCATCTCGGCGTCCTGACGCTCTGGACCGGCGCGACGGCATTGCTTGGCGCTTCCGTGCTGGGAAGCCGTGACGAACGACCAGCGTTCCAGCTGTCGCTCGGTGTCTTGCTCGCCGTGTTGGCCCTCGACGACCTGTTCATGCTGCATGAGGAGCTGGGCGGCGTTTTCGCACGGTACCTGCTGCCGTTGATGGACCGGCGGATGCTGGAGGGCGTCGTCTTCGCCGCGTATGGTGTGGCGTGGGTCGTCTGGCTGGTTCGTTACCGGCGCTCGATCCTCAGGACCGCCCGGGTGGTAATGCTTCTCGCGGCGCTGGCGATGCTTGCCGGGAGCGTCGGTCTGGATGTCGGCGAGCTGCTGGTGTCCGACTGGATCGAGGCGAGCGAAGCGCGGATCACGACAGTGGTGGTCGTGGAAGAGCTGATGAAGCTCGGCGGCATCGTCCTGCTCGCCGGGTACGCGCTCGCGGTCGCGCGGGAGCACATCCAGCGCGGAGATCTTCGGCCCGAATCCGCCTAATCCGGCACCTTTACTTCGAGTGATCAAGGGCCCGGTAACAATACCGGGCCTCTGTCGTTCCGACACTGATCGACGCCCGGTTCTGGGGATCCTGGCATACCGGAACAGGCGCATGGGGCACCAGATGCGTTTTCCAGCCGGTCGAGAGTTACGGCCGAGAGGTGCAGCGCTGGTTGGTGCCGAGCGCCGACGGCGTTTGAGCTTCCCGGGAGGATCGGTCGGCTATCATGCCTCGGGGGACAACAGAAGAACGGGGGAAGAGGCCATTGAAGAAGCCTCAGATAGTGTCCGGCGCGATATCCTCGCTGCCGCTCCAGATGGTTGCGTTCGCGATCGTTTCACGGTTTGTGCTGACGTTCGTCGGTTGGTGGGTCGTCCGCTGGATCGAGCCGATCACGACGAGCGGGCCGGCGGAGTGGGATGGGCGGGGCCGCACGCTCCTCATCTGGTCGCAATGGGACGCGTATCACTATGCCCGTATCGCGCTCAATGGGTACGACCACCCTGTGGACCCGGGGAGTCCGGCGTTCTTTCCCCTCTATCCGCTGATCATGCGATTCGTGGGCGCGATAACGGGGCTCGGAGATACCGGACACGAGCTCCGGTTGACGGGCGTCCTCGTCGCCGGCGTCTTCTTTGTCGTCGCCGTGTATTTCCTGGTGAAGTTGTTCGAAGAGCATCTCGGCACCGATGTCGCGCGAACCGCTTCGCTGTTCCTTCTCGTGTCGCCGTTCAGCTTCTTCCTCACAGCCGGATACACCGAATCGTTGTTCGTGCTCCTGGTCGCGCTGACGTTCCTGCTCGCGAACCGGCGACGCTGGACGCTGGCGGCAATCGTGGTTGCCCTTGCCACGGCGACCCGCGTGACTGGCGTCTTCCTGATCCCGACCTTGCTCCTCCTGGCGTGGACGCATCGGGAGCCACTCCGGAGGTTGCTCCTGATCGCCGTGATTTCGCCTCTCGGCATCCTGTCATACATGGCCTATACGTGGCGGGCCCTCGATGATCCGATTGCCTTCCTCACCGCACAGCAAGGCTGGGGTGGATTCCAGGATCGGACATGGATCTACGTGCAGGGATTCGTGGACAATCCGTTGCGATGGATCACAGGAGATCACGGCAACACCATCATGCTCTTCAACGCGGCGCTCTTCTTCGGATGCGTTCTTGCGCTGATCCCGATGGTGAGAAGGGTACCGCTCGGTATCACGGTGTTTTCCGCCCTGGTCATATTGCAGACCGTCGTGTCGATCCAGTCGATGGGGCGCTATCTCCTGCCGGCGATCGGCGTGTACATGGTGCTTGCGATCCTTGTTCACCAATCCCGTTTCCAGACGTTCTGGAGAGATATCGTCGTTGTGCCATCATCGTTCCTGTTGACGACCCTCTTCCTGTTGTATGCAGAGGCGTTGTGGATCGTGTAATGCCCAATCGGGGCGTCACCTCCGTGTGCCTGGCGACACATCACGAGTGGTGATGGACCGTGCCGACCTTATATCCGAGTGATATACTCGGATATAAGGTCGGCACGGTCGCGGAAAGGTGAACGTACCTGACGCAGGTGCTATACTTTCCGTTGTCGGTAACGAGACTCATTCTCAACTATAGGGATGGCACTCGTGCCGGCTCGGGTCGGACGCAGGAGTAAGGAAGCAGAATCGGAGATAACGTGTCCAGCGGAACGAAGGGAACCTATCGCAATACCGCGCAACGCGCGATCATCCTCGACGTCGTGGAGAATGCCGAGGGGCATCTCACCGCGGGCGAGATCTTCGAGAGCGTGAAGAAGCGGTACCCATCGATCGCCTATGGCACGGTCTACCGCACGCTTCACCTTCTCGCGGAGCACGGCCTGATCCAGGAGCTGACCTTTGCCGACCAGGCGAGCCGCTTCGACAAGCGCACCGAGCGCCACGACCATGTCTATTGCCAGGTTTGTGGCGAGCTGATGGACGTCGAGGTCCCGGTTGCGTTGCTGGCGGAGCGTGTCGCGGCGGAGCAGTCAGGGTACAAGATCACCCGGCACCACACGCTGTTCGAGGGGATGTGCCCGGCCTGCATCGCAAAGGCCAAGGCAGAGGCTGCCTCTTCCAATTAATTCCGTGGACAGGCTCGCAAGGGCGAGCACTATATGCCGGTTGGGGGCGATGCCGCCCTGCGCCGGTGACGTTCAGTTTTTCATTGTGTCGGTGCTCATGCGTCGCATCGGGTGACGTGGCGGGCATCGGGAGGTCTTGAAGAGAAATCATGACGGACGCGAACAAGGTACCGATGCTCGAGATCGAGAATCTTCACGCATCGATCGAGGATACGGAAATCCTGCGTGGCGTGAACCTGACCGTGAACCAGGGCGAGATCCACGCGATCATGGGCCCGAACGGCTCCGGCAAGAGCACCCTGTCGAACGTTATCGCCGGCAATCCGGAATACGAAGTCACCGAGGGCTCTATCCGCTTCTTCGGCGAGGACATTCTCGAGCTGGAGCCGGACGAGCGCGCCCAGCTTGGCATCTTCCTGGCGTTCCAGTACCCGACGGTCATCCCGGGCGTCTCGATGGCGAACTTCCTCCGCATGGCGGTCACGAACGTGAAGAATGCCCGCGCCGAGAGGGCCGGCGGCGATGCCAAGCCGTTCACCCCGCGCGAGTTCCGCAAGCTCATGCGCGAGAAGATGGCCCTCCTCAAGATGGACGAGTCGTTCGCGACCCGCTACCTCAACGAGGGCTTCTCCGGCGGTGAGAAGAAGCGGGCCGAGATCCTGCAGCTCGCGCTGCTCGAGCCGTCGCTTGCCGTCCTTGACGAGACCGACTCCGGCCTCGACATCGATGCGCTGCGCGTCGTCTCCGAGGGCGTCAACAACCTGATGAACCCGGAGATGGGCATGATGCTCATCACCCACTACCAGCGCCTGCTCGATTACATCAAGCCGGATCATGTCCACATCATGATCCAGGGCCGCGTCGTCAAGAGCGGCGGTCCGGAGCTGGCGATCGAGCTCGAGGAGAAGGGCTACGAGAAGCTGCTCGATGAGTTCGCGCAGCCGGTCTAGTGCCTTTGGGCTGATTGCCGGTAGGGGTCGGCTTTATGCCGACCCGGCGGGCCGATATGAAATCGGCCCCTGCCAGGGAATAGCCGTTCCGAACCGAAACGTCGCCGCATGGGCCATCGTCCCCGGATGACGGCTCTTCAAGGAGAATTCAATGGTTGCGACGCCAAAGCCACAGCAGATCGACCTCGGTGAGTACAAGTACGGGTTCCGCGACGAAGAGGACTACGTCTTCAAGTCGGAGAAGGGCCTGAGCCGCGAGGTTGTCGAGAACATCTCGAAGATGAAGGGCGAGCCCGAGTGGATGCTCGAGTACCGCCTGAAGTCGCTCGATCACTGGAACAAGCGGCCGATGCCCAACTGGGGCTCGCCGGAGATCCACGATATCGACTTCGACGACATCTACTACTACATCCGCCCGGCCGAGAAGATGGGCAAGACCTGGGAAGAGGTGCCCGAGTACATCAAGGACACCTTTGAGAAGCTCGGGATCCCGGAAGCGGAGCGCAAGTTCCTCGCCGGTGTCGGCGCCCAGTACGAGTCCGAGGTCATCTACCACTCGCTGCGCGAGGACCTCGAGAAGCAGGGCGTGATCTTCCTTGACATGGACTCCGCGGTCAACGAGCACCCGGAGCTTGTCAAGCAGTACTTCGGAACGATCATCCCGTACAACGACAACAAGTTCGCGGCGCTGAACTCCGCGGTCTGGTCCGGCGGCTCGTTCATCTACGTGCCGGAGGGCGTCAAGGTCGAGGTGCCGCTGCAGGCCTACTTCCGCATCAACGCGGAGAACATGGGCCAGTTCGAGCGCACCCTCATCATTGCCGCGCCGGGCTCCTACGTGCACTACGTCGAGGGCTGCACGGCCCCGACCTACAGCACCGACAGCCTCCACTCGGCGGTGGTCGAGATCATCGTGCAGGAGGGCGCCCGCGTCCGCTACACGACGATCCAGAACTGGTCGAAGAACGTCTTCAACCTCGTCACCAAGCGCGCCGCCGCGTACAAGAACGCGACGATGGAGTGGGTCGATGGCAACCTCGGCTCCAAGGTGACCATGAAGTACCCGGCCGTCTACATGATGGAAGAGGGCGCGCGCGGTGAGGTTCTCTCCGTGGCCTTCTCCGGCGACGGCCAGCATCAGGACGCCGGCGCCAAGATGGTGCACGTCGCGCCGAACACCTCGTCGCAGATCACCTCCAAGTCGATCTCCAAGGGCACGGGACGCTCGTCGTACCGTGGTCTCGTGAAGGTCCACAAGGGCGCCGAGAATGTGAAGAGCAACGTCATCTGTGACGCCCTCCTGCTCGACGAGACCTCCAAGACGGACACCTACCCGTACATGGAGATCGAGGAAGAGCGCGTGTCGATCGGGCACGAGGCGACCGTCTCCAAGGTGGCGGAAGAGCAGATCTTCTACCTGATGAGCCGCGGCCTGAGCGAGTCCGAAGCCATGAGCATGATTGTCAACGGCTTCATCGAGCCCATTGCCAAGGAGCTCCCGCTCGAATACGCGGTTGAGCTGAACCGTCTCATTCAGCTGGAGATGGAAGGTTCGGTCGGTTAGACCGGCGTAAAACCCACAGCGGCCCGCTGGCCGGATTCGTCCGGCCGGGCGGGTCGGTGTGACGAGGGAGTTATGGCTACGACAACTGTTGATACCAATTCAAGCACGGCCTACAGCCGTGAGGCGGTCGAAGCGCTTTCGCGCTCCCGCAATGAGCCGGAGTGGATGCTCCAGCGCCGCCTGGAGGCGTTCGACATCTGGGAATCGCTCCCGATGCCGTCCCGCCAGGATGAAGAGTGGCGCCGCACCGACCTTCGCCGCCTGAAGCTCGAGCGATTTAACCCAGCCGTCCAGTCCAACGGCAAGGTTGACTCCGTCGACGCGCTCGTTGGTGGCGCTGGTTCCGCCGAGCAGATGCAGTTCGGCGAGCCGGAGCAGCGCGCCGGTCTCTCGGTCGCGCGGGATTCCAGCACCGTCTTCCACGACGTCGACCCGTCGCTGGCCGATCAGGGCGTGATCTTCACGGATCTCGCGACGGCGGTCCAGCAGCACGGCGAGCTTGTCCAGAAGTACTTCATGACCGAGGCCGTCCCGGCGGACTTTGGCAAGTTCGAGGCGCTCCACGCCGCCATGTGGCAGACTGGCGCGTTCCTCTACGTGCCGAAGGGCGTCACCGTCTCGCTGCCGTTCCGGGCGTTCGCGCTCGCGCAGCAGCCGGGATCGGCGCTCTTCACGCACACGCTGGTCGTCGTCGAGGAGGGCGCCGAGGCGTTCTTCGTCGATGCCTACCAGTCCGAGACGCAGGAGGAGCAGGCGTTCAACTCGGCCGTGGTCGAGCTGTTCGTCGCCGACGACGCAAAGCTTCGCTACGTCCAGGTCCAGGACTGGGGCCGCCACGTCTGGAACTTCATGACGCAGCGCGCCATCCTCGGCAAGGACTCGGAGCTGAAATCGCTGGAGGTCACGCTGGGCTCGAAGTTCACCAAGAACTCGATCGGTTCGCACCTCCGTGGAGAAAACGGCCTGGCCGAGATGCTCGGCATCTACTTCGGTGACCAGGACCAGTTCTTCGACCACCACACGTGGCAGATCCACGAGTCGCCGTACGCGACCAGTGACCTCGAGTTCAAGGGTGCGCTGAAGGAAGGCGCGCGGTCCGTCTACTCCGGCCTGATCAAGGTCGAGGAAGGCGCGCAGAAGACCGACGCGTTCCAGCAGAACCGCAACCTGATCCTCGACCGCACGGCCCGCGCGGACTCGATCCCGAACCTCGAGATCGCCGCCAACGATGTCCGCTGTACCCACGGCGCGACCGTGGCGCAGGTCGAGCCGGAGCACATCTTCTACCTCCAGGCGCGCGGCATCCCGCGCTCCGAGGCGCAGAAGCTGGTCGTCGAGGGCTTCTTCCGCCCGGTGATCGACCGCATCCCGGTGGAGGAGATCCAGGACTTCCTCCAGGGCGCGATCGCCCGCAAGGTCGGCTACTAGGCCCAAAATCGGGCGGGAATACATCCCGCCCGTACGGCTGCCCCGCGTGGGCGGCTCGTCAATCGCCCGAGAGCCGCCCACCGTTCATCGTGACGAGGGGCGGCTGTACGGGTGCCGTTGTGGGCGCCCGAAGGCATGTGCCCCTATGGTTTCAACCTCCATTACCACCTCGATCGACGCCGCGACGCTGAAGCAGGATTTCCCGATCCTGTCCCGACCGGCCGCCGACGGCCGCCCGCCGCTGGCGTTCCTCGATACCGCCGCGTCTTCCCAGAAGCCGAAGGCTGTCATCGACGCTCTGACCCGCTTCTACGAGGAAGACAACGCCAACATCCATCGCGGCGTGTATGACCTCTCCGAGCGGGCGACCGCCGCCTACGAGGCCACGCGGAAGCACGTCGCCGAATTCCTCAACGCGCGCAAGGCCAAGGAGATCGTCTTCACGCGCGGCACGACCGAGGCCATCAACCTCGTCGCGCGGTCATGGGGCGGGGCAAACCTGCGCGAGGGCGACCTGATCGTCTTCACCGAGATGGAGCACCACAGCAATATCGTGCCGTGGCACATCATCGGGGAAGAGAAAGGCGCCCGCTATGGCCATGTCCGCATCACGAAGGATGGCCAGCTCGACATGGCGTCGTTCGATGAGCTGATGACGCAGGGGCCGAAGATCGTTGCCGTTACCCATGTCAGTAATACCCTCGGCACGATCAACCCAATCAAGGAGCTGATCGCGAAGGCGCATGACGCCGGCGCGGTCGTCCTGATCGACGCCGCCCAGAGCGCGCCGCACGTCCAGATCGACGTGCAGGATCTTGACTGCGACTTCCTTGCCCTCTCCGCGCACAAGATGCTCGGCCCGATGGGCGTCGGCGTCCTGTACGGCAAGCAGGAGCTCCTGGAAGCCATGCCGCCCTACCAGGGTGGCGGCAGCATGATCCGCAAGGTCACGCTGGAAGGCACGACCTGGGCCGATATCCCGACCCGGTTCGAGGCCGGCACGCCCGCTGTCGGCGACGTCGCCGCGTTCGACGCGGCGCTGACGTACCTGGAGAATGTGGGGCTCGACAACATCTACCAGCACGAGCACGCGCTCGCCACCGTGGCGATGGAGCGGCTCGCGGCCCTTCCGGGCGTCACGGTTTACGGACCCGCGCCGGGGATTCCCCGGGCTGGTGTGGTCTCTTTTACCGTTGACGGCATCCATCCGCACGATGTCGCCGCCGTGTTGGACGAGCACAATGTCGCCGTACGAGCGGGGCATCACTGTACCCAGCCGTTGCTGAAGGCCCTCGGGGTCGTCGCCACGACCCGGGCGAGTTTCTACCTGTACAACACCGACGAGGACGTTGATCGCCTGGTCGACGCGGTCCAGGCGGCACAGCGCGTTTTCGCGTAATCGAAGAGGAAAGGTCCGGATATGACGGACAGCACCATCTATCGCGAAGTAATCCTCGAGCACTCGAAGCATCCGAACAATTACGGGACGCTCGATCCGAACGACTACAGCTTCGAGGACACGAACCCGCTCTGCGGCGACGAAGTCCGCATCGATGTGCGTTCGGACGGTGACAAGATCTCCGAGATCGCGTTTTCGGGTCAGGGCTGCGCGATCAGCCAGGCGTCCGCGTCGATCCTCATGGAGCTGGTCGAGGGCAAGTCGCTCGACGACATCAGGGCGATGGGCAAGGACGAGCTCCTGGACGAGCTGGGGATCACGCTCAGCCCCGCGCGGCTGAAGTGCGCCCTGCTCAGCTTCTCGGTCCTGAAGACGGCCCTGTTTGGCCGGGAGTATGCCCTCGAGGCGCTGGAGGACTAGATGGCTGCCTCGAGCTGGCGGGATGGCCTGGAGCTCGTGACGCGCCCGGATGACTGGGAGCGGCTTGGATACCTTCGCGAGGTCGGCGACGGCATGTGGGAGCCCCTGACGCTGCTCGGGATTCCGCTGGGTGAGTCCCGGTCTCGCGAGGAGCGCTCGCCGTTGTCAGGGCCGAGGGGCTGGGAATCATCGCCCGGCCGTGGTGGGTACGCGCTCCGAACCCGATGGTCGAATCCTGGGTGGACGCGCGCTCAATCGATGAATCCGTCGAATGGCGCCGGATGGTGATCGTGGAGCTGACGCCGGACCGCGCGCTGTTGCGATCGGAAATCCCCTGGCCGGAGGAGTCCGGCAAATTGGTATGTGTCGACCTGCCCGCGGCAGATGTGCTCCGGGCGGATGATCCGGATGATGAATAATCGGGAGCATGTGAACATGGGACAAGGAGCTGATGTGGCTGAGAAGTGGGTGACGGTAGCGAAGGAAGGCTATCTCGAGCCCGGTGAGCTGATGTACGTCGAGGTCGAGGACGAGCCGGTCGTGCTGATCAACCTCGATGGTGAGCTGCATGCCCTCAACGACACGTGCACGCACGAAGATGCTTCGCTCTCGGACGGCACCATCGTCGGGGACGAGATCGAGTGCCCGCTGCACGGCGGAGCGTTCTATATCCGCACGGGTGAGCCCGCGTCGATGCCGGTCGTCGTGAAGACCGAGAAGTACAAGGTCCGCACCGTCAACGGTGAGGTCCAGGTCTCGCTCTCCCAGGAGTAGGCGGCGTTCCAGGTGGTACGACAGGAAGGGCGGGAAGGGCAATGCGCCCTTCCCGCCTTTTCATTGTTCTCTGAAAGCGACTCTGGTTCCTCTCGACTCGGGCAGAGATGCGTGCGTCACATCCCCATTTGGGCGCGGTACTGCCACACGGAGATGACGGCCGTCGCGCCTTCCCCAACCGCCGTCGCCACGCGCTTGCCGGAGCCGTGGCGGACATCGCCGGCGGCGAAGACGCCCGGGATACTCGTCTCGAGGAGATACGGATCGCGGTCGAACCGGCCGGATGCCCGCCTCGCGGCAGGGGAGACGTCCGGCCCGGTCAGGATGAAGCCTTTTTCGTCGCGCTCGACGCTACCGTCCAGCCATTCCGTGCGGGGTTGGGCGCCGATGAACACAAAGAGAGCGGAGGCTGGAACGGTCTCCAGCTCTCCGCTTTCCGTGTTCTTGAGGACGATTGTTTCCAGGTGCTCGTCTCCGGTGACGTTCGCGACCTCGGTGTGGGGCCGCACGTGGATGTTCGGTGTCTGAACGATGCGCTCGGTGAGGTAGTGGGACATCCCGGCCGAGAGTCCGGCGCCGCGTACCAGCAGCGTCACGCTGCGCGCGACGGTGGCGAAGTGCATTGCGGCTTGCCCGGCCGAGTTCGCCCCGCCGACGATGTAGATGTCCTCGCCGCGCACCGACGACGTCTCGGAAACCGCCGCGCCGTAGTAGACGCCCCGGCCGGTCAGCTCGGCGACGCCAGGCACGTTCAAACGACGATAGGACACGCCGGTGGCGATGATCGCCGAGTGTGCCCGGATCTCCGAGCCGTCGCTCATTGTTACGCCGATCACGCCTTCGTGGTCGGTCAGGCCGGTCACGTCGTGCGTCAGCAGGAACTCCGCGCCGAAGCGGCGGGCCTGGGTCATCGCGCGGCGGGACAGGTCGCTGCCAGAGAGCCCTGCCGGAAAGCCCAGGTAGTTCTCGATCCGCGAGCTCATGCCGGCCTGGCCACCGGCGGCCTCGCGCTCGACGAGGACGGTCGAGAGCCCTTCCGACGCGCCATAGACCGCGGCCGCAAGCCCGGCGGGACCGGCACCGACGATGACCAGGTCGTAGAGCGGGATCTCGGCATGCCCGCGAACGCCGACTTTCTCGGCGATCTCCTGCATGGTGGGCTGCTGGAGGATACTGCCGTCCGGGAAGATGAGGACCGGGCAGGGGACCGGCTCGTCTCCATTCGAGGCGAGCTCGAGTAGCTCCTGCGCGGCGGGATCGCTCGCGATATCCATCCAGCGGTACGGCACCTGGTTACGGGCGAGGAAATCCCGCGCGGCATGGGATTCGGGCGACCATCGGTGCCCGATCACCCGGATGCCATCGAACTCCGGCCGGTAGTTAGCCAGCCAGTCGTCGAGCATGTCGTCGAGAACCGGGAACAGGCGCTGCTCCGGCGGGTCCCACGGCTTGACGAGGTAATGATCCAGCCGGACCTCGTTGATCGCGGTGATCGCCGCGTCGGTATCCGCATAGGCGGTCAACAGCGCTTTCTTTGCGTCGGGGAAGAAGCGCCTTGCCTCCATGAGCAATTCGACGCCGGACAGCCCCGGCATGCGCTGGTCCACGAGCATCAGGGCCACGGTGTCGTTCGCGAGCTTCACCTGCCGCAGCACGTCGAGCGCGCGCTCGCCGGATTCGGCGCGGATGATCCGGAAGTGCTCGCCGAAGCCGTGACGAAGGTCGCGGGCGATCGCCTGCAGCACGTCCCGGTCATCGTCGACCGTCAGAATGATCGGTTTGCTCACCGTGGATGGCCTCCTGAGGTGCTGGTCCTGGTAGTGAGGCGTCGCCTGTGACAGGGGCGCCGGGAATCGTCGTGTCCCTTGCGAGGAGCGCGCAGCGAGGAGTGTCTCCGCTTGAGGATTATGATGACTATACTGACATCATACCGTGAATAAGGGTCTTGTAAAGTAGAAGAAAAACGATCGTCGCCGATTGCAGTTGCCGCAACCGGTGCCGACCCGGAGGCCACCATGTCGGAGCCGGAGTACACCACCGATCCTCGGCTGATCGAGAGCGAGCAACGCTATCGCGCCGTCATCCAGAATGCCTCGGACATGATCCAGAGCGTCCTCCCGGACGGAACGTTCGAGTTCGTCAACAATTCCTGGCTCCGCGTGCTCGGGTACACGGCGGAGGAGGTCAAGGACCTCATCATCTGGGACATCATCTACCCGGATGCCGTCGAACACTGCCAGGTGTTGTTCATGCAGGCGCTCAGTGGGCAACCGATCCCGAACATGACGTCGACGTTCATGACGAAATCCGGCGATCCGGTCCCGGTCGAGGGAAACGTCACGCTCAGGACGATGGGCGACACGATCGTCGCGACGCATGGTTTCTTCCGGGACATTTCCGAGCGGTTACGTGCGCAGGAGTTGGAAGAGCGGAACATCCGGCTGGAGCGGGAGCGGCAGGCACGTTTCCTTGAGAAGATGGCGGCCCTGGGCAAGCTCTCGGCTGGTCTGGCGCACGAGCTGAACAACCCGGCGGCGGCCGTCCAGCGCGCCAACTCGGGCCTGGCGGACAGCATCCGGCGGCGCGATGTGCTGATGCGCGAGCTGATCTCCGGCGGACTTGGTGGGAACGACTGGGGGGCGATCGATGCGGTGATGGAGCGGATCCTGAGCGCCACGTCCGGTGGAAGCCGTCTGGGGCCGCTGGAGGCCAGCGAGCAGGAGTCGATCATCGAGGAGTGGCTGGAGGATCGCGGTGTCGAGCGATCGTGGGATGTCGCGCCGGGTCTCGTAAGCGCGGGCGTTACCGCAGACGCTTTGGAAGAGATGGCGTCGACCCTTCCGGCACCGTCGCTGATGGCGGCGATCGGCTGGCTGAACGAGACCATCACAATCCGGGAGTCGATCGAGATCATCGAGCGGAGCAGCTACCGGATCTCCGAGCTGGTGCAGGCGGTCAAGGGGTATAGCCACATGGACCGCGCGACGGAGCAGTTCGTCGATATCCATGATGGTTTGGAGAACACGCTGATTATCCTGGCCCACCGGCTGAGGAACGTGTCGGTCGAGCGAGACTACGCGGACGACCTCCCGGCCGTTCGGGTGTTCGGCAACACGCTCAACCAGGTGTGGACCAACATCCTCGACAACGCCATCGACGCAACGGGAGGAAAGGGCCGGGTGACGATCCGGACGCGGGGCGCGGATGGCCAGGTGGTCGTGGAGATCGAGGACAACGGATCGGGCATCTCGGAATCCGATCTCGCGTGCATCTTCGAACCCTTCTTCACCACCAAGCCGCAAGGGCTGGGAACTGGCCTGGGGCTGGATACTGCCTGGCGGATCGTCACCGAGGAGCACGGCGGGACGATCGTCGCGGAATCCGAGCCGGGGCGGACCGTCTTCCGGGTCAGCGTGCCGATTGCGGAGCAGGGCGGATAGTCGCACCGGTTGACGCGGTAGCACGGCCGGGTGCTGACATGTGCGGGCGGCGTCAGCGGCCGGAACGCCACGTGTCCGAACTGTCCGGTTCCCATGTCAGGAACGCGAGGTCGCTCAAGTAGGCCATCTGAAGGACGTCGTATCGCGGCGTCCGGGTGTGGTCGAGATCGATCGAAACGTGGCTCCCGGAGACGTTGCCGCTGAACGAGAACAGCTCGGAATAGGCTTCCTCGGTAGACCAGCTCACCAATGCGTCGAAGCGTGCCGTGGCGATGGCGAGGTATCGCTCTGCATCCTCCTCGCTCTCCAGATGGACGTGGACGAGCGATGACGATGCGATTGTGGGCAGGTCGGCCGTATCGAGCGGCTCGCGCCAGGGTGTGCCGGGCGTGACGCCAAGCAGCGCCATCCTCACACGCGGCATCCGGCCAAGCTCCTGCTCGATCGACGCGAGGGCATCTTCGTTCGTAGCCCGCAATTGGTTCTCCCGGTCGACGCTGGAGTCGGGGCGACGCTCGGTGATGAACCGGTCGTCCTCGTAGAGTGCCGCGACGTGCCCCGTTGACGCCGGGAAGGTACCGGAGCCGCCGAATGGCCAGTCCCCGATAGTGCCGGTGGCTATCAATTCCCGGTAACGATCGCGCATCTGCCGAAGCGTCGTTTCGGACCGTGCCTCAACGACGTAGCGGTCGCCGATGCAGGTCAGGAACCGGAAGTGCCCCCGCGATCGAGGGGGAAGGGACAATCGTTGCTGCATTTCAAGCAGCGCATCATCGACCTCACCTGACATCTCGTCTTCAGGGAGCCCCTTCCAGGACCAGATGTCCGGATCATCGGTGGGCTGGTAGCCGAGGTCTCCCCATGCCGCGTGAACATCCTGGCCGGAGAACTTCCCGACCAAGATGGTGCATGGCCAGAATGTGCCGATCGCGTCGATGCGGTCCAGCCCCACACCGCAGAGACGCATCAGGGATTCGTCGGGAGGGACGGATTTGACCGCGATCATGTGGTAGGTATCGGCGTCGATGATCGGCCGCACCTGTGCGGCCGGGATGTCTCGCGTCGAGCGCAGGAGCCCTGGAAAGATCATCTCGGCGCGGAGTCCCGTGAGCTGAAACGGTTCCCCATCCCCTGACCGGGGAGGGAGGAGCGAGAGGAGCTCCCAAAGGGGCGTCGAAGGTTCCGCCGGAACGTTGTCGCGGCTGCCGGCGTTCCAATGGCATAGGAAATGAAAGGGAACACATGAACGTGAGACGAATGCTCCTGGCCGTGATCGTGGGACTGATGGGGACGCTGGGCACAGCCGGGGTGTCAGCGGCCGATGACCTGCCCCGCACGTTCATCGAGTGTGTGGGGCAGGGTGGCATTGTCCGCGGCGTTGGAGAAGATGTGACGTGCCGGCTGACGCGATCCTACGATTTTCGCGTCTACGGGACGATGACCACGGAGTGCGGCGAGGAGATCGACGTCGAGATCTGGGGCGAGACGCAGAAGGGCGTGGTGACCTATGCCTTTGCCCCCGGCCGGACCGTGGAGCTGCCAGAAGTGGGCCTGGAAGGCATGAGGCTCCCGGAGGACGCTCCGCCCTGCCTGGAGGACGAGGGGTAGCGCGCGCCCTGGCGACCGGATCAGTCGCCGATCTCGATCTTGTCGAGCCCATTCTCGGCTGGTGGGAACTTCGGGTCCATCTCCTCCAGCGTGTCCGCGACGATGCGAGCGACCGCCAGGTTCCGGTACCACTTCTTGTTCGCCGGAATGATGTACCACGGCGCGTGATCAGTTGAGCACCGCTCCAGCATCTCCTGGTACGCGGCGCGGTAATCATCCCAGAGCTCGCGGTCCTCGAGGTCGCTGGCGTGGAACTTCCAGTTCTTGTCCGGATTGTCGAGCCGTGCCTGGAGGCGCTCCTTCTGCTCGTGCTTCGAGATGTGCAGGTAGAACTTGAGCACGCGGGTGCCGTGGTTGTGCAGGCCGAGCTCGAAGCTGTTGATGATGTCGTATCGCGGTCGCCATTGCTCCTCGGGCACCAGGTCCTTGACCCTCGCCACGAGGACGTCTTCGTAGTGGGACCGGTTGAAGACGGCGATCATGCCGTGCTCCGGGGTTCGCTGGTGGATGCGCCAGAGGAAGTCGTGGGCGAGCTCGGTCGGGGTCGGGACGCCGAATGACCAGACGCGGATGCCCTGCGGATTCGTGCCCTTGAAGGCGCCCTTGATTGCCCCGTCCTTGCCTCCGGTGTCCGTTGCCTGGAAGATGACCAGAAGGCTCTGCTTCCCTTCGGCGTAGAGCCGCTCCTGTGCCGCCTGGATCCGGTCGCGCTCGACCTTGAGCAGGGCCTTGCCCCGTTCCTTGTCGGCCACCTCGCCGGTATCGTTCGCGTCCCACGCCTCGAGGTCCACGGTCGACCCTGACTCTACCCGATACGTCTTCTCCTCCGTCAAAATGCAAGCTCCTGTTGCGTCGGTCGGTACGACCCCGGATTCTACCTTTGTGCCGGGCATGCAAAAAGCGCGCCGCCGGAAGTCCGGTCAGCGCGCTTGTTGGTGTCTTTGGGGTATCGGCAGAGGCCGATGTATTTCCCCGCCCGGAGCAATGTCCCGGTCGTGACCCTTAGGGGTTCACGACGAGCAGGACGCTCAGGAACGAGGCGATCATGCCGCCGGCGACAAGAATGCGACGTACCACGTCTTCTCGAGTCAAAACATCTTGCGCGCGGCGCTCGTTCTCCGTCATGAGTTGGTAGCTCCTCCCTCCAGGGTTGTCCCGGTCGTCCGCGTCCAGCCCGACGCGTCGAGTAACGACCTAAGATCGCGCGAGTCGTGGTGTGACTCCTGGGCGACGTCCTAACCGATCACCATCCCGATCGGCCTGCGGGTGTACGTACGCCCTCCGCGTTCCGTATCGATAATAGCCCGTTTTGTGTCCCGCTGTCAATCCGTATGCAGGATCAAGCAAGCGCCGCCGACCGAGGAATTCGTCGCATTCGGGATGCCGTCGACACAACTGTACGAACGTTCGCGGAAGTGCGGGAAAAGACAGTGCCTAAGTTGGCACAGATCCGATTTTCGAGTTGGATATCGCAGCGGCGACGGTCAGGCCAGGATGCGGCCCAGCGCGTAGAGCGTGATCCCGATCGCGACGAGGACGACGAGTGTGACGGTTTTCAGCTTCTTCGTGTCGCCGAGCAGCGGAGCGCCCGTCTCCGGGTGCCGAACGAGATCGGCCGGAAGGAGCATCAGCCCGGCCACGAGGATGACCGCGCCGGTAAGGAGCGGAAGCCAGGGGCTCAGGCCGAACCACGTGTCGCCGTCTTTGCCGATCGCGATGATGCCCGACGCATAGAGCGCCGCTCCGGCGAACGAGGCCAGCCCGATGCCGGTCAGCATGGCGATGGACGTCCCCTTCGGGGCAATCCGGGGATTCATCGCGAGGTGCGCGTCGGCGTATTCCTTCGCCTGGCCGAACGCTTCGAGTGGCGTCTCTCCGGTCTGGCGAAGGTGCGACTCCACTTCGAGGAGGATGTCGCCGATGCGGTCGCCCGGAACGTTCTTCATCCGGAGGTGAACGATCAGGTCGTCGCGCCATGTCTGGTGATCTGCGAGAAGTTGGAAGGTCATCGAGGTCTCCTGGTTTGGCGAGCGCCGGCTTCCCTACATCGTGGCGGCGATGAGCCGTCCCGTGAGGTAGAGCACGCCGAACATGATGACGATAAATGCGCCGAACACGACGTTTCGCTGGGCGGCGGACTCGAAGAGCGGCTCGCCGGTTCGTTGGTTCACGACGTTCTCTACCGGCTGGCGGTAGAAGTAGTAGGCGAGCAGCACCGCGCCGACCGCCGCCAAGGCCCATGGCTCCCAGCTCCCGAAGCGGCTCGATCGCGTGCCGATCATGACGGCGCCGGCGGTGTACGCAAAGACGCCGGCGAACCTGAGGATGCGGTCGGAGAGCGAGGTCCGGACCCGTGATTCCGATGACATGGTGAGTGGTTTCCTCCCTGGAGAGCGATGGTACGCGGCGGAGAAGGAGACTACCTGGGCAGGTCCCACAGACGGCCGACGGTCGCGACGAACACCGGCCAGGAGCTTCGCAGGCGCTCGATCTCCGCCCGACCCGCGTCGGTGATCGAGACGAACTTGCGTCCCGGTCCCCCCTCGCCCTCGCCCCAATGTGACGTGACCAACCCGTCCGCTTCGAGCCGGCCGAGTATCGGGTAGAGCGTTCCCCCCTTGATCGTGCCGAAGCCCGCCTCGCCGAGGCGTTGCAGGATCCGGTAGCCGTAGGTTGTGCCTTCTGCCGCGATGATAGCGAGGGCGCTGTGCGCGAGGAGCGCCCGCGTCCACTCCGGCGGCCACGATTCTTCGTTCATGACTAGATAGTAACGCTAACTAGTTCGTCGTGCAACGGAACCGGTGGTCTTCGTTGTCGTACGCTGTACCGATACGCCAGCCAGGAGACGAAAGGGAAGGATGATGGAGATCGAGATTATTGGCAGCGGCGGCGCGTTCGTGACACCGCGTCCGGGATGTCATTGCCGGGTCTGTGACGAGGCGCGGGAGAAGGGGTTCCCGTATGCGCGCAACGGGCCGGCGACGTTCGTCCACGGACCGGATATCCTCTTCGATACGCCGGAGGACATCGTCGCCTCGCTCAACCGTGCGAGGGTCGACCGGGTCCGCGCCTGCTTCTATTCCCACTACCATCCCGACCATGTCATGGGGCGGCGGGTGTTCGAGCAGGTGAACTGGGATCTGCGCGGAGAGGAGAGCGATGCGGAGGGCCACCAGCACCGGCGAGTGACGGACGTCTATGTCCCGGAGCGGGTGAACAAGGATTTCCGCAAGATGCTCGGGACGGATGCGCACCTTGCCTACATGGAGTCGTTGGGCATCATCCGGCGCAACGTGATTCCGGACGGTGAATCGGTCGAGATCGACGGCATCCGGATCACGCCGTTCGCGCTCGCAGAGGAATATGTGTACGCCTTCCTGCTGGAAGACGGGCGCTCTCGCGTGATGATCGCGCCGGACGAGCTGGTCGGCTGGGAGCCGCCAATTCATCTCCACGGCCTGGATGTGGCGATTCTCCCGAGCGGCGTGTGCGAGCTCCACCCGCTGACGGGCGAGCGGATGATCGCCGCGAGCCACCCGGTGCTGCAGACCGAGATGCGATATGAGCGAACGCTCGAGGTCGTGCGGGAGATGGCGCCGAAGCGGGCCGTCCTCATCCACATCGACGAGCCCGACGGCATCTCCTACGACGACGGTCTCGAGATCTCCCGCCGGCTCCAGGCGGATGGCCTGCCGGTCACCATCGCGTGGGACGGTATGCACATCGACGCCTGATCGCCGGCTGTGGCGCACTTTTCGCCGCTGGATGCGTATAGATAGTAGAGACTCCTGACGGCCGTCGATGCATCCGGCCGTCAGGAACAGGATTCGGCCCCAACCCGATCAGCGAACTCCGGTGCGCAAAAGAGCGTGATCATGATCACCTTGATCGTCTCCCTGGGGCCGATCGGTCGGGTAATTTGCATCGGCCGAAGTTCGATGCTCAGCGCGCCTGGACCTCCAGCCCCTCCCCGCTGTCCAGCACCCACGGTGCCTTCGGCGTCAGGACGAGCTCTCCATCTTCGACGCGCCACGAGACGTCAGCCTTCTCGCCGTTCACCGTGACCTCAACCGTCGTTACCTCCCGACCCGGCGAAAGACGCAGTTCCCGGATGTCCATTCGGCCATGAGGGACATCGATCCGGGACCGCGCGCCATCCGTGCCCAGGTGCTGCGAGAATACGCCCCAGCCCGTCGCGGTGAAGAACGGCGCCCGGAACTCCTCTGGCGAAATGACCGGCGCGAACCTGAGCGATCCCGTCCCGGCGTCATGGGCGTAGCCGGAAGCCGCTTCCAGCAGGCTCCACGACGACATCGCCCGGACGTAGTGATCGCCGCACTCGATGTCGTTCCACGGGTTCAGACGCGTCCCGTCGTGGCGCTCGCGGTTGGCGTCCACGATCCGCATTGCCGGTTCCACCTCGCCCTCGAAAAGCAGCAGCGCGGCGACTTCGTACTCGATGCCGGTCCAGACCTCGTCGGAGTACCGCGTCGGCACCTTCGGGCGGCCTCCGTGTGGCCACGTGCAGAGCACCAGCCCCTGATCGTCCGGCGACACAAACGCCCGCTCGCCAAGCTCGACGCCGTGGAAATCCGTCCGGAAGTTGTGCTTCTCGATCGACCGTGCCGCGGTCCGGATGCGTTCCGGATCGAGCACATGCCCGAGGTCCAGCAGATGCGCCCACCACTGACCCAGCAGGTGGTCCGAGTGGCAGCCCGTCGCCCAGTTCTGCTCCGGATAGGTGTCGAGGTCGACGTCCTGGATGTAGTACTCGCCGTTCCACAGGCGCCGCTCCAGCTCGTCGCGCCCTCGCTCGAACGTCGCCCGGCAGCCCGTCGCCAGGTCGTCATCGCCGAACATCCCGGCCATCGTCTCGACCGCCCGCAGCGCCGCGAGATAGAGCGTCCCGATAAAGGTGTTTGCGCCGAAAATCGAGATGTCGTAGGTGTTTGGCTGCTCCGCCTCGATGACGCCTCGATGATCCGGGTCGAACTCCGCCCAGACATGCCGCAGTGCGTTCGTGACCGATGGCCAGACGCTCTCCAGCCAGGAGCGGTCCCCGGTCGCCCGGTATTCGCGGTACGTCTTCAGGATCGCGCCGAGCAACCCATCCAGCGCGGGTTTGTCCGGGCCGTGCTGCACGTTGCCCCACGGTCGCGGCCGGTCAAGTGGCAGGACGACGCGATGGGGAAGATAGCCGGATTCGTGCTGCTGAACGTTCCACTCGGTGTTCCGCATCGAGACCGCCAGCTCCGGGAAGAGCCGGGCCAGCGTCATCTCGTAGTTCCATACGTGCGTGCAGTTCAGCGGGCAGCATCCGCCCCACGACTGGGCATGGTGCGCCGTTGACGCGCCGTTGCAGCCCTCGAAGCCATAGAACGCGCCGTCTTCCGTCCAGAAGCAGGTAGGCGAGCGCACGACGCTCATCTGGCTGGTGACGGTGTCGATCAGCGATTGGGGCAGGGTGCTGTCGGCGAAGAGATCCCGCGCCTGCCGGGTCAGCGTCGTCAGTTCCTCCCGGTTCTCGTGCAGGTCGGTCACCACGTCGCGAACATGGACATACCAGCGGTTGTAGGCGTTGCCGATGCGGTGCAGGTGCCCCTCTTTCGGCGCGCCGAGCAGCCCGGATTGCTCATCGTCGACGTAGCGGTTCGGGAAGTACCAGGCGATGGAGAATGTCACGGAGACCCGTTCGCCCGGCGCGAGGGTGACGGGCACGGCGAGTGCCCCGTTCCAGGTGCGCTGCCGGGCGCTTGGCCCGGCCCCCGGCGTGTCGTCGAACCGGCCCTCGGCGGCGAAGTCCTCCCACATCGACGTCGTCGCCGACCAAGAGGGGAGGGCGGACGCATCCTCCGTGTGCGCCGTTAGGGCCATCGAGCCCCAGCCTGGCTCTAAGGCCGGTTCGCCATCACGCTCCATCACGATCGAGACACGGCCGCCAGACGCCTCCAGCGTATTCACATTGCCGCCGTACCGCTCGCACCGGGTATCGAGAATCGGGCTGGTGCCGTCCCATCCAACCGCGTTCTGGAGCGAGGCCGCGATCGACGCCTCGACCGGGACGGTTCCGCGGTTCGCCAGCGTAAAGGTGAAGAGGATGCTTGGGATGCCGGAGCGGCGGGCGTCCAGCGGCACGAACGGCGACATTGCCTCCAACGTCACCTGGACCGGGAGCTCCCCATCGATGTACGCGAGCTCCGCGATCGGGTACTGGCCGCCGAACTCGACGCCCTCGACGCCGGGAAGCTGCTGCATCAGACGCTGGTGGCACAACGGCACGACGTGGTCGTTGGATGAGTTTGGCGGCGTCACCGGCGGCTCGGTGCCGTAAAGCGCCGGCGACTGGAGGACCTTCGCAACCGGCTCTCCGTCGCCCGATCTCGCCCACACCGCGAAGAACGACTGCGGCACGCAGGCGAGGTGGTCGATCTGGTTGTGGATCTGCCACTGGCGCAGCGAGCCGTCCCCGGCGAGGGCGATCGTCCCGGTGCCGATCCCGCCGAGGGGCATGGCTACGGCGCGGGTGGCCTCGTCACGGTAGAGCTTCTTTCGGGTCGGTGCCGTCGCGACGGTCATCGAAAGCGTTCCTTCCTGATTGCGTGTGACGAACTGCAATGGAATCCGCCCGAACTGGACCCAGCCGGGCGGATTCCATCACGAGACGTGTAATGAGTGGGCTATTCGCCACCGAATTGCTGGTACACCTCCTCCGCATTCTCCGGGGTCACCTCGATCGTGTCGAGGATGATCTCCCGCGGCGGAAGCTCGCCGTCCAGGATCCGGACGGCCCAGTCGACCGCTTCCTGCCCACCGGTTGGGTAGACGTAGGTCACGTCGATGCGCCCGTCGATGACGGAGCGGAGGCCGCCGTCCGGTGTCGGGAGCCCGTCAATACCGATGACGAGCATGCTGTCCATATCCATGCCGAGGTTCTCGGCGGAGATCAGGGCCGCTTCGGCCATCGGGTCATTGTGCGCGTAGATCACGTTGAGGTCCGGGTTGGCTTGCAGCATCGACTGTGAGACCGGGATCGCCCGTTCGCGCAGCCAGTCGGCGTTTTGGCTTGCGATGATCTCGGCCGCCGGGTTCGCCTCGAGTCCGGTCCGGAAGCCGTCGCCGCGTTCCTGTGCCGGGGTCGAGCCTTCGAGTCCGCGGATCTCGCCGATCAGGCACGGGTCGAAGCCCTGCTCCTCGCACCACTGCGCGGTGTAGGCGCCGGCGTGCTCACCAATCACGGTATTGTCGGCACCTATCCACATCGTGAACTGGTCCCCGTTCACCTTGCGGTCCAGCACGATGACCGGGATGCCCTCGGCGCACGCGGAGGCGACGACGTCGGTCAGCGGAGCGGCCTCATTCGGGGAGATGATGATGAGGTCGACGCCCTGCTGGATAAAGCCTTCGACGTCGGCGACCTGCTTGGCGTTGTCCTGTGCCGCGTCCGCGAAGACGACCTCGATGTTGTCGTACTGCGCGGCGGCCGCTTCGATCTGGTCGTTCATTGCCTGGCGCCAGGGCTCACCCTTGTTCGCCTGGGACATACCGATCGTGTAAGTTTCCTTCTCCTCGAATGGTCCGCTGATGCAGGTGTCGGATGTTGCCGGGCTGGCGTCAGGTGTTTGCGCCGCCACCATGAGCGGGCCGAACCCGATCGCGAGGACGCAGATGGCGAGGATGGCCTGGAAACGCGAGGTTCGTTTCATATCCTGTTCTCCTGCCTGTGGTTCCGTGAGCGACTTGCAGTGACCCGCGTGGCGCCGACGGGAGCTACGGTGGCTCCCGCCCGCACGGGATCACGGCGTTTCCCGGAATCCATCGTCCGGACATGACTACCTCCGCTGGCGTTGGAGCACGACGGCGACAACGATGATGACCCCCTTGAGGATGGCCTGGTATTCCGACTGGACATTTCGCAGGCCGAGGATGTTGTCGAGGACCTGCAGGATCAGCGCGCCGATGACGGTCCCGCCGATCGTGCCGACGCCGCCCATCAGGTTGGTGCCGCCGATGACGACGGCAGCGATCGCGTTCAATTCGTAGCCTTGCCCGTCGATATGGCTTCCCTGGCTGACGAGCGCGGAGTGGAGCAACGCCGCGACGCCGACGAGGAACCCGGTGATGGCGAAAACGGCGATCCGTACCCGGTCGACGTTGATGCCGGAGAACCGGGCGGCGGTGTCGTTGCCTCCCACCGCGTAGATGTGTCGGCCGAAACGGGTCCGGCGGAGCACGAATGACGCGATAAGCGCGATTCCGAGGAAATAGAAGACCTGCACCGGGATGGACAGCTCGCCGAGCTGGACGCTGCCCGCGAAGAGCGTGCGGTAGAGCGGCGGCGCGAGGTTTTCACCGTCGCCGTAGGCAAGGGGAACGGCGTAGCCGTCGGCCCACAGTGAGGCTACCCCTCGCGCGATGCTCATCGTCGCCAGGGTCGTGATGAAGGACTGGAGGCGGAGCTTGGTGGAGACGACGCCGTTGACGAGGCCCGCTGCGGTACCGATCGCGAGCACGGTGAGCAGGGTAAGCGGCACGCCGAAGTCGTATTGCATCATCGTGACGGCGGACGCGACGGCGCAAAGCGCCAGCACCGCGCCGACCGAGAGATCGATGCCACCGGTGATGATGACGAGCGTCATCCCGATCGCGATGATGCCGTTCTCCGAGGCAAACCGGATGATATTCAGCAGGTTCCGGCTGTCGAGGAAGACGTTCTCGCCGTTCCGCTCGGGCGAGAGGATCGCGGCGAGGATGAGGATCAGCAGGAGGACGAAGTAACTCTGGAACCGGATCAGGAGATCAAGCGCGCTTCTGCCATAGTCGCGCGCGTCGCCGTCCATCTTTGCGGTGCTCTCGGGCGTTGACGTCATGAACGACGATCCTTGGTGTTTATGCCGCCGTGGCGGTGCGACCGGTCGCCGCCGCCATGATGTTCACCTGGTTGGCCTCTCCCTGGACGAGTGTGGCCGCCAGTCGGCCTTCATGCAGGACGAGGATGCGGTCGCACATCGCGAGCAGTTCAGGCAGCTCCGAAGAGGCCATGATGATCGAGGTGCCCTGCCTCGCGAGCTGGCTGATCAGCGCGTAGATCTCGGCTTTTGCGCCGACGTCGATGCCACGCGTCGGCTCGTCCAATAGCAGGATGCGCGGGCCGGACAGGAGGCACTTGCCGAGCACGACCTTCTGCTGGTTGCCGCCCGAAAGGCGGTCGACGAGGATGGACGTTCGTGGCGTCTTGATGCGAAGTGACGAGATGATGTCGCGCACGGCGGAGCGCTCTTTCCGACCCTGGACTACACCCATGCTGCAGAACCGGCGCAGCGACGAGAGCGTCAGGTTCTCGCCGACGGTCAAGGGGAGGACGAGGCTCTGGTTCTTCCGGTCCTCGGTCGTGAAGGCGAAACCATGCTGGATGGCGCTTTCCGGCGAGGTGATATGTACCGGCCGTCCTTCGAGCGTCATCCTGCCCGTTACCTGGCTTCGCGGGTGGTGGCCAAAGATCGTTTCCAGCAGCTCGGTCCGCCCGGAGCCCATCAGCCCGGCGACGCCAAGAATCTCGCCGCGTCTCAAGGTGAAGCCGATGTCGTGCAACGGACGCCGGTCAGCTGATGGTGGCGGCGAGAAGCCCAGCTCTTCGACGCGCAGGACCTCCTCCTCGAAGGGGTCCGTGTCCTTGGGGAAGAGATCCGAAAGCTCCCGCCCGACCATGGCGTGGATGATCTCCGACTCGGTTGTCTCGGCCGTGGGAACGGTCATGATGTATTTCCCGTCCCGCAGCACCGTGATCCGGTCGGATAACCGGAACACCTCACTGAATTTGTGTGAGATGTAGATCATTGTCACCCCCTGCTGCCGGAGGTTGGCGATGACCTCGAAGAGACGCTCGATCTCCGTCTGGCTCAGGGCCGATGTCGGCTCGTCGAGGATCAGCAGCCGGGTATTGAGCGACAGCGCTTTCGCGATCTCGGTGAGCTGTTGCTCCCCGACACGGAGCGAGCTGACCTTGCGGTTCGGGTTGATCCGGAGCCCGAGCGCATCGAGCAGCTTCCGCGCATCCGCGACCATCTGCCGGCCGGAGATCATCCCGAACGCGTTGCGCGGCTCCCGGCCGAGGAAGATGTTCTCGGCGACGGTCAGGTCAGGAACGAGCTGAAGCTCCTGGTGGATGATGCTGATGCCAAGCGTCTGGGCGTCGCGTGGGCTGGAAAGATGGATCCGCTCCCCATCGAGAAGTATGGCGCCTTCGAAGTCGGTATGGACGCCGCTCAGGATCTTCATCAGGGTTGACTTGCCCGCGCCGTTCTCGCCGACGAGCGCATGCGTCTCGCCCCGCTCGATCTCGAACGAGATGTCCTGGAGGGCGTGGATGCCCGAGAATCGCTTCGACACCGACTCGAATCTCAGCATGGCTTTGGCTACCCTTGACGCGAACGTTGAAATCGTCCCGTGCCCGAAGGCGGCCCTGATTGGTAGCGGTCCCTGAGGAAGTGCATCCGACGTTAGGTTCCCGGGTGCGTCCTGTCAAGTCGAACGTGTCAGGGCATGAGGTCCGGGATCCGGGTCCGCAGCAGGAAGACCTGGTACGGGCCGAACAGCGACATGTTGAAATAGATGTCCTCGGTGTCGTTCCACTTCGGGAATTGGAACGGCGCGTAGAGCGCCGGGTACTCGGTGGCGCGGGCGGCGATGTACGGCTCGCTCCACGGGCCGGTGATTTCTTCGGCGACGCGCAGCTCGATCAGGCCCATCGGATCGTTGAGGTACATCATGATCCAGCGGTTGTAGAAGCTGATCCACCGCACGGAGAGCTCGCCGACGTTCGGCGGGATCACTTCTGCAGCGTCAGCCGGATCGTTGCTCCAGCCCGAGCCGTCCCAATACTCGTAGCTGCCAATGTCGAGCAGCGCTTCCGGCATGGAGCGCGCCAGCCGCACGCCACCGTAGCGGCCGCCCGGGATGCCCCAAATGTAGATGCGCCCCTCGTGCTCCTCCAGCGCGACCTGCCCGAAGTTGCTGTCGCCGGGCCATTGCGCGTCCGGGTCCTTCGTCCACGTCTCGCCGGCATCGTCGGAGTACGCCCAGCCGGAATGGCCGAGGTCCCATCGACCCGGTGGTCCCCAGTGGGACACCGACATGTAATGCAGGAACATCCGGTCACCGACGGCGATCCCGTAGGTCGGGATGACGGTCATCTCGTCGAAGTCGACCTTTTTCGAGGGAAGGATCTCCTTCGCGTGTCCCTCGCGGTCGGTGATCATCCGGTCGAAGGTAATACCGTCGGTTGGGTCCTCGTCGGTGCTCACGGCGAGGACGTTGCTGCGCCAGTCGCTGTTACCGGCGGCGAAGGTGTCGCCGAAGACGATGTACATCTCGTCGCCGAACATGAACGAGCTGCCGAGATCGGTGCCGTAGACCTCCCACTGCTCCCACGTGTTGTTGATCGACGGCTCCGGGCCGGTGAGCATTGCGACCTGCTCCGTCGGGAGGTCCTCGCCGGTGACCGGCGTGGCGCCAGGGGTGGCGAGCGGTGTCGCGTCCTGCCCGTGCAGTGGCTCAGGTCCGAGGGCGAGGGCGGCCATGGCTGGGGCGGCGAGGATGCGGTTTCTCATGGATAGCTTGTGCGTCGGACGCATCATTCCCTCCGGTGTCATGCCGAATACTGAAGCTCGATGAATGTCACTTGCCTCGGGGAAAGGACCACCTCCGCGCTACCGGGGGTGATCATATCCTGGCCCTCCCCGGTGATTCGGGTGAGCTCGATGGAGGCGTGCTCCGGGATTCTGCATCGCGGTCGATCGATCTCGAGCGGAATCCTGATTTCCTCTGTGGGGTGCATGTTCACGAACCCAAAACCGAGTCGCCCGTCTGGTGAGAGCCATGCGGTGTGTATGACCTGATCGACCTCGAGCGAGCCCTTTTCGTCATAGTGAGGGAGGCGCTGCGCGAGGTTATAGAGGTGGTAATCGAGCGTGAGGCGAGGAACGTCGAGGGGTAGCGGGCGAAGCATGGTGCCGTAGACGAGCCAGTCCCGGGCGAAGCCGGTTCGCGCGTTCGCGATCTCGCGGACGAAAGCGACCTTGTCCGGATCGACCTCGTAGGCACGCGACTCGAAATCGGCGTAATGATCCGCCGGGTCATCGATCAGCTCTTCAAGCTCTTCGAGGTCGCTGAATTCGTAGTTCAGCTCGAAGAGTCCGCCCCAAAGGGCAACGCGGCTCGCGACCCAGAACCAGAGATCGCCGGCCTCTCGCGAGAGTTTGCCCCAGCCATCCATCCGCACCGGGCCGTATTCGTGGTAGATGTAGGCGAAAAGTGGAATCTTCTCTACCTGTCCGGCGAGGATCCAGTCACGGAAGAAGTCCGCCTCGAATGCCGACAGCGGGCTTGCTTCGGCACGCGCCTGGTAATAGTGCAGGTACGGGATGAAGAGCTCGCTGATCATCTCCGCGCCCTGCGGTACCAACGACCCCTTCGCCTCCGCGGCTGCCGTGCCGGTGTTCTCCCACATCCGGGCGTAGGCCTCGACCATCCAACTGCCTCCGCCGACCGGATGCCCGTGTTCGGGGTTGCGGCAGGTCATCAGGACGTTGTTTGCCGAGATGTCGTAGTAGAGCGCGTCAGCGCCGTAGGTGCCGGTCAGCTCGGCGTCACGCCATGCATGGAGCGCGGGGAGGTAGTCGGTCGCCGGGCACTGGAACGCGAAACGGTAGCTGTCAAAGCTGTACTTTTCGTCCGGTAGCTGGAGCTGGTTCGCGACGACGAGCTCGCTCTCGGATTTGCCGGCGTCCAGCAGCAGGTCGAACTCGAACGGAGCCCAGTAGTCGCCGTTCTTCCGGATCGTACGGAGGTTTTCTTCCGAGAAGGTAGCCGGGAACCAGTCGTCACGTCCGCCAGGATGCCCGCGACCGTAGCCGGTCGGCTCTTTCGGCCAGTTCACGCCAAGCACATGGAAGACCGGCTTGCCGGTGATGCTGTGGAATCGGTCCAGCCATCTCGCCCGATCTCGGGATGCGTTGATGCCAAAGGTGGAGAATCCGACGTCGTCCAGGAGCCATTTCGCGACATCCTCCCGTTCGGCCAGCGTTCCCTGCGCTGTCCACGGTTGTCCCTGCGCCCATGTCTTGTACCTCTCTGCGGCCTCGTACCAGTTGCCCTCGGAGAGCGCGGCGATGGTGACGGGATAGGGGACATCGAAATCGGCGCCGGGACGCATGTCCGGCATCTGGTGCATGAACGTGCACGAGAGAGCGGCTACCTCCTTATAAAAGTTCAGCCATTTCATGTCGCCGGCTGGATCCGGCGCATGCATCATGAACCCGCCGATGCCTTCGGCGTAGTAGGCCATGAACTGCATGGTCGAGCCGTTGAAGCCTTCGGGATAGGGAGAGTAGCGCAAGCCCTGACGTCGGAGCGGCTCCGGCTCGAACAGGCTCAGCGGATTCCGGAACAGGAAGCCGGTGCCCTGGGGATGCGCCAGGATCGAATCGGCTTTTTCCGAGAGATCACCGATGCCGGTCAGGATCGGGTACTCGATCTTGTCGATGACCATTCCCGGCGCGGCATGGGCGACGATCCCGAACGCGAGGGCTTGATCTTGTGTAGCGATGGTCGCCTCGACGACCAATCCTTCGTCCGTCGACCAACGAAAGCGGACGCCATTCGTGTCGACGCTCTGGTCAACGGCTTTGAAGTTCTCGATCCAACGCGTCGAACAGACTCCGTCTGCGATTTCAACGCGCCACGGGACACGCTGTGGAGCGAACCGGACCAGATCGATGTTCCGCAGGCGATTGGTCACTTGCAGGACGGCACCGGTTGCTGGATCGAGCGCTACGTCGATTGATTTCGTCGAAAGTCGGATTGGCTCGTCACGGCTCATACGAGACCTCCAGCTCGGCGATCGACGTAAAGTAGCCCGGACCACCCGGCGTGCCGATAACGCGAACGCCGTCGCAGTCCGCGGGGTCGAAGCGGAAGGTATAGGTGACGAATGGATTGGCCGACTCGTCGTACGGGTAGTCGGGCGAGACCTGAAGCCCCGTCACGTCCGTCCACCTGAAGCCCTTCCGGACCTGCACGCGGAGATCGTTCGCGAACCAGCCGCCATCGGGGAAAGCCTCCCCGCTGGTGTAGCGGACCTGGTTGACGGTGTATTCCCGCGGCCAGGTGTATCCCCACCAGTCGAGGGACTTGTTCTCGTTGTCCCAGCTATCCTCGCTGGCGCTGAGGTCGCCGTCGTTCAACCGATCGGTGTGCCCGTAGTGCGCCGTCTTCTCGATCGCGACCGTGCCCGGCTCGAGCGCGAGGTTCCTTTCGGGGTCTGGCTCGTTTTCCGGAGTCGAGGGAGCAAAGGGGACGAGGTCGATGGGACGGAGCGCGAATTTGTAGGTCGGGTCGCCGCACCCGACGCCGACCCACCAGTCGGATTGAACCCACATCCTGCGACCGTCCTCCGAGATCCATTTCGATGGCACGACCGTTCCGTAACCGCCATTCTTGGGACCGTCACATGATGCCGATTCCGAGGCGCCGAACCAGGGGTAGCAGCCAAAGTCCTTATGGAGGAAAAGCCTCCATGGACCCCACGGAGCCGGTGCCTCATAGAATTCCCACGTGTACTCGGTCCATGAGGTGTAGATGTAGCGTTGCAGGGGCGCGTTGTAGACGACGCCTCCCTGCGAGATGACCGTCATGTCGGAGATGTCGGTGCCGCGGAAATCCTGGTAGACGCGGCGCGTGTCGGTCAGGACAGGTTGCCGGTTTTCTATTTCCGCATCCCACGTCGGAATGTCGCCTTCCAGGCCGGCGAAGAACTCCCATCGCGTTCGATCCTGAATGCTGTCGATAGGGACACGGGCGAGATAGAGGTTGGTTGGATCTTCGACCTGATCCGAGAACGAGTCCCGCCAATTGAAGTCGATCCCGTAGGCATAGACGTAATCGGCGCCATCGTCTCCGAGGACACTTGCGTGTGCGTTGGACTGGCCGAAATCGAGGAACATGATCGTCGTGAACCGATGGTCTGTGAACATCGGTTCTCTGGATTTCGTCCACGTTTTTCCGTAGTCGGTCGACATCGAGATGCTGGCGTTCGGTGCCTCGTCGAAGGCGCCGGGGCCGTGTTTGAGGTCCTGGACAGCGAGGTAGAGCTCGTCCTTGCCGTCGCCATTGCCATCAACCGCGATTATCCCGGTCGGCTTGCGATTGAACTCGTTCGACGGTCCCCACACATCGGAGATCATGGCGGCTGCCGAGAGGCGTTCGCCGGTAAGCCCGACTTCCGGATCTCCGTCGACCCGGTTCATCACGATATCTGCGAAGAGCCCGTTCGGCTCGAATCCGGTGCCATCTCCGTTTGCTGTGTAAATCGCATCGTCATCCGCCCATGCGCAGGGCCAGAGATCGCCGTTGCTCTCGGTGAAGATCGTGGCGGCCCAGTCGACACGCGCGGTGGAGAAGAAGGTACTCGTAGGCGCGTTGGGATCCGGCTCATCCGATGCGGAAACGGGCGTCGCCCCGCCTTCCGGGCGGGCGGAGGGCGTCCCATCCGCACGTCCTCGTCGATGCAGGCCAAGAGCCAGCGATCCGGCGGTCGACGCGGCGATCAGGTTTCGCCGGTTGATCGGTTGCTTGCGGTCCGGGCTTTCCTTGAATCGCATCCAATGATTGTCCTTTCGGCATGCGGCACGTGTCCGGTTAACGGCCGCCCATGCCGGTCAGCGAGATGCCTTCGGTGAAGAAGCGCTGGGAAAAGATGAAGATGACGATCAGCGGCGCGATCGTCATCGTTGCGGCAGCCATCAGTCCGGACCAGAACGTGTAGCTCTGCATGCCGGCGTTGAAGCTCGCCAGACCGAGGGTCAGCGTGTACAGCTCGCGATCGTGAAGCATGACCAGCGGCCAGACGAAGTCGTTCCAAACCGCCGTGATCGTGAACACGGCAAGCACGGCGATGGCCGGCTTCGACAGGGGCAGGATGATCTGCCAGTAGATCCGCCATTTGCTGGCGCCATCCACGATCGCGGCGTCGTCCAATTCGGATGGAAGCGACAGCATGAACTGGCGCATGAGGAACGTGCCGAAGGCGCTGCCGAACATTCCGGGGATCGTCATCGCCCACATCGTGTTTACCCAGTCGAACCAGCGCATCAGGATGAAGCTGGGAACCAGGGTCACGGAGGCGGGGATCATCATCGTCGCGAGATACAGATAGAAGATCGGATCCCTGCCGGGGAAACGCAATCGCGCGAAGGCGTAGCCGGCGAGCGAGCAAAAGAGCAGCTGCCCGATGGTGACCGCGGTCGTGTAGATGATGGTGTTCAGGAAGAATCTCCCGAACGGCAACGTCTCGAACACCTGCGCGTAGTTGCTCCATACCGGCGGGTTCGGGATCATCTCGGGAGGCCAGGCGAAGATCTCGCCGGGACCCTTGAGCGATGTCGACACCGTCCACAGGAACGGGAAGATCGAGATGATGGACATCAGGGTCAGCACCACGTACGCGAAGATCTTGTTGCCGACCTTTCGGAATCGTCGTCTCGGGTACGTGTGGGGCACCGGAGCGACGGCGGTACCGGTGGTGGCGTCGGGAATGGTCGTGTTGATCATGCGGATCTCCAGAGTGGACCAGTTGGATCAGGCATAGTCGTAGGCGCCACTGGCACGCTTCCGGCCAATGCGGAGCTGGAGCCAGGTGATGAAGAACAGGATGGCAAAGAGGATGTACGCCATTGCCGAGGCATAGCCCATCCGGAAGAATTGGAAGGCGTTGTTATACAGGTGAAGGTTGTAAACGTAGGTTGACGTGCCAGGTCCACCATTGTTGGTGATGAGATAGACCTGGTCGAACACCTGGAACGAGCCAATGACTGCGATGACGGTCACGAACAACAGCGCCGGGCCGATCATCGGGACAGTGATGTTGATGAACCGTCTCCAGGAGGAAGCGCCGTCAAGTTCCGCGGCTTCGTAAAGCGACCGCGGAACGCCCTGCAACGCGGCGAAGAGAATGACCGCGTAATATCCGACCGATTTCCAGACGGCCATTATGGCGAGCGAGATCATGGCCCAGTTCTCGTCGGTGAGCCACCCGATCGTCGACGGAAGGCCGAGCCGGTAGAGCAGGCTGTTCAACAAGCCGACGTCGCTGTTAAAAATCCACCGCCAGATGAACGCGACCGCGACCGCGGACGTAAGCACCGGGACATACATGGCTGCGCGGAAAAAGGTGATCCCGCGAACCGCCTGGTTCATGGCGACCGCAAGACCCAAACCGATGACGATGCTGGTCGGGACGGTCAGTAATACGTAGTACGTGGAGTTCCAAAGGCTCGTCCAGAAGAGTGGATCGTCCGTGAAAAGCGTTCGGTAGTTGTCGAGCCCGACAAAATTGGCCTCGGTCAGGACATCCCAGTCAGTGAAGCTCATGTAGAGCGCGAAGACAACCGGAAACGCGAGGAACACCAGGACGCCGACGAGGTTCGGGAGGATGAAGAGATAGCCGATCCACTCCCTGCGCAATGTTCTCAGCATGGGGTCGTATTTCCTGACGATCACTCGGCGGGATCGCTGGTGGAGTGGAGCACGATGCTCCCGCCCGACGGACAGAAGATGCGCCTGGTCCACCGGGTGACGGGATACCCCGCCACCCTGTGTTGGCCGCTACCCCAGGATCCCGTTGATCTCTTCTTCCAGCGCCGGGAAGATATCGGCGGCCTGTGCCGATCCTTGCAGGACCTTGTCGGTTTCCCGGGCCCAGACGGTCGAGATCTCGTTCCACTTCGGCGAGATCGGGAGCGGGACCGAGTTGGCGATCGCGTCTGTGAAGACGTTCGCGTTCTCGATCTGCTCGTGCGCACCGAGATAGGCGTCCGACGATGCGACCGAATTGAGGACCGGAACAAACAGGCCGGATTCCGCGATCAGCGCCTGGCCTTCGGGGCCCGTGCTGAACTTCACGAACTCCCAGGCATGCTGCGGGTACTCCGTTGTTGCGCTGATTCCGAGGCCCGTCGAACCGAGGTCGGTCTTTGGCGTCGTGCCGCCCGGCCCGACCGGAAGCACGCCGATATCGAAGTCCAGGCCGTCGACGGAGGAGAACGCCGGGTACATCCAGTGGCCGACCAGCGCCATCGAGGCGCGGCCCCCCATGAACATGTCCGGGCCGGCCTGCGTCGCGACCTCTTCCGCATTCGGCATCACGCGGTGGACATTAGCGAGGTCGGCGTACCATTGCACCGCTTCGATGATCTTGGGATCGGTCACGGTCGATGCGGTGGGGGCGACGTACTGGTCGAACCATTGCCCGCCGTTGCTCGTCGCGAGGACAAAGGCACTGAGCGGTGGCCACCAGGCATCCGTATATCCGAACTGGGAGATCCGGCCGCCCTCTTCCTTCGTCAGCGCCTGCGCCGTCTCGAGGAATTTGTCGAACGTCCAGGAGTCGTCGGTCCAGTCGGCCGGGGGCGGTTCGATGCCGGCCTCTTCAAAGTGAGCCTTGTTGTAGTAGAGCACCACGCCGGCGTACTGCTCCGGTAGCACATATTGCGCACCGTTGTAGTTGAACATCCCGACCAGATCCGGGTTGTGGTCGGTCTCGAGCAACTCCTGATACTCAGGGTCGTTCTCGATGAACTCGTTGAGGTCGGCGAAGATGTTGCGATCCGCCAGGCCCGCGTAGGTAAGCTCCCAGCCCATCATGATATCGGGACCGGCGCCACCGGCGAACTGGATCTGCAGTTCCTGGACGGCATCCCCCTCGGCGACCTGCGGCTTGATGGTGATCTGGGGAAACTTCTCCTGGAAGGCGTCGATGATGCGTTGGCGTGTGTTGGCTTCTTCGGGATTCGCGCCGAAGTAGAACGTCAGCTCGGCCGGTTCGAGGTCCTGTGCGGCGGTGCTGGCGGCGAATCGCCGGTCTGGCGCGGCGAAGGCGGGGCGAGTTGCCGCAGCGCCAAGACCGGCGGCGGCAGAGAGCTTGAGCATGTCACGACGGGTTCGTTTCCGGTGAAACATCCGAGACCTCCTTGGTGCGGACAGGCCGACATTACGATCGCCATAGGGACCCTTGGAGCGGTGTTCCTCTTTTGCGGTTGAGCCACCTTTCTGCGCTTGCGTGGTTTCGAAAACGACCGGAATGGACGTTCTCCCACTGCAGGGGCGGATACGCATCGAGTACAAGCAACCGGATGAATGGATTGAAATCGATTACACCCCAGTATGCCGCCTCGGCGCGGGTTGTCAAGCCCTCCTCCATCAATGCCCTCTGCGTCACGCGATCCTTCGCTCGAGATCGCTGATGAATTGCTTGTTTTATACGCGCTGGTTGTGGGATTGACCTTCTTGGATGCCCTTGCGGGGCACCGGGCCTTTTCAAACCCACTCCGGTTCGCTATGGTGGGTATAGTCCGGAATATGGGAAATCGATTACATCAGGGGCAGGATTCGGTGCAGGAAGGTGACGATGGCAGGTCGCGGATGATTGTATCCCCCATATGGGGCATGCCCGGAAATGCCATATGCCCACGATGAAGGATGTCGCGCGGAGGGCCGGAGTTTCGTCCGCGACCGTCTCGCGCGTACTGAACAACGACAGCCTGGTCACTGGAGCCGTCCGGGAGCGCGTCCTGGAAGCGGTGCGGGAGCTGGGGTACCGGCCGAATCGTGTTGCCCGCAGCCTGCGACGCAGGACGAGCGAGACGATCGGCGTCGTCGTATCCGATATCGAGAACCCGCATTTCACGCGGGCCGTCCGCGCGATCGAGGATGCGGCCTACAAGCGTGGATACCGCGTCATCCTCTGCAATACGGACGAGACGCCGGAGAAGCAGCGCGCCTACCTCGAGATGCTCGCCGCCGAGCAAATCATCGGCGTCATTATCGCGCCGGCGGATCCCGGCGACCCGATGATCACCTGGCTTCTGGACCGGAACATCCCGGTGGTCGCCTTTGACCGCAG
>Ga0182741_1000733_pt1 | contig 46526 bp, 34 predicted proteins | sample eDN5th37CBELigOP_FD_128874 | JGI IMG/M metagenome (GOLD analysis project Ga0182741, IMG submission 128874) | Enriched Organic Plus compost microbial communities from Emeryville, California, USA - eDNA 5th pass 37_C BE-Lig OP (version 2) (version 2) ... | reverse complement strand
GGGATCAAGTCTTTTCAGGCCGTACGAGTGCGCAGCAACGAGCCGTTCGAGGCCCTGTACCTCCGCTGGCGCATGGATAGTCACCCCGACCACCACCGTTGCGGCAATCGCCGTTGCCGATGGTGGGAAAAGTTACTGTGACTGGATGCCGGCCGTGCCTCAGCGCTGCTGGGGCGGCCGATTTCCTTCTTTCGTTGCGGAGCGAAGGCAGTTCGAGCAGCACATTCCTGGTCGCCCACTAAGGGCCTCTAGTTCCTGTCGACCACGAACCAGCCGAGGAGCAGCGTCACCAAGAGCGAACACACAGCCGCCATCAATAGCCAGGCGCGGACGCGATCGGCCCAGCTGGCATGGCGCCTCAGGAGGGGCACGTCGATCAGCCTGCCGTCGGCTAACTTGCGGCGGCCAATGGGGAGCGTTATGGCCCAGGCATACCAGAACGCTCTGGCGCTAGGGCCATCCCAGGGGCATGGGCGAGGCCGCCCCTCGGCCACGATCGCCCGCTCTATCCGGGACACCGACATGCGCGCGAAAACGGCCACGGAGCAGACGCTCGACAGCATGGCGATGAAAACGAGCGGCAAGTACCAATCGTGCACTCGTGATCTCCAAGTGCTCCCAATGCGCGATGCGCGTTGTCGATCGTGCGCCTAGTTCGCATCCAACAGGAACCAGGTCCCCAGGGTGATCACCGTGAATACGAAACCGCTCACCATCAGGAACCAACCGCGGATGCGATCGGCCCGCGTGGCATAGCGCCTCGCCAAGGGCACGTCGATCAGCCTATCGTCGACTGGGTTCAACCTACCAACCGGAAACGCGACCGCGCGCGCGTACCACAAGGTACGCGCGCCTGGACCATCCCATGGACAGGGTCGTGGGTGTCCGTCCGCGAGAATCGCCCGCTCTATGCGGGCCATGGACAGCCGAGCGAACACAAGCCAGGAAAGAAAATAGGCGAACGCGCTTAGGCCAATAAGCAGTAATAACCAGCCGTTCATCACTGTTCACAGCCTTCCGCGTTACCAAGCTCTATCCCCGACAGACTCGGCAAACTTGCGCCCGACCAAGTCCACCGCATTCGCGGCACCGAAACCCACCGCGATGCCAACCCCCATTACAACGAGCCAACCTACCGGGTTTGCCGCCAGACCAACCGCTACCAAGCCCCCAACAACAGCCTGACCTGCATACAGGCCGGCAGCCCCACCGAAACCAAATCCCGCGGTCTGAACCGCCGCTTGCCGCTGCCAATTACCCCCTTGCTGGTAGGTCGTATAGACCCCATGCGCCCGGATCCCCGCGTCCAGCACGATCGCGCCATTGCCTACGTGCTTGATTGCCTTCGCGAAGCCGCCGATGCGCACCGCACCACCCTGATCGGCGACGTGCAACCCTCGGCCTTTGCGCCGGCTGGCCAGGGTAATACCGCGCTCGGCACTGGTCAGTGCGTTGCCGCGGTTCTTGCCGAAGTGCTGGCGAGGCACCAAACGTTCGATCTCGGAACGGAAGGTACGATTCAGTTCGCTGTATGCGTCGCGTACGCGAGCTCGCAGCTCGGCCCGGCGTGCTCCGTTTCCTCCCCCCTGCTTTTGAACGCGCGGAGATCGAGCAGTGTCTGTTGATATCGACGCAAGAGAACCTGAAAGCGGGTGGCATACACTCCCTGCGCGGTCGACCCCGCTCCTACCAACCCGGCGGTATTCTGCAAATTGAAGAAAGCCAGATGCTTGTCGTAGAAGTCGGCCAGCGCGGTAGTGAGGTCGCCCCACTGCTCGACGCAGCATGCCAACCGGCCGCGCTCGTCCGCGTTAAGCGCGTTCAGGCGATCGAGAATCGCCAGCGTCTGCGGATGATCCCCGTCGAAGCTGTAGGGCAATCCCGGCAGGAGGGTGGCGTTGGGGGTCAGGCGATTGCCGCGGCAGAACGCCGCTACGGCACTGGGGTCGTTGCCCGCCAGCTGTTCGATCGAGCACGGCCGCTGCGTGAATAGGACTTCAGGCATCGGTTCATCCTTGAATTGTTATTGATATTCAGCGGCATCCATTGCCGCCGGCGCCGAAAAGATAGCAGGCGATTGACGCAACGGAAACCAAACGCCGTCGCGACCAGGCGGGCGCGCCGCGCTCGCCGGCGCAAGGGCGCATGTCGCCCGCAAGCGCTTTAAAATCCCCCCAACGACCGGCAGCTTAGGCCGATAAACAGGCTCAACCGTAAAGGACGACCATGGCGGACAGCAGCAACCCCCTTCTCGATACCGAGCGCCTCCCGGCCTTCTCCAAGATCAAGCCCGAGCACGTGGTGCCGGCCATCGAGCAACTGATCGCCGACAATCGCAAGCTGCTCGACGAGTTGCTCGACAAGAACAGCCGCTACAGCTGGGAGAATCTGATCGAACCGTTCGAAGCGGCCTCCGACCGGCTCAGCAAGGCCTGGTCGCCGGTGTCGCACATGAACTCGGTGGTCAACACCGACGCCCTGCGCGAGGCCTACAACGCCTGCCTGCCCAAGCTGTCCGAGTACGGCACCGAGGTCGGCCAGAACGAGCGGCTGTACCGCGCCTATCAGCAGATCCACGACTCGCCGGAGTTCGCCCGGCTGTCACAGGCCCAGCAGAAGACCATCAAGGACGCGCTGCGCGACTTCAAGCTGGCCGGCGTGTCGCTGCCGGAGGACAAGAAGCGCCGTTTCAAGGAGATCAACCAGCGGCTGTCGGAGCTGTCGGCCAAGTTCGAGCAGAACGTGATGGACGCCACCGACGCCTGGAGCAAGCTCATCACTGACGAGGCCGAGCTGGCCGGCATTCCCGCCACCGCCAAGGCCAACTTCCGCCAGAACGCCGAGCGCAAGGGCCAGCAGGGTTGGCTGATCAACCTGGAGTTCCCGTCCTACTACCCGGTGCTGACCTACGCCGACAACCGCGCGCTGCGCCGCGAGCTGTACGAGGCCTACACCACCCGCGCCTCCGAGATCGGCCCCAACGCCGGCAAGTGGGACAACATGCCGCTGATGGAGGAGATCCTCAAACTGCGGCACGAGAAGGCGCAACTGCTGGGCTTCGCCAACTACGCGGAGCTGTCGCTGGCCACCAAGATGGCCGGTTCGACCCAGGAAGTGATGGACTTCCTCAACGACCTGGCCGCCCGCGCCAAGCCCAAGGCCGAGGAAGAGCTGCGGGAACTGAAGGAGTTCGCCGCCAAGGAGTTCGGCGCGACCGAGCTGGAGGCCTGGGACGTCGGCTACTACTCGGAGAAGCTGCGCCAGAGCCGCTACCAGGTGTCGCAGGAGGACCTGCGGCCCTACTTCCCGGTCAACCGCGTCATCAACGGCCTGTTCGAGGTGGTGCGCCGGCTGTACGGCCTGGAGATCGCCGAGGTCGAGGGTGTCGATACCTGGCATAAGGACGCGCGCTTCTACTCGATCCGCGATCAGCAGGGCGATGTACGCGGCCAGTTCTTCATCGATCTGTACGCGCGCGAGAAGAAGCGCGGCGGCGCCTGGATGGACGAGTGCCGGGTGCGCCGGCGCACCGCCGCCGGCCTGCAGCTGCCGGTGGCCTATCTGACCTGCAACTTCACTCCGCCGGTGGGAGACGAACCGGCGCTGCTCACCCACGACGAGGTGGAGACGCTATTCCACGAGTTCGGCCACGGCCTGCACCACATGCTCACCAAGATCGACGTCGGCGCGGTGTCGGGCATCAACGGCGTGCCCTGGGACGCGGTGGAGCTGCCCAGCCAGTTCATGGAGAACTGGTGTTGGGAGCGCGAGGCGTTGGACATGTTCGCCCGCCACTACCAGACCGGCGAGAAGATTCCGGAGGATCTGTACCAGCGCATGAAGGCGGCGAAGAACTTCCAGTCGGCGATGCAGACCGTGCGCCAGCTGGAGTTCGCGCTGTTCGACTTCCGCATGCACCTGGAGTACGACCCGGCGCGCGGCGGCCGCATCTACGAGATCCTCGACGAAGTGCGCGATCAGGTCGCGGTGGTGCGCCCGCCGGCGACCAACCGTTTCCCCAACGGCTTCGGCCACATCTTCTCCGGCGGCTACGCGGCCGGCTACTACAGCTACAAGTGGGCCGAGGTGCTGTCGGCCGACGCCTTCTCCCGCTTCGAGGAGGAAGGCATTTTCAACCGCGACACCGGCGAGAGCTTCCTGCGCAACATCCTCGAGCAGGGCGGCTCGCGCGATGCCATGGAGCTGTTCGTGGCCTTCCGCGGCAGAAAGCCGACCATCGACGCGCTGCTGCGGCATACCGGCCTGGCAGCCTGATCGCCGCCGAACGCGGGTAGGGCAAACGCCTTACCCGCCTATGCAGGCAGGCTCGCAAGGCCTGTCTTGCTCCCACTCGGACAGCCAGGCGTCCAACGCATCGATCGGCATCGGCCGGCTGACCGCGTACCCCTGCAGCTGATCGCAGCCCAACTCCTGTAGCGTGTCGATCTGCGCGGCGATCTCAGCGCCCTCGGCGACCACCGGCAGACCAAGGCTGTGCGCGATCGAGATGACGCCGCGCACGATGCCTTGGTCGATCGAGCTGTGCTCCAGCTCGGCGACGAAGCTGCGGTCGATCTTGATCAGGTCCAGCGGCAGGCGCTTGAGGTAGGTCAGCGAGGTGTAGCCGGTGCCGAAGTCGTCGATGGCGACGCGCACGCCCAAGCCTCGGCAGGCTTTCATGATGCGGTCGGCGCGGTCGAGATCGTCCAGCACCGTGGTCTCGGTAATCTCCAGGATCAGATGCGCGGCCACCTGCGGCGACACCGTCAACACGTGACGCAGCTCGCTCAGGAAACTTGGATGCAGGAAATGCCGGGCGGAAACGTTGACGTGCACATCGAACCCCTGGCCCTGCTCGCGCCAGCGGCCAATCTGGCGCGCCGCCTCCCATAACACCCACGACCCGAGCCGGTAGACCAGATCGCCCGGCGCGGACTCGACCGCGTTGATGAACGCACCCGCGCTCAACAGCTCGCCGTCCGGCCGGCGCCAGCGCAGCAGCGCCTCGAAGCCCTGTACCCGCATGTCGGCCAAGCGCACCAGCGGCTGGTACCAAAGACACAGCTCGCCGCGCTCCAACGCCTCGCTCAGCTCGGCGCTCAGCGCGCGCCGGCCGCTGCCGCCCTCCAGTTCGGGGTCGAAGCGGCGGTAGCCGTCGCCGCCGGCGGCCTTGGCCTGGTACATGGCCATGTCGGCGCGGCGCAGCAACGTCGTGGCATCGTCGCCGTCCTGTGGACACACGGCGATGCCTATGCTGGCGCTGAGCCGCCCGCGCGCCCGCCCCCAGCCGAAGCGAATGCGCATCGCCTGCAACAAGCGCTGCGCCAGGTGCTCCACCTCCCACTCACCGCATTCGGCGATCACCAGGAACTCATCGCCGCCGAGCCGCCCGACCCTGTCGCCGCGCCGCAGCGCTTCCGCCATACGCTGCCCCGCGTCCTTGAGCAGGTTGTCGCCGATCTCATGGCCCCAAGCGTCGTTGGCGGACTTCAAGCCGTCGACGTCCATCAGGAACAGCGCGAACGGCCGGCCGTAGCGCTGAAACTGGGCCAACCGCACGTCCAGGGCGTCCATGATCGCCCGGCGGCTGGCAAGGCCGGTCAGCACGTCGGTGTGCGCCAACTCGCGCAGCCGCGACTCCAGCCGCATCCGATCGCAGGCGACCGCGATCTGCGCCGCCACCCGCTCGGCCAACGCCAAGTTGGTGCGCGGCAGCGAGGTGCACGGCCGGTCGAACCAGGACGCCGCCAGCACGCCCACCGCGCGGTCGGCGACGATCAGCGGTATCACCAGGTTCGAACGCAAGCCCGCCTGCTTGAAGACCGGCATCGCGGTCGGTTCGGCGAGATAGTCCGCAACGTGCACGCTGCGCTTCTCGCGCAGGGCGAGCCCGGCCACCCCTTCGCGCGAGGGGAAGCGGAAACCGCGGAACGGGTTGAGCATGGCCTGCCGGTTGCCTTCGAACAGGCGGTACTCGAGCATGCCGCCAACCTCGTCCAGCAGGATCAGCGCGCTGCCGTCGGCCTGCAGCAACGACCGGATCGACGCCGCCGCCTTGGAGAAGAAGACCTCGAAGTCGGGCTCGAGGGTAAGTGCATCCACGATCTCGATAAGGAGTGGAACGGCCGTGTTGCTCGCCGTTTCATGCATGTCGAATAAGCCTCGGATGTTCATGGTGCTGTTCCAATCAACGGCCGATGCCGGCGCAGGTCGGCAAGGGCGGTGCCAAGGGGGCAGCGAGAGTGGCAACCGGAACGGGAACGGCCAATTTGGCGCGCACATCGATGGGGCGAGCGCACCAACATGGCGCATTGACTGGCCGCTAGCTCGGCGCTCGTGCGGCGTAGTTGCCGAGCAGCTGCTTCAGCCGTATGTCGGCGCCGAGGATGCCGACAATGCGCCCATCGGCATCGCGGATAGGCACCGACACGGTGAAGCAGAACTGCTGCGTCGCCGCGGAGCGGTACATGGGCGTAACCCAGCTCTCGCCTTGCGCCATGGCGCGCCGGAACCAGTCGCGGCCGCTCCAATCCATGCCCCGCCCGCTCCCCTCGTACGCCACGGCCACGTCCGGCGCGACCACGTTGTCGATCGACTGCACACCGCGCACGTCGGTGACGTACAAGAGTTCGAGGAAGGCATGCTCGGCGATGGCACGGCGCAGATGTCTCGTCATCGCCGCGGGCTCCATGGCGGCCATGGCCGGCTCCACCGCCAGCGCCTCCGCGGCGCGGCGCGCGTGGCCGTGGGCGGCGAGCTGATAGCCGCCGACAGCGGTCAGCAACTCATCGGATAGAGCATGCAGCTGCCGGCCCAGCCGGCTGACCTCGCTGGACTTGGCGGCGGTGCCGGCGGCGATATCGGCCACCTGGTGCACCTGACGGTTCACCTCCCGCGCCGCCACGCCGACCTGCCCCATACCTGCCGCGATCCGCTGGATGCGATCGTCGAGTTCCGCGACCGCGGCCCCGGCCTGGCGCAGCCGAAGCTCCGCCTCGGCCACGCTGTGCATGCCGGCCTCGACGCCACCACGCATGCCGCGGCCGCCGGCCACCAGCAGCGTGATACCGTCGCGCACCTCATGCACGATGCCGCTGACGGTGGCGGCGGCGTCCCCGCTTTGCTGCGCCAACTTGCGGACCTCATCGGCCACCACCGCGAAGCCGCGCCCCTGCTCGCCGGCGCGGGCGGCCTCGATGGCCGCGTTCAAGGCCAACAGATTGGTTTGCCTGGCGATATCGCCGATCAGATCGATGACTCTGCCGATGCGCTCGGCGCGCTCGCTGAGGGCGATGATGGCCTCGTCCAGCTCGGCGGCGCGGCGGCTGATCTCCTCGATACGCAGCATCGCGTCGTGGCTATAACCCTGACAGTCGCGCACCGCGGCCGCCACCTCGCCGGAGAAACTCGCGACCTCCTGGGTGCTGCGCCGCAGCTCGCCGGCGATGGTGGTGCTCATTTCCTCGGTCGCGCCGGCGATAGCCGCCGCGGCCTCGGACAGTTGACCGCTATCGGCGGAGGTGGCGGCGGCGAGGCGATCCAACTGCGGGGCGCTTTCCGATAGCGCCACCGCGCCGGCCACCGCGCGATCCATGCCTTGGTGCAGACGCTCGAGAGCCCGGTTGAGAGCCTCGGCCTCGCGCGCCCGCGGGCCATCCTCGGCGAGGCGAGCGGCGAGATCCCACCGCTCACTCAGAATGTTCAGATGATCCGATATAGATGGACGTGACCGAGCGGATCTGAGTACGCGCGCCAGCATAGCTGCACCTCGGCAGTGAACCTCGTTCAGCCATGTGCAACTATCCTGCCAACATTGAACGGTTGAGATGTCAGGGCATGTTGTAGCCGATGGCGATGAACATCGCGTTCGCTTTCGACAGTTCGATCGCGTCGGCGGTGAGGTCGATCACCACGCGGCCGCGCTGAATCTTCAAGCCGATACCATCGAACTGCGGCCAGTACAGCAGGCGTACCCCGTGGGCGCTTGCGCCTACGCCGTAGAGACAGGCGTGCGGCCGGCACATCAGCTCGGCATCGGCCCAGAAGGCACCGGTCACGGCGGCGCTCGCGCTCAGTTGGCCGCGCGTCTTGAGCTTCTGGTCGAAGCGGTGGCGATAGCTCTCGCGCCCGCTCAACACCGGCTTGACCTCGACGAAGCCGTCCTCGCCGATGCCGGTCTGTTCGGATTGCACGTCGGCTTCGGTCACCGGCACGTCGCGCCAGCGGATCACCCCGAGCGCGTCGATCACCGTTAGATTCACCAGCAACGCACCCGGCTGGTGCCAGCGCAAGGCGAAATCCAAGCTGGCGCCGTATCCGCTCGGCGCGTCGCTGCTGCGGTCGAACAGCAGGTCGTTGTCGTAGGCATAGTCGACGTGCCCTTCATAGCTGTACTCGCGTTCGCTGAGCGCGGTCGCGGTGCCCTGCAGGCGCGCATGCTGCAGGCCGTCGGCCTTGAACAGCGCGGCGCCCAACGTCAATGCCAGCTGCGGGTGCAGCGTGAAATGCCGAGTGATCCGCGCGCCGCTCAGCTCGAAGTGATAACCGGATAGCGCCAGTTCGTAGCGACGCCCCGGGGGCAGGTCCAGCCCGTTCTGAATGCGGTGGTAGAGCTCGGCGGTGTCTTCGCTGAAGCGCAGATCCACCTCGCGGCGGTACAGCACGCCGGCGCTCCAGCGCTCATTGCGCACGCCGGCTTCCGCCCAGATGTGGGCCCACTGCCGGTCGCCGCCGGAATAGCGTCCGTCCCAGTCGCCCAACGCCGGCTCGATGGCCACCGGCTCACTGTAGGCCATGGCCTCGGCGCGCACATAGCCTGACCAGTCGGCGCCGGCGGGAACGGCGAACGCCAGCAAGCAGAAAAAGACGAGGGGCGGCTTGCGCCGCCCCTCGGTAGTGCCGAACCACTTACGCATTTACTGCAGCGACTCGAAGGTGCCGTCGGCCCAGCGGATCAGCACCAGGCCGTTGCCGGTCGTTTCCAGCCGACCCACGCGCTCGCCGTCGACGGTGATATTGCCGTCGTAGCTGCCGTCGCGGGGATGGTCGATGGCCATCGTCACGCCGTCGGGGTTGGCGATCTCGATCGCCGAGACCTTCTCGCCGGAAGGCTTGCGGGTTGAGATGGTCCACTGGCGGCCACCGTGGCTGAAGGTCACCTGCGCGTCGCCGCTGTCGAAGCCGGTACGGTTGACGGTGGCGGTGGCGGTGGTCTGCGGATGGCCTTGCAGCGCCAGATCCAACGTCAAGCTGAGCGAACCCCGGGCGAAGTAATCGGCGTTCTCGAAGTCGCCGATATCGACGGTGGCGCCGACCCAGATTTGTTCGCCGCCATTGGCCATATCGTGCGGGGTCGCGTGCCAGAGCTCGATATTGCGGATCTCGGCCGTGGGGAAGCCCCACTCCGCGACACGCTCCTGAGCCAGATTGGTCGCGTAAGCGGCCACGCCGAGCGGGTCGCCGCCGAGCGAAACCACCCCGCCCACGCCGCTGCGGTCGAACCAGACGATGGTGTCGCCATCGTAGCTTCTGTAGTGGTACGAGTAGATGAAGCTGGCCGAAACCGCCGCGGTGGCCTGTTCCGCCAGCGCGCGCGCGGTGTCATCCACATCGAACCGCTCGTACATGTAGATTTCCGGGTCGTGCGCCAAATAGGCGAAGGTATCGAAGCTCGCGGCATTGTCGATGTTCAGTGCCACCTTCGCGCTGAATTCACCCTTGTCCGGGCTGCTGAAGCTGCCGAGCAGGGAAACACGCTGCAGGCTGATCTCGTTGTAGGCGTTCGGCGTGTCCAAGCCGACCACGGACAGCCCGGCCACGCCCTTGAACCGCGCGCCGCTGTCCTTGGCGGTGATCGCCAGCTCGCCCACCAGGCTGGCGGTGCTGATCTGCGGCTGCCGCGAGAATTCACCGGTTTCCAGATCGTGGGAGACGGCCTCCTTCAGGACGATGTCGACCCCGACCTCGGCCAGATCCAACCTGGCGCCGGCGGACTCAAGGTAGCCGCTGAGCGAAATCGCCATGCGATCGAACTCGATCGCCTCGCCGCCGACTACGTCGTTGAACTTCTGGTCGATCTTCAGCAGCAACTCCAGTTTCACGCCTCCAGGCAGTTCGATGGAGCTGACAGCGATCTCGGTACCTGCGTCGCTCTCGCTTACCTCCAGAAGGAGCGTCCCGACCGGTTCGCCCGCGCGGTCCTGCAACTCGACCACCACGCTAGTCTCCGACGGGGCCTCGAGCGCCACGTAGTCGACCACTTTCGCGGCCAGTTCGGCCAGCGCGATCACTTCCTGACTGAGCACGCGCGCGGCGGTATGGGCGTCGGCGCCCAGCGCGTCGACCGGCTCCTCCAGCGCGGCGACGGAAGTCAGCAGCGTGCGAGCCTCCTTCACCAGCGCCTTGCCCTTGGCCAAGGCGGTATCGTTGGCCACCGGGCTGGGCTCGGGATCGTAGCCGCCGTCGACGATACCGGCTTCGATCACTTCCAGCGCCTGCGAGACCTTGCTCGGCAGCTTATCCCGCAGTTGCGTCGCGGCCGCGGTGGTACGCACCGCCGTCACCAGGTCTTGGATCGTCACCTTGTCGTCGGCAGCGAAGGCGCCGTCCGCGAAGGTTTCGCCCAGATCCTCGATGAGCTGGTTCAGCCCGCCGGGGCGGCTGTAGGCCAGGCTACCGACGCCAGCGAGGAAGGCCGCGTAGACCTTGGCGTCGTCATCGGCTTCGCCGTCCCGGGTCAAATCCACCGGCTCGGTGGTGAGGATGTTGACACCGACCAACTGGCTGGTTTCGGAATTGGCCTGCGCCACCGTGTTGGCGTTGACGCCGCGGTCGTCGTTGAGCGCGCGCCGCGCCGCCATGGTGGTGAAGGGAGTGAGCTGCACGCTCAGGCTCTGGCCGCTGGCCGCGGACGGCACGATCGCCAGCAGCTTGAAGCCGGCATCGACGGGAACCCGCGTGCCGAACGCCGCGCCGGTGCCACAGCCGACCGGGACGTCGCAGGTCATGCGGGTGCCGGCATCACCGGTCAGTTCGAACAGCAGCGGGCCGCCCGAGTACGCGGCACCGATGGTCAACTCGTAGCGGCCATTGTCGTCGGTCTTCGCCTCGCCCACCGGCTCGGCGCGCAGCCGCTCGCCGTTTGCAGCGAGTTCGTAGGCCCTTACCACGGCCCCGCTCAAGATGCCCTTACTGGCGACACCGACGGACTTGGTCACCGCCGGCGTGGCGGGGCTGTCGTCCTTGCCGCCGCCGCCACCTCCGCATGCCGCCACGGACAGGCTGGCCGCGATCGCGAGCGCGGTACCGAAACTGGATCTGCTGTTGATGCTCATCGCTTCCCCATTCTCTTAACGTGACGAGCGCCCCCCAGGGAGCCCCCAAAGACATGTCCGCTGATCGCGCGGCGCCTACCGCGCGCGGACGCGACACTCGTCCTTGAGAACGCTACGAAAGCATTGATCGGTGAGAGATCGCAGCGGGCCACACCGACATCATCCGGACTCTCCTGCTGCGATTGGTCCGGTTCAAGTGCGGCTACGGGCAGAATAGCAAGGCAATCATTGAATCTGTATATAAATAGTTGTGTAAAAAAATCAAAACCATCGCGCACACTCTCGGTCGCGACCGCTCGCGGCCCTTCGCCGCCGGGCCGCGGGCGATCCGATCGAGCCGTTCGCTCAGCGCGGCATCCGCGCCACGGGCAGGCGGCCGGGTAGGCCGAGGCCGTTGGTCGACTCGCTGGTCATGAACGACTGGTCGAAGCCGGTCATGAAGTTCAGCCCGCCGACGTCGCCCTCCACCGTGACCGCCGTCAGCTCGCTGAGCGAGGTATAGGCGCCGCAGGCCTCGCCGACGTCGCAGATATAGCCGTCGTTGTTGGCGTCGGTGCCGGCGATGATGTAGTAGCGGCCGGGCGGCACCTTGGCGAAGCTGAACGGGTAGTTGCCGTTGGTCGCGCCGACGTCGACCTGATCGAGCACGCGGCGCATGTCGTCGGCGTCGACCAGCAGCACGTAGTGGTAACCGGCATCGCCGACCCGCGCTTGGCCGCCGACCTGCATGATGACCTGTACCTTCACGTCGACCCCAGCCGAGGAACTGAACGTGATCTCGCCGGTGTAGACACCCTCGCTCAAACCGGCGCGGCTGACCTGGACCGTGTAGCGGCCCAGGCCGTTGCCATCCACCTCCGCCGGAATCACGCTGAGCCACGATGCGTTGTCGGTCGCGGTGACGCCGGTCAAGCTACCCGCGGCGGCGTTGCTGACGGTGAGGGTCAGCGTATCGGTCTGCGCCTCGAAGTTGAGCGAGCGCGGAGTCACGGCCAGCGTGCCCACATCCGGCGGCAACGGCGCCGCGCCCGCCATTTCCTTGGCGTAGACCACCGCCTTGTAGGCGTCGATCAGGCCATGGCCGTAGATGTCGTCGCGGCCGGGCGCGCCCAGGTCGTTGACGATGGCGCCGCTGGACAGCGCCTGATCGAACTGATCGGGCGTCATCTGCGGCCACACCGCCTTCATCAGCGCCGCCACGCCCGCGACATGCGGCGCGGCCATGGACGTACCTTGGTAGAAGCTGAAGGTGAAACCGATACGGCCGCCGCTTTCGCTGCCCAGGGTGCTGAGCACGCCGTCGGGGAAACCGTCGCCGTTGCGGTCGACGCTGACGTCACCGCCCGGCGCCGCCACGTCCACGGCGGTGCCGTAGTTCGAATACGGCGCCTTCTGCCTGTTCATGTCCACCGCGCTGACGGACACCACGCCGTCGTACGACGCCGGGTAGTTCAACGTACTGGTGTTGTTGTTGCCGGCCGAGGCGATGATGATGACGCCGGCATTGCGCGCGGCGGCGTACACCTCCCGATCCGCCTGCGACGGCGCGCTGCCGCCCAGGCTGAGGTTCATGATGTCGGCCCGGCGCGCAGGCACCCGGCCGGAATCGTTGGGAAGACCGGCGGCGTAGAGCACGGCCTGGCGGACGTCATGGGACGAGCCACCGCCCTCGCCAAGCACGCGCAACGCCATGAGCCGCGCGGCCCAGGACACACCGGCCACACCCACGCCGTTGTTGCTCATGGCCGAAATCGTGCCGGCGACGTGAGTGCCGTGGAAGGAACTACGGCCTACCGGCGAATCGCCCGGATCGTCGGGATCGGCGTCGAGGCCGTCGCCGTCGCGGGCGCGCGCGGCATTGCTGATGAAGTCGAAGCCGTCGGCGGTCATCAGTGGCTTCAGCTCGGGGTGATTCATCAGCACACCGGTATCGATCACCGCCACCACTACCGGGCTGGGAGCGCGCTCACCCACGGTGAGATCCCAGGCCTGCGGCAGATTGATCAGCGGGTAATGCCACTGCAGGGGATAGCCCTCGTCGTCGGGTACGCGATGCGGCCGCAGGATGTAGTTCGGCTCGGCGTATTCGATGTCCGAGCGCTTGCTCAGGGCCTTGATCGCCCTAAGCGTTTCCAGCTTGGCTTGCACGTTGGGGCTCGCCGATTTGGCGAGACGGGTCACGCCCAACGACTGCAAGCTGCGCGCGCGCGCGCCGCTATCGCCGAGCGCGAACAACATCGGTTGGCCGGGACTGCCCCCCAGCGGCTGCAACCCGAGCTCGGCGGCCCGAGCCTTGAGCGTTTCCTGGCCGCCGCTGCGCAGGGTGCTGTTCTTGAACTTCACGACGACTTCGCCAGGCACGAAATCGTCGCTCAGGCGCAGCCGCGCCGAGGTGTTGTCGACGGAACTGGCCAAGCCGAGCGTCAGCGTGTAGTTGGACGCCCCGGAATAGGCATATACCACCACGTAGTAGTCGCCGTCGCGCGGGACGGTGATGGACTCGACCTTGGAAGTCCAACTTTCCGACGAATCGACCAGCTCGCCCTGGTCGTCGAACAGCCCCAGGTCGAGGTCGTTGGCACCGATATCCTCGGTCGCGACGTGCAGCGAGATCTGCATGCCTTGGCGAAGGCTGACACGGTAGACGTCGAGCTCGTCACCACTGGAGTAGGAGGCGCCTATTGGGCCGCTCCGCGGCTGGTTAGCGTATCCTCCCACGGTGACCGGAGCGACCAGGGGTTGGGCGGTGGCAAAGGTATCGTTGGACACGCGCGGCGCCAGCGGATCGTTGACGTCGCCATCGACCACGGTGGCGCTGAAGGCCGCAACCGTTCCGCTGACGGTATAACCGACGGCAGGCGGCGACCGACCGCTGTCATCGCTGCTGCCACCACCCCCGCACGCGGCTAGAAGAAGGGCGCAGGATGTCCCCAATATGCTGGCCAACCGCGATACACCGTTCGACGCCATTGAGTCTCCCCCCTCAGTCGCGCTCGTTATTGCTTGGTCGCAAACAGCTCGAAGCCGATCGACTCGGCCCGACACCTCGAACTTTAGTGTGTCCTAAATCACACAACATACCTCATACGAGGTAGGCAAAGCGCGCAAGTCATACGATGGTCGGATAAGGACGGTCGCCGCGGCAGCGCCGGCCGTGGCCCGCGCGAGACTGGTGCAATCGGCTCCGGCACGGCATCCTCCCGGTTCGATCCGTCACTCAAGCATGGGATGCCGATGCGACTCGCCAGCTGGAACGTCAACTCCATCAAGGTCCGCCTTCCCCAGCTCATCGACTGGCTGAACAAGGCTCAGCCGGACGTGGTGGGGCTGCAGGAGATCAAGTGCACGGCGGAGAACTTCCCGCACGAACCGCTACGCGCGCTCGGCTATGAGCTCGCCGTTTCCGGGCAGCCGACCTATAACGGCGTGGCCGTGCTCAGCCGCCACCCGATCACCGATGTCGTCACCGACCTGCCGGGGCTGGACGATCCGCAGCGGCGGGTGCTGGCCTGCACCACCGGCGGCATCCGCTTCATCGACCTGTACGTGCCGAACGGGCAGGCGGTCGGCAGCGACAAGTACGCCTACAAGCTGAATTGGCTCGCCAAGCTACATGAGTTCCTGCGCGATGAGCTGAGCCGTCATCCGCGTCTGGCGGTGGTGGGTGATTTCAACATCGCCCCGGAACCGGAGGACGTGGACAATCCCGCGGAATGGGAAGGCCAGGTGTTGTTCTCGGAGCCGGAACGCTCAGCGTTCCAGGGCCTGCTCGCGCTGGGAATGAAGGACACCTTCCGGCTGTTCCCGCAGGAGCCGAAGCTGTTCAGCTGGTGGGACTATCGGCAAAACAGCTTCCGCCGCAACCGCGGCCTGCGCATCGACCACGTGCTGGCCAGCACCGCCCTGGCCGCCGACTGCTCGGCGAGTTGGATCGACCGCGAGCCGCGCACCTGGGAGCGACCGTCGGACCACGCTCCCGCCGTCGCCGAGTTCGCCTAGGGCAACGTAGCCCGAGTGCTTCCACGCCGTTCCGCCCCGCGCGGAACGGCGACTCGATCGGCTGTCCCTAGTGCGCGCCGGGTACGCGACCATTGGCGCGGGGCATTTTCGTCCACCGCCGCTACCTCCTGTATCGCGAATAGAACGAGTGACGCGGCAGGGGGACGCGATGGGGACTGTATCCGGTCAGCGCTTTACCGATCTCGCATGCTTTACACCCGCCGCCTACGCCAACTCCTTGTTCTGAGGGCGCACGCCGGCCGCGCCTCGTCTCCGCTGTAACAGCGCCGATACAACCTTCCGTCGAATCCGCCCCCTCATTCGGCAAGTACTTGTTTACAAAGGGCTGTTTTCACGTCCTTCGGCTGGCATCGATCCTGCTAAGTCAGTCGTGGCCCTCACGGTCGATCCCGGCGGACGCCTCTCTCCGCCACCAGACCCGGCGGCCGCTGCCACCGGTGCCGCCAAGGAAGAACCAATCCAACGGAGGACGTCATGAAGGCTCATGCCCTTATCGCTTCCAGCGCCCTAGGTCTGATCCTAGCCCTACCGGCCCATGCCCAGGACACCATTACCCTCGACGATCCAGCCATCGCCGCCGGCTTCGCCGCGGCCAATGCCGGCGACAGCGACAACAACGCCAGCGCCAGCGCCTTGTCCAACGCCAACGCCGACGATAGCGACAACAACGCCAGCGCCACCGCCCTGTCCAACGCCAACGCCGACGACAGCGACAACAACGCCAGCGCCACCACCGCCGGCGTCGCCAACGCCGACAACAGCGACGACAACAACTCCAACACCGGCATCGGCATCGCCCAGGACGACGACAACAACAATGCCTACAACGGCATCGCCATGGACGACGACAACAACAACGCCTACCACGGCGTGGCCATGGACGACGACAACCAGATCGCCCTGGGCGAGGCGGTCGCCATGGGCGCCGGCGCCACCGAGAACGCCGCCGCCATCGGCACCGGCGCCATCGCCCTGGCCGACAACGCCGACGGCACCATCGCCACCGACGATGCCGCCGCCATCGGCGATGACTCCGACAACAACACCCTGGCCAACAACCGCTCGCTGGCCATCGGCGACGACTCCGACAACAACACCCAAGCCGCCGACGACTCGCTGGCCATCGGCGACGATTCCGACAACAACACCCAAGCCAACAACGGCGCCCAGGCCGTGGGCGACGACTCCGACAACAACACCCAGGCCAACAACTACTCCAACGCCATCGGCGACGACTCCGACGACAACGCCATCGCCAGCGGCGCCAATGCCACCGCGCTGGGCGACGCCAACGACAACAACAACATCGCCAGCGGCAACTACGCCACCGCCCTGGACGACGACAACATCGTCGCCAACAACGGCGCCACCCTCTACTACAGCTACCGCAAGGCCGAAGCGACCCTGGTCGGCTTCATCAACGACAGCAACGTCGACGTCTACAGCGGCGACGGCGGCAATGGCGGCGACGCCGACGGTGCCCTCGGCGTGGGCGTGGCCGTGGCCGTGCCGGTTGGCGGCGATGGCGGCAACGGTGGTGCCGGCGCGGCCGGCGGCGCGGGTGGCACCGGCGGCGCCGGTGGCGCGGGGGGTGAAGGCGGCGATGGCACTACCGGCACCGGCGGCGCGGGTGGCGCCGGCGGCATAGGAGGGATCGGCGGTGCCGGTGGCGCGGGTGGTGCCGGCGGCGCGGGCGGCGAAGGCGGCGGTGCCGGCGGTATTGCCCTATCGATCGGCGCGGGCGGCGCCGGCGGCACCGGCGGCGCGGGCGCCGAAAGCGGCTACGTTGCACCGGTCAACTACAACACCCTCGACAACTATGCCTTCTCCGGCGCCGTCGGCCTGATCAACTTCTCGCAGGTCGCCGGCTACAACAACCTCAACCAGCAGACCAACGTCGTCCAGGCCAACCTCAGCCTGAACGGCGCCCGCCAGTAAGTACTGGGCGGACCAGCCGGCGGCTTACGCCGCCGGCGCTGTTCACTTCATCAAGGAAGGTGATGCACATGAGCAAGACGACCAGCCAGTGGGGCAACACGATCCTGTTGCTGGGCGCGCTAGCCCTTCCAGCCACCGCGGCCGCGCAATCGCCGGGATTCGCGGAGAGCGCCTACGCCGCCCCGTTGGCCGAGGAAGAACTCGGCGATGCGCGCGGTGGCGAGTACCACCTCACGCAGGTGAGCCAGGCTTCGGAAACCGCGTCTCAGAACGGCAACAGCGTCAACGGCACCTGGAACGGCGGCAACTGGATCAGCGACAGCGCCTTCTCCAACACCAGCGGATTCGCCACCGTCATCCAGAACTCAGGCAACAACGTCATCATCCAGAACTCGTTGATCCTCAACGTCACATACGCCCAGTAGCGCAACGGCCGCGATCGGAGGAGAGTCATGCGCAGGAAGCAACGGCTCGCACGGCGGTGGACCGCGGCACTGGCCTTGTTGACCTCGACCTCGGCGTCCGCCGCCACCATCGACCTGTTCGGTAGCGGCAGCCGGTTCACGGTTCCGGTCCGCAGTTTCAGCGAACTGCGATTCCACGGCGTGGTCCGCCAGCAGTACGACTTCAGCTGCGGCTCCGCCGCCTTGGCGACGCTGCTGAGTTCGCACTACGGGCGCCCCACCACCGAGCAGACCGTGTTTCGCGCCATGTACGAAGCCGGCGACCAGCGCCGCATCAGGATGCAGGGCTTTTCACTGCTGGACATGAAGCGCTACGTGGAGCGGCTGGGCTACCAAGCCAACGGCTACAAGGTGAGCTTGCACGACATCGAGAAAACCAAGATCCCCGGCATCGCCCTGATCACGCTTCAGGGCTACCGGCATTTCGTCGTCGTCAAGGGCGTGAGCGAATCGCGCGTGCTGCTGGGCGACCCCGCCCGCGGCCTGCGCGCCATCTCGCGCGAGGAGTTCCAGTCCGGTTGGAACGGCGTCCTGTTCGCCATCCACTCCGGTCCCCGCCTGCTCCCGGACGGCTTCAACCGTCCGCGGGAATGGGCCCTGTTTCCCGAGGTACCCGTCGAGGAAGCGGCCGCGCGCGCCAGCCTGGCGAACTTCACGTTGTCGCTTCCGAGGCCTAGCGATTTCTAAGGGAGTACGCCATGAAACACGGCTTTCGATCCACTATCGCCTTTGCCGTGGCCTTCGGCGCCACGCTGACAGCACCAACGGCCCTGGCGTATCTGCCGTGGACCGCGGTGCCCGACGATGAGCTGGCGGAGCTGCGCGGTGGATTCATCACGCCGCAGGGCTTGCACATCAATTTCAGCCTCGAGAACGTCGTCATGGTCAACGGCGAACTGCGGGCGCAGACCGTTCTCCAGTTCTTCGGCATCAATCCGGCCCGGCCGGCGAGCGGCGGCGGTACGCCGGCGGCGACGGCGCCGGCAACCGCCAACGCCGTGCCGCCGGCACCTGAACCAGCCCCGGCGGATCCCGTCCCGACCGCCACGGCGGCACAGGACTCCGTAACCACGCCCGTACCGGTCGAGGTTGCCACACCGGCACCGGTCGAGGGGAACTCGGTACTCAATTCGGGCCTGCACACGGTGATCCAGAACAGTCTGGACAACCAGACGATTCAGAGCATCAAGGTCATCAACGTCGAAATCGCCAACCTGCGCGCCCTGCAGAACGTCGGCCTCAACAACCGGGTTCATACCGGGCTGATCGAAGCACTCCGCTAGCGCATCGCGGGGCCGCGTGTCGGCCCCGCGCCACCGGCGCGCCTTTTCCGCATCGAGTCCGCTCGCGCCAGCAATTCACCCGGAACAACCTTGCCCGCGTTGGGATCGGCCGCGGCCGTCCTCGCGGCGGGACTTGCCCGCCGGAAACCGGAGCAAGTTCGTTGCGCGTTCCGCCGAGGTCTCGGCAAGACCAACGTCGTGACGGTGGGAGAGCCCATGCTCCGGCGCAAGCCTGCCGATGCACTTTGGGCGGGCAGCCGGTCCGTGGTGTCTTCCTTAGCTTCTCCTGTGTCTTTCCTGTGGGAGCGGCTACGCCGCGAATGCCTTTCGCTTCTCACTTACCGAGCTTCGAAACACAGCCGGCAGGCCAAGAACCGGTCATGCCCCGGGATAGTGCCGCGAATCTATCGCTTTGAAACATCGGTGAAAACTGAAAAAAGACAGTCGCGGCGCAGCCGCTCCCACAGGGAAAGACACAAGAGAAGCAGGGAAGGCGCCACAGGCTGGCTACCGACCCGATGGGCACCTGCTGGCTTGCGCCGGAACATAGGATCTCCCACAGGGGAAGAACGCAAGCCCTTCTCCTGTGGGAGGCGCCTTCGGCCTATCCCACCCCGGGCGCCGAGTCCGACGCCTCGACCGGCCGCCGGCACGCCTAGAACGCAATCGGCAGACGCAGGTTCAACTGCACGTCCGGCGCGAACTCGGTCACGCCGAAGCCGGCGGACAGGTTGAGACTGGTGGTGGGGCTCAGGCGCTGGCTGAACCCCAACAGGAGCACCCCGATCTGGTAGCGCTCGAACACGGCGTCGATACCCGGATCCTCCTCCTGCTTGGTCTCGAGCAGGATGTTGTGGTCATAGCCCAGGCTGAAGGAGGTCCGCTCGTTGACGGCGAAGCCCATGCCGAAGTTGAAGCCGATCGCGTCGCCGGGATCGACCTTGCCGAAGCCTTTTCCTACGTTGCGCTCGATGTTCCAGAGGTAGCTGATGCTGCCGAACAGGACGACCGGATCGGAGGGATAGATCCAACTCAGACTGGGCTGCACGCTCCAGAATCCCGAGCCGGTGGGCTGCTCGGTGAACACCTCGCCGATCGGCTGCGGCGTGCCGTTGTCGTCCTCCACGAACAGCCGCTGACGGTCGACCTCGAACTGGTCCTTACCGGTGCGGCTCTTCACCCGCAGATTGGCCACCCAGTAAGGCCCGTTGCCGCGGGCGTTGATCTGGTAGCGTATGGCCGCCTCGATATCGCCGAGACCGTGGCCGTCGGAATCGCGCACCAGATCGGTCGGCGTCCCCTCCAGCACCTCGCGCTCGCGCACGCTCTCCTCGCGGTAGACGTAGGGAATGCGTAGCTCGACCTCCATGCGCCGGGTCAGTCCGTAGCGAAACGCCAGCGTGGCGGTAAGCGTGTCGCGCTGGATCTGGCTTAGGTCGATCAACCCGATCAGCAACGAGGGAACCACGGTATATCCCTCGATCGCGACCTGGGTGGTGGTGGAGTGCACGTATTGCAGCGACGGCTCGACTATCAGCGTCCCCTTCGGCGTGAGCACGCTGCGCTCGTCGAACAGGGCACCGACGTCGGCGCTCGGCGCCGGCGCCGGTTGGCGCTCGCTGGCCTCGGCCGCCCAGGCGGCCTGCTGAGCCGCCAGCGATAGGACACAGGGCAAGACGGCGCGAATTAGTGTTGTTGTCACGGCGAAACTCCCTTTTCTTGGTATTGGATGTACGGCGATCGTCCCTGAAGCGGTGAATAGCCGGACCGGACCGGCGCCGGCTCGGTCGAGCCGGCGCCATCCCCGGTGGTCAGACGAGAATACGAATCCCCCTTGAAACCTCAGGCGCCGGCGGCGGCGGCGCCGTTGCGCCAACCGCTCCAACGCTCATCGGCGGGCGTTTCCTGTGGCGCGGCCGAAAGCTGGTACTTCTCCAGCAGCCGGTACAGCGTTACGCGCGAAACGCCGAGCAGCCCGGCGGCGTGCGAGATGTTGCGTCCGGTCACAGCTAGCGCCTGTTCGAGCGCCGCCCGTTCTGCCTGGGCACGGGCCTCGGCCAAGGTGGGAATCTGTGCCGCGGCACGCTCCAGGCCCAGATCCGCCGCGGTGATCCAACGCCCTTCGCACATCACCAGCGCGCGCCGAACCCGGTTGAGCAGTTCGCGCACGTTGCCGGGCCAGGCATATCGACTCATCGCCTCCAGCGCATCGACGCTGAAGCCGTTCACGGCCGCGCCCTGCTCGGCGGCGAAGCGGTGGAAGAAATAGCGAGCCAGCAGCGGCACATCCTCCGGCCGCTCCCGCAAGGCGGGCATGTCGAGGCGCAGGACGTTGAGCCGGTAATAGAGGTCCGGGCGAAAGCGCCGTTGCGCCACGGCGGCCTCGAGATCGACGTGGGTGGCGGCGATAACCCGGGCATCGACCGCGATCGGCCCGCTGCCACCGACCCGCTCGATGGTCCCCTCCTGCAGGAAGCGCAGCAGATTGGCCTGGAGATCGAGCTGCAGATCGCCCATTTCGTCGAGAAAGATGGTCCCGCCGTGCGCCGCCTGCACCCGCCCGATCTTGCGCTGCTGCGCGCCGGTGAACGCACCGCGCTCATGACCGAACAACTCGGACTGGATCAGGCTGGCCGGCAGCGCGCCGCAGTTGACGGCAACGAACGGCCCCTTGGCGCGCGGCGACCGCTCGTGCAGGGCGATCGCCGCCAGCTCCTTGCCGGTGCCGCTTTCGCCTTGGATCAGTACCGGCGCATCCACGACCGCCAGCTTTTCGATGGTCCGCAACAACTCACGCATGGGTGCACTGGCGCCGACCAATCGTTGCGCGCCATCACTCGCCGCCTCCGGCGAAGCCGCCGTGTTGCCGGCGGCATGGCGCAACCCATTGAACAACCTCGGCGGATCCACAGGCAGCGGTTGGACATCGCAGCAATAGCGCTGAAGCACACGCTCCAGTACCGCCTGCCGTGGGGCCTTGGGATCGACCAACGCGATCCACGGCAAGCGCTCGGCGCGCGTGAACCAAAGCTCCAGCCGCTCCGGATCGCGACACTGCTCCTGAACCAGAACCACGGCGGCGCGAAATCCCGACAGCGGCGGCACCGGCGCTTCGGGGCCGACGCCGACCACGTTCCATTGCTCACGAATGACTTGAGGCAAAGCGAAGCCGGCCGACGCCGACGACGGCCGCAGAAAAAGCAGCTTAGAATCTTCCATCGCACACAATTCCTTGTTCTTGCTTAGCCCAAAGTGTTGCTTTTTGAGGCATGGGCATTCCGGAAGCGAGGCCGGGTACCCGCAAGCGGCGATGTCGCGTCCTGGGGAGCGGACGCTAGGCGGAACATGGGGTCGCCCTAGTCATTCTCCTAGGGGGTGGGCGATAAATTCCTGAGCCCGGCGCGGCTGGGTATGATGTGCGCTCCTTGTCAGTCGAGCCCCGGACGCAAGATGAAATACCAGGACCTGCGCGACTTCATGGCCCAGCTCGAAGCCGGCGGCGAACTCAAGCGCGTGCGCCCGGTCGTGGACCCGCGGCTGGAGATGACCGAGATCAGCGATCGCACCCTGCGCCGCGCCGGCCCCGCCCTGCTGTTCGAGAATCCCAAGGGTTACGACATGCCGGTGCTGGCCAATCTGTTCGGCACGCCGCGCCGGGTGGCGCTGGGCATGGGCGCCGACGACGTGGCCGAGCTGCGCGAGATCGGCAAGCTACTGGCCTTCCTCAAGGAACCGGAGCCGCCGAAGGGCCTGAAGGACGCCTGGAACAACACCCTACCGGTGTTCAAGAAGGTGCTGGACATGGCGCCCAAGACGGTACGCAACGCGCCGTGCCAGGAACGGGTGATCGAGGGCGACGCGGTGGATCTCGCCAAGCTGCCGGTGCAGACCTGCTGGCCGGGCGACGCCGGCCCGCTGATCACCTGGGGCCTGGTGGTCACCAAGGGGCCGAACAAGGACCGGCAGAACCTGGGCATCTACCGGCAGCAGGTGATCGGCCGCAACCGCGTGATCATGCGCTGGCTCGCCCACCGCGGCGGCGCGCTGGATTTCCGCGACTGGCAAAAGGCGCATCCGGGCGAGCCGTTCCCGGTGGCGGTGGTGCTGGGCGCCGATCCGGCCACCACGCTCGGCGCGGTCACGCCGGTGCCGGACACGCTGTCGGAATACGCCTTCGCCGGCCTACTGCGCGGCGCCAAGACCGAGCTGACCCGCTGCCTGGGGCTGGATCTGCAGGTACCGGCGCGCGCCGAGATCGTGCTGGAAGGTCACATCCATCCGGACGACATGGCACCCGAAGGGCCGTTCGGCGACCACACCGGCTATTACAACGAGGTCGACACCTTCCCGGTGTTCACCATCGACCGCATTACCCATCGGCGCGACCCCATCTACCACAGCACCTACACCGGCCGGCCGCCGGACGAGCCGGCCGTGCTCGGCGTGGCGTTGAACGAGGTGTTCGTACCCATCCTGCAGAAGCAGTTCCCGGAGATCGTCGACTTCTACCTGCCGCCGGAGGGCTGCTCCTACCGCCTGGCGGTGGTGACCATGAAGAAGCAGTATCCCGGCCACGCCAAGCGGGTGATGTTCGGCGTGTGGAGCTTCCTGCGGCAGTTCATGTACACCAAGTTCATCATCGTCTGCGACGACGACGTCAACGCCCGCTCCTGGGAGGACGTGATCTGGGCCATGACCACGCGCATGGACCCCGCGCGCGACACGGTGATGGTGGAGAACACCCCCATCGACTACCTCGACTTCGCCTCGCCGGTATCCGGCCTGGGCTCCAAGATCGGCTTCGACGCCACCAACAAGTGGCGCGGCGAGACCAACCGTGAGTGGGGGCGGCCCATCGTGATGGACGCCGAAGTCAAGTCGCGGGTCGACGCGCTATGGCCCGAGCTGGGTATCGACTGAATCGCCTGGGTTTATTAGCGCAGCGTAAAGCGGGACAATGCTCGGCCTATTTCGCGGCAGACCGTGGTCATGAGTTACAAAGTCACCCTTCGGCCCAGCGGCCATACCCTTACCGTCAACGAGGGCGAGAGCGTCCTCGACGCCGCGCTCCGGCAGGGATTGATGATCCCCTACAGTTGCCGCGGCGGCACCTGCGCCAGTTGCATGGGTCAAGTGCTCGAAGGCCGAGTGCGTTATCCCGGCGAAAAACCGCCGCCCGCGCTGAGCGAGGACGATGTGGCCGCCGGCCGCGCCCTGTTCTGCCAAGCGCGGCCCGCCTCGGATCTGGTGATCCAAGTGCGCGAAGTGCGCGAGGCATCCGAAATCCCGCCGCGCAAGCTGCCCTGCCGGGTGGTCAAGATCGAGGATCTCTCGCACGACGTACGCCGGCTCTATCTCAAGACCCCCGGCAGCGAGCGCCTGCAGTTCATGGCCGGACAATACATCGACATCCTGCTGCCCGGCGGCAAGCGCCGCGGCTTCTCGCTGGCCAACGCGCCCCACGACGACGAGTTCCTGGAACTGCACGTGCGCCTGGTGCCGGGCGGGCAATTCACCCGCTTCGTGTTCGAGGAAATGAAGGAAGGCGCGCTGCTGCGGCTGGAAGGACCGTTCGGCCAGTTCTATCTGCGCGAGAAGTCCGACCGCCCGATCCTGATGATGGCCGGCGGCACCGGCTTCGCGCCGATCAAGGGCATCGTCGAGCATGCCTTCCATATCGGCGACGAGCGGCCCATGCACTTCTTCTGGGGCGTGCGCGCCAAGCGCGATCTCTACCTTGACCAACTTCCGCGCGAATGGGCGGCGCGGCACCCCAATTTCCGCTATACCTCAGTACTGTCGGAGCCGATGCCGGAAGATCATTGGGATGGCCGGACCGGGATGGTGCACGAGGCGCTGCTCGCCGACTACCCGGATCTGTCCGGCTACGACGTCTACATGAGCGGACCGCCCGCTATGGTGGTGGCTGCGCGCGACGCTTTCCTCGCGCACGGCGCGCGACCGGAGCAGCTTTATTCCGACTCGTTCGATTTTTCTGTCGATCCGGGCACAGCGAAGCCCTGAGTCCATGTGGTGAAGTTGGACAAAATGCGTCCAACGCATAACATGGGGAATACCCTAGCGGGTCAGATGGGATGGAACCCTTGCCCTCGTCTTCACCGACCTTTCCGTGCTCCCTAGCGACGTCCCGGCGCAGCCTCCGGCAGGCTGTAACCGCGGCGCTGCTGGGGATTGCACTGACGGTGCAAATGGCAGTGCTGGTGCATGGATGGGAAACCGAGCGCGCCGAGATCCAGTTTCAGCGTTCCGCCAACTACTGGCTGAAACTGCTGTGGGTCGAGCTCGACCGCGCCACCCGCATCCCCGGCTACGTCGGCGGCCTGTTCCGCACGTCCAGGATCGTCACCGACGAGGAGTTCAAGCTCTTCGCCGACGAGTTGCTGCGCGGGCGCCCGGAAATCGACGCCATCGCCTGGTTGCCGCGACAGCCCGATGCCGGTCAAGCGGTGCATGTCGCGCGTCTGCTTCGGGACGGAGCGGTGGATGTCGTGCCCCAACGCGACAGGCTCGACATGCCGTCACCAGACCCGCTCGCGCAAGCCGCCGCCCGCGCACTGGCTTCCATGGAGCCGGCCGTGTCGGCGCGGACACTGGTGCATGGCGAGCTCGGCCCGGAGCCGGCGTTTTCGGTACTCGCCGCGGTGCGCATCCAACCGGGACCGGCGGAAGCGCGCGGCCTGGTATCGATCGACTACCGCATTGCGGAGCTCATCGAGCCGCTCCTGCGGCAGCACGACGACTACGCCCTCGATGCGTATCTGTTCGATGTCTCCGACGCGAACTCGCCGACGCTGTTGTACGCCAGCAACCTGGCGCTGTGGCCGCAAGCCATGCTCGACTCCGAGCTACACCCGGCCGACATCGCCGGCGGCGCCTCCGTTTTCTCCCGGGAATTCGACTTCGGCGGCCGGCGCTGGCTAGTCCAACTGCGACCGATGACGCCGATCACGGCGTCGCTGTGGGGACGGACCGCGCTCACCGTACTCGCCGGCATCACGCTCACCGCGCTGCTGGTAAGCCTGATATTGCGCCGGGGCCTGACGGTGCTGCCGCCGCGTGCTCCGGCGCTCGCGAGCGATGCGCCGGAGCGGGATTCCGGCGCCGACAGCGGTCAAGGGCGGCACCTGCTGGATCTGGTACCGGACATGCTGATCCGCATGAGCGCCGAAGGCCGCCTGCTGTACGTCTCCGCCAGCTGCCGACAGCTGCTCGGCTGGGAGCCGGAGCAGATGATCGGCCGCTCGGCCTACGATTTCTTTCATCCCGACGATATCTACCGCACCCGTTATGCGCACGACCAAGCCTTGAAGGACCCTGGCGCATCCATCGCCAGCTATCGGATACGCCGCGCCGACGGCAGCTACGTGTGGCTGGAATCGCACATCCTCGTGGTACCGAATCCCGACGAGGACGGCGGAGCGGAGATAGTGTGCGTGTGCCGAGATCTCGCCGGCCGCCAGGCCGAGGTGGATGCCCTGCGCGAGAGCGAGACGATGTATCGCAGCGCGTTCGAGAACGCGCCGACGCCGATGCTGCTGGCCGATGCGCGCAGCGGCCAGCTGCTGCGGGCCAATACCGCCATGTGCCAGTTCCTCGGCTATAGCAAGTCCGAGCTGCGCGAGCTGAACTCGCGCGACATCACTCATCCGGCCGATTGGGCGCTGACGGTCGACAGCGGCAAGGCGGCCCGCACCGGCATACCGTCGGTGATGCACAAGCGTTTCCTGCGCAAGGACGGTTCGGCGCTACATGCGCGGGTGGTGATGACGCTGCAACGCGACCAAGATGGCCGGGCGCGCTATTTCATCTCCCATATCCAGCCGAGCGAGGCACCGGCGGAACAGGCACTGGAAGAGTCGTAGCGGTCGCGGCCATGCCGCGACCGCGTTTTCGATCGCGTCTCACGGGCAAGCGGAAACGCCTACACCCGCCGGAACACCTCGCCGCCCTGACGCAGGAACTCCTGCGCCTTCTCCTGCATGCCGGCCTCCAGCGCGCGCTGGGTTTCGGCGATGCCGCTGGACTTGGCGAACTCGCGCACTTCCTGGGTGATCTTCATCGAGCAGAACTGCGGCCCGCACATCGAGCAGAAGTGCGCCAGCTTGTGCGCTTCCTTCGGCAAGGTCTCGTCGTGGAACTCGCGCGCCTTGTCCGGATCCAGCCCCAGGTTGAACTGATCGGCCCAGCGGAACTCGAAGCGCGCCTTGGACAGCGCGTTGTCGCGGATCTGCGCCGCCGGATGGCCCTTGGCCAGATCGGCGGCATGGGCGGCGATCTTGTAGGTGACGATGCCCTCGCGCACGTCGTGCTTGTTGGGCAGGCCCAGATGCTCCTTGGGCGTGACGTAGCAGAGCATGGCGGTACCGAACCAGCCGATCATGGCCGCGCCGATGCCGGAGGTGATGTGGTCGTAGCCCGGCGCAATGTCGGTGGTGAGCGGGCCCAGGGTGTAGAACGGCGCCTCGTGGCAGCTCTCCAGCTGCTTGTCCATGTTCTCCTTGATGAGATGCATGGGCACGTGGCCGGGGCCTTCGATCATCACCTGGCAGTCGTGGCGCCAAGCGATCTCGGTGAGCTCACCCAGGGTCTTGAGCTCGGCGAACTGCGCCTCGTCGTTGGCGTCGGCGATCGAGCCCGGACGCAGGCCGTCGCCCAGCGAGAAGGCCACGTCGTAGGCCTTCATGATCTCGCAGATCTCTTCGAAGTGGGTGTAGAGGAAGCTTTCCTTGTGGTGCGCCAAGCACCACTTGGCCATGATCGAGCCGCCGCGGGAGACGATGCCGGTCACCCGCTTCGCGGTCAGCGGAATGAACGCCAGCCGCACGCCGGCGTGGATGGTGAAGTAGTCCACCCCCTGCTCAGCCTGCTCGATCAGGGTGTCGCGGAAGATCTCCCAGGTCAGCTCCTCGGCGCGGCCGTCGACCTTCTCCAGCGCCTGGTAGATCGGCACCGTGCCCACCGGCACCGGCGAGTTGCGGATGATCCACTCGCGGGTCTCGTGGATGTTCTTGCCGGTGGACAGGTCCATGATGGTGTCCGCGCCCCAGCGCGTGGCCCACACCATCTTCTCGACCTCCTCCTCGATGCTGGAGGACACCGCCGAGTTGCCCATGTTGGCGTTGATCTTCACCAGGAAATTGCGGCCGATGATCATCGGCTCGGATTCCGGATGGTTGATGTTGGCCGGGATGATGGCCCGGCCGCGCGCCACCTCGTCGCGCACGAACTCCGGCGTGATCTGCTCGGGCAGGCTGGCGCCGAAACCCCGTCCCGGATGGCGGCGGAACAGCGGGGTGTCGCGGTATAGCTCCAGCCGCTGATTCTCGCGGATGGCGATGAACTCCATCTCCGGCGTGATGATGCCGCGCCGGGCGTAGTGCATCTGGGTGACGTTGGCGCCGGGCTTGGCGCGGCGCGGCGCGCGGATATGCTCGAAGCGCAAGTGCGCCAGCGCCGGGTCGCCCTGCCGGGCCTGGCCGTAGCCGGAGCTCGGGCCGGGCAGTTGCTCGGTGTCGCCGCGCTCCAGGATCCAACGCTCGCGCAGCGGCGGCAGGCCGGCGCGCAGGTCGATGTCGGCGTTGGGGTCGGTGTAGGGACCGGACGTGTCGTAGACGTAGATCGGCGGGTTCGGCTCGCTGCCGAACGCCAGCGGCGTGTCGGCCTGGCTGATCTCGCGCATCGGCACGCGCAGATCCGGGCGCGAGCCTTGGACATAGACCTTGCGCGAGTTGGCGAAGGGCCGGAGCATCTCCGGATCGAGAGCGCCGGTCTTACTGCGCAGAGCTTGGGGATTGGCGCTCATTGGCCACTGTCCTCCGATGACGAGATTTTGGGTGGGATCGCGGCGGAACGCCGCAGGAAAGCGCCCAAGGTATACAGCCAGCAAAAGTTATTTCAAGCGCGGCCGCCGGCGCGGCTTGCCTGGTTCGGTGAAAGCTCATAGGCTTTACGCGCTTAGCGGCCACGGCCGCCCCTTCTGGGACAGCTCCGCTTCGAACGATTCGACATCCTCGGGCACTGCCTGCCGCGGTCGCCCGAACGAGTCTCACGCACTACCGGGCATAGCCATGAGCAATTTCGACTTCGAGCGCGCGCGCTTCAACATGGTGGAGCAGCAGATCCGGACCTGGGAGGTCCTCGACGAACGGGTGCTGGACGTGATCCGCACCACACCGCGTGAGGCCTACGTGCCGGAGCAGCATCGTTCGCTGGCCTACGCCGACCTGCAGATTCCGCTGCCCAACGGGCAGTTCATGCTCGAACCCAAGGTAGCGGCGCGCATGCTGCAGACCGTGGACGCCAAGCCCTCCGAGCAGGCGCTGCTGATCGGCACCGGCAGCGGCTACGTCACCGCCTGCCTGGCCCGGCTCTGCGCGCATGTCACCGGCGTCGAGTACTTCCAGGATCTCAAGGCCTGCACCGAGCGCAACCTCTCCGCCCAGGGCATCCGCAACGTCACGCTGGAAGTGGGCGACGCCGCCAACGGCTGGGACGACGGCCGCCGCTACGACGTGATCCTGGTCACCGCCTCCATGCCCGAGCTGCACCAGGGCTTCCACAAGAGCCTGACCGTCGGTGGCCGCCTGCTGGTGGTGGTCGGCACGGGCGACATGATGGAAACCCTGCTGATCACCCGCGTCGGCGAGGACCAGTGGGCCACCGAGAGCGTGTTCGACACCTACGTGCAGCCGCTGATCAACGCGCGCCAAACCAAGGTGTTCGCGCTGTAGATGAAAACCATCAGCGCTCCGGAGCTGGCGCGGCGCCTGGAACAGGCCGCGCCGCTATTGCTGGACGTGCGGGAGCCCTGGGAATTCGCGCAGGCGCGGATCGAGGGCTCCATCCACATCCCCATGCACCAGATTCCCAGCCGCCACGGCGAACTGGATAAGAACGCCGAGATCGTGGTGATCTGCCATCACGGCATGCGCAGCGCCCAGGTCACCCACTACCTCGACCAGCTCGGCTTCGCGCAGGTCTACAACCTCAGCGGCGGCATCGACGCCTGGTCGCGGGAAGTCGATCCGAACGTTCCGCTTTACTGACAGATGGCGCGGCCGCGTCGCGCGCGCATTCAGCGCGCTGCCTGCGAAGCGCATGGCCGCCGCCGCATTCACTTGGGGATCAAAGGCATTGGCGGCATAGCCGCTCCCACAGAAGAAGGCTTTCCCTTTGTGGGAGCGGCTGCGCCGCGAACGCCTTTCGCTTCTCACTTCCCGAACCTCGGAACGAAGCTGGCAGGCCAAGAACCTGTCATGCCCGGGATAGCGCCGCGAATCTACCGCTTTGAAAAATTAGCGGAAACCGGGGAAAGGCATTCGCGGCGCAGCCGCTCCCACAGGGAAGGCGCCGCAGACCGACTGTCCACGCAAAAGCACCGGCAGGCTTGTGCCGGAACATAGCATCTCCCACCGAAGAAAGAGGTGCCTTCTTCCCTTGTGGGAGCGGCTGCGCCGCGAATGCCTTTCGCTTTTTCTGAAGCGCCGCGCCAGGCGCTTTCCTCAACCCGCCGGCGGCATATGCCGCGCGATCAGCGCCAGGCAGCGCTCCAGCGCGCCGCGGTTGGCGTCGACCACCGCCCGCGCCCGCTGCCCCATGCGCCGGCGTAGCGCTTCGTCCGCCCACAGCGCCGTCAGCGCCGCCGCCAGCTCGGCGCTGTCCGCCACCACCCGCGCGCCCTCGGCCTGCACCAGCAGATCGGTGATCTGTCGGAAGTTGAACACGTGCGGCCCGGTCAGCACCGGCAGCGCCAGCGCCGCCGGCTCCAGCAGGTTGTGACCGCCGGTGGCCACCAGCGAACCGCCGACGAAGGCGATGTCGGCGGCGGCGAACAGGCGCAACAACTCGCCCATGGTGTCGCCGAGATAGACGGCGGTGTCGGCCGCGCAGGGCTGGTCCCGGCTGCGCCGCGCGCAAGAGAAACCGCGCGCCGCGCACAGCGCCGCCACCCGGTCGAAGCGCTCCGGGTGGCGCGGCACCAGGATCAACAGGGCATCCGCTCGCTGCGCCCGGATCCGCGCATGCGCGTCCAGCACCTGGGCGTCCTCGCCCTCATGGGTGCTGGCGGCGATCCACACCGGCCGCTCGGCACCAAGTTGAACGCGCAGGGCGCGGCCTTGCGCCTCCAACTCCGGCGCCAGGGTCAGGTCGAACTTGAGATTGCCGGTAGCGACCACCCGCTCCCGCTCGGCTCCCAGCGTCAGAAAGCGCTCGGCATCGGCGGGCGATTGCGCCGCGATCACGGCCAGGCAGTTCAAGGTCGAGCGGGTGAGGCCGGCGATCTTGCCGTAACCCCGCGCCGAGCGCGGCGACAACCGGGCGTTGACCAGCAGCAGCGGAACGCCGCGCGCGGCGGCCGCCCGGTACAGGTTGGGCCACAGCTCGGTTTCCATCACCACGCCCAGCACCGGCCGGGTCCGGTCGAGAAAACGCCGGGTGGCGCCGGGCAGGTCGTAGGGCAGATACACGTGAGCGACGCTGTCGCCGAACAGCGCCCGCACCCGCTCCGAACCGGTCGGCGTGGTGGTGGTCACCAGCAACGGCCGCTCGGGGTAGCGCGCCTGCAGCGCCCGGATCAGCGGCACCGCCGCCAAGGTTTCCCCCACCGACACCGCGTGCACCCAGATCGCGCCCGGCTTCGGCAGCGGCGGAAACAAAGCCAGCCGCTCGCTCCAACGCCGGCGATAAGCCGCGTTGCCCCGGCTGCGCAGCAGCAACCGCAGGAAGGCGAACGGCAGCAGAAGATAGACCAGGGCGGTGTAGACGAAGCGCATCGGCGGGCGGGCAGAATCCGGGACTGGATCGCAACTTGCGCCAACCATAGCACGGCCGGGCATCAGCCGTTTGCTATACTCGCCCCTCGCTTCCAATGTCAGACCTTGCCGTGAGCAGCGTCGCCCCACCGAGCACCACCACGTCCACATCGATCCCGCGCCACCTGCTAACCCCACGCCATTGGCCCAGCTGGCTGCTGGTCGGCATGCTGTGGTGCCTGTCGCGGCTACCGTACCGGCTCGCCATCAAGCTCGGCGAGGGTTTCGGCGCGTTGGCCTATCCGTTGGCCCGGAGCCGGCGGCACATCGTCGCGGTGAACCTGAAGCTGTGTTTTCCCGAGCTGGATGCGGCCGAGCGCCGCCAACTGGCCCGGCGCAATTTCCGCTACACCGGACGCACGGTGGTGGAAATGGCGCTGGCCTGGTGGGGCTCGGAGGAAAAACTCAAGCCCTTGGGCCGGCTGCATGGGGTGGAGAATCTGGAGCGGGCCATCGCCCGCGGCAAGGGCGTGCTGCTGGCGGGCTGCCACTTCACCACGCTGGAGATTGCCGCGCGGCTGTTCGCGATGCATTATCCGTTCGATCTCATCTACCGGCCCAACGACAACCCGGTGTTCGAGTATCTGACGCAGCGGAATCGCCGCCGGCACTTCGGCGAGCCCATCGCCAAGGACGATGTGCGGAGCCTGATCAGAAGCCTGCGGGCCGGCCGCCGCGTTTGGTACCCGCCGGATCAGGACTACGGCAAGCGGGTGAGCGTGTTCGCGCCGTTCTTCGGGATCCAGGCCGCCACCCTCGCCGCCACCCCGAAGCTGGCGCAGATGACCGGCGCGGCGGTGGTTCCCTCGTTCTTCTACGGCCGCGACGACGGCTCGGGCTACGACATCTACTTCGAACCGGCGCTGGATAACTTCCCCAGCGAGGACCCCATCGCCGACGTGACTCGGCTCAACCAGGTGTTCGAAACGGCGATTCGCCGCGCGCCCGCCCAGTATCTCTGGGTTCATCGCCGCTTCAAGCGGCGCCCTAACCCCAACGATCCGGATCTCTACGCCTGATGTCAGCGAAGAAATCGGCTTCGAATCTGCCTCCCATTCCGCGCGAGCAACGCCGCGGGCTGTATCTGCGGTTGCTGCGCCACGTCAAGCCGTACTGGAAGATCTTCGCCGCCGGCCTGGTGGCCATGGCGGTGTACTCGATCACCGAGCCGGCGCTACCGGCGCTGATCAAGCAGCTACTCGACGGCAGCTTCGTCGCCAAGGACGCCAGCCACGTCTGGTTGATTCCGCTGTTGTTGGTGGCGGTGTTCATCGTCCGCGGCCTGTCGGACTACATCCATACCACCGCGCTCAACTACGTGGCGCACCGCGTGGTGCTGGATCTGCGCGTGCAGATGTTCGACAAGCTCATGCGCATGCCGGCCAGCTTCTACGAAAGCCAGCCGACCGGCACCCTGCTGTCCAAGCTCACCTACGACGTGCATCAGGTGAATCCCATCGTCACCATCGCGCTGATCACGCTGGTGAAGGACTCGCTGATCGTGATCGGACTGCTGGGCTGGATGCTGTACGAGAACTGGCGGCTGTCGCTGCTGTTCTTCCTGGTGCTGCCGGTGATCGCGATGGTGATCCGCAAGGTCAGCGGCCGGCTGCGCAACCTAAGCCGCGCCCAGCAGAACTCGATGGGCAGCATGGCGCACGTGCTCGACGAGGTGATCGGCGGCCACAAGGAAATCAAGATCTTCGGCGGCGAGCGCTACGAAGCGAAGCGCTTCTTCGGCGTGGCCAACAGCGTCCGCCAGAACATCATGAAGGTGGTGACCACCTCCGCCGCCAACGGCCCGATCGTGCAGTCCATCGTCGCGCTGGCGCTGGCGGTGATCATCTACTACGCCTCGCTGCAGTCGCAGATGAACGAACTCACCGTCGGCGGCTTCGTCTCCTTCTTCGGCGCCGCCGCCATGCTGCTGTCGCCGCTCAAGCGCCTGACCAACGTCAACGAGCACCTGCAGCGCGGGCTGGCCGCGGCCGGCAGCGTATTCGCCCTGCTCGACACGCCGGCCGAGCCCGACCGCGGCAGCGGCAGCCTGCAGCGCGCCCAGGGTCACCTGGTGTTCCGCGACGCCTGCTTCCGCTATCCGGGCGCCGATACCGACGCGGTGCACGAAGTGAACCTCGATATCCGCCCGGGCGAGACCGTTGCCCTGGTGGGCGCCTCCGGCAGCGGCAAGTCCACGATGATGTCGCTGATCCCACGCTTCTACCAACTCGACCGCGGCCAGATCACCCTGGACGGCGTCGACATCAACGAACTGAAGCTGGCCGACTTGCGCGCCAACATCGGGCTGGTGACGCAGCACGTGGTGCTGTTCAACGACACCATCGCCGCCAACATCGCCTACGGCCGGCCCGACATCTCCGAGGCGGACATCATCCGCGCCGCCGAGGCGGCCCATGCCATGGAGTTCATCGAGAAGCTGCCGCAGGGCTTGAGCACGCCGATCGGCGAGAACGGCGCCCGCCTCTCCGGCGGCCAGCGGCAACGCATCTCCATCGCTCGCGCGCTGCTCAAGAATGCGCCCATCCTGCTGCTGGACGAGGCCACCTCGGCGCTCGATACCGAATCCGAGCGCGCGGTGCAGGCGGCGCTGGACAATCTGCGCCGCGGCCGCACCACGGTGATGATCGCCCACCGGCTCTCCACCATCCTCAACGCCGACCGGATCGTGGTGCTGGACCAGGGCCGCATCGCCGAAATCGGCACGCACCAGGAACTGCTGGCGCTGGACGGCATCTACAGCCGCCTGTACCGGCTGCAGTTCTCCAAGGAGCACGAGCCGGCGGAAACCTAAACCCATGTTCGGCAACGGCCGCTTGGGCTTAGTATTCGCTCCCAGCCGCCATTAAGCCCGGTAGAGCACGACAAGATGCGTATACCCGACTTCTCCCGCGTTCGCCTGCTGGTCGCCGGCGACGTCATGCTCGACCGCTACTGGAGCGGCAGCACCTCCCGCATCTCGCCGGAAGCGCCGGTCCCCGTGGTCAACGTCAGGGGCGCCGAGCACCGCGCCGGCGGCGCCGCCAACGTCGCCTTGGGACTGGCGGCGCTGGGCGCGCGGCCGCGGCTGATGGGCCGGGTTGGCCGCGACGAAGCGGCCGCGATCCTGGAGCGACTGCTCGATCAGGCCGGGGTGGTCTGCGCCTTCGAGCGCGATCCCAGCCGCGCCACGATCACCAAGCTGCGGGTGATCAGCCATCATCAGCAGATGATCCGCCTCGACTTCGAGGATCCCGCCGATGCAGCCGCCGCGCTGCCGCTGCCCGCCTTCCGGGAGCAGCTGCCCGAGGTCGACGCGGTGGTGCTCAGCGACTACGGCAAGGGAGCGCTGTTCAAGGTGCAGGAGCTGATCCAGGCCGCCCGCACCGCCGGCAAGCTCGTGCTGGTCGACCCCAAGCAGGCCGATTTCTCCGTCTACCGCGACGCCACCATCCTCACCCCCAACCGCGGCGAGTTCGAACGCGCCGCCGGCCCCTGCCGCAGCGAAGCCGAGCTGGTCGAGAAGGGTGCGGCGATGGTCGAGCGGCTCGGCTGGCAGGCCCTGCTGATCACCCGTGGCGAGGAAGGCATGACGCTGCTCGAGCGCGGTTGGCCGCCGGTGCACATTCCCGCCCTGGCGCAAGAGGTGTTCGACGTCACCGGTGCCGGCGATACCGTGATCGCGGTGCTGGCCGCCGCCGCGGCGGCCGGCGAATCCTGGGGCAAGGCGGCGGCGCTGGCCAACCTCGCCGCCGGCATCGCGGTCGGCAAGCTGGGTACCGCCACCGTGACCCTGGCCGAGCTGGAACGCGCCGCCACCCCGCCGCAACCGCACACCTTCCGCCACGGCATCACCACCGAGGAGTCGCTGCTGCAGCAGCTGGCGCTGGCGCGCGCGCGCGGCGAGAAGGTGGTGATGACCAACGGCTGCTTCGACATTCTTCACCCCGGCCACGTCGCCTACTTGGAAGAGGCGCGGCGGCTCGGCCAGCGGCTGGTGGTCGCGGTCAACGACGACGATTCGGTGCGCCGGCTCAAGGGCGCCGAGCGGCCGATCAACCCGCTCGAGCACCGCATGGCCATGCTGGCGGCGCTGGCCGCGGTGGATTGGGTCGTGCCGTTCAGCGAGGACACGCCGGCGCGGTTGATCGAGCGGCTGGCACCGGACGTGCTGGTGAAGGGCGGCGACTATCGTATCGAGCAGATCGCCGGCCACGAGTCGGTCCTGGCCCGCGGTGGCGAGGTGCGGGTACTGCCGTTCCTGGACGGCTACTCCACCACCGCCATCATCCGCACCATCCGCGAACGGGGTTAGCGCGGACCATGGTCAGCTCGATTCACGTCCTGGGCAGCCGCCAGCTCGGCGGTGCCGACCGTTTCTTCATCCGCCTGGTGGAAGCGCTGGCCCGCGCCGGCCACCCGACCCTGGCGGTAACCCGCCCCGGCAGCCCGGTGGCGCAGGCGCTGGATCCGGCGGTGGAACAGGTCCACCTGCCGCTGGCGGCGAAATGGGACCTGTATTCGCGCTGGCGCCTGACCCAGCTGATTCATGCACGCCGGCCCGACGTGGTGCAGACCTACATGGGCCGCGCCACCCGCCTGACCCGGCTGCCGCGCGGCAGCGGCACCGTGCACATCGCCCGGCTCGGCGGCTACTACAAGCTGAAGGGCTACTACGAGCACGCTCACGCCTGGGTCGGCAACACCCATGGCATCTGCCGCTACCTGATCGAGCAGGGCATGCCGGCCGAGCGGGTGTTCTACATCGGCAATTTCATTCCGGTGCCGCGCGCGGTGGACGCGGCGGAAGTGGCGGCGCTGCGCCACCGGCTCGATCTGCCCGCGCAGGCGCGGGTGGTGTTCGCGCTGGGCCGGCTGATCGACAAGAAGGGCTTCGACGACCTGCTGCAAGGCTTCGCCCGCGTTCCGCCCGAGCTGGACGGCCGCCCCGTGGTGCTGGTGATCGCCGGCGACGGGCCGGCGCGCGAGCGGCTGCACACGCTGGGCCGGCAGCTGGGGCTGGAATCGCGGCTGCGCTGGGCCGGCTGGCAGAACGATCCGACGCCGTACTACGCGCTGGCCGACTGGTTCGTCTGCCCCTCGCGCCATGAGCCGCTCGGCAACGTCATCCTCGAAGCCTGGCAACACCGCCTGCCGGTGCTGAGCACCCGCAACGAAGGCGCGCTGGAGCTGATCGAGGACGGCGGCAACGCCCTGCTCGCGCCGCTCAACGACGGTGCCGCGCTGGGCGATGCGCTCGCCGCGGCGCTGGCGCTGCCCGCCGCCGAACGCGAACGCCTGGCCGCCGCCGGCTACCACACCGTTCAGCGCGAGCACAACGAAGCCGCGGTCGTGAACGCCTACCTCTACCTCTATGAGCGACTCGGCACCGAGCGCCGGCGGGCATCATGCAGCGCATCCTGATCATCCGCCTATCCGCCCTCGGCGACGTGGTGATGGCCTCCGGGCTGATCCCGGCGCTGCGCCACCTCTACCCGCATGCGCGCTTGAGCTGGCTGGTGGAGCCGGCCGCGGCGCCGCTGCTCAAGCACAACCCGCGCCTGGACGAGGTCATCGTCTGGCCTCGCGCCGAGTGGCAAGCACTGTGGCGGGAGAAGCGTTACCGCGAGCTGCTGGCGCGCGCGCGCGCGTTCCGCCGCGAGCTGCGGGCGCGCCGTTTCGACCTGGTGCTGGATGCGCAGGGGCTGCTCAAGAGCGGCGTATGGGCTTGGCTCAGCGGCGCTCCCAAGCGGCTGGGGCTGATCGCCCGCGAGGGCAGCCACCTGCTGATGTCCGAGCGGGTGCTGCCGCCGCCTGCCGGCGCCGACAAGCCGATCGGCTCGGAATACCGCTTCCTGGCGCAGCACCTGGGCGCGCCGCCGGAAGCCTTCCAGCTGGACCTGGCGGTAGGCGACGAGCCGCGCCAGGCGGCGCGCGCCGTCCTGCGGGACGCTGGCGTCGCCGGCCGCGTCGCCGCGCTGTGCCCGTTCACCACCCGGCCACAGAAGCATTGGTTCGAGGAGCGCTGGGCCGAGCTGGCGCGACGGCTGCTCGAGTCCGGCTACACGCCAGTGCTGCTCGGCGGTCCCGGCGATCGCGAGGCCGCCGCGCGCATCGCCGCGCAAGTGCCCGGCCTGATCGATCTGGCCGGCCGGCTCAAGCTCGACCAGACCGTGGCGGCCGTGGCCGACGCGGCCCTATTGATCGGCGTCGATACGGGGCTGACCCACATGGGCACCGCGCTGGGCATCCCGACCGTGGCGTTGTTCGGCTCCACCCGCCCGTATCTGAGCGCCGGCACGCCACGCACCGTGATCATGTACGAGCAGCTCGCCTGCTCGCCGTGCAAGCGCCACCCGACCTGCGATGGCCGCTTCGACTGCATGCGCCGGCACACGGTGGATGGCGTGATCGCCACCGCGCAGCGAGTGTTGAGCGCGGCATGAAGGTCCTGCACGTCGAATCCGGCATGCACCTGTACGGCGGCGCGCTGCAGGTGGTGTTCCTGCTGCGCGGACTGGCCGCGCAAGCGGGCGAGCAGGTGCTGGTGTGTCCGCCCGGCAGCGCCGTCGGACAGGCGGCGCGCGAGCACGGCATCCGCGTGCGCGAGATCCCGATCCGCGGCGATCTGGACCTGGCCTTCATCGGCAAGCTGCGGCGCGCCATCGCTGAGGAGCAGCCCGACCTGGTGCACCTGCACAGCCGCCGCGGCGCCGACCTGCTCGGCGGCATCGCCGCGCGGCTGGCGCGGGTGCCGGCGGTGCTGTCGCGGCGCGTCGACAACCCCGAACCCGCCTGGTGGGCCCGGCGCAAGTACCGGCTCTACGCCAAGGTGATCAGCATCTCCGACGGCATCCGCGAGGTACTGCTGAGCGAGGGCGTGCCGCCGGCGCATGTGGTCTGCGTGCACAGTTCGGTGGATACGCGGCGCTACCGCCCGGGCGGCGACCGCGCCTGGCTGCGCCAGGAGTTCGGGCTGGCCGGGGACGAACTGGTAGTGGGCATGATCGCCCAATTCATCGAGCGCAAGGGTCACAAGACCCTGTTCGATGCCATTCCCGCCATCCTCGAGCGGCAGCCGCGCACCCGCTTCCTGCTGTTCGGCCAGGGCCCGCTGCTGGAGCCCTACCGGGCGCTGGTCAAGGAACTGGGGCTGGCCGAGCGCGTGCAACTGCCCGGGTTCCGCAACGACCTGGACCGGGTCCTGCCTTGCCTGGACTTGGTGGTGCACCCGGCCTTCATGGAAGGCCTGGGCGTATCGCTGCTGCAAGCGGCGGCGTGCGGCGTGCCGGTCGTCGCCGGTCGCGCCGGCGGCATCCCGGAGGTGGTGCGGGACGGTCTCAACGGCTATCTGATCACACCCGGCGACAGCGCCACCCTCGCACAGCGGGTGATCGAACTGCTGGCATCGGAACCGCGGCGAAGCGCCTTCGGCGCCGCCGGCCGGGCCTTGGTGGAAGCCGAGTTCTCCATCGAGGCGATGGTGGCCGGCAACCTCGCGGTCTACCGGGCGGTAAGCGGCGCGTCCGCCGCCGAATAGGCCCGCGCCGGTTCCGACGCGCCGCGCCCTAGGGCGAAGGTCATCCCCGCCAACAGCAACCAGTACATGCGCCAGTCCGGGTTCAGGTGGCGGAAGTCGGTGATGCTGTAGATCGCGATCAGCAGGAAATTGCAGACCAGGAAGATCGTCTCTTCGCGGCCGACCTCGCCGGCGCGATAGCGCTGCCATAGGCTTCGCAACAGACCGGCGACGATCCCCAGGAACAGCAGCGCCCCCACCGCCCCCAGGGTGAGCAGCACCTGCACGTAGGCGTTGTGCAGGTGATCCCAAGGCTGGCCGAGATAATTGAGCGCATGCTGCCCGCTCGCGGCCAGCAGCGGTTCGACGCTACCGGGGCCCCAGCCCAACAGCGGCCGCTCGGCCCATTTCCGCAGGCCGTACTCCCACATGTGCAAACGCAGCGTGGCGCTATTGAGCGGCGTGGAATCCAAGCCTTGCTCGACGATGGCGAAGATCGCTCCCGCCTCGCCTTGGACACGATCCATCTGAGGGCTGACCAACACGGCCAGAAGCAGCGCAAGCAGGACGCCGCCGATGAGCACGCCGCCCCGCCCCACACCCGCCATCCAAGCGACGATCCGGTAACGCCACACCATGGCCAACGGAATAACCGCCACCGCCGCGAGCAATGGACCTCGCGATTGGCTGGCGAGAAACGCCCATGTCAGCAGCAGGAGCACACTCCAGAGCAGGGCGAACAGCGCCAAGCGTCGCCCGCCCATGGGCTTGGCGCTCAACATCAGGGTCGGCCCGCAGAAAACGGCGAGCCCAAGCAGAACGACACTGGCATAGAAAGCGAAGGCGATAGGCTTGGCCATATAGCCGCCGAAGCGGCCTTCCAACCACGCCTCGCGCGTGCCCTCGGGGCTGACCAGCGCCACCAGCGTGCCGATCACCAAACCGGCCGCGGCCAACATCGCCGCCCAGCGAACCCGCGACGGACGTTGCCATAGCGGCCACGCCACCAGGCCGAACAACAACAGCTGGATCCAGCGCACCGCCTCCTTCCATTGCTGTTCGGCGCTGTCCGGCATTTCCACGGCGGCGAGGTAGGCGCGGGCGGCGACGAAACCCGCCGCCACGACGCACAGCCACAGCAACCGGCTTGCCAGCGCCCAGCGCCAGGCGCGCGGGTCGGCGGCGAAAACCAGCAGCAGCAGGACCAGGCCAAGATTACTTACCGCCGGCCCGAGCCATACACCGAAGGCGAATAGCGCCAGCCCAACCGTCGTCAGCCGATCTCCAACCAGCCTCAGCCGGTCTAATCGCGGCCCAGCCCCGTTCGTGCTCATACGATCCATGTTATTTCCGTGGAAGCCCATGAAGGCCACGACATTCTTGTCTCTCGCCCAAAGCGTCCTTCCGCCCCCACCCGCCGTCCCTGGTGCTGCCGCAGCCTGGCCGATTCACCGATCGGCAGAGTACCGCGATTCCGCGTCCGCCCCTGTCACGCGAGCTGCGATGGTCGTGGCAAGGATCATAATGGAGGCGGCTACGGCGAAGCAGGAGCAAAATCACGTCACATCGGCGCGAGCGCCGCAACCGACGGCACTTCCCTGCCGCCCTTCGTTTCGGCATAGTTCTGTCGCATTTCGTCGCGACAGGCTATCGCATTGAGCAAGGTCATCTACCTCGGCCGCAGCCGCCTGCACCGTAACCGCGCCAACCTACTGCAGACCCTCCACACCTGCGCCGCGTTGCACGCTATCGGCGTCCCGCTCGAGCTGAATCTGCCGCCTTGGCACCGGCTCGATCTGGATGCGCGCCTGCGTGACATCCTCGGGTTCGCCACACCGCTGCAGGTTCGGCCGCGGCAACTACTGCATCGGCGCTGGTCACCGCGCTGGCTCGCTCGGCTCGAGCGACGGCGCCTGCAGCAGGCGGCGGGCGTCTATCTGCGCGACGCGGAGCTGTCGCTGGCGCTGGCCGATGCGGGGATACGGCATCACTTCGAAGTGCATCAGGTGCGGGCCTTGCAGGAAGCCGGGCAGCTGGGCGACATCGTCCGCTTCCACCGCGCCGGCCGCATCGGCTGGCTGGTGCCGATCAGCCGCGCCGCCGCCGATGCCCTCGCCGCGGCCGGGGCCGACCCCGAGCGCATGCACATCGCGCCGTCGGGCGTCGCGATCGAGGCGTACGCCGCCATCCCGTCACTTACCGCCGACGACATCGCCCGCCCGCGCGCGCTCTACATCGGTCGCATCAGCCGCAGCCGGGGCCTGGACGTTCTGCTGAACGTCGCCGAACGGGGGCTGACTGAACTCCTGCTGGTCGGCGAACAAGACGACCCGGTCCCACAGCGTCGCGGCGTGGAAGCCCGTGGCTTCGTCGCGCCGGCGCAGGTTCCGCGGCTGTATGGCGAAGCCGGCCTGGTACTGTTGCCGTATCAGCCGTCGCTGCCGCACAGCGATGCCATCAGCCCGCTCAAGCTGTTCGAGGCCATGGCGGCGGGCCGCGTGATCATCGCCAGCGACTTGCCACCGATTCGCGAAGTGGTGGACCACGGCCGCACCGGTCTGCTGGTTCCAGCCGACGATCCCGCCGCTTGGGCGCGGGCGGTCGAGCGCATCAAGGCCGATCCCGCCGAGGCCCTGGCCATGGCCGCCAACGCGCGTGCCGAGGCGGCGCGCTTCAGCTGGCGCCAGCGCGCGCTGGACATCGCGGTCCGGCTCGATCTACCGCGGGCGGTGCCGGCGTGAACACCGTCCGGCGGCCGCGTCTGACGGTGTTCATCCCCGGCTTCGACGACGGCGGCGTCGAGCGGATGATGGTCAACCTCGCACGCGGCGCGGCCGAACTCGGCGTGGCCGTGGACTTCGTCACCAAACGCGCCGAAGGCACCTACCTCGCGGCGCTGGGCGATAAGGTCCGCCTGGTGCCGTTGGGGTCGGACGATCCGCAGCGGGCGCTTGATCGCTATCTGGCGCAGGCGCAACCGGATGCGCTGCTTAGCTGCAAGCTCGAAAGCGACGCCATCGCTATCGCCAGCGTCCACCGCGCCAAGCTCCCGACCAGGCTGTACGTGCGGGTCGGCACCACGATTTCGGCGCACCGCCAGGCTCATCCCCACCATTTCATCAAGCACTGGTGGCAGACGCGCATGCTGCGCCGCCTGTACCGGCAAGTGGACGGCATCCTCTGCGTCTCGCAAGGCGTGGCGGACGACGTCCAGCGCATCAGCGGACTACCGCGGCAGCTGCTGCACGTGCCGCCGAACCCGGTGGTGGCACCGGAGCTGCGGCAACTGGCCGCCGAACCGGTCGATCATCCGTGGTTGGCGCCGGATCAGCCGCCGGTCATTCTCGGCGCCGGCCGGCTAGGTCAGGTGAAGAACTTCCCCCTGCTGATCGGCGCCTTCGCCCGCCTGCGCCGGGAGCGGCCGTGCCGCCTGCTGATCCTGGGCCAGGGCAAGAAGCGCGACGAGCTGCTGCAGCTCGGCCGGCGCCTGGGGGTGGAGGCCGATCTCGATCTCCCCGGCTTCGCCGCCAATCCCTACGCCTACATGGCGAAGGCGCGGCTGTTCGTGCTCTCCTCCAACATCGAGGGCTCGCCCAACGTGCTGGTCGAAGCCTTGGCCTGCGGCACGCCGGTGGTGGCCACCGATTGCCGCAGCGGACCGCGCGAGATCCTCGACGGCGGCCGCTACGGCGAGCTGGTGCCGGTGGGCGACGAAGCCGCCCTGGCCGCGGCGATGCGCCGCACGCTGGAGCAACCGCCGTCGCGCGCGCTGCTGGAAGCCGCGGCGCAACGCTACACCCTGGCCAACAGCGCCCATGCCTACCTGCGGGCCATGGGCCTGGCTCCAAGCTGAGGCCCCGCAGTGGCGCACAAATCCACCGAGGAAGAACTGCTACAATCCGGCCGCGCCCCAACCGACGAGCCGCGGCAACACCGCAGCCTGCCAGTGCAAAAGCCTTGAGTACCGATCGCCATGTGCGGCATTGCCGGACTCTTCCTGACTGCTGAGCCCGCTCAGCGCTCCGAGCTGGAGCGCATGGCGTCGATGATCGCCCATCGCGGCGCCGACGACAGCGGCTTTTTCGCCGAAGGCCCGGTCGGGCTGGCGCATCGGCGGCTGTCGATCGTCGACCTGGCCCACGGCCATCAGCCGCTGTACGCCGGCAACGACGAACTGGTGCTGGTCGCCAACGGCGAGATCTACAACGACTTGGAGCTGCGCGCCGGCTTCGAGCAGCGCGGCGTTCGCTACGCCACCCGCTCCGACTGCGAATCGATCCTGCACGCCTACGCCGAATACGGCCCGGACGCACTCAAGCATCTGTTCGGCATGTTCGCGTTCGCGTTGTACGATCGCCCGCGCCGCCGCCTGCTGCTGGCGCGCGATCGGCTCGGCATCAAGCCGCTGTTCCTCGCGCACCTGCCCAACGGCATCGCCTTCGCCTCCGAGCTGAAGGCGCTGCTGCCGGTCCTGCCCAAGCCGGAAATCGATGCCGACGGCTTCGTGCAGTACCTGCACAACCAGTTCCACTCCGGCCGCACCACCATGCTCAAGCACGTGCAGCGGATCGCGCCGGGCGAGGCGGTCATCATCGAGGACGGCCGCATCACCCGCCGCTGGCAGTACTGGAGCGCGCTGGAGGTCAAGCCGCGGGCCGTCACGGTAGCGGAGGCCTACGAGGAATTCGGGCCGCTGATGGAAACCGTCATGCGCCAGCACATGCGCGCGGACGTGCCGTTCGGGCTGTTCCTGTCCGGCGGTGTCGACTCGGGCGCGCTGCTGGCGCTGCTCACCGAATACGGCCAACAGCCGGTGCGCACCTTCTCGGTCGGCTTCCCCGGCACCGGTCTGAAGGACGAACTGCCGCCGGCCCAGCTCATGGCCAAACGCTACGGCAGCATCCACACCGAGGTGAGGCCCGACCGCGACACGCTGTTCAAGCATTTGGCCGTGACCGTGTGGGCGGCGGACGACCTGATGCGCGACTACGCCACCCTGCCGACCTCGCTGCTGTCGCGCCATGCCGGGCAAGAGCTGAAGGTGGTGTTCTCCGGCGAGGGCGGCGACGAAGTGTTCGCCGGCTACGACCGCTTCCGCAGCGGCGCGGTGCAGTACTGGTTGAAGAATCTGATACGGCCCGGTTCCGGCGGTTTCCGCACCCGCGGTTCGCTGTCCGGACGCGACGTGCGCCGGCTGCTCGGCCCGGAGCTGCGCCAGGCCTTCGCGCGGGTACGGGCGCCCTTCATCGATGCCTGGTCGGCGACGCCGGACGACTGGAGCGATCTGCAGCGGATGCAGTACGTCGAGCTGATCACCGCGCTGCCCGACAACCTGATGGTCAAGGCCGATCGGATGATGATGGCCTGGGGGCTGGAGGGACGGGTGCCGTTCCTCGATCACCGCATCGTCGAGTTCGGCCTGTCGCTGCCGGACGAGTACAAGGTCGACGGCCGCCGCGGCAAGGTGTTCCTCAAGGAGTGGGCTAAACCCTACCTGACCGAGGACCACGTCAAGGGGAAGAAGCGCGGCTTCCACGTGCCGGTCGGCGAGTGGCTCAGCGGCGAGTTCCTCGAGCGGCTGGGCAAGGTGTTGCCGACGCTGCCCAGCATCCAGCGCTGGTTCAACGCGGCGGCGATCGACGACCTGGTCGCGCGCCAACGCCACAACAAGGGCACGGCGGCGCGGACGCTGTTCGCGCTGCTGCAGTTCGCGCTCTGGCACCGCATGTTCATCGACGGTGATGGCGAACGCCCGGCCGACCTGGTCGATCCGCTGGAACTGCTGACGAGTTGAGCGCGTGACCACCACTATTCCTACCGCACACGGCGGCCGGCTCGCGGTCGTGATCTCCCTCTCCGGCGAGGGCGGGGTCGAGCGCATGGTGCTCAATCTGGTCGAGCGCTTCGCCCAGCTTCAGCTGCCGGTGGATCTGGTCACCATCCGCGCCGACAGCGAGCATCTGTCAGACCTGCCCGGCAACATCCGCCACGTCGATCTGGGCGTGCGCCACGCCACCTGGGCCGCGCCGGCGCTGTCGCGCTACCTCAAGCGCGAGCGCCCGGTGGCGATGCTGGTCGCCAAGGACCGCGCGATCCGCAGCGCCGCGCTGGCGCGCCGGCTGGCGGGCGTGCCGACGCGGCTGGTCGGGCGGCTGGGCACCAATCTGTCGGCGGCGCTGGACGGCAAGAGCGCGGTGCAACGCTACGCGCGCTACCTGCCCATGCGCTGGCTCTATCCGTGGGTGGACCTGATCGTCGCGGTCTCCGACGGCGTGGCCGAGGACACTCGCCGTATCACCGGACTCGGCGCCGAACGCCTACAGGTGATCCGCAACCCGGTGATCACCGCGCGCCTGCACGAACTGGCGCGCCGGCCGGCACCGCACCCGTGGTTCGACGAGCCGGTCCCGGTCATCATGGGCGCCGGCCGCCTCACCCGGCAGAAGGACTTCCATACCTTGCTGCGGGCGTTCGCCGAGGTGCGCGCCGGCCGGCCCTGCCGCCTGCTGATCCTGGGCGAAGGCGGCCATCGCCAGTCGCTGGAGGCGCTCGCGCGCGAGCTGGGCGTGGCGCAGGACGTGGCGCTGCCCGGTTTCGACGGCAATCCGTATGCCTACATGGCGCGCGCGCGGTTGTTCGTGCTCTCCTCCGCCTGGGAGGGCTCGCCCAATGTGCTTACCGAGGCGCTGGCCTGCGGCACGCCGGTAGTGGCCACCGACTGCCCCAGCGGCCCGCGCGAGATTCTCGACGGCGGCCGCTTCGGTCCGTTGGTGCCGGTCGGCGACGTCCGCGCCATGGCCGCCGCGATCGCCAAGACGCTGGAGCAGCCGCTGCCGCCCGAGGAGCTGCGCGCGGCGGTAGCCGAGTACACCGTCGAAAGGAGCGCCGAACGCTATCTGGCGGCGCTCGGCCTGACTTGTTAGGACCCGTCGATGCTGCTATCGCTCAAGCACAACTTTCTCTTCGTCCACACCGCCAAGACCGGCGGCACCAGCGTGCGGGCGGCGCTGAGCCGCTACCGCTACGCCGGCATCTACGGCCCGGCCGCCTTCATCGCGCACAAGCTCGATCAGCTGACCGGGCATCGCATCGGCGCCAAGTTCCCGCGCCACGCCCACGCCATCGCCGCCAAGGAGATG
>Ga0182741_1000732_pt1 | contig 46569 bp, 47 predicted proteins | sample eDN5th37CBELigOP_FD_128874 | JGI IMG/M metagenome (GOLD analysis project Ga0182741, IMG submission 128874) | Enriched Organic Plus compost microbial communities from Emeryville, California, USA - eDNA 5th pass 37_C BE-Lig OP (version 2) (version 2) ... | reverse complement strand
TCGCTGCTGGCACGGCTCACGGCATCGCCGTGAGCAGGTAATCGCCGAACATCCGCTGCGACTGCGGATGCACGTCGCGCTGGTTGAAGGACGTCCGGGTGATCACCGCCACGAGTTTTTTCTCCGGCACGATGAACACGTAGTTGCCGCCATTGCCCGACATCGCCCAGGCCGGTTGTTCCTGTCCGTCGCGGGTGAAGCGGAAGCGCCAGAACTGGTATCCGTAGTCGGCGTCGTCGCGTGCCTGCGCGTGCACGGTCAGGGCCCGGCGTATCCAGTCGGCGGAAATGATCCTTTGGCCGTTCCAGACCCCGCCGGCCGCCACCACTTGGCCGAGCTTGGCCAGATCGCGACTGCGATAACGGGTGCCGCCGCCGCCCATGCCCACGCCCTCGCTGGATTGGTTCCAGTGGACCTGCCGGATGCCCAGTGGGCGTTCCAGCGCCTCCGCGGCGAATGTCGCCAACGACTTGCCGGTGGCGCGTTCGACTACCGCGCCGAGCAGGAAACTGCCCGCGGTGCAGTACGAGAATGTGCGTCCGTACGGGCTGTCCTCCGGCCGCTTGACCCACGGCGCGTAGCCGCGCAACGGCAGATCCAGGGCGAAGCGGGTCCAGTCCTCGCTGACGTACATGCGTTCCTCGTTGCCCGACGAGAACGGGTTCTCGTCGTCGCAGTCCCAGGCCGAACTCATGGTCAGCAGGTCCTCGATCGTGATGGCCTGCTTGCGCGCGCTGTCGTGCTGCCAGGGCGCCCGGTCGCGGAAAAAGTCGTACACGCGGGCGCGCGCATCCGGAATCCGGCCGCGGTCGATGGCGGCGCCCACCAACAGCGCGGTGACGCTCTTGGTCGCCGAACGGGTGTCGTTGAGCACGTCCGGGCCGCCACCGTTGAAATAGCGCTCGTAGAGCAGTTGGCCGTCCTGCGCCACCACTACGCTGGTGACGCCGGGAAAGTCGCCGCGCGTGATGGCGGTTTCCAGCGCGGCGAAGCGCTCCAGCTTCCAGCCCCGGCGTCCCGCATCGACCACCTTCCAGCCGTCCTCGCCGGCGGCGGGAACCTGGTAGGCGGTGGACGCCTGCGCGCCGGCGCAGGCGGGGGCGAGCAGGGCGAGGCAGGACAACAACAGGCGGGACAGGACGTGCATCGGTCGGACTCCGAAAGAAGGAGCCGGGATTGCATGATCCGCGCGGGTGAAATGCCTGAAACCCGAGTGAAGAATTCTGAAAGCCGCCATTCCGGGGCGTGCGACGCAAAAAAAAGAGCCCTGCCGGGGCAGGGCTCCTGCGACGCCGCCGGTGGTGGCGATTACGCCTTCTTCTTCACCAGGCCGTAAATGAACAACAGGATGATGGCACCGACCACCGAGGCGATGAAGCCGGCCGGTTCCTCCGGACCATACCAACCCAGCGCACCGCCGATGAAGCGGGCCAGCAGCGCACCGGCCACGCCCAGCACGATGGTCCAGATGATGTTGAGTTTGTCGTCGCCGGGCTTGAGCGCCCGAGCCAGCAAGCCGGCCAGGAAGCCGATGAGCAGGGTCCACAGGATGCCGCCACCAAAGATTTGTTCCATCTGAACACTCCGGTCGGAAAGTGGGGGGTGCCGGCAGGGTAACCCAAGCGGTGGCCGGACACATCGGGCCGCCAGTCGGGCATGCAAGCGAAAAGAGCCGGGGCGACCCGGCTCCTTTCCCGGCTTTCGGGGCCCGGCTCAGCAGCAGCCGTGATCACCGTGCTGGTCGCCGCCGGCCACCGCGGCCACGCCGGTGGTCTCGCCGCGCAGGCTGGCCGCGTGGTGTTCGGCGATGACCCGCGCCACGCAGGCGGTGACCTTCTTGCCCATCGGAATGTGCAGGAATTCGTTGGGGCCGTGCGCGTTGGAGTGCGGGCCCAGCACGCCGGTAATCATGAACTGCGCGCCGGGGAACTTCTCGCCGAGCATGCCCATGAACGGAATCGTGCCGCCTTCACCCATGTACATGGCCGGGGCGCCGAAAAACTCGCGGCTGGACGCATCGATTGCCTTCTCCAGCCAGGGCGACATCGCCGGGGCGTTCCAACCGGTACTGGCCTTTTCCAGATCCAGGCTGACCTGGGCGCCGTTCGGCGGATCCTTGAGCAGCAGTTCCTTCAGCAATTCGCCGGCACCCTTGCCGTCGAGGGTGGGCGGCAGGCGCAGAGACAGCTTGACCGAGGTATGCGGGCGCAGCACGTTGCCGGCGGAAGAAAGCGGCGGCATGCCGTCCACGCCGGTCACCGACAGCGCCGGGCGCCAGGTGCGGTTGAGCACCAGTTCGGTCAGATCCTCCGCCATCGGGGTCATGCCCGGCAGGAACGGGAATTTGTCGAACACCGCCGTGTCGAGCACGCGCGCGGCTTCCCGTGCCTGGGCCAGGCGGTCGGCGGGAATCTCGACCTGCAGGCCCTCCGGCAGGATCCGGCCGGTGTTCTCGTCCTCCAGCCGCGACAGCAACTGGCGCAGCAGGCGGAAGCTGGACGGCACCACGCCGGAGGCGTCGCCGGAATGCACGCCTTCCTCCAGCACCTTGACGGTGAAATTGCCGCCGGCCAGGCCGCGCAGCGAAGTCGTGCACCACAACTGGTCGTAGTTGCCGCAACCGGAGTCCAGGCACACCACCAGCGAAGGCTTGCCGATGCGATCCGACAGATGATCGACGTAGGCGGGCAGATCGTAGCTGCCGGACTCCTCGCAGGCTTCGATCAGGATCACGCAGCGGGCGTGCGGGGCACCCTGCTGCTGCAACGCCTGGATGGCGGCCAGCGAGCCGAAAATGGCGTAGCCGTCGTCGGCGCCGCCGCGCCCGTACAGGCGATCACCCTTCAGGACCGGTTTCCACGGTCCGAGGTCCGCGTCCCAGCCGGTCATTTCCGGCTGCTTGTCCAGATGCCCGTACAGCAGCACCGTATCGGCGCCGGTTTCCGGGCCGGAGGCCGGAATCTCGATGAAAATCAGCGGGGTACGTCCTTCCAGGCGGACCACTTCGACCTGCATGCCCGGAATCGACTGCGCGCGCGCCCAGCTTTCCATCAACCTTACCGCCGACTCCATGTACCCGTTGGCCACCCAATCCTTGTCGAACATGGGCGACTTGTTCGGAATGCGGATGTATTCGACCAACTGCGGAACGATGTCGTCGTCCCATTTCTCGGCGACGTAGCGGTCGACTTTGGCGGTGTCCATGGTGTCTCCATCGGGTACGGAATCAGCCGCCCATTCTACGCTTCCCCGCAGGGTAGGAATTTTCCTACAAGGTGTTGCGGGGTTTCCCGGCAGCTTTTGACAGTGCCGGGCGATATGTTTTCCGGCAGTGGCGGATGAGACTGTTTCCGCCGGCCGACGAAGCGATTCGCGGCCGGCAGGAGCCACAGGGGAAAAACCTCTGTACGAAAGGAATCAATCATTTGCCACAAGGAGAGTTGCCCATGAAATCGCTGACCACCGTGTTGAAGTCGGTCGCGCTGTCGCTGGTCCTGGCCCTGAGTGCCCACGCCGCCGACAAAGTGAACATCAACACCGCGGACGCGGCCACGCTGCAGACGGTCCTGGTCGGGATCGGCCAGGCGAAGGCGGAAGCCATCATCGAGTACCGCGAGGCCAACGGCCCGTTCAAGAGCGCCGAGGAACTCGCGATGGTCAAGGGCATCGGCTTGAAGACGGTGGAGCGCAATCGCGAACGGATCGAACTGCGCTCTTCCGCCGAACCGGCCGCCAAGCCGGCGGCCGCATCCTCCCCGGCACCGGTGACACGGCGCTGACGGAGGTCCAAGGACCCAGGCCGCGGCTCCTGCAGGATGCAGATTGACCCGGTTGACGGGGCACGGAAGCCAGGGGACAGGCACGGACGCCGACAGGGATGTACCTATTTCGCATCAGCGTGCAGGACGCACGGGAACAGGAGCAGGCAGGAAGCCTGTAAATCGGCAGGAGCCGACAAGGACGTATCCATCGCCCGGGCACGCAGGGAGCGTGCCCGGGCGATGCTTTTGTGGGGCGCTAGAATCCATGCCGGATTCCCATCGGGTTGGACCGTGGCCCAAGCGTGCGTCATTCCCGCCAACGAATACGTCCGGACCCGCTGGAAGAATGGCCAGGGCTGGACGCGCGAAATCCTGCGCGTACCGGACCGGGACGACTGGGACTGGCGGCTGTCGATCGCCGAGATCGAGCAGGACGCGGCGTTCTCGTCATTTCCGGGCATCGATCGCGAACTGGTCCTGCTGCGGGGCAATGGCGTGCGCCTGGTGTTCGAAGATGGCGAACAGATCGAACTGGAACCGCCGCACGGCCGGATCCGCTTTGCCGGCGAACGCGGAGTCCATGGGACATTGCGGGACGGCGCGACCCACGACTTCAACCTGATGTGGCGGCGCGACGTGGTCGCGGCCGAACTGCTGCATCGGCCGCTGGTCGGACCGATGCTGTTCTTCGTGGATCCCGGGACGACGTGGGTCATCCACCTGCTGGCAGGGCAGGCGGAATTCGAAGCGGACGCGGGGTTGCCGCCCTTGTTCGCGGGCGATACGGCCTGGTTGCCGGCGCAACCGGAACGCCGTCGATTCGCATTGCAGGGCGGAGGTGAACTGCTCGCGGCGCGCATTGCTCCGGCAGAAGGAACACACGCGGCATCTCAGTAGACGTCGCGGCGGTAGCGGCCCTCCAGGCGCAACTGTTCGAGCGTCTCCGCGCCGAGGATGTCCTCCAAAGCGGCATCCACGCCGGGCGCCATGCCTTCCAGGCTGCCGCAGACGTAGATGGCCGCACCGTCCGCGACCCATCGCCGGAGTTCGTCGCCTGCCTCGCGGAGCGCATCCTGGACATAACGGCGTGCGGGGAGATCGCGCGAGAACGCGAGGTCCAGCCGGGCCAGTGCGCCCTGCGACCGCCAAGCCAGCAGTTCGTCCCGATGGAAGAAGTCGTGCGCGGCCTGGCGTTCGCCGAAGACCAGCCAGTTGCGGTGCGCCGATATAGCGACGCGGGCTTTCAGGTGGGCGCGCAGGCCGGCGATGCCGGTGCCGTTGCCGATCAGGATCAGCGGGCGTTCGGCGGAAGGTGCATGGAAGTTGGCGTTCTCGCGGATGCGCAGCGAAATCGTGCCGCCGGGCACGGCGTGTTCGCACAACCAGCCGCTGCCCAGGCCCGGGCGCCCGTCCGGGCGCAGCATGCGGCGCACCAGCAGATGCAGCGCGCCGTCGGCGGGAATCGAGGCGATGGAATATTCGCGATGGGGAAGCGCGGTGAAGCTGCCGAGCACGGCCCGCGCATCGCTTCCGCGCAACGCCGCGGGATCCGGCAGGTGGACCTGGGCCAGGACCTCGGCCAGGGATTGCGGCCGGCCCTGCCATTCCACCGGGAGCTGCGGATCCCAACCGGTCGCGTCGATAAAGTCGCCGACCGTGGCCGCGTCGTTGCGCGGGCCGATCTCGGCGATATCGCCCGCCTGCCAGGCCGGCAGCGCGCCCGCGCGCGGACGCAGCGCGATATGGAAGGCGGGCTGTCCGATGCTGCCGGGATTCAGGCAGATCCGCTCGGCGAGCATCCAGTCTTCGTATCGCGGCGTGTCCCAGTCGGGCATATCGGTGACGCCGCCCAACTGCCCGAGATGATGCTGCCAGTGGCGCAGCGCGCTCTCGTCGGCATTGTCGACGTCCACGCGATCGAACAGGGGCTGCGCGCCATGCTGGCGCAACCAGTCGTCGAGCTGGTGGCCGAAGCCACAGAAGCGGGCGTATTCGCGATCGCCCAGGGCCAGCACGGCGTAGCGGAGGCCGTGCAGGTCGTCGGACCGCGACATCACCCGGCGCACGAATCCCAGCGCGTGATCCGGAGGATCGCCTTCGCCGGTCGTGCTGACCACGAACAGGATTCGTCCCCCTGCGAGATCCGCGGCCTGCAACGTGTCGATCGCCTGCACGCGCGCGGGCAGGCCGGCGGCCGCCAGGCTGTCGGCCGTGCGCGTGGCCAGGACATGGGCGAATCCGGTCTGGCTGGCGTAGACCACCCGCAGGGCGTCGGGGGCCGTGGAAGGCGGCGCGCCACCGTCGCCCCGGCGCTGGCGCGCGGCGAGCCAGGTCCAAGCGCCCGCGTACGCCAGCAGGACCGCGCCCGCGGCGAACCAGCGGCCGCTGCGCGGCGCCGCGAGCCACCAGCCTTCTCCCTGCAGGCGCGCCAGCAGGATCACCACGATCAACAGCGCGGAGAGCACCAGCAGGTTGCCCAGCGCCGCGAACGGAATTGGCGAGGATCCGGCGCGGGTACTCATGGCACCAGGTGCGAAGCGAAACGGGTACTGGCGCGTTCCTGCAACGAGCCTTCGGTGCGGATCACGAAACGGGCGGCCAATCCCCGGCGTTCGGCCAGCGCGAGGCCGGCGTCGGCGCCAAGCACGGTCAACGCGGTGGCCCAGGCGTCGGCTTCCATCGCGTTCGCGGCCAGGACCGTGACCGCGGCACGCGCATGCGGAACGGGACGGCCGGTGCGCGGATCAACGGTATGCGTGTAGCGCTCGCCGGCCTGTCCGTACCAGTGCCAGCGATCGCCGGACGTTGCGACCGCCAGATCGTCGAGGTGTGCGATCCGCGGCGCGAGACCGGCGGCTTCCTCTTCTTCCGGCGAGGATTCGATCAGCACCCGCCAGGCCTCGCCATCCGGTTTGCGGCCGTAGCCATGCAGTTCGCCGCCGACTTCGACCAGGGCGGCGGCGATCCCGCGCGCGCGCAACGCGGCGGCGACGGAGTCGACCGCATAGCCCTTGGCGACGGCGGACAGATCCAGTTGCACGCCACCCGGCTGCCGCACGCGACGATTCGCGGCGTCCAAGGAAACCCGCTGCCAGCCGACCCGGGCCCCCGCCGACGCCCGCGCGGCATCGTCCGGCGCCTCGCGCGCCCCCGCATGCGCGCCGAATCCCCACGCGCCGATCAGCGGGCCGACGGTCGGATCGAATGCACCGTCGCTGGCTTCGGCGACGGCAAGCGCGCAGCGCAGCACCGTGAAGAATTCGTCCGGCAGATCCTGCCAATGGCCGGCGGGCGCGCGGTTGAAGCGGCTGATGTCCGAATCCGCTTCCCAGGTACTCATCTGCGCGACCACGCGATCCAGCCCGGCCTGGATCAGCGCGTGCAGCGCGTGCAGATCCGCGCGCGGCGAATCCACCAGGCGAACCGACCAGTTCGTTCCCATGGTTTCGCCATGCAACGCATGCAGCACCGCGGCGGTAGCGGGAGAAGACAGGGGAGTGCTCATGCCGGGCGGCGCGTCCACGCGGGACGCGCCGTTCGCGAAGATTACTGCGGCAGCACTTCCAGCGTGGCCACGTAGCTGAGGCGACGCTGCCTGGCCTGCGGCAGGGAGGTCTTGTCGTCCTGCGCGGTGGTTTCCAGCCAGTACATGCCGGCTTCGGGCCAGGTCACGCTGAATTCGCCGTTGGCGTCCGTGGTGACCTTGATCTCTTCCTGCGCGTTGCGATAGCGGGTACCGCCACGGGTGATTTCGAACTCCAGGCCGGCCGCCGGCTGGCCGTCCTTGAGCATGCGGAACTTCGCGGCCTCGCCGGCGAACAGATCGTTGGGATGCGTGACCGGGACCAGTTCCAGGCCCTCGCCGGTGGTCTTGAGCGCGGTGTCGTTGGGCGAACCGTTGGTCACGAAGGTTTCGATGCGGCCGACCGACTGCGAAACCTGCAGGTTCCTGGCGTCCTTCGGCACTTCGGTGGCGAAGGTGGCGGGCGTGCCGCGCCAGCGCCTGGGCTTGCCATTCTCTTCCCAGGTACCGAACAGGCCGCTGTTGACCACCGCGATGCGATAGGTGCCCTGCTGCTTCAGTTCGACGTCGAACACGGTGCGGTACTTGCCGGTCGCCAGGTTCTGCGCATCGACCTTGCTGCCGTCCGGCGCGGTGATGGCCAGGCCTTCGGTGCGCAGCGGCACGTGGTTGAAATAGAACAGGTCGTTGGACACCGCGGCATCCACGGTGATCCACGGGTTCTGGCCGGCAATCACCGTCTGCGACGGCTGCAGCCAGGCCTTGTGCGCGAACGCGCTCAGCGGCAGTGCGGACGCCAGCGCCATGGCGAGGGTCAGGGAACGCTTCATCGGTTGCTCCAGCTTTCGTTGGGAATGGAAGGGCGCGGACGCGGCGGCATGCGCGCGGGAATCACGGCTTGACGGTCAGGCTGACGACGCCCAGTTCGGTGGTGCCCTGTGCCTTGCCGTTCTGCGCGGCACCCTTGGCCGGCCAGGTGAAGGGAATCTTCAACAGTTCGCGGCCGCCCACTTCGCGCGCGGCTTCCACCACCAGGGTGTACTGGCCCGGGGCGAGCCGGGCCAACTGCGGCTGCTTGTCGGTGAACTTCAAGGCGTGCTTGCCGACCGGCCGGGTCGGACCCGTGACGCCGTCGACCGGCACCTTCAGGGTACGGCCGGACTTGCGCCACCACTGCCGCATGTCCGGCAGCCACTTGGTGCCGTGGCCTTCGGCCGTGTCGCGCTGCTGGTACCAGACCGACAGGTTGGCGGCGACCTTCTGGTCCGCGCCTTCCAGCCAGATGGCGACGTAGGGCCGGTGGTACTCGGCGACGTTGAGCTGCGGCACTTCGACGCTGATGTTCAGTTCACCGGCACAGGCCGGAACCGTCAGCAGGCCGCTCAACGCGAACGTCAGGGTCAGTGAAACGGTGGTCTTGGTCATGGCGGGCTCGATGGAAAGGTCAGTGGATGAAAATCAGCGCCAGCAGCAGCGGCACGACCAGGCCCAGGCCGACCATCGGCCAGGTCAGGCGGCGCTGGCGCGCATGCAGTTGCAGGAGGAACAGCCCGGTGATGCAGAACACCAGGCAGGCGACCGCGAAGATGTCGAGGAACCAGCCCCACGCCGCGCCGGCGTTGCGCCCCTTGTGCAGATCATTGAAGTAGGAGATCCAGCCGCGATCGGTGCTTTCGTATTCCACCGCGCCGGTCTCGCGATCGATGCTCAGCCACGCATCGGCGCCGGGGCGGGGCATCGAAAGATAGATTTCCACGTCCGACCATTCCGCCTGGCGGCGGCCGATGCCGATCGAGAATTCGTCGCCCAGCCAGCGGGCCACCGGCGCGGGCAACGGCGCGTTGCCTTCCTGGCGGCTGCCCAGCTTCGCCAGCAGCGCGGCCGGCAACTGCGCCTGCCGGTTCACCACTTCGGGCCGGGCCTCGATTTTCGACGCATGGTTGAGGGTGATGCCCGTGGCCGCGAACAGCAGCATGCCGATGAGGCAGATCGCCGAACTGATCCAATGCCATTGATGCAGCGTGCGCAGCCAGTAACCCCGGCGCTGCTGCTGGCTGGTGACGGATTGGGCGGGCGCGGGACTCAAGCGGGCGGGGCGGGTCGGAAGGAAGGTGGATTAGACCACAAATGAGAATGCCTCTCAATTGAGGTGCCGGTCCGCCGGGCTGGACGGCGGACCGGCGGGTTCCGATCAGAAGCGCAGGTTCAGCGACAGCCAGAAGCTGCGGCGCTGTTCCTTGACCGCGTAGTCGTCCACGCAGCTGTACTCGCTGTCGCTGATCAGCAGGCAGGACTGCGATACGAAATCCTTGTCGAACAGGTTGTTCACCCGGGCGTTGACGGTCAGCCAGTCAGTCGCCTTCCAGCTTCCGCCCAGGTGGAACACCGTGTAGTCCTCGTAGTAGCGAACGTTCGAAGTGGTCGTGCCGTTGACCGTGGTGAGCACGGTGTCGCGATAACGGTCGTAGCGGCCCTCGCCGATCAGGGAGAGGCTCAGGGCGTCGCTGATCCGCCAGTTGAGGCTTGCGTTGGCCATGTGCCGGGCCGGGTTGCCGGCGATGGGCGTGCCCCTGGCCGTGCCGCTGGTCTGCTCCGACCTGGTGTAGGTGTAGTTGCCGCGCAGTTCCAGATTGTCCCGCAGGTCCACGTGCGCGGCCATTTCCACGCCGCGGGTCTCGGCCTCGTCGATGTTCACGCTCTGGCTGAAGGTGCTGTAGCCCAGTTCGGCCCAGCCCGGACCCACGTCCACGCAGTAGCCGCTGCCGGGCGGTGCGACCTCGCAGTTCGGGAAGCTGCCGCCGCTGGCGATCTTGTCGTCGAAGCGGTTGAAGAAGCCGGTGATGTTGAAGCCGAACCGGGCGCCCTCGTAGTAGGCGGCCAACTCGTAGTTGGTGCTGGTCTCCGGCTTGAGGTTGGGCGAACCGACCAGCGGCAGCACGCCCTGGCCGCCAAAGCCCACCACGCCGGGGAACAGCTGATCCGGGCGCGGGGTCTTGTAGCCGGTGCTCACGCCACCCTTCACCGTCCACGCGTCGCTGGCGTTCCAGACCAGGTAGGCGCGCGGACTGACGTGGCTGCCGAACACGTTGTGGTCGTCGTAGCGCACGCCGAGAGTGGCGGTGAGCGTATCGGTGAACGACCAGTTGTCCTCGGCGAACACCGACCACATGCGGTGCTTCTGCTTGACGTTGTTCCGGTAACCACCGCCATCCATGCCGAACACGCCATCCGTCATGTCGGTGTCGTTGTACTGGCCGCCGACGGTGAGCTTGTGCGCGCCGAAGGTCATGTCCAGCATCGTGTCGAGCACGTAGCCCTCCAGTTCCATCGTGCGCAGAGGACGCGGCAGGAATGCCGCCAACCGCGCGCGCTCGGCCTCGTTGAGCACGTCCAGGTTGCCGCTGGGCATGTTGCAGCGCGACGCCTGGCCACGTCGCGCGCAGACATCGTTCCAGAGCGCCTGCAGATCCGCGCGCTCCGCCAGGGTCAACGGCAGCGAGCGGCCCAGGTTGTTGCTGGTGGAACGGGTGAGGCTGGTCTGCCAGGTGCCGAAGTCGTAGCGTCCCTGGTGGCTGAGCGACCACTGTTCGCGCTCGTAACGCTGCCAAGCGGTGTATCCCACACGCGGCTGCACCACGCGGCGGGTGATGGTGCCCGGACCGTCGGGGTTGGGCACGGTGGCGTTGCCGCTGCGCCACAGGCTTTCCAGGCTGTCGAGGGTGCCGGTCTGGCCCCTGCGGTTGTCGTACTTCTGCCGCGAGACGTCGTGGTCCAGCCAGAAATCGTTGTGCTCGCCGAGGCTGAAGTCCAGGCGCACGCCGGCGTTCCAGCGCGTATTGGCGACCGCCTTGCCGCCGCCGCCGAAGCCCAGCGTGCGCTCCCACATCGATCCGTCCGGGAGGGGCAGCGCCGCCCACTCGGGGTTGGATTCGTCGGTGTCGTACCAACTGCCGCGCACGGCCAGGCCCAGCCGGTCCTTGACCAGCGGCCCGCTCAGGTAGAGATCGGTGGTGCGTGCGTCGCCGAACTGGCTTTCCTGCTGGACCGTGAAGCCCTGGGTGATCGAGCCGTGCCATTCATCAAGATTGCGGCGGGTGATGATGTTGATGACGCCGCCCATCGCATCGGAACCGTACAGCGTGGACATCGGCCCGCGCACCACCTCGATGCGTTCGATCGCGTCCAGCGGCGGCAGGTAGTCGAACTGGCCGCCGCCGAAGTTGTTGGGATAGAGCTGGCCGACGTTGCTCTGCCTGCGGCCGTCGATGAGTACCAAGGTGTACTCGGACGGCATGCCGCGCATGCTGATGGTGGCGCGGCCGTTCTTGTCCGTGGTTTCCATCCCGACGTCGATGCCTTCCACGTCGCGCAGCGCATCGATCAGGCTGGTGTAGGGACGATGGCTGAGTTCTTCGCGGGTGACCACGCTGATGCTCGCAGGCGCGTCGATGATTTTCTGCTCGAAACCGGCGGCGGTGACGACGACGGTGTCGAGGGTGCCGGTGCGGCGGGAACCGTCCGGCAGATCCTGCGCCAGGGCCGGCGCGGACAGGGAAAGCAGCAGGCAGGCCGCCAGCGGATGACGGCGGAGGAAACGCGGGAATCGAGGCTGGTTCATGGTCTTGGACAAGGCGTGGGAGTCCCTCTCCGGAAGCGGAGAAGGACGCGGAAAACAAGGAGAGAGAAATCGCGGCGTCGTTAAACGCGACGCGGATCAGGCGAGCAACGGAGGCGGACGATCCGCGGGCGGCGCCTGCCCGCGATGGCGCTGGCAGGGCGGCGCCGGCGTCGCCGTCACCCGGCGCGTCGTGGACGATCGCGCGGGCAGGGCGGGTGGCGCGAACAGGAAGGAGGGCGGCGGGAAAAAAAGCGCCGTCGGCGCGGGCGCGGGTTCGTCGTGCCCGGACACGACGTCCAGGGTGGCGCGCCGTTTCTTGGCCGGCAGATCGTCATGGTGGCCGGCTTCCGGGCTTTCATCTCCCGGCGCGGACTCCAGCGTGTCGGCCGCGGCCGGCGCATGGTCCTGCCAATGGCCGAAACCATGCGGGCGCTGGCCGGTGATGGCGCCGAGATGCAGGGTGGACAGCAACAGGCAGAACGTCGTCAACACCGCCAGCCATGCGGCACGCGGACGCACCTGGCGGCGCGCCCGGCGGGCGGGATGGACGGCATGGCGGATTGCCTGGAACAGAACTTACCCCTGCGGACATGGCCGCCCCACGGGAGCGGCAAGCGCAGGAATTTTAATGAGAACCATTATCAAATGCAAATGATTGGCAAAAACATCTGCCGGATCACGTTTCAGCCCAGCGCCGCAGCAGGTTGTGATAGATGCCGGTCAGCCGGACCAGTGCGGCGTTGTCGGCGCCGGTGGCGCGCAGGGTTTCCAGCGATGTGTCCATTTCGAACAGCAGGCGCCGGCAGGCGTCGTCGCGGATCATGCTCTGCACCCAGAAAAACGAGGCCAGGCGCGCGCCGCGGGTCACCGGCTGGACCTTGTGCAGGCTGCTGGACGGATACAGCACCATGTCCCCGGCCGGCAGCTTCACCTCGTGCTCGCCGTAGGTGTCGCTGATGATCAATTCGCCGCCGTCGTATTCGTCCGGTTCGCACAGGAACAACGTGCACGACACGTCCGAGCGGATCGGTTGGGCGCGGTGGTCGGGCGTGCGGGTGAGCATGACCGAACCGTCGATGTGGAATCCGTATTCGCCGCCGCCCTGGTAGCGGTTGAAACGCGGAGGTACGACCCGCAGCGGCAATGCCGCGGCGAAGTAGAGCGGATTGCGGTCGAGCGCGGCGAGGATGCGCTGCCCGAGCTGCTCGCGCAGCGGCGACGCATCGGGCAATTGTTCGTTGCGCTTGACCTGGGCGCCCTGCGCGCCGACGGTCTCGCGTCCGTCCGTCCAGTCGGCCTGGTCCAGCGCCTGCCGCATCGCCGCGACCTCCTGCGGCGCGAGGACCTGGGGAATATGCAGCAGCATGTCGTGCTCCTTGGAGGAAACGGGGAGGCTTCCGCCTCCCCGTCGTCGACGCGTCAGAACCGCAGGTTCAGGCTCAGCAGCACCGAACGCGGTGTGCCCGGGGTGTAACGGTAGCCGCTCTTGTTGATCGCCGCCACGTAGTCCTTGTCGAACAGGTTGTAGGCGTTCAAGCGCAGGTCCAGGTTGTCGTTGAAGGCGTAGCTGACCACCGCGTCCCACACCGTGTATGACTTGACGAAGTTCGGCGTGCCGACGGCGCCGTCGGTACCGCGCTTCATTTCGCCGGAGTAGCGCACGCCGCCGCCGAACGTCAGGCCGAACGGCAGTTCATAGGTGGTCCAGGCGGTGAAGGCGCTGTCCGGGGTGTAGCCGAGATCGCGGGTCTTGTCGTTCGCCACGGCAGGGCCGTCCTTCACGGTGGCGTCCATCGCGGTGTAACCGGCCGACACCGACCACGCGTCGGTGATCTTGCCGACCGCCGATGCCTCGAAGCCGCGCACGCGCTTCTCGCCGCCCTGGAAGGTCACGCCGTTCTCGGTGATCACTTCGTTGCTGACATCGGTCTGGAAGACCGCGAAGGTCAGCAGCAGATTGTCGTCCAGCAGGTTCCACTTGCTGCCGACCTCGAAGGTCTTGGCCTTCTGGGGATCGTACTTGGGATTGTTGGCGTTGTTTTCCGCGTTGCTCAGTTCCAGCGCGGTGCCGCCCGGAGGCTGCTGCGAAAGCGCGTAGTTGGCGTACACGCTGGCGACGTCGCCGACCTTGTAGACCGCGCCGAGCTTCCAGTTGACCAGGGTGTCGGAGATGTCGCGATCCACGCCCGGCACGATGCTGCCGGCGGGCAGGGTGCCGCACACCGGCGCGCCGCGCCCGCCGCAGGCCACCAAGCTGCTGAAATCGGTCTTGTAGTGATCCAGGCGCACGCCGGCGGTCAGCAGGAAGGCGTCGTTGAACTTCAGGGTGTCGAAGGCGTACAGCGACGAGGTGGTCGTCCTGCCCTTGCTGTGCGCGCCGTTGCGGCCCCAGCGCAGGCCGCTGACGTCCGCATCGGGGTTGTACAGATTGGCCGCCGGCCAGGCCGTGCCCGGGACCGTGGCGACGCCCCAGCTTTCCAGTTCCTCGCGCGCGAACTCCAGGCCGGTGCTCAGGTTGTGCTGCACGCGGCCGGTGGTGAAGTCGGCGCGCAGGTTCAACTGGTCGGTGACGATCGTGTATTCCTGATCCTTGAAGGTCGGCAGGCTGCGGTTGACCGTCCAGCCGTAGGGGTTGCCGATGTCGGGAATGGTCAGCGTGGGCGTGGCTCCGGTGGCCGACAGCATGAACGCCGTCAGCATGTAGTCCTGCTCGTTCTTGCCCCAGCGCGCGGTGTTGGTGAGCTTGAGCGTGTCGGAGAAGTCGTGTTCGAAGCGGAACGTGGCCATCTGCGCGGTCACGTCGTCGTGATCGTAGCGGGTGCCGTAGAAGTTCTCGCTGTCCACCCGCGGCGCCTGTCCGATCTGCGGGCGGGCCGGATCGGGCGAGGTGTAGCCCGGCAGGCCGATGGTCGGCACGCCGCCGTCGGGCACGTTGTCCTGCTTCACGTACAGAAGATTGAGGAAGTAGCGGGTATCCGAACCCAGGCCGAAAGCCAGCGAGGGCGCGACGCCCCAGCGCTTGTTGTTGACCCGGTCGCGGCCGGGCACGTCGCTGTCCTGTGCCATCACGTTCAGGCGGAACGCGGCGCCGGGCATGCCGAGCGACTGGTTCCAGTCCGCGGTGATGCGCTTCTGGTCATCGCTGCCGACCGACACGGTCGCGCCGATCGCATCCCGCAGCGTGGCCTGTTTGCTGACCATGTTGATCGCGCCGGTCGGCGCGCTGCGGCCGTTGTCGGTGCCGGCCGGCCCCTTCTCCACTTCCACCTGCTCGACATTGAACACGTCGCGCGAGATCGAGCCCAGGTCACGCACGCCGTCGACGAAGATGCTGCTGGAGCTGTCGAAACCACGCATGAAAAGAGTGTCGCCGGTGGTGGTGTTGCCGTTCTCGCCGACGAAGAAGGTGCCCACGCCCGGGCTGTTGCGCAGGGCCTCGGTCAACGTGGTCGCGCCCTGCTGGTTGAACAGGTCGCGGGTGATGATCTGGATCGTCTGCGGCGTGTCCTGCAGCGATTGGGTGAACTTGGGTGAAGCCAGTTTGTCGGCCTTGTACTGGCCCACCGAAGTACCTTCGACATGCACTTCCGGCAGGGTGGTCGGGTCAGGCTGGGAGGCACTGTCCGAGGCCACCTGCGCGGCGGCGGGCACCGCCAGCGCCAGGCCGGTCAGCAGGGTGGCGGTGGTCAGGCCGTTCGGCGAACGGAGCGCGGGAGAAGCGTGCTTGCGCGACTTGATCGGGTTCATGGGAGTTTTGCCATTTGTGAAGGGAACCCCGTGGCGGCTGGCTCCGGGGAGAAGGGAAATGCGCGGGCGGGGCCGGTTCCGGAAGGAACGGCCGTGCTGGCTCAGACGTGCGGGGGCGCGTGGCCGTGGGGCGGCAGGCAGCCGTCGGGGCGGAAGCGGATGTCGCCATCGATGACGGATGCGTGCCGACGCGGAACCCGGCCGTGCCAGGCGGTGGCGGCCGTTCCGGCGGTGGGATCGGATTCGCGATCCGGAGCCGGCTCGATCACGGTGGGATCGCTTTCCGCGGGCGCCTGCCAGGCCGGCGCGGACACGTCGCCGTCGTCCGCCAGGCTCGCCGCGGCGGGAGGCGGAACCGCGGCCGGCTCACCGGGAGATGACGCTTTGGCTGCCTGCGGGAAGGGAAGCAGCAGCAACCCGATCAGCGCCCACGCCAGCACCGTCGCCAGCCGGATGCCGGTACGGCAGCGGGCGCCAGGAACGCGGGTGGCGGGCTTTGGAAGCAAGGGAGTCAGGCGGAGCCGCTGAATAACGAATTCATAATCTTAATGATAATTGTTCTCTTTCGCAAAGGGAGCCCGGCCACCGCGGGACGGAAAAGAACGCAAAAAGGGGCGGATTCGGTCGAATCCGCCCCTTTGGCAGGTCGCCGGCGTGGCGGGTCAGTCGCGGTCGTCGCGGGTCCAGATCCCGCCGTGTTCCTGCTTGACCGGGAATTTGGGCACCGGCGAATAGGCCGGTGCGCACAGCGCCCGACCGTCGCGGACATCGAATTTGGCGCCATGCAGGATGCACTCGATGGTGGCTTCCTCGGCGTCGTAGTTGCCCGAGGACAGCTCGAAATCCTCGTGGCTGCAGCGATCTTCCAGTGCGTAGAAGTCGCCGTCGTAGTTCATCACCAGGATGGGCGTGCCGGTGACTTCATCGAAGACGGTGCGCATTTCGCCCGGCAGCATCTCGCCCAGAGCGCAGACGAAGGTCCAGTTGCCGCTCACAGCGCCTTCTCCAGTATTTCGAAACGCAGGTCGTCGCGCTTGGGAATGCCGAAGCGTTCGTCGCCGTAGGGAAACGGCTTCTTGATGCCGGTTCGCGCGTAGCCGCGGCGCTCGTAGAAGGCGATGAGTTCGTCGCGGACGTCGATGACCGTCATCCGCATGGCGGTCTGCCGCCAGTCCTCGCGGGCCACCCGTTCGGCCTCGGCGATCATCGCCTTGCCCACGCCGCCGCCCTGCAGATCCGGGCGCACCGAGAACATGCCGAAATAGCCCGCGCCGTCTTCCACCGCGACGTGTGCGCAGGCCAGCATCTGGCCGTCGCGCTCGGCGATGAGGATCCGGCTCCGGGGACGTTCGATATCGCGCAGCAGGCCTTCGGGATCGACGCGCTGGCCGTCCAGCAGATCCGCCTCGGTGGTCCAGCCCTGCTTGCTGGTCTCGCCGCGGTAGGCGGAAGTGACCAGGGTGACAAGGGCGGGGATGTCGGCGGCGGTGGCGGTGCGGAAGGTCAACGGGTTCATGCGCCGATCTTACGGAAAACAAGGCCCGGCCTGTAGGCGCGGTGCCGGCCGTGAACCGGAGGGGCCACGGCCGGGGAAAGCATGGGACGCCGGAATCAGGCCAGCAGGCTGCGGGCCTTTTTCAGCGCGGCGGCGAACGCCTCGATTTCGGCATGCGTGTTGTAGAACGCGAGCGACGCGCGGCAGGTCGCGGCCACGCCGAAGAACTGCAGCAACGGATGCGCGCAGTGCTGGCCGGAGCGGATCGCCACGCCTTCCAGATCCAGCAGGGTGGCCAGATCGTGCGCGTGCGCGCCTTCGACCAGGAACGAGATGACGGCGGCCTTCTCCGGCGCGGTGCCGAAGATCCGCAGGCCTTCTATCTTCCGCAGTTCCTCGGTGGCATGCGCCAGCAGTTCGGTTTCGCGTGCCTCGATGCGGGCCATGCCGATCGATTCGAGATAGTCCACGGCCGCGCCCAGGCCGACGAAGCCGGCGATGTTGGGCGTGCCGGCCTCGAACTTGTGCGGCGGATCGTTGAACACGGTGCCGTCGAAGCTGACTTCCTTGATCATCTCGCCGCCACCGATGAAGGGGGGCATCGCCTGCAGGTGCTCGCGCTTCGCCCAGAGCGCGCCGGTACCGGTCGGACCGCACATCTTGTGGCCGGTCAGCGCATAGAAATCGCAGCCGATCGCGGCCACGTCCACCGGACGGTGCGGAACCGCCTGCGAACCGTCCACGATCGTCACGATGCCGCGCTTGCGTGCCTCGCGGCAGATGTCGCGCACCGGGTTGACCGTGCCCAGCACGTTGGAGACGTGGGTGACGGCAAGCAGCTTCACGTCCGGCGTCATCGCCGCGTACAGACCGGCCGGATCCAGCGAGCCGTCCGGCAGGATTTCCGCCACCCGCACGCGCGCGCCGGTGCGCTGGGCGACCAGTTGCCACGGCACGATGTTGGCGTGGTGTTCCATGCGCGAGACCAGGATCACGTCGCCCGGCCCCAGCCGGGGCAGCGCCCAGGAATAGGCGACCAGATTGATCGCGAAGGTGGTGCCGCTGCACAGCACCAGCTCGTCGGCGCGCACGTTGAGGAAGCGGGCCAGCTTGCGGCGCGCGCCTTCGTAGGCGTCGGTGGCCTCGGTGCCGAGCGTGTGCACCGCGCGGCTGACGTTGGCGTTGTGGCGGCGGTAGAACGCATCGGTGGCGGCGATCACCGACGCCGGCTTCTGGCCGGTATTGGCGCTGTCGAAGTAGATCAGCGGCTTGCCATGGACCTGGCGTTCCAGCAGCGGAAAGTCGGCGCGCACGCGGGCCCAGTCGGGCGCGGCGGCGGGATCATGGTGCGTGGCCGGGCCGGCGTTCATGGCGTGCCCAGATTGGCCAGGGCGTGGTCCACGCGATGCGACAACAGTTCGCGGACCGCGGGGTTCGCGATGACCGCCAGCGGCTCGCGGCAGAACGCGGCGGTGAGCAGTTGCTGGGCCTCCGCTTCCGGCAGGCCCCGCGAGCGCAGGTAGAACAGCGCGTTGGCGTCCAGCCGGCCGACGGTCGCGCCGTGCGCGGCCTTCACTTCGTCGGCATGGATCTCGAGCACCGGCTGGGTGTCGATCTCCGCGGTGTCGGACAGCAGCAGATTCTTGTTCGACAGCGCCGCATCGGTGCCGTCGGCGCCCTCGCGGATCAGGATGCCGCCGTGGAACACGGCACGGCCGCGGCCCGCGCCCAGGCCGCGCCAGGTCAGTTCGCAGGCGGTATCCCGGGCGATATGGTCGATGCCCAGGCGCGTGTCGAGATGGCGGCGGCCGTCCGCAAGCAGGACGCCGTTGGCGACCAGCCGCGCGCTGTCGCCTTCCAGCCGCACGTTCAACTCATGCCGGGACAGGGCGCCGCCCAGTTCCAGATCGATGCGGCGGTACTCGGCCTCGCGGGCCAGCACCGCATCGGTCCGCAGCAGATGGGTGGCGCGATCGCTGTCCTCCTGGACGCGCGCGTGCGCGAGCCGCGCGCCACGGCCGACATGCACGTGGACGAGCGTATTGGCCAGGTGCGCGTGGGCGCCGGTGGCGAAATGATGTTCGAACACCTTCAGCGAACTGCCGGCACGCAGTTCGATCAGATTGCGCAGATGCCAGGCGCGGTCGGTGTCGTCGGGCGCGCCGATGAACACCAGGTGCAGCGGCGCGTCGACCACGACGTCTTCATCCACGCGCAACAGCACGCCCTCGTTGGCGAGCGCGGCATTCAGACGCGCGAACACCTCGTCGCCGCGCTCGAAGCGGCGCTGCAGGAAACGCGCGGCTTCGCCGCCCTCGGCCAGGGCCTCCGACAACAATTGCAGGCTGACACCCTCCGGCAGGTCGGTGGTCAGCGACAGCGCGACCGAATAACGGCCGTTGACGAACACCGCGCGCGGCCCCGGGATGCCGGCCAGCAGCATCGGATCCAGCGCCGGCAGTGCCTCGACCGGCGCGAAGCTGCGCCGCTCCAGTTGACGCAGCGAGGTGTACTTCCAGGCTTCGGCGCGCGGGCCGGGCAGCCCGTCGCGCAGGGCGTCCTCCAGCACCGCGCGGCGCGCGGCGTCGCCGCTGAAGCCGGTGGCGAGGGAATCCAGCAGGGCGCTCATCCGGCGACCTTCTCGGGGGCCACCCGATCCTTGATCCAGGCGTAGCCGTGCTGTTCCAGTTCGAGCGCCAGGTCCGGACCGCCGGTCTCGACGATGCGACCGTCAGCCAGCACATGCACCACGTCCGGCTTGATGTAGTCGAGCAGGCGCTGGTAATGGGTGATGACCAGGAACGCGCGATCCGGCGAGCGCAGCGCGTTGACGCCGTCGGCGACATTCTTCAGCGCATCGATGTCCAGGCCGCTGTCGGTTTCGTCGAGGATGGCCAGCTTCGGCTCCAGCACGGCGAGCTGGAAGATCTCGTTGCGCTTCTTCTCGCCGCCGCTGAAACCTTCGTTGACGCCGCGATGCAGCAGTTCGTCGCGCAGGTGCAGCACCGCCAGTTTTTCACGCACCAGCTTGAGGAACTGCATGGAATCCAGCTCGCTCTCGCCGCGCGCCTTGCGCTGGGCGTTGAGCGCCGCGCGGAGGAAATAGGTGTTGTTCACGCCGGGGATTTCGACCGGGTACTGGAAGGCCAGGAACACGCCGGCGGCGGCACGTTCTTCCGGCTCCAGTTCCAGCAGCGCCTTGCCGTCGAACTCGACGGTTCCGGCGGTGACCTCGTAGCCCTCGCGGCCCGCGAGGATGTTGCCCAGGGTGGACTTGCCGGCGCCATTGGGCCCCATGATGGCGTGCACCTGGCCGGGCTTCACGTCCAGCGACAGGCCCTTGAGGATTTCCTTGCCGGCGACGCTGGCGTGGAGGTTTTCAATCTTGAGCATGGGATTGGGGATTCGGATAAGGGATTCGTTGAATGGTTCGGCGGGAAGCGGGGGAGCCGGATCCGCTGTCGCGAATCCCCAATCTCCAATCCCGAATCCCGGGAAGGCTGCGTCAGCCGACGCTGCCTTCCAGCGACACTTCCAGCAGCTTCTTGGCTTCCACCGCGAACTCCATCGGCAGTTCGCGGAACACCTGCTTGCAGAAGCCGTCGACGATCATCGACACCGCGTCTTCTTCACTGATGCCGCGGGCGCGGCAATAGAACATCTGGTCGTCGGAAATCTTCGACGTGGTGGCTTCGTGCTCCAGCGTCGCGGTGGGGTTCTTCACCTCGATGTAGGGGAAGGTGTGCGCGCCGCACTGCTTGCCGATCAGCAGGCTGTCGCACTGGGTGTAATTGCGCGCGTTGGCGGCGTTGCGGTCCACCTTGACCAGGCCGCGATAGGTGTTCTGGCCGCGGCCGGCGCTGATGCCCTTGCTGATGATCTTCGACTTGGTGTTCCGGCCGATGTGGATCATCTTGGTGCCGGTGTCGGCCTGCTGGCGGTGATGGGTCAGCGCCACGGAGTGGAACTCGCCGACCGAGTCGTCGCCCAGCAGCACGCAGGACGGGTACTTCCAGGTGATGGCCGAACCGGTTTCCACCTGGGTCCACGAAATCTTGCTGCGCGCACCGCGGCATTCGCCGCGCTTGGTCACGAAGTTGTAGATGCCGCCGCGGCCTTCCTCGTCGCCCGGATACCAGTTCTGCACCGTGCTGTACTTGATCTCGGCGTCTTCCAGCGCGACCAGCTCGACCACCGCCGCATGCAACTGGTTTTCGTCGCGCATCGGCGCGGTGCAGCCTTCCAGGTACGAGACGTAGCTCTTGTCCTCGGCGATGATCAGGGTGCGCTCGAACTGGCCGGTATGGCCGGCGTTGATGCGGAAATAGGTGCTCAGTTCCATCGGGCAGCGCACGCCCTTGGGGATGAACACGAAGCTGCCATCGGAGAACACCGCCGAGTTGAGCGCGGCGAAGTAGTTGTCGCCGGTCGGCACCACGCTGCCCAGGTACTGGCGGACCAGTTCGGGGTGCTCGCGGATGGCTTCGCTCATCGAGCAGAAGATGATGCCCTTCTCGGCCAGTTCCTTGCGGAAGGTGGTGCCCACCGACACCGAGTCGAACACCGCGTCGACGGCGACGCCGGCCAGCTTGGCGCGCTCGTGCAGCGGGACGCCCAGCTTGTCGTAGGTGTCGATCAATTCCTGCGGCACTTCGTCCAGCGACTTGTACTTGGCCTTGGGCGCGCTGTAGTAGCTGATGGCCTGGAAATCGATCGGCGCGATCTTCAGCTTGGCCCAGTGCGGCACCGGCATGGTCAGCCAGTGGCGGTAGGCGGCCAGGCGCCATTCGGTCATCCACTCCGGTTCGTCCTTCTTGGCGGACAGCGCGCGCACCACGTCCTCGCTGAGGCCGGGCGGCAGCGAATCGGATTCGATGTCGGTGATGAAGCCGGCGTCATAGCGACGTCCCAGCTGTTCCAGGATTTCTGCGTTCTCGGTGGCCATGGGCTGCCTGTGTACTCAACTGCTGGCGACGCGCACGGCGATGGAACGCCGTGGGGCATCGTCGGGGGAAACGGGGGGATGGAGCATCTGCGCCAGGGTCACGCCGCGCAGGGCATCGGCGACCACGTCGTTGATCAGGCGCCAGTTGGCGCGGGCGCCGCACTGGTGGGCGATGCCGCAGTGGCCGTCGACCTGGCTGCATTCGGTCATCGCCAGCGGCCCTTCCATGGCCTCGACGATTTCGATCAGGCTGATGTCGGCGGCGGCCCGGCTCAGCCGGTAACCGCCGCGCACGCCGCGCAGGCCTTCGACCAGGCCGGCCTGGGCCAGTGGCTTGAGGACCTTGCTGACGGTCGGGGATTCCAGGCCGGAATGGTCGGCCAGATCGGTGGCGCTGAGGATCTCACCCGGCCGTGCGGCGAGCACGGTCAGTACCACGGTGGCGTAGTCGGTGAGCTTGGTGACGCGGAGCATGGCGGGACGGGGGATTAAATGCGTACCGAAATTGTACGCTTTACCCCCGCGTCGCGCCAAGCGTGAGCATGTTCAGTTTCGGGCCGGAGCCGTGGCGGCGGCTGGGGCGCCCGCCGCATCCCGCGCGGGCGCTTCCGGCAGGACCAGCGAGAAGTAGGGCGCGGGCGGCGTCTGGCCGGGCGGCAGATAGGCCGGGGCCGCTTCTCCGGCAGGGCCGAGCGAGCGCACGAACTGATAGAGCGCGCGGCGGTCGGCTTCGCTCATGGCCCGCAGATTGAAGTCCGGCATGATCGGCCGGGTGCGCAGGCTGCCGCTGTAAGCGAGCCATTGGGCTTCGGTAAGCTCCTGCATGCGCAGGCGAAGATTGCTGGCATAGGTGGTGCCCCAGGGGCCCTGGTATCCCAGCGGCGAACCCGTCAGCCATTGTGCGGTCGGCACGTCGCCCTGGCGCTCGGCATAACCGGGGGTGTGGCAGTCGTTGCAGCCACCGATCCTGACCAGGTATTCGCCCCGGGCGATCACGTCGCTGGCGGTCTCGGCCTTGGCGGTGGCGGTTGCGGGAACGGCATGGCCCTCCGGCTTGCCGGCGCGCGCCTGACAACCTCCGAGCATCAGCAATGAAGACAGCAGGCAGGACAGCAGGGGCGTCGAACAAACGGATCGGGACATGGCGGCGGCTCGTGGTGGTTTTCCGGGGTTGGAGTGCGGGAAGCAGGCGGTTTAACGCGCGGTTTCCACGCAACCGGACACGCCGGCCATCCGCGATTCACGCGCCGGCCACTTCGGCGCGGGGGATGCGCGGCGGCGCCGAAGGCGGGCCCGTCCGCCGGCCGCGTAAGCGGAATGCTTGGGATCCCGGGCGGTCTGGGCGAGAATCCGCCTTCCCGCCCTCCACCGGAATCCGCATGCCCCGCAAGATTGAAGCCCGCAAGTCCGACATCCACGGCAACGGCGTCTTCGCCATCGCGAAGATCAAGAAGGGCGAGCGCGTCGTCGAATACAAGGGCAAGCGCCGCAGCCACGAGGAGGTGGACGAGGACGACAGTGGGGACGTGGAATCAGGCCATACCTTCCTGTTCACCCTCAATGACGAGTACGTCATCGACGCCAACTACAAGGGCAACAAGGCGCGCTGGATCAACCACAGCTGCGATCCCAACTGCGAGGCGGTCATCGAGGAACACGACGGCAAGAACCGCAAGAAGGACAAGGTGTTCATCGAGGCCATCCGCGACATCAAGCCCGGCGAGGAACTGACCTACAACTACGGCATCGTCCTGGACGAGCCGCATACCGCCCGCCTGAAGAAGATCTGGGCCTGCCGTTGCGGCAGCAAGAAGTGCACCGGCACGATGCTCCAGCCCAAATCGTAATCGCGGCTACATTGTCGTCGCCTGTCATCGGGATGCAGGCGACGGCCAAATGGTTGACATGACCTACGCCAGTCGGAGGCGGCGCGCCGGATCGGTAATTTGGCGATCGACGGGCACGAGCCCACCGGAACCACCGACATGCGCGCGGCAATCCCGAGTCTCTCCATCCTGATGGCGCTGTCCGCGCCCGCCCTGGCCATCGATGTCGATGGCCGCATCGATCCGGCCGAATGGCAGGGCGCCCGCCACATCACCGATTTCCGCAAGGTGCAGCCGCTGACCGGCACGCCCGCCACCCACCCCACCGAGGCCTGGGTGCTGGCGACGCCGGACGGCCTGGCGATCGCCTTCCGCAATGTCCAGCCGGAGGCCAGCCGCACCCGCCAGCGCGTGCAGCGCGATTTCGAGGATCAGGTGGACCGCGTCAATCTGATGATCGATTTCGACGGCGACGGCCGCACCGGCTACAACTTCACCATTTCATCGACCGACGGCGTCGCCGATGCGGTGATCACCAACGAGTTCGAGTTCAACGACGACTGGGACGGCAACTGGAAGCACGCCGTCAGCGAGGACGCCGAAGGCTGGTCCGCGGAAATGCTGATCCCCTGGTACATCGCGCCGATGCGCAAGGGCGAAGGCGATGTGCGGCAGATGAAGATCTACCTGGATCGCGTGGTCGGCTCCACCGGCGAGCGCGTGGCCTGGCCGGTCGCCAGTTTCGAACGACCGCGCTTCCTGTCCGAGTTCACGCCGATCGAGGTGCCGCAGTACAGCCAATCGCTGCTGGCGATCACCCCCTATGTGTCGGGCCTGTACGACAACGTGCGTCGCGACAACGATTTCGATGGCGGCGTGGATCTGTTCTGGAAGCCGAACGGCCAGTTCCAGATGACGGCCACGCTCAACCCGGATTTCGGTCAGGTGGAAAGCGACGACCTGGTCGTCAACTTCAGCGCCACCGAAACCTTCATCAGCGACAAGCGGCCGTTCTTCACCGAGAACCAGGGCCTGTTCGAGTACACCACGCCTTCGGATTTCAGCCAGTTGCTGTACACCCGCCGGATCGGCGGCCCGGCCGACGACGGGCGCGGCGCGGGCGACATCACCGCCGCGGTCAAGCTCAACGGTTCGTTCGGACAGACCAAGTACGGCGTGTTCGCCGCCGACGAGGCCGACGAAGTGGGGCGTTCGTTCTACGCATTGCGGCTGGTGCGCGACTTCAGCAACCAGAATGTAGGCATGATGATGACCCGCGTCGACCGCCCGTACTTCGACCGCGAGGCGACCGTGTTCGGCATCGATCACAACTGGCGCCCGACCGCGCGCTGGAACGTGCGCACCCGCGTGTTCGGCAGCCAGATCGACCAGCGCGGCGAGACCACCCGCGATCTCGGTGCCACGGTATGGGCCGATTACGAAATGGATCACGGCTGGCGCCAGCAGTGGATCGCCATGCATTTCGGCAACGACCTGCAGATCAACGATGCCGGTTACCTGTCGCGCAACAGCATGAATTACCTGCACTGGGAGGTGAAACGGCGTTTCGCCGACCAGCCCGAAAGCTCGCGCTATTCATCCAAGGAATGGCGCTGGCGGGTGAGTTCGGTCTACAACAACCACGGCGAGCGGCTCAACAACCAGTTCCGGATGAGCCGGCAGGGGCAACTGCGCAACGGCGCGAGCGAGTACGCACAGATCAACATCAACACGTCCGGCGTGGAGGATCTGCTGACCCGCGGCCACGGTTCGGTGAACGTGCCGGCCCGCTTCAACGCGCACTATGAATACGAGCGTCCGCGCAAGGGCCGCTGGGCGCACGAGGTCTACGGGGATCTGGTCAGCGGCGGCCTCGCCGGCAACGACGAAATCGGTTATGCCTTCGAATACCAGGCCACCTACTTCATCAACGATGCCTTCAGCCTGTATGGCGGCTTCTACGCCGATCGCACGCCGGACTGGCTGGTCTGGCAGTACGACAACCTGATTGGCAGCTTCGAAGGACGCGAGTGGCACGTGAACGCCGGCCTCAACTGGACCATCAGTGACCGGCAGGAGCTGCGCATCAAGCTGCAGTCGATCGCGCTCGACGCGCGTGCCCGCCAGGCGTACCGGGTGATGGCGGGCGGCGACGCCCTGCGCAGCGACGACGAGATCAACGATTTCAGCCTGAGCAACCTCGGCTTCCAGATCCGCTACCGCTACGAGCTGGCGCCGTTGTCCTATCTGTACGTGGTCTACGGCCGTGGCGGACGCGAGAACAACCGCTTCGGGGACAGCGCCGGCGCGCTGCTGGGCGATGCCTTCGGCCTGCGCGACGACGAGCAACTGCTGGTCAAGCTGAGCTATCGCTTCGAACTGTAGCCGGGCGGCCGCGACGGATCTTGTCGCGGTGCGCGGGATGGCGGATCCGCTGCATCCGCCATCCCGTTTTCTTACTGGCCCAGGCGCACGTGGACCTGGCCGTCCTGGATGCGGATGGCATCGGCCGACAGCGTGCCGGGGATCTGTGCCAGGGCGTCGGCGTCGAGTCGATAGATCGGTTCGTCCTGCGCGTATTGTTCCAGCAGCGAATTGACCATCTCGCGCGTCTGCGCGTCCATCGGCTTGCCCGGGTTGCCGTCCCGGAGTTCCAGCAGTTCGGGACGCTCCAGATGCAGGCCGCGGGTCGCCGGGTCGTAGCGCAGCCCACTGGCGACGCGGAAACGTCCCTGATGGCTGCCACTGCCGGCCAGCGAAGCGTCGTAGTCGAGATCCATCTGGATGCGGTTGCCGCCCGCCGGGATGGCGATCACCGGCCGGCTGAGGGTCAGGCGCGCGAGTCCCCCCAGCCAGGCTTCCTTGCGCGGGAAAGCCGGTTCCGCCGCACTCTGCAATTGCGCTGGCGTGAGGGTCAGGCTGTCGGCGGCGATGGCGGCGGGAGCCTGCGCATGCGCCAGCCAGGCGGAGAAGGGCAGGGTGGCCGTGCTGGCGGCCAGGGCGGCGGCCAGCAGGCGACGGGAGCGTCGCAGCCGGCGCAGGGTGCGGGTATCAGTATTCATCCAGTTTCACCACGATTTTTCCATCTTCGATGAGGGTCGCGCCGATCCGCTTGCCACGCGGCAGGCGGTCCAGCACGTCGTTGTCGATCCGGTAGAGGGGCTCCTGGCGCGCGTATTCGGCCAGCACGGTGTTGATCAGTTCGCGGGTGCCGCCCCGCATCACGCTGCCGGAACCGGGCAGATCCACGCTCAACAGTTCGGGATCGTCCAGGTGCAGGCCCTGCGTCGCGGGGTCGTAACGCAGCCGGCTGGCGATGGCGAAGCGTCCATTGGCGACGTTGCCGGCGCCGATCGCGCTCACGCCGATATCGAAATCCAGCCGCAGGCGGTCATCGCCTTCGGCCAGGCTGAGGCGGGGATGGCTGAGGGTGGCGGAAACCAGTCCGCCCAGCTTGTCGAATTCGCGGGGAAAGCTGAGGTCCAGCCGGCGTTGCAATTGCGGTTCGGTGAAGCTGATCCGGTCGCCGAAGAAACCGCTGACCGCGTTCATGGTGCCGCAGCCGGCCAGCAGCAGGCCGGACAGCGCGATCGATGCAAGCAGGCGGAAGCGTGGAAGCATGTGGGGTCCGGTTCCGGAAAATGAGCGAGCGTCGCACGATAGCGCGCGGATTCTGTCCGTGGGCTAACCGGCGGCGGCGTGCCGGTCAGCCGGGCGCGCGCTGCGCCAGGTCCTGCAGGAAAGCGTCGAGGTGCGGGCGCAAGGGTGCGAACAGATCGTCCTGATCGTTGCGATGGTCGGCCATCAGGCCGCCGAGCAACCGGGCGCCGATCACCAGCGCGGTGCGTTCGTCGCCGCTGAAACCACGCAGGCGCTGGACGTTCTCGAGCACGCGCATCCAGTCGTCGTGGCCGTGGTGTTCGAATTCGATGGTGCACCGGTGGGTACAGGGCAGGCCGTCCGCCTCCACGGGCGTGACGGTGATGCGGTAACGCTGGGAGCGATTGGTCATGGCGATGGGGGCGGACTCCGGGGACACGGGCAAGATAGGCCCGCGTCGTTGCCGGCACGAGGGGCGCCGCCGCGATGGAGTGTTCCGCGAGGTGCGGATTCAGCGTCGCCCCGACGCGGCGCCCGCGCGCAGCCGTGGCAAGGGGTCCTGCGCGCCGTCGCGGCCGTAGATGCCGAAATGGAGATGCGGGGGCGTGCCGCGCGCGTTGCCGGTGGTGCCGACGGTACCCAGCGGCGTTCCCGCGGCGACCACGCTTCCCGTCCGCAGTCCATCGGCCCAGTCATCCAGGTGCGCGTAGTAGTAACGCTCCCCGCCCGGTCCCCACACCCAGACCTGGCGGCCGCCCAGCCCGCCGTCGCGTATCGACGTGACCACGCCGCGCGTGCTGCTCAGCACCGGCGTTCCCCGGCGGGCGAAGATGTCGATGCCCGCATGGCGCCGATCGGCACCGCGCGCCGCGCCGAAGGTGGCCGCGATATCGCGCGCGGCCACGCCCTGCACGGGGACCACCGCGAGCGTGGTGGCCGGAGGAAGTCGCCCCATCTCCCACAGCGTGCGCAGGGAAAGCATGAAGGGCTGGCGCCAGGCCCAGACCACCAGCCACGCCACCAGCGCGAGCGCGGCCAGCGTGAACAGGCGCGGACGGAGGCCACGGCGCGTGCCGGCGGCGGGCATGGCGATCAGGCTTGCGCGGAATCCGCCAACCGGCGTTCCAGCCGCGCCTTCAGATCGGCGTCCAGCTTGAGCTGCCGGGCGAGTTCGTCGAGATATGCGCGCTCCATGAAGTTCTGTTCGTCGACCACCATCAGGCTGGCCAGGTACATCTCGGAGGCGACTTCGGGGCTGTCGCCGGCGCGCGCGACTTCGGCCGGATCCAGCGGCTTCTGCAGTTCGGCCTGCAGCCAGCGCTGCAATTCGGCGTCATCGCCCAGGCGGCGGAATTCGCCTTCGATCACGCCGCGTTCGCGATCGTCGACGTGTCCATCCGCCTTGGCGGCGGCGATCAGCGCCCTGAGGATCGCCTGGCTGTGATGCTCGGCCTGGGGCGGCGGCAGGCGATCGACGGTGCGTGGTTCGCTGACGGTGGACGCGGTCTGCTGCTGGTGATCGCGATAGGCCTGGTAGGCCATCACGCCGATCGCGGCCAGGCCGCCATAGGTGGCGAGCTTGCGGGTCTTGCGGTTTTTGCCGAGCAGCAGCCCGAGCGCGCCGCCGGCGACGGCACCCTTGCCGAAATCGGCGTTGAGCAGGCTGCCGCCGGTCTGGGACTTGAGCAGTTGTTCCAGGAAGCCTTGGATCTTCATGCGGGGAATCCTTGCGGGAACGGGAGGGAAGACGGGATCGGGATGGGGGCGCCATCGGCCGGGGACAACCGTGACCGATGGCAGGGCGACGCCCGCCGCGATCGCGGACGGCACAAAAAAAGGGACGGCCTGCGCCGTCCCTTTTTTCGAAGCCGGATGTCGCGCCAGGATCAGGCCGCGGCGTCCTTCAGCTTCTTCAGCGGGCGCACCTTCACCTTCACCGAGGCGGGCTTGGCGGCGAACCACTGCTCTTCCTTGGTGAACGGGTTGATGCCCTTGCGCTTCGGCTTGGCCGGCACGTTGATGGCGGTGATCTTCAGCAGGCCCGGCAGGGTGAAGGAACCAGCGCCCTTCTTGCTGATGGAGGCGTGGACAGCGCTTTCCAGCGAGGCCAGCACGGCGCGCACGTCCTTCGCGGCCACGGCGGTGGCTTCGGCGATGTGGGCGACCAGGCCGGACTTGCTCAGCGCTTCCTTGATCGGCTTCGGGGCTGCCGGCTTGGCGGCGGCCTTCGGTGCGGCTTTCTTGGCGGCCTTCTTCGGCGCTGCCTTCTTGGTGCTCTTTGCCATAAGTGTCCTGTTTTTACAGTCTGTAGGTGGGTAATCGGGCCGACCGCGTCGGCAGGCGCAATGTAGGACAAAGAATTCGCGTCGCACAAGTAGCAAGACGCCAAATAACGCGTTTTTTTTGCGGTTTCCGGCAGATGGCGCGACCGGAGGCGGAAAATCCGCCGGAAAACCGGCAATGAAACCGGCGATGGAACCGGCGACCCGGTGCGGAGCGACGGTGATGCGGAGGGCGGATTGGTGCGTGTGATCCGCCCTTCGCGCCGCTCAATCGTCCTCGGGTTTCGGCTTGTAGGCGTCGACCAGTTTCTGCTGCACGTTGGCCGGCACCGGTTCGTAATGGCTGAAATCCAGGCTGTAGCGACCACGGCCGGCGGTCACCGATTTGAGTTCCGCCGCATAGCCTTCCAGTTCGGACAACGGTACCTGCGCCCGGACGATGATCTCCCCGCGCACCGTATCGGTGCCGTTGATGCGCGCGCGCTTGCTGGACAGGCCGCCGGTGATGTCGCCGACCTGCGCCTCCGGCGCGGCGACTTCCAGGTCCACCACCGGTTCCAGCACCTGCGGGCGCGCCTTGCCGATGGCGTCGAGGAAGGCCTTTTTGCCGGCGGTGACGAACGCCACTTCCTTGCTGTCGACCGGGTGATGCTTGCCGTCCAGGATCACCACGCGCAGGTCCTGTAGCGGATAGCCGGCGACCGCGCCGCTGGCGAGGACCTGGCGCACGCCTTTCTCCACCGCCGGCATGAACTGGCCGGGGATGGTGCCGCCCTTGACCTCGTCCACGAATTCGAAGCCCTGGCCGCGCGGCAGTGGTTCGATCCGCAACGACACCTCGCCGAACTGGCCGGCGCCGCCGGTCTGCTTCTTGTGGCGATGGTGTCCGTCGGCCCGCGTCGAAACGGTTTCGCGATAGGCGATGCGGGGTGGCCGGGTCTTCACCTCCACCCCGTGACGATCCTTCAGCCGGTCCAGCATCACCCGCAGGTGCAGGTCGGACAGGCCACGGATGACGGTTTCGTTGAGTTCGGCGGCATGTTCGACCACGAACGCCGGATCCTCCTCGGCCAGCTTCTGCAGCGCGGTGGACAGTTTCTGTTCCTGGCCCTTGCTGGCGGCCTCGATGGCCAGGCCGAACATCGGCCGTGGGAAATCGACCGGCGCCAGATGGATGTGGTCCTCGTCGTGGCTGTCGTGCAGAACCGCGTCGAAGTGCAGATCCTCGATCTTGGGGATCGCGGCGATGTCGCCGGGCACCGCTTGATCGATCTCGGCGTGATCCTTGCCCTTGAGCTTGAACAGGTGGGCGACCTTGAACGCCTTCTTGCCGTCGTCGACGTACAGCAGGCCATCCTTCTTCACGGTGCCCTGATAGACGCGGAAGATGCCCAGCTTGCCGACGAAGGGATCGTTGACGATCTTGAACACGTCGGCGATGACGTGTGCCTGCGGATCCGGGCGTGCCACCACCGCTTCGGTGCCGGCTCCGTTGCTGCGCTGGAACGGCGGCGGATTGGCCTCGCCGGGATGCGGGAACAGGCGTTCGGCCACGTCCAGCAGTTCGGCGACACCGACGCCGGTGCGCGCGGACACGAAGCAGACCGGTACCAGATGGCCCTCGCGCAGGCATTGCTCGAAGGCGTCGTGCAGTTCCGATCCGGTCAGGCCGCCTTCGCCGGCATCGAGGAAATGCTCCATGACCGTTTCGTTGATCTCCACCACCTGGTCGATGATCTTCTGGTGCCATTCGGCGACCGGCCCCAGATCGGAATCGCCCTGCGGCTGCCCGAAGCAATCCACCACCCGGCGGCCGCCTTCGGCGGGCAGGTTGAGCGGCAGCACTTCCGGGCCGAAGGATTCGCGCAGATCGGCCAGGACGCGCGCGCAGTCGGCGCCCTCGTGGTCGATCTTGTTCACGACGATCGCGCGGCACAGGCCGCGCTGGCGGGCACGCTCCATCAGCCGGCGGGTGCCGTGGGCCACGCCGGTGTCGGCGTCCACCACGATCAGCGCGGTCTCCACCGCCGACAGCGCGGACAGCGCCGGACCGCGGAATTCCGGATAGCCGGGCGTGTCGATGAGGTTGAGATGGATGCGTTCGCCGGAAGCGGCGAGGTGATCGGTGCTGGCGATGGCGGTATCGATGGAATGGCCGCGCGCCTTTTCGATCGGATCGTGATCGGACACGGTCGTGCCGCGTTCGATGGTGCCTGCCGTCTGGAGGGTGCCGCCGGCATGCAGCAGGGCTTCGAAAAGCGTTGTTTTGCCGGCGCCTGGGTGGCCTGCCAGGGCCACGTTGCGGATTTGGGGTGTGCTGTAGGACATGAGGCCGTTCCTCCCGGATGCTGGGGTCGAAGGGCCGTCATGGCTGTCCGGGCCGGCGCGACCCGTGAGCGTGCGCTCGGCGGGCGGTCATGGCGGGGGGCCAGCATCGACCGCGCCGGCGGCGGGGTCAAGTCGCAACGCGCAACCGGCGCTACACATGCCGCGGTGTAAGCTGCCGTTCCCCCTGGACGAGGAGCGACAGCCATGGCTTTGAAACGTTACGCGGACGCGGTGTGGAAGGGCGATCTGCAGGCGGGCAAGGGCAACATCAGTACGCCGCAGAGCGGTCTGTTCGACGCCCAGAACTATTCGTTCAAGACCCGCTTCGGCGACGAGAAAGGCACCAATCCCGAGGAATTGCTGGCGGCGGCGCATGCCGGCTGTTTCAGCATGGCGCTGTCGGCGGTGCTGGGGAAAGCGGGCTTCACGCCCGAGATCATCCAGACCCGGGCCGAGGCGACGATGGAGCCGGGAATGGATCCCGGACCGACCATTACCGGCATCAAGCTGATCGTGTCGGCCCGCGTACCGGGCATCGACGCCGCCCAGTTCGACGAGATCGCGCACCAGGCCAAGGCTGGTTGCCTGATCTCGCGCGCACTGTCGGTGCCGGTGTCGCTGGAAGCGACCCTGCTTGCCTGAGCCGGGCGCGTCCGCCGATGGCGTGCCTGCGTGGAGCGCGTTGTTCCTGCATGGCGCCGGCGGTGGTGGCTGGGAGTGGAATCGCTGGTCCGCACTCTGGCGTGCGCGCGGCATCGCGGTGCATGCGCCGGATCTGCAACCGGCATCCGCGGGCATCGAGGCGACCGGCTGGGACGATTACCGAAGCCAGGCCGCGGCGTGGCTGCATGCGCTGCCGCGGCCGCGCGTGCTGGTGGGCGCAAGCCTGGGCGGCCTGCTCGCGCTGCAGGCCGCCGAAGACGCCGACGCGTTGATCGCGGTCAACCCGCTGCTGCCGGCGCCGTGGCATCGGGAGTTGCCGGCACGCGATTGGCCGGATCGGGTGCGCTGGCGGAGCGATGCGCGTCTGGCGTCGACCCGCCGGTCGATGCCGGAAGCCGATGCGGCCTCGGTCCTGTACGCGCTGCGGCGCTGGCGCGACGAATCCGGCGCGGTGCTGCGCGCGGCGCAGGCCGGCATTCCGATCGACCTTCCACGCTGCCCGGCCCTGTTCATCGCCTCGCGGCAGGATGGGGACGTGCCCGCGCAGGTCGTCCGGCGCCTGGCCGCAAACATCGGCGCGTCCTTCGTGGAAACCGCCGGCGGGCACCTGGCGCCGCTGTCGGGGCGGAATGCCCAGCGGGTGGCGCGGCAAGCTGTCGAATGGCTAAACAATCCGGTCGAAGCGGCCTGAGTTCAGTCCGTTTTCACCCGCCCGACTCGACGATGCGCCGCACGCCATCCCGGCGTGGGAGCCCGGAGCCCGCCATGAACCGCCTGTCCATCGCTCTGCTTGCCGTCGGCCTGTTGGCCTCCGGTGCCGCCCAGGCGCAGTCCTACGCCGGGCCTTATGGCAATCGGGGTGATCGCTACGCCAGCGGCGACTACGACTATGCGCGGGTGATCCGCGTGGATCCCATCATCGAGGGTGATCGCTACGGCGGCCGCACCGTCGGCACCGGACAGCGCTGCTATTACCGGGACGCGGACGATCAATACGTCTACGACGACGGTTACCGCGACGATGACCGTTACGGCGACGATCGCTACGGTGACGATCGCTACGGCGACCGCTACGGTGGAAACGAAACCGGGCGCACCGTGGCGACGGTAATCGGTGGCATCGCGGGCGCCGTGCTCGGCAGCAAGATCGGCGACGGCAGCGGCCGCTACGTGGGGACCGCGGTGGGTTCGATGGTCGGCGGCATGGCCGGTCGTTCGATCTACGACAACACCCAGCGCAACCGCCAGGTCCGGCGCGGCACCGTGCGGGTCTGTGATCCCGAGCCCGTCAACGCGGGTTACAACGGCTATGACGGTTACCGCGGCGATGGCCGCGTCACCGGCTACGACGTGACCTACGAATACGCCAACCGGACCTACCACACCCGGACCAGCTACCACCCCGGCGATCGCATCCGCGTGCGGGTGGACGTGCGGCCGGAGTAGTCCGGCACGGATCCGGGGCACCGCCGCAAAGGGCCCTTCGGGGCCCTTTCGCCTTTCCGTGCTTGTAATGCGCCCGCCATCGAACGCATAGTCGCCCGGTTCATTCACACGGGAGCGGGGAATGCGCGGAACTTGGCTGGCGATGATGCTGGGCGCGGTGGCGGTGTCGGCAGCGGCGCAGGAGGGCGGGATCACCGTCCTGACCGCCGACAGGATCCATACCTCCGATCCGCAACGGCCGCAGGTGCAGGCGATGGCGTGGGACCGGGACGGCCGCGTGCTCGATCTGGGGGAAGCCGCAGCGCTGTTGGCGAAGTATCCGCAGGCCGCGCGCGTCGATGCCTCCGGCAAGACCGTGATTCCCGGCCTCATCGACGCGCACGGACACGTGATGGGCCTGGGTTTCGCGCTGATGCGCGCCGATCTGACCGGCACGCGCAGCAAGCAGGAAGTCCTGGATCGCCTGCGCGGCTACGCCGCGCAGTTGCCGGAAGGCGCATGGCTGCTCGGCGGAGGATGGGATCAGAACGACTGGCCGGAGAAAGCCTTTCCCACAGCCGCGGATCTGGATGCCGCGTTTCCCGACCGGCCGGTCTGGCTGGAACGCGTGGACGGTCACGCGGGCTGGGCGAATTCGGCCGCGTTGCGTGCGGTGGTGGCCAAGGCCGGCAAGCCGCTGGACGGCGACTGGCAGCCGGCCGGTGGACGCATCGAGCGCGCGGCCGGCCAACCCACCGGCGTGTTCGTCGACGGCGCGATGGCGCTGGTCTACGAGGTGGTGCCGCCGGCGGACGACGCCACGCGCGAACAGGCGGCCGCCAAGGCCTTCGACGCGGCGGTGCGGCACGGTCTGACCGGCGTGCACGACATGGGCGTGTCGCGCGAGGACCTGGCGTTGTTCAAGCGCTTCGCCGACGCTGGCAAGCTGCCGTTGCGCGTGGACGCCTACGCGGACGGCGACGGCAACGCGCTCGCTGATCTGTGCGCGAACGGCCTCTACCGCCATCCGGGCGGACGCCTGCAGATGCGCGGAGTGAAGTTGTACATCGACGGCGCGCTGGGCAGCCGCGGCGCGGCCATGCTGGCCGATTACAGCGACGATCACGGCAACCATGGCCTGCTGGTCACCGATCCGGCGAGCTACGAGGCGGCGGTGCGCAAGGCGCATGGTTGCGGCGTGCAGGTGGCGACCCACGCGATTGGCGATCGCGGCAACCGCATCGTGCTGGATACCTACGCACGCGTGCTCGGCGACGCGGCCGGATCGGATCACCGCTGGCGGATCGAGCATTCGCAGATCGTGGCGCTGGAGGACATTCCGCGTTTCGCCAAGTTGGGCGTGATCGCCTCGATGCAGCCCACCCATGCCACCTCCGACATGCCGTGGGCGGAGGATCGGGTCGGCCCGCAGCGCATTCTCGGCGCCTATGCCTGGCAGCGATTCCTGCACAGCGGCGCGCGCCTGGCGCTGGGTTCGGATTTCCCGGTGGAATCGGTGGATCCGCGGCTGGGACTGTATGCAGCGGTCACCCGCCAGGATCGCGAGGGCCAACCGCCGGGCGGCTGGCAGCCGGAACAGCGGCTCAGCGCCGCCGAAGCGGTGCGCGGCTTCACCGCCGATGCCGCGTGGGCGGGGCGCGACGAGAAGGAAGTCGGGCAACTGGCGCCCGGTCTGCGCGCCGATTTCGTGATCCTGGACGAAGACCCGTTGGCCGTGCCGGCCGCGCAGCTGGACGATCTGCACATCCGTTCGACCTGGGTGGACGGCAAGCCGGTCTACGAAACGCGCTGAGCACCACCGGCGCTCGGCTGGCCCGCGCGGTCGACGCGGGCCCTTGATCCGGCAATCGCCGCGCGGTCAGCCGGGCGGGACGCCGGATCACCAGTCCAGCGTGCCGCTCACGACGGTACGCACGTGGCCGCCGGACCAGACATCGCCGTTGCCATCGATATGCAGTTGCAGGCGGGCATCGTGGCCCACCTCGCGGCCCTGGCTGACCAGATAGCGGTCGCGTCCGCCGGGCAGCGCGCCGCGCTCGGCCAGCCAGGCGGCGAGGGTCGCGTTGGCGGCGCCCGAGGCGGCGTCCTCGAAGACGGCCGGCGCACCGACGAACGCGCGCACCACCAGGTCGTAGGACTGGCCCGCATCGGCGCGCGCGAACGCGCACACGCCCATGCTGTCGGAGGCCTTCGCCAGTGCCGCGATGGCTTCCCAGTCCGGGGTCGCTGCGCGCAGGGTTGGTTCGTCACGGACTTCCGCCAGCCACCAGCGCCGGCCGCCGTCGACCAGCGCGGGCGGAAGGTCGCCCGCCGGCAGGCCGGACAGGGCCACCGACAATGCCGGGTCGGCATCCGGTTCGCCGACGCGCAGCACGCGGGCACGCGGCGTGCGTACGGCGATGCTGCGCGCGGCGCCCTCGCCATCCACCCGCAGCGGCAGGCGGCCGGCGATGCCTTCCTGCACCAGCAATCCGTCGCGCGGACTCGCCAGGCCGGCTTCCAGCACCACGTGCGCGGTGCCGACGCTGGGATGCCCCGCGAACGGCACTTCGCGGCGCGGACTGAAGATGCGCAGGCCGTAACTGGCCTCGGCCGAGGGCGCGGGAAACACGAACGTCGTTTCCGGCAGGCGCGTCCAGCGGGCGATGGCCTGCATGGCCTCGTCATCCAGGCCTTCGGCGTCCAGGACCACGGCGAGCGGGTTGCCGGCACCGGGACGGTCGGCAAAGACGTCCAGCTGGACGTAGCGGCGAAGGGTCATCGGGGGAATCTCGGTGGGGGCGCGCAGCTTACCAAGTCGCGCTGCCGGCGATGACCGCCTGGACGCGGCCGCCGATCCAGATCGCGCCGGCCCGATCGCGTTCGACCATCACCCGGCCGTCGCGTCCCAGTTCGCGTCCCTGGCTGGCCAGGTAGCGCTCCGGGCCGGGAAAGCGGCCGGCGGCATGCAGGGCCGCGCCGATGGCGGCATTGGCGCTGCCGGTGACCGGATCTTCGGGGATGTCGTCGGCGGGGCAGAACGCGCGCACCGCGAGCGCGTGATCGGGTGCGGCCCGCGCCATCCCGAACACCGCCAGTCCCACCGCGCCGGTGGCGTGGCTGAGCGCGGCGATGGCGGCGAGATCCGGCACCAGCGCGCGCACCGCGCCGGCGTCCTCCAGTTCCACCAGCCACCACGCCGGACCGTTGTTCCAGAGCGCCGCCGGCATGGCGCCCTGCGGCAGCGGCGCGAGCACGCGGGCCAGCAGGTCGCGCGCTTCCGCCGGTACCGGCTGCGGTACCGCGTCGGGCGCGCGCAACCACAGCTGGCGATCCGCGCCCTGGCCTTCCACCCGCACCGGCAGCAGGCCGGCCGCGCATTCCTGCACCAGCGCGCCGGTATTTGGGGCCAGCCCGGTTTCCAGCGCCGCCCACGCCGCGCCGATGCTGGGATGCCCGGCGAAAGGGAGTTCCTGGCGCGGGGTGAAGATGCGGATGCGGTAATCCGCCTCGGCCGAGCTCGGGGGCAGGAAGAAGATGGTTTCCGAAAGGCGGGCCCAGGCCGCGAACGCCTGCATGGCGGCGGCATCCAGATCGGCCGCGTCCAGCACCACGCCCAGTGGATTGCCGGCGCCGGGACGATCGGCGAAGACGTCGAGCTGCAGATAGCGGCGAAGGCGCATGGAACGCTGTCCGGCGACGCCGGGCCAGGCCATTTCCGGCAAGGCGTTCGGCTAGAATCGAGGGTTCACGCCCGAATGTTTCGGGCAGTTCCCCGCCATTCTATCCATGCCTTCCGCCCCTATCGCGCCTGATCCCTGGATCGTCCTCAAGTTCGGTGGCACTTCGGTGTCCCGTCGTCATCGTTGGGACACGATTGGCCGCTTGGCGAAAAAACGGGCGGACGAGCAGGGCGCGCGCGTGCTGGTGGTGGTGTCGGCGCTGTCCGGCGTCACCAACGAACTGACCGCCATCGCCGATGGCGTGGCGGACAGCGCCGAGCGGGTGGCGAAACTCGAACAGCGCCACCGCGAATTCGCCGCCGAGCTGGAGCTGGACGCCGAAACGGTGCTGGGCACGCGCCTGGCGGCGCTGCGCGATCTGCTGGCCGATCCGCGCGCGGCGGCACGCGCGCTGGACTGGCAGGCCGAAGTGCTGGCCCAGGGCGAACTGCTGTCGTCCACGCTGGGCGCGGCCTATCTGAAATCGCAGGGCCTGGATTTCGGCTGGATGGACGCGCGCCACTGGCTGCAGGCCAGCATCCTGCCCAACCAGAGCGCGTGGGCGCAGCGGCTGTCGGTGTCCTGCGCAACCGCGCCGGACCAGGACTGGCGACGCGCGTTCGCCGCGCAGGACAGCGCAATGCTGCTCACCCAGGGCTTCATCGCCCGCCACGGCGACGGCGGCACCGCCATCCTCGGCCGCGGCGGTTCGGATACGTCGGCGGCCTATTTCGGTGCGCTGCTGGGCGCGCGCCGGGTGGAAATCTGGACCGACGTGCCGGGCATGTTCAGCGCCAATCCACGCGAGGTGCCGGATGCGCGCCTGCTGACCCGGCTGGACTATTACGAGGCGCAGGAAATCGCCACCACTGGCGCCAAGGTCCTGCATCCGCGCTCGATCAAGCCGTGCCGCAACGCCGGCGTGCCGATGGCAATCCTGGACACCGAACGCCCGGACCTGCCGGGCACCAGCATCGACGACAAGGCCGCGACGGTGCCCGGGGTCAAGGCGGTGAGCCGGCGCAACGGCATCGTGCTGGTGTCGATGGAAGGCATCGGCATGTGGCAGCAGGTCGGCTTCCTGGCCGACGTGTTCGCCCGCTTCAAGAAGCACGGCCTGTCGGTGGACCTGATCGGTTCGTCGGAAACCAACGTCACCGTGTCGCTGGATCCCAGCGAGAACCTGGTCAGCACCGACGTGCTGGCGGCGCTGTCGGCGGATCTGGCGGAAGTGTGCCGGGTGAAGGTCATCGCGCCGTGCACCGCGATCACTCTGGTCGGGCGCGGCATGCGTTCGCTGCTGCACAAGCTGTCGGACGTGTGGGCGATGTTCGGCCGCGAGCGCGTGCACCTGATCTCGCAGTCGTCCAACGACCTCAACCTGACCTTCGTCATCGACGAGGCCACCGCCGACGGCATGCTGCCGGTGCTGCATGCCGCGCTCATCGACAGCGGCGCGATGCCGACCGACGAAACCAGCGTGTTCGGTCCGAGCTGGCGCGAGATCAACGGGGCGATCCGGCGCCGCGGCACGCCGTGGTGGCAGGCGCCGAAGGAGCGCGAGCGCCTGTTGTCGCTCGCGCAGGCAGGTACCCCGCGCTACGTCTATCACCTGCCCACGGTGCGCGCGCGGGCGCGCGCGCTGGCCGGCATCGCCGCGATCGATCGCCGGTTCTATGCGATCAAGGCCAATTCGCACCCGGCCGTGCTGCGCGCGATCGCCGCCGAAGGCTTCGGCCTGGAATGCGTTTCGCAGGGCGAGCTGGAGCGCGTGTTCGCGGCGGTGCCGTCACTGGCGCCGGCGAACGTGCTGTTCACGCCCAGCTTCGCGCCGCGCGCGGAGTACGAGTTCGCGCTGTCGCGCGGCGTCATCGTCACCCTCGACAACGTCGAGGCGCTGCAGAACTGGCCGGAGGTGTTCCGCGGCCGCAGGTTGTGGCTGCGCATCGATCTGGGCCGGGGCGACGGTCACCACGACAAGGTCAAGACGGGCGGCAAGACGTCCAAGTTCGGCCTGCCGCTGGCGCGCCTGGACGAATTCCTCGCCACCGCGCGCGCACTCGACATCCGCATCGTCGGCCTGCATGCGCACTTGGGCAGCGGCGTGGAAACGCCGCAGCACTGGAAGCAGGTCAGCGACGAACTGGGCGGACTGGCGGATCAGATCGGCACCATCGAGAGCATCGACATCGGCGGCGGCCTGCCCATTCCGTATGCGGCCGAGGACGAGCCGTTCGATCTCGATGCCTGGGCGGCCGGCCTGGCCGAGATCAAGGCCGCCTATCCGGCCTACCGGTTGGTCATCGAGCCGGGCCGCTACCTGGTGGCCGAATCGGGCGCGCTGCTCACCCGGGTCACCCAGGTGGTCGAGAAGCAGGGCATCCGCCGGGTCGGCGCCGACGCGGGCATGAACGCGCTGATTCGCCCGGCCCTCTACGACGCCTGGCACGACGTGGCCAACCTGAGCCGGCTGGGCGACACGCGGGAGGAAAGCTTCGACGTGGTCGGCCCCATCTGCGAATCCAGCGACGTGTTCGGCAAGCGACGGCGGCTGCCGGCGGCGACCGCCGAAGGCGACGTGCTGGTGTTCGCCGACGCGGGTGCGTACGGGTTCTCGATGGCCAACACCTACAACCTCCGCGATCTGCCGGCGGAGGAAATCCTCGACGAGGCCGTGGGCGATGAAACCGCGCGCTGAGTACGTGCTGACCAGCGCCACCATCGCGCTGGTGCTGGCCATAGCCGCGTTCGTGGCGATGCTGCACCAGTGGAACGTATCCCAGTGGCCGGCCGGCGCGCTGGAGTCGCTGAAGTGGGCGCCGGCGGCGTTCCTGGCCGCGTTGCTGGGTGCGCTGGGCGCGACGGCCTGGCATCGCCGCGCGCTGGCGCGCCAGCGCCGCTGGTCCGCGGGCGGCATGACCCTGCGCACGCTGCTGTTGTCGTACCTGGCGTTCCCGCTGCTGCTGGGCGCCTGGGTCGCGGCCATCGCCACCGGTGACCGGCTGTGGGCCGCCAGCCCGGCGCCGGTGGAAGACAGCCTGTCCTGGCTGCCCCTGACCATGCTGTTGTTCACCGCGTTCGCCATCGTGCTGGGCGCGGTGCCCGCCTTCATCCTCGAATACTTCGTCAGCCGCCGCTATCTGCGCCGGCAGGCCGCCGTCACCACGGGTTCCGCATGAGCAATTTCGATCGTTCCTCCATCCGCTGCTTCCGGTTCGTCCGCTGTTCCCTCGATCCGGAAACCGGCGTCGCGCGCCTTGTCTACGCCTTCGACGACGGTTCGGAACTGACCGAAACGGTCACGTTCCCAGGCGCGCCCTTCGCCCTCGACGCGCCGCGCGCGCAGGCGGCGGAACAGGCGCTGCGCCTGCTGCACCTGCTGACCGGCGTGAGCTACTACAAGGCCGCGGTGCCGCCGGAAATCCGCATCGACGACTACGCCATCGACGCCGATACCGCGGCGATGATGGAAGAGATCTACGTCAACGGGCTGGGCGAATTCGCCTACCGCAACGGCCTGGACCTGCACGGCCGGGTGCGGTTCCCGGTCGGCAAGGCCACGCCCGACGCGCCCGCACCGGTGCTGGGATTGTCCCGGCATGCGCTGGTCGCCATCGGCGGCGGCAAGGATTCGCTGGTCAGCATCGAGGCACTGCGCGGTGCCGGCGTCGCGCAGACCGTCACCTGGGTGGGCGGTTCGCAACTGATTGCCGCGTGCGCCGCCCGCACCGGCCTGCCGACCCTCAACCTGGGCCGCGCGCTGGCGCCGGAACTGTTCGAGTACAACCGGCAGGGCGCCTGGAACGGCCACATCCCGGTCACCGCGATCAATTCGGCCATCATGGTGCTGGCCGCACTGCTGCGGGGCGCGGATCAGGTGGTGTTCTCCAACGAGCGTTCGGCCAGCTACGGCAGCGTGATTCCCGGCACCGGCGAAGTGAACCACCAATGGTCCAAAGGCTGGCGCTGCGAGCAGTTGCTGGGCGATTACGTGCAGCGGCACGTCGCCGCGGATCTCCATTACTACTCCTTGCTCCGTCCGCTGTCGGAACTGGCGGTGGCGCGCCAGTTCGCCCGCACCGATCACTACGACGCGCATTTCTCCAGTTGCAACCGCAATTTCCACATCCTCGGCGAGCGCCCGGTGAACCGCTGGTGCGGCGTCTGCCCGAAGTGCCATTTCGTGTTCCTGGCGCTGGCGCCGTTCATGCCCAAGCCGCGCCTGGTGGGCATCTTCGGCCGCAACCTGCTGGACGATCCCGGCCAGATCCCCGGCTTCGACGCACTGCTGGAATACCAGGATCACAAGCCGTTCGAATGCGTCGGCGAAGGCCAGGAATCGCGCGCGGCGATGGCCGCGCTGGGCGATCGCCCGGAATGGCGCGAGGATGCGCTGGTGGCCCGCTTCAACCGCGAGATCCGCCCGCAGCTCGATCCGGCCGAGCTGGCGATCGCACCGCTGCTGGAGGTCGGCGACGAACACCGCATTCCCGCCGCGCTGTGGGAGCGCCTGCGTGCGAATTTCGCAGCTTGAGGGACGCCGCGTCGCCCTGTGGGGCTGGGGCCGGGAAGGCCGCGCCGCCCACGAGGCGATCCGCGCGTGCCTGCCCGCGCTGCCACTGACGCTGTTCTGCAATCCGGCCGAAGCCGAAGAGGCGCTGGCGCTGGCCGATCCGCACCTGTGCGTCGTCACCCATGTCGACGCGGATGCCCTGTCCGCGTTCGAGATCGTGGTGAAGTCGCCGGGCATCAGCCCCAACAAGCCCGAAGCCCTCGCCGCGGCCGCGAACGGAACCCGCTTCATCGGCGGCACCGCGTTGTGGTTCGCCGAACATGCCGGCGCCGACGGCATCGCCGCGCGCACGCTCTGCGTGACCGGCACCAAGGGCAAGAGCACCACCACGTCCCTGCTCGCGCATCTGCTGCGCGCGGCCGGATACCGCACCGCGCTGGCCGGCAACATCGGCCTGCCGCTGCTGGAAGTGCTGGATCCGCAACCGGCGCCGGCTTTCTGGGCAATCGAACTGTCGAGCTACCAGACCGGCGATGTCGCCGCCAGCGGCGCGCGCCCGGACGTGGCGGTGGTGCTGAACCTGTTTCCCGAGCACCTGGACTGGCATGGCAGCGAGGCGCGCTATGTCGAGGACAAGCTGGCGCTGGTGACGCGCGCGCATCCGCGCGTGGCCGTGCTCAACGCGGCCGATCCGGTGCTGGCCGCGCTGTCGCTGCCGCGCAGCGAAATCCATTGGTTCAATACCGCGCGGGGCTGGCACCTGCGCGGCGATGATCTGTATCGCGGCGATCGGCGGGTGATGGATACCACCACGGTGCCGGTCCCCGGGCGGCACAACCGCGCCAACCTGTGCGCGGTCCTGACCGCGCTGGAAGCGGTGGGTATCGACGGGGCGGCGGTGGCGCAGGCGGCGCGCGATTTCCGGCCGTTGCCCAACCGCCTGCAGACCCTGGGCGAACGCGACGGCTACACCTACGTCAACGATTCGATCAGCACCACTCCGCATGCCAGCCTGGCGGCGCTGGAGTGCTTTGCCGGCAAGCCAGTCGCGTTGCTCGTCGGAGGCCACGACCGTGGCCTCGACTGGACCGAGTTCGCGGCGCGGATGGCGACCGAAGCCCCCGAGGTGATCGTCACCATGGGAGCGAACGGGCCGCGCATCCACGCGCTGCTGGCGCCGCTCGCGGCCGCTGGCCGGTTCATCCTGCTGGAAGCGGCGGATCTCGCGCAGGCCATCGCGCAAGCCCGCACGCATCTTCCGGCGGGCGTGATCCTGCTGTCGCCCGGCGCGCCGAGCTATGGCCCCTACCGCGATTACGTCGCGCGCGGGCGCCATTTCGCCGAACTGGCCGGCTTCGACCCGGCGGTGATTTCCGCGATTCCGGGCATCGGCATCGCCTGAGTCCGCCGCGGCGCACGCGCGCATTGCCGGACCGGCGTACACTCCGCCGGTCTTTCCTCACGAGGAACCGTCATGCGTCCGTTGTCCGTGCTTGCGGCCCTGCTGGCTGCGCTGTGGATGTTCCCGCTGTTCGCTGCCCCGCAGGCCAGGCCGCTGGAATGGAAAATCGGCAGCCAGACCTATTCCGGCTTCCTGGTGTATGACGATGCCCGCCAGGAAAAACGCCCCGGCCTGTTGATGGTGCCGGACTGGCTGGGCGTGACCGAGGATGCGGTCGCCAAGGCCCGGCAGGTGGCCGGCGACGATTATGTCGTCCTGGTGGTGGACATGTACGGCAAGGGCGTGCGTCCGCAGAACCCGGATCAGGCGCTGGCGCAGGTCAAGCCGCTGTACGCGGATCCGGCGCAGATGCGTACCCGCATGAACGCCGCGCTGGCCGCGCTGAAGGAGCAGGCCGGCAAGGCACCGCTTGATGCCTCGAAGATCGGTGCGTTCGGATTCTGTTTCGGCGGCTCGTCGGTGCTGGAGCTCGCCCGCGGCGGCGCCGATGTGGCCGGCGTGGTGAGCTTCCACGGCGGACTCGACACGCAGCTGCCGGCCCGGGCAGGCGCGGTGAAGGCGCCGGTACTGGTCCTGAACGGGGCGGAAGACCGCGGCACGGCGCCGCACATTGCTGCGTTCGAAAAGGAAATGAACGCCGCCGGTGCGGATTGGCAGTTCGTCAATTTCAGCGGCGCCGTGCACTGCTTCGCGCTGGAGAATGCCAACCGTCCGCCGGGCTGCGTCTACGACGCACGCGCCGCCAGGCGCGCCTACCGGATGATGGACGACTTCTTCGACGAAGTATTCGGCGACTGAGCCCGCGCCACCGCGATCGCATTGGCGATCGCGGCCCGCGCCTGCGGACTGTTGCGCCAGCAGGTCGTACCCAGCAGGGCGGCGACCTGTGCGTTGATGTCATCCGCCGAGGCCTGCGCGAGATCGGCCAGGCGGCTGAATCCGATCTGTTCCAGCCGCGTGATGACGGTCGGGCCGACGCCGCGCGCGGCCAGCAGGCGTTCGCGCTCGTCGCGGGGGAAGGACATCAGTGCGTGCGCTCCACCGCATAGCGGGCCAGGCCGCGCAGCGCGGCGATCGCGTCGTTGCCGGGCAGGCCGTCCAGGCAGCGCTCGGCGGCATCGGCGTACTCGCGTGCGCGGCGCTGGCTGTATTCCAGGCCGCCGGTCGCGCGGATGGCCGCCAGCACGTCCGGCATCGCCGCGGCATCGCCTTCCTGCACGATGACGCGCAGGCGCGCGGCCACCTCGGCATCCGAGTGTCGGATGGCATGGATCAATGGCAGGGTCGCCTTGCCTTCGGCCAGATCGTCGCCGAGGTTCTTGCCCAGGTCGGCCGCGTCGGCGGTGTAGTCCAGCACGTCGTCGGCGATCTGGAAGGCGTAGCCGAGGTTCATGCCGTAGTCGTACAGCCGCTGCTGGGTCGCCGCGTCGACCTGCGACGCCAGCGCGCCCAGTTGGGTGCCGGCCGCGAACAGTACCGCCGTCTTGCGCTCGATGACCCGCAGGTACGCGGCCTCGTCGGTGTCCGGATTGTGCACATGCAGCAGTTGCAGCACCTCGCCTTCGGCGATGCGGTTGGTGGTATCGGCCAGGATCCGCATCACGTCCATGCGATCCAGTTCCACCATCAGCTGGAAACTGCGCGAATACAGGAAATCGCCGACCAGCACGCTGGGCGCGTTGCCCCACAGCGCGTTGGCAGTGCTGCGACCGCGCCGCAGGTCGGATTCGTCCACGACGTCGTCGTGCAGCAGGGTCGAGGTGTGGATGAACTCGACGATCGCGGCCAACTGGTGATGATGGGGGCCCACCGTGCCGGTGGCACGGCCCGCCAGCGCCACCAGCATCGGACGCAGGCGCTTGCCGCCGGCCGAGACGATGTGGTCGGCAATCTGGTTGATCAGCACCACGTCCGACGCGAGCCGGCGCCGGATCAGGGCGTCGATGGCGGCCATGTCCTCCGCGGCGAGGGACTGGATCTGGGGCAGGGCCAGGGCGGAACGCGGGGATTCGACGACGGACATGGGAAATCGGGCAGGGAAGTGCCTGAATTATAAGGCGGGCGGGACGGGGAATTCCTACAGGAGGCCACGAAGCCACCTGATGGTCGGGCCGGCGCGGGTATACTTCACTGGTCCATGCCCGCGTCAGGCGGGCGCTCACCTACGGAAATCAGCGCTATGGCCCGCGGCATCAACAAAGTCATCCTGGTCGGCAATCTCGGCAACGACCCCGAAACCAAGTACACCCAGGGAGGCATGGCCATCACCCGCATCAGCCTGGCCACCACCAGCGTCCGCAAGGATCGCGACGGCAACCAGCAGGAACGCACCGAATGGCACCGCGTCGTGTTCTTCGGCAAGCTCGGCGAGATCGCCGGCGAATACCTGCGCAAGGGCAGCCAGGTGTACGTGGAAGGCTCCATCCGCTACGACAAGTACACCGGCCAGGACGGCGTGGAGAAATATTCCACGGACATCGTCGCCGACGAAATGCAGATGCTGGGTGGCCGCGGGGAGGGCGGTGGAGGCGGTGGCGGCATGGATCGTCCGCAGCGCCCGCAGCGCCAGGAATATTCCCAGCAGGCCCCGCGCCGGCAGGCCCCGGCCCAGCAGCCGGCGCCGATGGACGATTTCGCGGACGACGATATTCCGTTCTGA
>Ga0182741_1000730_pt1 | contig 46621 bp, 45 predicted proteins | sample eDN5th37CBELigOP_FD_128874 | JGI IMG/M metagenome (GOLD analysis project Ga0182741, IMG submission 128874) | Enriched Organic Plus compost microbial communities from Emeryville, California, USA - eDNA 5th pass 37_C BE-Lig OP (version 2) (version 2) ... | reverse complement strand
GTCATCGTGGTGATGTCCTTTCGAGGATTCTGTGGAAGGTTGACTCGAAGGACCACACGGTGACCGCGCTCATATTGACGGGCCGGCCACCAGCGCGGCTACACCACTATACGGGGCACTACTCTGCTTTGTCGGTGTTAGTCCCTATCCTCTTCGTGAACGGCGCTGATACCAAGGCCGCGCAAATCTTCACCGTAATTCACGAACTCGCACGCATCTGGCTAGGAGAAAGCGCATTGTCTGACGCAGCAATGGCTTTCCCAGGCGGGATCGACGAGGAACAGTGGTGCAATCAAGTCGCCGCAGAGGTTCTCTTACCGCTCACCGCCCTACGCCTCGATTATCGAGGGGAGACGAACACGACAGAATTGGAAAGACTCGCTCGGAAGTATCGGGTGAGCACTCTCGTGGTGCTGAAGAGGATCTTTGACGCCCGCTTCCTTGACTGGGATACCTACCAAGCACACTACGAAGCAGAGCGGGAACGCATCATGAGCATTCTTGCCGCACGAAAGCGCGAAGACCGCGGCGGAGGTAACTACTATTACACGCAACCGATACGCCTAAGCCGCCAGTTCGCTCAGGCTGTCATCGCCAGCACGTTTGAAGGAACAACCACCTACCGAGAAGCGTATCGGCTTCTCGGAACGAAGAAGCACTCCACTTTCGAAGGACTTGCAGCCGAGCTAGGGGTAGCGTGATGTTCCTGGTTGATGCGAACGTTCTCATCGAAGCCAAAAATCGATACTACGCATTCGACATTGCTCCCGGGTTCTGGGCCTGGCTCGACCAAGCACACCACGATGCCGTCGCTGCAGCATCGGAGCCGTACGAGACGAGCTTCTCGAGGGCAGCGATGAGCTCGCAGATTGGGCGAGGAAGAATGCTTCGTTCTTTCGCCCCATAGATCCAAGTGTCACCCAACACTTCAGCGCACTTACGAAATGGGCAAGCTCTCGAGACTCCACGCCCGCAGCGCTGTCAAATTTCACAGGCAACAACGCCGACTACCTCCTCATTGCCTATGCCCGAGAACATCAACACACCGTGGTGACGCACGAGCGATCTCAACCGAACGCACGCAGCCGAGTCCTTATACCTGATGCCTGCCTGGCCATGGGCGTGAGCACCGTTGACACCTTCCAGATGCTTCGAAGCACGGGCGCTCAGCTTGATCTTCGCTCACGCACGATATAGGTACCATCCAGCAACATGTCCTTATCTGCGCGACACGTGGTAGCTCTTTACGGCGCTCGTTCGAGGTCACGTCACTCGCGGGTTCAACCTGAGGCCGAGCCGTCACTTTGAAGGGTCGCGTGATAGAAGCCTGGAGACGAGCGTGTCGATTATAACTTCAGTGTCGGCATCGGGTTCTAGCACACCGGTGATCTGGTCCAAGGCAAGCCCGTCGAGTGCGCGAAACAAAGCGATTTCCTCCCGACCGCCAGGGAGCCCTGCACCGACATGAAACTCGACGTCTGCGTGAAACGCATCGCTTCATGTCCGGACTTCTAGTCTGTAATTGTGGATCCTAGGAGAATCGAACTCCTGACATCCTGCTTGCAAAGCAGGCACTCTACCAACTGAGTTAAGGACCCCCACCTCTTGCGAGGTACCTGACAACTATAGCCGCACGACGTGGGACGCGCAAAACACGCTCACACAAGTCCGAGCGCCAGTTCGAACCGGTTCAGCACGACATTGAGTCGTGGTTCCTCGCCTCACCACCGGTTCAGCAACGCCTGCACCCCGCCGCTCGCGAACATGACGAGCAGCGAATAGTAGCCGAGCACCGGGAACACCAGGGTGAGCACCAGCGCAAGCGCGAAAAGCGCGGCAACCGATACATCGGCCGCAATACCCAGCCGCAGATCCGCGCTCGAAGCCTCGTGAAGTTGTGGGTGCCGATGCAGATAGAGCCGAATACCGAGTGAAAGTAGCGAAGTCAGGATCATGCTGCCGATATAGACAAGCTTCGCAACCGGATCGCGATCCTCCATCCGCCCTGAAAGCGCCGTCGCAACCGGCAACCAGACAATGGTCAACATCCACGGAACCAACAGCCACAGCAGCACGGTGGTCACGCGGCGCACATCCTCGAACATGCGTTGGTGATTCATCCAGAACATCGCGATGATCGCGAAGCTCACCACGAAACTCACCAATTGACTCTGATGCTCGATCATCCATGTCAGCGCATCGTCGCCAGAACCCGCAGCTTCGCTGACGCTTTCCATGAGCGGCAGAATCAAAAGAGTCATGGCGATGGCCACGACTGCATCGACGAACGCCTTCGGACGTTCCGCGGCATACGTCCTCGGTGCCCCCGTTGGCAACTGTGCGTTCACCCTCAGATGGTACCTCTTGCGGCGCGGGCAAGAAAGAGAAGCTACGCGGCTCGACGAGTAGCGGCCTCCCCAACGTTAGATCGTGGCGGTGTCGATCACGAACCGGTAGCGCACGTCACTCGCAACAACCCGGTCGTAGGCGGCGTCGACCTCATCGGCACCGATCAGCTCAATGTCTGCGGCGAGCCCGTGCTCCGCACTGAAGTCGAGCATCTCCTGTGTCTCGCGAATGCCACCGATGTTCGAACCTGCGAGCGATCTGCGTCCACTGATGACCGACGATACCCGGAAACTTTGCGGGTTCTCCGGCAGGCCCACGAACACGAGCGCACCGCCGACGCGGAGTGTGCGCAGGTACGCATCGATGTTCATGTCCGCAGAGACCGTGCAAATGATCAGATCGAATGAGCTGCGAAGCTCCTTCAGCGATCCCGGCTCGTTCATCGCCCGGTAGTCATCCGCTCCGAAGCGCCGCCCGTCAGCTTCCTTTGAGCGGGTTTGCGAAATCACAGTTACGTGTGCGCCCATCGCATGGGCGAACTTCACGGCCATATGACCCAACCCGCCCATGCCGATCACAGCAACGCGCTTATCCGGTCCGGCACCCCATTGCCTCAGAGGTGAATACGTCGTGATGCCTGCGCACAGCAGCGGAGCGGCGACATCGAGCTCGATCGCATCTGGGATGCGCAGCACGTAGTCCTGCTTGACGACGATCTGCTTCGAGTAGCCGCCATAGGTTAAGTCGCCGTTGTGCTCCCGACTGTTATAGGTACCTACGTTCTTTCGGCAGTGCTGTTCTTCGCCGATCTCGCACCACTCGCACTCCCCACAGGAATCCACGAAACAACCCACACCGACGCGATCACCGACCTTGAACTTCGTGACGTTCTCCCCCACTTCCGCAACGATGCCAGCGATCTCATGGCCAGGCACCATTGGGAAGGTCGAGGATCCCCATTCCTCGCGCACCTGATGGATATCGGAGTGGCAGATGCCTGCGAACTTGATGTCGATCAGCACGTCGTCAGCGGCGACGTCGCGGCGCGGCACCGTGCCACGCTCGAACTCGGCGTTCGGGGCGGGCGCGAGCAGAGCGGCGGTGTTGAAGGTCATTGGGATTCCTTTCCGACCAAGCCTGCAACTATCGTATGCCCGTGGCTCGCTTCGCGCACACGAATCGATGCGCCGAAGCTGCTTGCTATGGTGTCAAGGGTGCCCCGAACGAGCGGGCACCTCTTATGTTCCCCGACACCCCCGAAAGGAGTAGGCAGGCCGGGTCACTCGTGTAAGTGCGTGACGCCATCAGTGACCTAGGTTCGTTATCCGCTATGTTCGTCGTGCAACGACTCCATAATCCTAAGCTCAGTATCTCTATCTTCTCCCCCACTTAGCGTCTTCCTCCAATAGTCCTGAGCGGCTCTCGCCGCATCATCACTAGAAGAGGAAGACAGTGTCAGAACAATTCAATACTCTCGCAGGGCCCGTCGTCATCTTATTGATGCTCATCTTCTTCGGCGGCAGCCTGTACATGTCAATCCGAATCTCCCGAAAGCGGGAGAACGCCGACGGCTACATGACCGGTGGCGGAAAGATCGGCTTCGGCATCTCGGCCGCGTCAATGACGGCCACTTGGATCTGGGCCTCATCGATGTACGCGTCCGCGACATCCGGCTACACCTACGGCCTCTCCGGCCCCATTCACTACGGGCTCTGGGGCGCATTCATGATCCTGCTGATCTACCCCTTCGGGCGCAGGATCCGGCAGGTGGCCCCGAACGCGCACACCATCGCCGAGGTCATGTTCGCTCGGCACGGGCGTTCGAGCCAGCTCATGCTCGCCGGCTCCAACGTGCTCGGCAGCCTGATCAGTCTCACATCGAACCTCATTGCCGGTGGCGCGCTGATCGAACTCCTGTCACCGTTCTCGTTCACCCAGGGCATCGTGGCGATCGCCATCGGTGTGCTCGCCTACACGCTGTGGTCTGGCTTCCGCGCGTCCGTGCTCACCGACTTCGCTCAGGTGGTGGCGATGCTCGGAGCTGTGGCAATCATCATCCCGTTCATCTTCTTCGCGGCGGGCGGGCCGGAGCTGTTCACCATTGGTGCGAACAACCTGACGCCGGAGCAGGGGAACTTCTTCTCCTCGGACGCCTTCTTCAACCAGGGAGCGCCCTACATCGCTGCAGTGCTCGCGTACGCGATCGGCAATCAGACGATCGCTCAGCGCTTGTTCGCGGTGCGCGAGGATCTCATCAAGAAAACGTTTGTGACCGCCACCGTCGGGTACGGCTCCGCGATCATCGGCATCGGCATGCTGGGCGTCATCGCCCTCTACGCCGGGGTGCAGCCGCTTGATGGCGACATGAACAACATCATTCCGCAGATGGCAGCCACCTACCTGCCCCCGGTTTTGATCGCCCTGTTCTTCATCATGATCATCGGTTCGCTATCCTCGACCGCAGATGCCGACATGACGGCTCTGTCGTCGATCATGATGGCCGACATTTACGGACAGAACATCGCCGGCAAGAAGAAGGCAAAGCCGAAGACCATGCTGCTCGTGGGGCGTCTGACCATGGTCGGTGCCACGGCCGCAGCATTGTGCTTCGCGTCCATGGAGTTCAGCATCCTCGACCTGCTGGTCTTTGTCGGTGCCATGTGGGGTGCGCTGGTATTTCCCGTGATCTCGAGCTTCTACTGGAAGCGAGTCACTAACCTCGCCTTTAGCGCCGCGGTCATCGCAGGGCTCGCCATCTTCATTCCGGTGCGCTTCGAACTTCTCGACATGTCGGGCTGGTTCGGAATCTTCAGCGATGTGCTCTCCGTGCTCGGCGTCGGCGTCGTGCTCGGACTGATGGCCTTCGGCTTCTTCGGCAAGAAGGTCGCACTCATTGTCGGCACGGTGGCAACGGTCGCTGTCGCTCCGTTCGGCATCGGCTTCCTTCACAACTATGCGACGCTCTCCGGATCACTCGTGGCGTACTCGGTCAGCACGATCGTGTGCGTTGCGATCACGATGTGCAACAGAACCCGCGAGTTCGACTTCGACCTGATCCGTGAGCGCACGGGCAACTTCGATGTCAGCGACGTGGTGTCTGAGGCATCTGCAGATACCCGCGAGGAAGGCCCCGCAGAGGCGGAACCGGTAGCCAGCAGCTCAACTGTTTCTCGGGAGGTCTAATGGAAACCGTACTACTAACGGCATACGTCCTCGTGTGGCCGGTCGTCGTGATCGGCACGCTCTTCGTGATCGTCCGCGCGTTCACGAAGGAGGCGCGCGAGGCGAAGAAGCAGGGCAAGTCGATCATCTGACCCTTCCCCTAGCTCCCGGCACCTTCCCGAGTTCGAGGACGGTGCCGGGAGCTGGTGCCTGTACGCTTCACAACATCACGCCTTTCTCAGTGACGACCACCGGAACCGCGAACACATTTCCGGGTGCGGTTCCGAGGAGGCAATGCGCGGTCTACCAGGTCTCTTTGGGGTGGTTTGTGCTCACTCCCTCGAGATACCCCATTTGGCCCTCGACATAGAACCAGATTCGTGCGCCATTCCCCTGAGATGGCTTGTGCTGCCAGCGAGGGCCTGCATCGCTCCTCCGAACTGTGTTTGATAATCATGTGCCCTGGTTTTATCAAAAAGCGGCATTTTTGATAACAGCTTCGTTCTCGGTTATCAGGAACCGTTCGGCGGCCAAATGCCCGTTCAGCTCATACATCCTTAGATCGGTGTAAAGGCCTAACTTGATCACGAAAAGCCTTCGATAGCCTGAAGTGGAATTCGTTTCTGGTACGGGAATATAGGGAGATGGACGCCGATGGCGAAGGAGCGGGGAATGACTGCAATGTCGCCTCACAGTGAAAAGAGACCCTGCGCGGCCCGCTCCGACGCTAGTGGAGCCAGCGGAACGCCGGGTTGACTCCCCCAGTAGCGGTGATTTTGTTGTGATCTCGGACGAGGGTGGCAATTGACTCAGCAAATGACAAGCAACACGAAACGGCTAGCGGACAAATGAAAGGTGCCGTGCATGCGGGACAGTGAGCAGCGTTCAAGAGGATTGCCTGCGACTGTGTGGTCGTTCTCGCTCTCCACTGTGGTAATCGGCATCTGGGTCGTTCTCGTAGCAGTGAATCGAGCCACTCAAGGTGAAGTTCATCTGCACGGTGGCCTCGCGCACCCTTTGGCGCTGTGGCTGTGGGTATGGATCGCCCTCGGGGGTGTCGCGTGTGTGCTTGCTGTCTTGGGAATTATCAGATCGAGGCAGAAGGGTCTCGCGGTCATCGCGCTATGTCTCGCCCTATTCCTCGAACTCGTCGGGGCACTCAGCTGGTACTGATCGCGAGCGTTTCCCGTCGACCTCGTTTCGTCAGGAGGAAGTAGCCGATGAGGGTCCGCGCCGCACTGATGCCAGGCCGGTGAAGCGACGGGTCGCGCCTCCCAGACAGGCCTCGCTACGACAGACCGACTGAAGGGATTGCCTGATGGGACAGGCCACGGCAACCGCGCACGGACTGCGGTGAGGATGCCTGAGAGTGGGCTATCGGCGGTAATTCTGGGAGCAGATACGTGTGAACCACGATTTCCGCATCATCGCGCGGAGGCCTGGGTTCTGTGGTGGGGCTACCAGGACTTGAACCTGGGACCTCTTCATTATCAGTGAAGCGCTCTAACCGCCTGAGCTATAGCCCCGTGACCAAGATTCGACTTTACAGGAAACACTGTCGAAACCGAAATCGGTCGTGTCGCACCTCGAGAATGCGCGGTCTTAGTTGCTCGTGAATCCGAGCTGGAACCCGCCGAGCACGCGCACGAGCAGGTTGTAAATCAAGGAGCCGACCGCCCCGAAGGCGGTGCCGACGATGATGTTGAGCACCCCGACCACGATCGAGAACGTGAGCACGGTGCCGAAGCTCAGCATGTCCATGAGGCTCATTTGGTCGCTCACGATGTCCATGAACAGTTCGTCGAGCTTCGCGAGCACGCTGGTGGAGAGTAGCACGGTGTAGATGAGCATCGAAGCGACGACGCTCACGATTGCCGCGCATAGAGACACCAGAAACGAGAACTTCACAGCTGACCAGAAGTCGATGTAGACCAGCTTCAGGCGTACCTGTTTGGCCGGCGCTTTCTTGCGGGTCTTCTTCGCAAGCTTGTCGGCGACAGTGTTACTCATTCAGGTGTTCCTTGCTCTCGTGTCGCGGGCGATTCGGTGTCGGGCAGATCCGTCTCAGGAGCTTCCGTCTCGGGTTGAGCGTCGCCAACCTGATCCCCCGCAGCATCCTCGGAGTCGGCGTCATCGAGACCGCGTTCCGTGTTACGTGCGATGCCAATGATACGGTCACCCTCTGGGAATCGCGCAAATACAACGCCCATAGTGTTGCGCCCCTTGGCTGGCACCTCGTCCACGCGCGACCGTACGACCTTGCCGCTCGCAAGCACCACGAGCACCTCATCGCTCTCGTCGACGATGAAACCTCCGACAAGGTCCCCGCGCGCCTCGTCGAGCTTCGCCACCTTGATGCCGTAGCCGCCGCGATTCTGTACGCGGTACTCGTCGACCGCGGTGCGCTTCGCGTAGCCGCCCTCGGTGACGATGAACACGTAGCCGCCGGTGCGAACCGTCGAGGCGGCCAGCAACGCGTCTCCGTCACGGAAGTTCATTCCGCGAACGCCGCTCGTGGAGCGGCCCATCGGGCGAAGTGCCTGATCAGACGCCGTAAACCGCACGGACATCCCTTGCCGAGAGATCAGCAGCACATCATCATCGGAGTCGGCAATGAGAGCCGAAACCAGTTCATCGCCCTCGCGCAGTTTGATCGCGATGATGCCACCGGTGCGATTGGTGTCGTACTCGGTAAGCGCTGTCTTCTTGACAAGACCGTCACGAGTCGCAAGCACGAGGAAGCCCTCGGCGAAGTCGCGCAGGTCGAGCACCTGCGTGACCATCTCATCGGGAGCCAGCGCCAGGAGATTCGCGAGGTGCTGCCCCTTCGCGTCGCGACCGCCCTCCGGGATCTCGTACGTCTTCGCCCGATAGACGCGACCAGTGTTGGTGAAGAACAGCAACCAGTGATGCGTGGTCGTGACGAAGAAATGCTCAACGATGTCGTCGGCGCGCAGTTGTGCGCCTTTGACACCCTTGCCGCCGCGGTGCTGGGAGCGGTAGTTGTCGATGCGCGTGCGCTTGACGTAGCCGCCCCGGGTGATGGTGACCACCATCTCCTCTTCAGGGATCAGGTCCTCCATCGACATGTCGCCGTCGAAGCCGTGCATGATCGTCGTGCGGCGCTCATCGCCGTACTTGTGCACGATCTCACCGAGCTCCTGCACAACGATCGCCCGCTGTGCCGACGGTGAGGCGATGATGCCCTCGTACTCCTTGATCTGCGCCTCAAGTTTCGCAGCATAGTCGAGGATCTTCTGACGTTCGAGTGCCGCGAGCCTGCGCAATTGCAGACCGAGAATCGCATCGGCCTGCAGCTGGTCGACGTCGAGGAGTTCCATGAGCCCCTCGCGCGCTTCCTCCACCGTGGGTGAACGGCGGATGAGTGCGATGACCTCGTCGAGCGCGTCGAGGGCTTTGAGGTACCCCCGCTGAATGTGCGCTTCCGCCTCAGCCTTCTTGAGGCGGAACTCGGTGCGGCGCACAATGACCTCGACCTGATGCTTCGCCCAGGCGACGATGAATCCGTCGAGCGAGAGCGTGCGCGGCACACCGTCGACGATGGCGAGCATGTTCGCGCCGAAGTTCTCTTGCAGCTGCGTGTGCTTGTAGAGGTTGTTGAGCACGACCTTCGCGATGGCATCGCGCTTCAACACGATCACCAGTCGTTGGCCGGTGCGTCCACTCGTCTCGTCTCGAATGTCGGCGATGCCCTGGATGCGGCCTTCCTTGACGAGATCCGCGATCTTCACCGCGAGATTGTCCGGGTTGACCTGATAGGGCAGCTCGGTCACGACGAGGCAGGTTCTCCCCTGGATCTCCTCGATGTCAACGACGGCTCGCATGGTGATGGAACCACGGCCCGTACGATAGGCGTCGCGAATTCCACGAGTGCCGAGGATCTGCGCACCCGTCGGGAAGTCCGGTCCGTGCACGCGCTCCATCAGCGCTTCGAGAAGTTCCTCGCGGGTGGCGTCGGGGTGCTCGAGGTGCCAGGTCGCGGCCTCGGCTACCTCGCGAAGGTTGTGCGGCGGGATGTTGGTGGCCATGCCGACCGCGATACCCACTGACCCGTTGACGAGTAGGTTCGGGAACCGGCTCGTGAGTACGGTGGGCTCCTGGGTGCGCCCGTCGTAGTTGTCTTGAAAATCGACGGTATCCTCGTCGATATCCCGCACCATCTCCATGGCGAGGGGAGACATCTTGGTCTCGGTGTATCGGTGGGCGGCAGCACCGTCGTTGCCGGGTGAGCCGAAGTTGCCCTGACCGAGCGCCAGCGGGTAGCGCAACGCCCAGGGTTGCACGAGACGCACGAGGGAGTCGTAGACGGCGCCGTCGCCGTGCGGGTGGAACTGGCCCATGACGTCGCCGATGACGCGCGTGCACTTCGAGAAGGCCTTGTCGGGTCGGTATCCCCCGTCGTACATCGTGTAGATGACGCGTCGGTGCACGGGCTTGAGTCCGTCGCGCACGTCTGGGAGCGCTCGCCCCACGATCACGCTCATTGCGTAGTCGAGGTAGGAGCGCTGCATCTCCAGTTGCAGATCGACCTGGTCGATCCTGCCGTGAACGCTGTGTGCTTCTGGTTCGGACATTGGTGCTGTGTTCTCGTTCTCAGATGTCAAGGAAACGCACGTCCTTCGCGTTCTGCTGGATGAATCCGCGTCGGGCCTCGACATCCTCGCCCATCAGGGTGGAGAAGATCTCGTCTGCCTTCGCCGCGTCATCGAGGGTGATTTGCCTCAGGGTGCGCGTTTCGGGATTCATGGTGGTCTCCCACAGCTCCTCGTAGTTCATCTCGCCGAGGCCCTTGTACCGCTGTACGCCGTTCTCCTTCTGCAGGCGACGTCCGTTCTGGGCACCGTGCTCAAGCAACGCGTCACGCTCGGCATCGCTGTAGGCGTACTCGTGATCGGCATTCGTCCACTTGATGCGATACAGCGGCGGCTGCGCCAGGTACACGTATCCCAGGTCGATCAGTGGTCGCATGTATCGGAACAGGAGCGTGAGCAGGAGCGTCGTGATGTGCTGCCCATCGACGTCAGCGTCGGCCATCAGCACAATCTTGTGGTACCTGGCCTTCTCCGGATCGAACTCCTCCCCGATGCCGGCCCCGAAGGCGGTGATCATCGCCTGCACCTCGTTGTTGCCGAGAGCGCGATCGAGCCTCGCCTTCTCGACGTTCAAGATCTTGCCCCGCAACGGCAGAATCGCCTGCGTGTCGGGATTGCGACCCTGTACTGCTGAGCCGCCGGCGGAGTCGCCCTCGACGATGAAGATCTCAGAGATCGACGGATCCTTCGACGAGCAGTCCTTGAGTTTTCCGGGCATGCCACCGGACTCGAGCAGCCCCTTGCGCCGGGCGGTTTCGCGGGCCTTCCTCGCAGCAATTCGTGCGGTCGCCGCCTGGATCGCCTTGCGGATGATGTCCTTCGCCGCGGCCGGGTTCCGCTCGAACCAGTCTCCGAGCTGGTCCCCGACGACCTTCTGCACGAATGCCTTGGCCTCGGTGTTGCCGAGCTTCGTCTTCGTCTGACCCTCGAACTGGGGCTCGCCGAGCTTGACGGAGATCACCGCGGTCAAGCCCTCGCGAACATCGTCACCCGAAAGGTTGTCGTCTTTCTCCCGAATCAGGTTCTTCTCGCGCGCATAACGGTTGACCAGCGTGGTCAGTGCGGCGCGGAACCCCTCTTCGTGCGTGCCACCCTCATGCGTATTGATCGTGTTAGCGTAGGTGTGCACGCTTTCCGTGTACGCCGTGGTCCACTGCATGGCGACCTCTGCCGAGATACGGCGTTCAGTGTCCTCCGCCTCGAACGAGATGATCTCCTCGTTCACGATCTCCGCACGCTTGGCCGAGTTCAGGTAGTGAACGTAGTCCTCGATGCCCTTCTCGTACATGAACTCGTCATGCTTCGGGGCCGGGGTGACAAGTTCTCCCTCGTCGTTCTCGATCTGCTCCTGAGGACGCAAGTCCGTGAGTTTGATCCGCAATCCCTTATTGAGGAACGCCATCTGCTGAAACCTGGTGCGCAAGGTCTCGTAGTCGAACTCGACGGTCTCGAATATCTCCGGGCTGGGCCAGAACGTGATCGTCGTACCGGTCTCATCGCACGGCTCGCCCTTCGCGAGCGGTGCATCCGGAACGCTTCCGGTGAACGACATGTTCCACGTGAAACCTTTTTGTCGAACCTGCACCTCGAAGCGCGTCGAGAGCGCATTGACGACAGACGAGCCGACACCGTGCAAGCCGCCGGAAACCGCGTAGGCACCGCCGCCGAACTTGCCGCCGGCGTGCAGCACGGTGAGCACCACCTCAACGGTCGATCGCCCATCGCTCGGGTGCGGATCCACGGGAATACCGCGACCATTGTCGATAACGCGAACGGCCCCATCCTCGAGAATCGTCACATCGATGGTGTCGCAGTACCCCGCCAGTGCCTCATCGACCGAGTTGTCGACGATCTCGTAGACGAGGTGGTGTAACCCGCGTGGCCCGGTGGATCCGATGTACATGCCGGGGCGCTTACGCACCGCCTCCAGGCCCTCGAGCACCTGGATCGCGCCTGCACCGTATTCCTGGGTGTTCGCAGCCTGTTCTGAAGTCATCCGTTGATGTATCTCTCTACCGCATTTGACGACGTTTTATCACGCCGGGTACTTCCGCGCTCTAGCCTATCAACCAACGCGCCTAAAAGTGGGTGTACCGTGCCGTTGAAGCGCATATCTGACGCGGGGACGTACCTGAACTTTTTCCGACCTGCCCGATCCCGTCTCTTTCCGGTCAGCCGTAGGTATCTCTCGGGCCTCTGCCGCGGACCACACGAGCGCCATAGCGCCAGCTCGGGGTTCCGGGTGCCAGGAATCTCAGGTCGCGCACCTCAGCATCCGCGTGAGCCTCCAGGATACGGGAGAGTATCTCGGCACGCATGCGCCGCAGCTCTGTCGCCCAGGTCGTCGAATCGCACTGCACATAGAGCACGCCGTCGCGTAGCTCGGTAACTCGTGTGTGCGGTGCAATAGCTTCGCCCACGAGCTCGGGCCAGTCGTTGATCACCTGAGCCTGCGCGAGCTCCGTGGCCCACCCGAGATCCTCCGCAGCGACGGCGAGAATCGACGAGAGGGGGCGAGGATCACGCCCGCCCGAGAACGGTGTCGTCGTTGCCGCATCGCGGCCGCCCCTCCGTCTCGATCTGCGCGGGTGCCTCGCACCGCCCCACATCGCCTTGGCTGCAAGGTAGGTCTCGCTGGCGAACCCGGGATCTCGCTCACGCATGGGTGCCGCCCCCACCAGCGGAGCTCGCCGACACCACAGCACCAGCGTCGATACGAACCGTCGACCAGTCCCCCACCGGCACGTCCTCTTCGACGGCTGCGGTCACGATGACCTGTTCGAACTTCCCCACCTCGGACATCAGCGCCGCACGCCGGCGAGTATCCAGCTCCGCAAAGACATCATCAAGGATGATGACGGGATCCCCGGAAGCGGATTCCTCCCGGAGCAGCTCCGCCAGCGCCAGCTTCAGCGCCAACGCGAAGGACCAGCTCTCTCCGTGGCTTGCATACCCCTTGACGGGTAGCTCGTGAAGCGTGAGCAGCAGGTCGTCTCGGTGTGGCCCGATGAGCGTGACGCCTCGCTCGACCTCCTGTCGGCGGACTCGTTCGATCACTGCAGCGAATGAAGCGGCGACTGTTTCACGTGAAACGAGCTGCGGATCCTGGGTGTCGAATGTTTCACGTGAAACTTGGTCCCGGCGCTGGCTGAGCAGTGTCTCGACCATGTCAAGTTGGGGCCGGTGATCGACCTGCACAATGGATTCATAGGCGAGACCCAGCGGGTGCCGCATTGCTTCGACGAACCTGCGTCGCTCGAGGATGATGCGCGTGCCCAGTTCGATCAGCTGCTCGTCCCACACCTCGAGAGCCGAGTTTGCCGATCCACCATGTCTGCCGCGCAGAGACTTGAGCAGTGCGCTCCGCTGTCGCACCACCCGCTCGTAATCAGCGAGCACGGCAGCGACCGAGGGGGTGCGAGCCACGATCGCCTCGTCGAGAAACCTTCGTCGCACGCCTGGTTCACCGCGTATGAGCAGGAGGTCCTCCGGAGCGAACAGCACACTGGAGAACCACCGCGAGAGCTCCCGAGGTCGCACGGCGTTCCGGTTGAGTTGCGCACGGTTGGGGCGATCCCTATTGAGCTGCAGCTCGAGCAGCACATCCCGTGAGCCAACGGCCACTCGCATTCGAGCGATCGCCGAGGGTTGGCCTGCCCGAATGAGGGCCGCATCGGTGCTGACACGATGGGAGCTCAGCGTAGAGAAGTATCCGATTGCCTCGACCAGATTCGTCTTTCCCTGCCCGTTGCGCCCGATGATGAGGTTGGGCCCGGCCGAGAACCCGACTTCCGCCTGCGTGTAGTTGCGAAAATCGTCGAGTGTGAGATGCTCGACCCGCACGGCGGCCCTACCGCAAGAGCAGGTTCGGTTGCAGAAGGTAACGGAAGTGCTGCTGGTCGGCGTCGTCCTTGCTGCGCTGGCTGGTGATCAGCACGGGACCGGGCTTGCTCGCATTCTCGGTGCGGGTGAAGCCGATGCGGGCGAACTCCGAATGCGTTGAGCGAATCCCGTCGAGCAGAAACTGCGGCTTGAGCGAGACGATCATCTCATCGCCGACCAGATGCGCGTCGACCGTCTCGGCCGCCTGCGCGGTCTCGGTGCCGGTCGCCTCGAGGGTGACCTGGCCCTCCGAGAACGAGAATCTCAGGGCGGCCTCCCGCTCCAGCACCAGACCGACGCGACCCACAGCTTCCACGAGATCGCCGGTGTTGATCACCGCGTAGTTGTCGATGGTCTCCGGAAACAGGCGACCGACGGGAGGGTAGTTCCCCTTGATGAGCAGGGAAGTCACCGTCTTGTTCCCGCCGGTGAACGCAATCAGCTCGCGTTCGCCGTCCTTCACGATCGCCACTTCGATGGTGCCGTTTGCCGCGAAGGTCTTGCCGACCTCGATGACGACCTTTGCCGGCACGAGCGCGGACGACTGCTCGCCCCCGTCCTGCTGCTCCCAATCGATGCGTCGCGTCGCAACGCGGTATCGATCCGTCGCGGTCAGTGTCAGCGCATTCTCGCTCGCCTCAAACTGCACACCCGTGATCACCGGGGTCACATCGTCCTTGGAAGCCGCGAGCGACACCTGCGCGACGGCCTCGGCGAACGCCTCGGCCGGGACCACACCGGTCACGCTCTCGACCCGAGGAACCTGCGGATACTCTTCGACCGGCATGGCAGGCAGGCTGAACGAGGCTGAGCCGCAGCGAAGCTGCACACGGGAGTCCGCGATGAAGATCTCGACGTCGGCGTGCGGCAACCGCTGCGCGATATCCCCCAGCAGGCGACCCGACACCAGGGCCCTGCCCGGCTCAGTCACATCTGCCGAAACGCTGGTTCGGGCCGAAGTCTCATAATCGAACGCCGAGATAGTCAACTCGGCGTCGACCGCCTCGATCAGCACGCCGCTCAGCAGCGGCTGGGTCGGACGCTGGGGCAGCAGCTTCGCTGCGAATGAGACAGCCTCACTGAACACGTCACGGTTGACGGTGAAACGCATGGCAACTCCTTGGATGGCTGGGTGAGGGTGCGTCACAAGACAGCAACACTCGCCACACAATCTTTGCACATCACGGCGTCCCTGCGAATGGGGCGACCGCAGCGGAGGATCCGCAACGCCCCACAGGCAGCCGGCAGGGCGTGATCGAGTTTCCCCTTGAACTAAGTAAATCTGTAATAGTAATAAGCCCTGTGGAAACTGTGAATAACTTCGGGCTTCCCATATTCCGTCTGGAAACTACAAACGTGTGAGTTGTTGGTAGTTCGTGAATAACCCTCCACTGGCGTGATTACGCGGAACTTCTCCCCTGCGACCCGTTCCACAACCTCGCGCCATTCCTCCACAAGCAGCGCCGCAGAACATGGAGTTATCCACACAGCACCATGACGCTGTGAATAACTCCCGTGAGGTCGGCGTGCCGTTGGGGCCGCCAAGGGCGCTGCGAGTGTGCGGTGTGCGGCGTGTCAGCGAGCGTTCTGCCTGATCGTCGAGGTGAGCTCAGCTACCTGGTTGAAGATGGATCGCCGCTCGGCGATGAGCTGGGTCACCTTCTTGTGCGCGTACATGACCGTGGTGTGGTCGCGGCCACCGAAGAGCTGGCCGATCTTGGGCAGCGACAGAGAGGTCAGTTCTCGGCACAGGTACATCGCGATCTGGCGCGCGGTCGCGATCTGCTGCGCGCGGGACGGGCCGTACAGATCGTCCAGGGCGAGGTCGTAGTACTCGGCTGTCTTGCTGATGATGTCCGCCGGCTGCACCTCGTTGTTCTCATCGAGCGTGATCAGATCCTTGAGCACGACCTGGGCGAGACCGAGATCGACACGTTGCTGGTTCAGGCTCGCAAACGCCGTGACCCGGATCAGCGCCCCCTCGAGCTCACGGATGTTCGAGGTGAACTTCGAAGCGATGAACTCGAGCACCTTGTGGTCGAGCTCGAGCTGCTCCCGCTGCGCCTTCTTTCTCAGAATCGCGATTCTCGTCTCGAGATCCGGAACCTGAATGTCAGTGAGCAAACCCCATTCGAATCGGGAGAGCATGCGCTCCTCGAATCCACGGAGCTGTTTCGGCTGCACGTCGCTCGTGATGACGACCTGCTTGTTGTGACCGTGCAACGTGTTGAAGGTGTGGAAGAAGGCCTCCTGCGTTTCCGCTTTCCCCTCCAAGAACTGAATGTCGTCGACCAGGAGCACATCGATGCTGCGGTACCGAGCATGGAACGCAGCACCCTGATTATTGGCGATCGAGTTGATGAAGTCGTTCGTGAAGTCCTCAGAACTCACATACCGCACACGGATCTCCGGGTAGAGTTCCCGGGCGTAGTGTCCGATGGCATGAAGCAGATGCGTTTTGCCGAGGCCGGAATCGCCGTAGATGAACAGGGGGTTGTACGCTCGGGCCGGTGCCTCGCCGACCGCAACGGCGGCCGCGTGCGCGAAACGGTTCGACTGACCGATCACGAAGGTCTCGAAGTGATACTTCGGATTCAGCCGGCTCTCCACCTGCTCGGCGGCGGCGTGCCGGGCCATCGGCTCGTGCACGGGTCGGCCCTGATCGTGCGACGATACGGCCGCCGGTTCGCTTACGGCCGGGCGCGGTGCGAACTCCTCGGCCACCGGCGCGTGCTTCGGCTCCGGCTCGGGGTCGATAGCAGGCTGAGCGTCGGGATCGACGACGACCACGAAACTCTCGATGCTCGACGCCTCGGGGATCGCTGAGATTGCCTGCATGATTGCCGGGCGAAGCTTGTTCTCCAGGAGCTTCAACGTGAAGTCGTGCTGCACGGCGAGATAGAGCATCCCGGCCCCGACGCCACGCGGCACGGCGAGCGCCAACTGCGCGCCGACGGCGGGTCCGACTGCGGGGTCACCCATGACGGCGTGGGTGATCTGCGCCCACACACGCGTTGCCTCTTCTTCAGTCACGTCAGCGACCCCTGGGTAGTTTCAGTCTTTGCGTCGTATCCACAGCTCATCCACACATCAATCCACAGCTGAAGCCCACATGCTCTCGAGCGGAAATTTCAGGCGGAAACAAGCCGATAAGCGTCTTCGTTCACGCTAGTCACAGATTTGTCCACAGGCAAGTCGAACCCGGAGCGAGGGCCGAACACGCCGCAAGGAATCCGCCCCCCTGACATGAGTCTCGACGATAATCCGCTACCGGCCCCGTCTGCTTTGACGCGACGCCCCATCCGGCGTAGACTTGTCCCCTTGTATGGATGCGTGTGCGTGTCACAGACGTCCATCATCGTCTTCCCGGTGCCCAGGCGGCACGTTGATCACGGAGTTTTCTTATGAGCAAGCGTACATTCCAGCCAAATAATCGCCGTCGCGCGAAGGTGCACGGCTTCCGTGCACGCATGCGTACCCGCGCCGGCCGCGCGATCGTCACCGCTCGTCGTGGCAAGGGTCGCGCGAAGCTCACCGCGTAATCGATTCGTTCGGCCGGACGACCGTGCCAGCGAAGCATCACCGAGTTACTCGGGGAGATGACTATCGGTGCATCGTCCGGCGAGGAAGCCGCGTGGGAGGTGCCCTGTGCATCACCCACGCGGCTTTTCACGTGTCCCAGGATCAACCCGCACGTTTCGGGTTCATCGTCTCGAAGGCCGTGGGCAATGCGGTGACGCGCAACCTCGTTCGACGCCGGTTGAAGCACATTGTGGATCAGCGGCTCCAGCAGGGGTTCCGGGGTGCGGACGTGGTGTTTCGCGCACTCCCGGCAAGTGGATCGGCGGGGTTTGCGGAGCTCAACGCCGAAGTCAACCGCTCCCTCGACCGAGTCGAGCAACTGCGTGCCAAGGCCGGGCGGTGATCCTCGTGCTACAGGAGTGCTGGTTGCTGCCGAGAAACCTCGCCATCGCCTTCATGCTCGCTTACCGCCGCTTCATCTCACCGCTCTACGGTCAGGTGTGCAGGTACTATCCAAGTTGTTCACGGTACGCTTTGGAAGTATTCCAGCGGCAAGGCTTCGTCGTGGGCGTGCTGCTGACGGTGTGGCGATTGCTGCGCTGCAACCCGTTCTCGTCCGGGGGCATCGACGATGCGCCTGAGCGCAGACATCCCAGATTTTCTATCAATGCGAGCGGATTCGTCCGTCCGAACACACGAAAGGCCTGATCGCGGTGGATTTCATCGAGACACTGTTGTGGCCACTGCGCTGGCTCGTCGAGCTCGTGCTGTGGCTCTGGCACCAGCTCTTCACGTTCCTCGGCATGGATCCGGCCTCCGGTCTCACCTGGGTGCTGTCGATCCTCGGACTCGTGGTGGTCGTTCGTTCGGCGCTCATCCCCGTGACGGTACGCCAGATCAAATCGCAGCGACGCATGATGGATCTGGCCCCGGAGATGAAGAAGATCCAGGCCAAGTACAAGGGCAAGAACGATCAGTTCTCTCGCGAGGCCATGAGCCGGGAGACGATGGCGCTCTACAAGAAGCACGGGACAAACCCGTTCTCCTCGTGCCTTCCGATCCTGATCCAGATGCCGATCTTCTTCTCGCTGTTCTATGTGCTGCGTCACGCCGCCGAGAACAAGACCGGTATCGGGTTCATGAGTGATGAACTCACCAAGAGCTTCAACGCCGCGGAACTGTTCGGTGCCCCGCTGAAGATGACCTTCGGGCAGGGCTGGGAAAGCGGCAACTGGGTGGTCGTGGCGCTGCTGGGCGTCATCATGCTGCTCATGATCGCCTCCCAGTTCTTCACCCAGCTGCAGATCATGTCGAAGAACGTGAGCGACGAGACCAAGGCGTCGCCGATGTACCGTCAGCAGCGGATCATGCTCTACATCATCCCGTTCGCGTTCCTCTTCTCCGGCTTCACGTTCCCGCTCGCCCTGAACATCTACTGGTTCAGCTCCAACCTGTGGACGATGGGACAGCAGGCTATTGTGATTAACGCGATGCCCACTCCCGGCAGTGAGGCCTGGCGCAATCGTCAGGCGCGACTGAAGGCGAAGGGCAAGCTCTCCGACGACGAAGTCGCTGAGATGGAGCGGATCGAGGGATCGACCGTTTCTCAGGGACAACGCAAGCAGCCCGTGAGCGCCAAGCGCGCGAAGAAGAAGAAGTGACATGAGCGACAAGCTGAACGACGTGACCGACACGGTGACGACCGACGATCTCGAAGCTGAGGGTGACCTCGCCGCCGACTACATCGAAGGCCTGCTCGATCTTGCCGACCTGGACGGCGATCTCGACATCTCGGTGGCAAGCGGACGCGCGTACCTGTCCGTCACGGGTGGTGGCGAGGATCTTGACCAGCTCGCGATGCCCGAGACCGTGCAGGCACTGCAGGATCTCACGCGCATCGTGGTGCAGAATCAGACCGGTCGATTCTCGCGGCTGATCCTCGATATCGGCGGGTCGCGAGGTGCCAGGGCGGCCGAACTGCGCGGCCTGGTCGATGCGGCAGTCGCGCAGATCGCGGCGGGTCGCCAGGAGGTCGAGCTCGAACCGATGTCGTCGTACGAGCGCAAGCTGGTGCATGACATGGTCGCGGAGGTGGGCTACCACAGCGAATCGCGTGGCGAGGGTCGCGACCGACGACTCGTCATCTCGGCCGCCTAGTTTCACGTGAAACGTGAGATGAGTCAGGCCGAGATCGAGCCCGAACCCGCGGCAGCGCAGCACATCGCCGGTGAACGGATCGAGGTGCTGCGCGCCTTCACCCGTGACCTCGGCGAACGCGGTGAGACGCTCGGACTCATCGGGCCGCTGGAGCCTGCGCGCCTGTGGACCCGGCACGTGCTCAACAGCGCGATCCTCGCACCACTGATCGAAACCGGTGCACGGGTCGCGGACATCGGCACCGGTGGCGGAATGCCCGGGCTTGTGCTCGCCATCGTTCGTCCCGATGCCAGGTTCGACCTGATCGAGCCGATGGAGCGGCGCTGTGCGTGGCTCACCGAGCAAGTCGAACGCCTCGGCCTCGAGAATGTGACCGTGAGGCGCGGGCGCGCCGAGGAGTTCCACGGTGCATTCGAGGTGAACCAGGTCACGGCGAGGGCGGTCACGGCGCTGCGCAAACTCGTGCCCATCAGCGCTCCCCTCTTGGCCGCCGGGGGTGAACTGTTGCTGCTCAAGGGTGCATCGGTGCAAGACGAGATCGACGCGGCTGAAAAGGTGCTGCGAAAGTTCCGGGTGCACGACTCCTCCGTCGAGGAGTTAGGGGTCGAACAGCTCGCCGAGACGACTAGAGTGTTTAGGGCACGCGTGCGGTGATCGACCGCGCTGCAGCGTGCGTCATCACCAAGCTGAGGAACTGATGAAGGACACCGACAACGCGCTCGTGGGCAACCACATCGTCGACAAGGTACGCCGACGCCGCGCGCTCGAGGCAAACTCGTCGCCGTTGCCTGAGCGCACCCGGGTGATCACCGTCTCGAACCAGAAGGGCGGGGTCGGCAAGACCACGACGACCGTCAACCTGGCCTCGGCTCTGGCGCGTCGGGGCGCCAATGTGCTCGTGATCGACCTCGACCCGCAGGGCAATGCGTCGACGGCCCTCGGGGTGGCGCATCGCCCGGAGGTGACGAGCATCTACGACGTCCTGCTCGGCGACGACACCATGTCGGATGCGCTGCAGCGCAGCAGCGACCACGAGAACCTCTTCTGCGTGCCCTCGACGATCAACCTGGCCGGCGCAGAGATCGAGCTCGTGTCGCTCGTTGCACGCGAGCAGCGCTTGAGAACCGCACTTGAGATGTTTCTCAAGGAATCCGAACGTACGTACCACTACGTGTTCATCGATTGCCCGCCGTCGCTCGGCCTCCTCACCGTCAACGCCTTCGTGGCCGCTCAGGAGGTGCTGATCCCGATCCAGTGCGAGTACTACGCGCTCGAGGGCCTCAGTCAGCTGCTCGGCAACATTCAGCTGATCCAGAAGCACCTCAACCCCGAGCTCCGGGTGTCGACCATCCTGCTGACCATGTACGACGCGCGCACCAACCTTGCCCACGAGGTCGCCGCAGAGGTGCGGGAGCACTTTCCGAGCGAGACGCTCGACGCGGTCATCCCCAGATCGGTGCGAGTGTCGGAGGCGCCAAGCTACGGGCAGACCGTGCACGCCTACGATCCCGCCGCGATCGGTGCGCTCGCATACCTTGAAGCTGCTGCCGAGATCGCGGATCGCGGCACCCCTGCTAGCGAGCACAACACGAGCGAAGGAGCCTAGATGGTCACGAAGAAGCGCGGCGGACTCGGTCGAGGAATAGGTGCGCTCATTCCGCAGGTCAGCGAAGGCGAACGCCCCGTCGACGTGTTCTTTCCCGATCGCTCCGCGACAGACGCCACGCAAGCAACGCAGACACCGTCATCGACCGGCGGCGCGGGGTCGGGCACGAACGATTCGGCACAGAAGAACGGCAGCGCTCCCGAGCAGGAGCTTCGTGAAGTGCCGGGTGCCACCCTGACTCGGCTCCGCCTGACCGACATCATTCCCAACCGGGTGCAGCCGCGCACGGAGTTCGACGAGGATGCGCTCGAGGAGCTGACGCACTCCATCCGAGAGTTCGGGGTGTTCCAGCCCGTCGTGGTTCGCGAGATCACCCCGGAGGCACCCGGAGCTGCGCGATACGAGCTGATCATGGGCGAGCGCCGGTTCCGCGCGAGCCTTCGGGCCGGCCTCGAAGACATCCCGGCCATCATTCGATCAACGGCAGACGAACACATGCTCCGCGACGCGCTGCTCGAGAATCTGCACCGCGCGCAGCTCAACCCGCTCGAGGAGGCGTCCGCCTACCAGCAGTTGCTCTCCGACTTCGGCATCACCCAGGAGCAGTTGGCGGAACGTATCGGCCGGTCACGCCCGCAGATCTCGAACACGATTCGCCTGCTGAAACTGCCCGAGCCGGTGCAGGCTCGGGTGGCGGTCGGTGTGCTCAGCGCCGGTCACGCCCGCGCGATCCTGTCGCTCGAGGGGAGCGAGGGCAGCGCGCAAGCGATGCAGCAGCTCGCCGACAAAATCGTCAACGAAGGGCTCTCGGTGCGGGCCGCTGAGGCCGCCGCGGCGAAGACCCCGAAGTCGCGGGGTGGCAAGAAGCCTCGCGCGGGCGGCGTGCAGGCACAGCTCGACGAGATCAGCGAGCGGCTCGGCGACCGCTTCAACACGCGAGTCGGAATCAAGCTCGGCGCGAAGAAGGGTCAGGTGACCATCGACTTCGCGACGATCGCCGACCTGAAGCGCATCCTCGACGAGCTGGGAGACCCCGGCTTCAACTGATGCGCGCAGGAACCCCGGGTGCCCTAGAGGATGCCCTCGAGCTGCTGCTCGATTTGCTGCTTCGGCATCGCACCGATCAGCTCGCGCACCTCTTCGCCGCCCTTGAAGACCTTCATGGCGGGAATCGAGGTGATGCGGTATTGCGCGGCAAGCGCCGGCTCCTCGTCGACGTTCACCTTGACGATGCGGATCTTGCCCTCGTTCTCCGCCGCGATCTGATCGAGCACCGGCGCGACCATGCGGCACGGACCGCACCACGCGGCCCAGAAATCGACGAGCACGGGGATCTCGCTCTGCAGCACGACCTTGTCGAAGGTCTGCTCTCCTACGTTGATTGCTTCTGACATCTCATTCTTCTCTCTGTTGATATTCCGCTGTTGATGTTCCGCGGCCGCTTCTTGAGTTACAGAATCTGAATACTTGGAATGGGTCCCGCGCGTGCGCGCCGGATGACGGTCAGCTCTCGAGCGCCGCCAGGTAGTGCTCGGCGTCCAAAGCGGCGACCGTGCCTGAGGCGGCGGCGGTCACGGCCTGCCGGTAACTCGGATCGACGACGTCGCCGGCCGCGAACACGCCGGGCACCGAGGTCTTGGAGCTGCGGCCCTCGACCGCGATCGTGCCCTCGGCGGTCAGGTCGAGCTTGCCATGCACGAGGTGGGTGCGAGGGTCGTTGCCGATCGCGATGAACAGGCCCTCGATCGGCAACTCGCGGGACTCGCCGGTGACGGTGTCGCGCAGGGTGAGCCCGGTGACCTCCCCCTCACCGTGAATCGCCTGGACCTGCGAGTTCCAGACGAACTCGATCTTCTCGTTGTCGAACGCCCGCTGCTGCATGATCTTCGAGGCCTTGAGCGAGTCGCGGCGATGAATGACATACACCTTCGAGGCGAAGCGGGTGAGAAACGTCGCCTCCTCCATGGCCGAATCGCCGCCACCGACCACGGCGATGGTCTTGTCGCGGAAGAAGAAGCCGTCACAGGTCGCGCACCACGAGACGCCGTGGCCCGACAGGCGCTCCTCGTCCGTAAGCCCCAGCTTGCGATAGGCGGAGCCGGTCGCGAAGATCACGGCCTTCGCCTCGTGTACCGTGCCGTCCGAGGTGGTGACGCGCTTCACGTCGCCCGCGAGATCGAGTTCGCTCACATCCGCGTATTCGACCTTGGTGCCGAACCGCTCGGCCTGCGCCTGGATCTTCTCCATCAGCTCCGGGCCTTGAATGCCCTCGGGGAATCCCGGAAAGTTCTCGACGTCGGTCGTGTTCATCAGTTCTCCGCCGGGTTCGACGGAACTCGCGAACATCAACGGTTCGAGACCGGCACGTGCGGCGTAGATGCCGGCGGTGAAGCCGGCGGGGCCGGAACCGATGATGATGACCTGATGCATGCTGCTCCTTGAAGGCGTGCGTTGAATGACGGCGTACCATGCGTGGCACCGCGTGCCGATCCCGAGTGGGTGCACTGACTAGAACCCATCTTAGGGTCGCGTTATTCCTTGCCGGCGGGTTCGCGCGCGGCCGGTTCGTTCCCGGTTGGCCGAGGATCGGCAACGACCCCGATCCTGCCGGTCCCTGCGGTGCCGCTGCGCCTTCGCTTGATCGAACGCCACACACCGAAGCCGAGAAGCAGCGCGGCGGCAATCCCGAGGACGGTGAGCATAATCGCCTCGATCGCGGTGCGCAGCGTCAGGTGCTGCAGGCTCGTGGCGTAGCCTTCCCCGTCCGGGGATCGCACCTCGAGCAGCAGGCTGGATTCGCCGGAGGAGACGCGACTGTGCACGGGAACCAGGGCCGTCGCGTTGCCGCCTGCGGGCACCTCGACCTCGAAGTCGTGCTCGGACAGCGAGATCGCTGCTGACGTGGCCATGACGTGCAGCGCGACCTTCGCGTCGAAAGGCAGCACGTTGTTCAGCGTGACGGGCACGAGTGAGGACGTGCCGACCAGTTGGGTGTTCTCCGTGGTGACGACCTCCACCCCGGCGAGCAACTCCCGATCCCGGGCCTCGATCTGTGCGGCGGCCGCCTCGAGCGTCTCGGGTGATGCGGCCAACGACGTGCTGAAGGCGTTCAGCAGGCGTTCCCGCTGGTACTCCGCGAGGTGCTCAGGGTTCGTGAGGAGCGGTGCTAGGGCGTCGATGCTGTCCGAATGCTCGAGCGTGCGCTGCAGCATCTCCACCCGCTCGTCGGAAACGGCACCGGGTTGGAGCGTCGCGGTCCCGAGGGGGTGCTCGCCGGCGGGTGCGGGCGTCACCCAGGAGAGCGAGTCGAGTTCGGCGAGAAGCTGCAGCGGGTCTTCGGCGTCTGCGATAGCGGCACGATCGAGCGCGAGCACCAGCCCGGCGGATTCGCGGTCCGCGGCGAGGGCGAGGAGACCCGTCACGGACGCGAACCCCGCGGCCCGCTCCGTCCCGGTGTCGCCGCCAAGCACCTGGGCGGCGGCGGCATCGAGCTCCGCGTCAGAGACCAGCACCTCGAATTCACCCAGGACCGCGCGAGCACTGGTCGCCTTCGTGACGTTCTCGGAGTTGAGCACCAGTGAGTCAATGCCCGAGTCGCTCAGGAGCCCCAGTGTTGCAGCGTCCGCCTCGCCGGGTGCGGGCCAGGCCGCCTGCACGCTTCCAAGGAGCGTGAGCATGCGCTCGACCGCGCTCGACCCGTCCTCGTCCTCGTCAGAGCCGTCTTCTGCGCCGTCCTCTGAATCGGGTTCGTCGCCCGGCGGGGCTTCGGTCGGAGACGCGGGCGCTTCCGGTTCGGCGGCGGCCCCATCGGGTTCGGTGGTGTCGGTGTTGGTCGTGTCGGTGTCGACCGGTTCGAGCGCCACGACCTCATCGCCCGCCTCGTCCGGCCCTCCGTCGCGGCCAGTGGTGCCCGAGGCGTCCTCCTGGGGTTCGTCCTCGGCACCGCTCATCGCGTAGTCGAAGCCGAGTGGCTGCAGCAGCGACTCGAACCCGAGCGCGGATTGCGCCGCGGGGTCGGCATCCGCGAACTGCAGGAGGAACACGGTCGATGGGCTGCGCTCGAGCCGCTCGATGAGCTCGGTGCCGCTTGCCGGCGCGCCAGCACCCAGCACCCGGATGCCAGCAAGAATCCTGGGGTCCACCGCGATCGTCGCCCCGCGGGATTCCGCAGCGTCGAGCAGGTCGAGCAGGCGGGGTGCCGCAGCGTCGAGCTCCGCGGCGGTCGGCAGCACCTGCACCGAGCTCGGTAGCACGAGCGGCACGACGAGCGTGAGCGGCAACTCGGGCAGGGCCTGCACGCTCCCCCACAGCACGCTCGTGGTCGCGTCGAGTCCCGCCTCATCGGCCGGGTCGTCCGCGGGCTTGCGTGCCTCGCCCTCGAAGACCAGCTCCGCGTGCACCCGGTACACGCCCGGCGTCCTAGCCCAGGCGGAGGGCATCTGGTCGATCTCCACCTGAACCTCTTGCTCGCTTTGCGCGGCGGTCTCGCCGACCTGCTGACTGGCGAGCCTCAAGGTGTGCGGCTCATCCTCGCCCTCTGCTGCCGAAACCGCGAGCGTCGCACCGCCCTCGAGCGGCTCCTCCTCGATTGACAAGCTGACTGTTGCCGGGGGCAGCGGCTCGTCGCTCGTGTTGCGCAACAGCGCGGTGAAACGCAGCGGCGACGTCGAAGCGTTCACCAGTGGGGTCTCGGGGGCGATCACGAACTCCGGCACCGGGCCTTCGTCGCTCGCGGCGGTATGAACGACGGTGCCCGTGGCTGAGGGTTCCTCAGCAGCGGCGGGCCGCGCGTGAGTCGCCGAGATGCCCGCGAACGCAAGCGTCACGGCGACGACCGCGCAAACGAGGCCCCGCGAACGTGCGCGACGCCGCGAGTTCGGGCACGCGAATGACATATGGCAAGTGTATGGCCCGCCACTGGCGGTACCCTGGAGTGATGCGCCCCCTCGTCGAATCCATGGCCTTCCTGCGCGCCATCGCCGAGTCCCGTCCCGTAGCCGCGCTCGCCACGGCGTTCGAGTCCGCCGGACACGAGTTCGCCCTCGTCGGAGGCCCGGTGCGAGACGCGCTGCTGGGACGAGCCGTCAAGGACCTCGATTTCACCACCTCGGCGAGGCCCGACGAGACTCGTGCGATCCTCGCACAACTGACCGAGAACATTTGGGACGTCGGCCGAGACTACGGCACGATCGCCGCGCGCGTGCACGGCGAGCAGGTCGAGATCACCACCTACCGCGCCGACAGCTATCAGAGTGACTCCCGCAAACCCGCGGTCGAGTTCGGCGACACGATCGAAGGGGATCTCGTGCGGCGGGATTTCACGATCAACGCACTCGCGCTGTTCCTGCCATCGCTCCGGCTCGTCGACGTGTCGAACGGGGTCGAGGATCTGCTGGCCTCGCGCATCAAGACCCCCGGGAAGGCCGAGGTCTCGTTCACGGACGACCCGCTGCGCATGATGCGGGCCGCGCGCTTCGCATCGCAGCTCGGGTTCACCGTCACTGACGAGGTGCGTGAGGCGATGGCCGAGTTCGCGCCGCGGCTCGACATTATCTCGGCCGAGCGCATTCGCGACGAACTGGTCAAGCTGCTTTCGACCGAGGATCCGGTACCCGGCGTGCGGCTGCTCGTCGAGACCGGGCTCGCCGATCGATTCTTGCCCGAGCTCACGGCACTGCTCACGACCCAAGACGACCACGGTCGCCACAAGGACGTGTACGAGCACAGCCTCACCGTGCTGCGGCAGGCCATCGACCTCGAGCGTTCGCGGCGCACGGGATCAGGGTCCGAGCCGGCAGAGCCCGACGTCGTGCTGCGTCTCGCTTCGCTGCTGCACGACATCGGCAAGCCCGCGACGCGTCGCTTCGACCGCGGCGGTGTCACCTTCCACCATCACGACGTCGTGGGGGCGAAGCTCGTCAAGAAACGGTTGCGCGAGCTGCGCTTCGACAACGACACGATCAAACGCGTGGCGCGGCTCGTGGAGTTGCACTTGCGCTTCTTCGGGTACAGCGACCAGCAGTGGAGCGACTCCGCCGTACGCAGGTATGTGCGCGACGCGGGCGACGAACTCGAGCGGCTGCACATTCTCACCCGGGCGGACGTGACCACCCGCAACCGGCGGAAGGCCGAGCGACTCGAGCACGCCTACGACGATATCGAGCGCCGCATCGCGGAGCTCGCCGAGGCCGAGGAGATGGCCGCGGTGCGCCCGGAGCTCGACGGCGAGCAGATCATGCGGATCCTCGACATCCCGCCCGGGCCGCTCGTGGGCAAGGCCTACCGGTTTCTGCTCGAACTGCGCCTCGACGAGGGCCCGATCGGTGCCGAGGCGGCGGAGGCGCGCCTGCGCGAGTGGTTCAATGCGCGAGGTGAGGGCTAGATGCGGGAGTGGTTCGGCGGACTCTCCCGGGTGCTGTTCGTGCACGCACACCCGGACGATGAGACCATCACGACGGGGGGCACGCTCGCTGCGCTCGCCGCTGCGGGGCGCGAGCCGATGGTGGTGACCCTCACCCGCGGTGAGCGGGGCGAGGTCACCGCGGGGCCGTTCACCCACCTCAGCGGGGCCGCGCTCGCTGCGCACCGAGAAACCGAACTTGCCGCGGCGCTTGCGATGCTCGGCGTGCAGCACCACGCCTTCCTCGGCACTCCCCCGGCGCGGGCCGCGGGACTCCCGCAGCGAATCTATGAGGACTCGGGCATGCGTTGGGGGGCGGACGGTATGGCCGAGGCGGCACCCGACGCTCCGGCGGCGGCGCTCACGCGCGCCGACGCGGTGGATCCGCTCACGGACCTCATCGCCCTGGCCGACGCCTGGGATGCCCGCGCGATCGTGAGCTACGACGAGACCGGGGGCTACGGGCACCCCGATCACGTCTTCGCGCACCGTGCCGCTCGGTCGGTGGCGGCGGGGCTGGATGTGCCGTTCTGGGAGATCGTGCCGACGCTTTCGGGTGTGGCTGCGGGGGTTGCAGGCGCTACAGACGTCGCAGACACTGCGGACAGCGCAGATGGTGCGGACTTCGAGCGACACGATGTCACCGAGTGGCTCGACCGCAAGACCGCAGCGCTCCGCGCTCACGGCACACAACTGAGCGTTTCGGGGGGCGAGATCGTGCACGTCGGCGGTCAGCGGCAGCCTATCGACAAGCTGGAGCTGTTCCGCCCCCGCCGACTAGAGTGATTTCAGCGGCCCTGGAGCAATGAGCGGGCGAGAGAGAACGGTAGTAAGTGATGAACGAGCAGCAGAACGGTGAGCCCGGACCAGAGCACCCCGATCCCGCAGCGCAGCAGGTCCCTCCCACACCTCCGACCGCCCCGGAGCAGATCGCGACGCCGGCGCAGCCGGATCTTGGCGCACCCGCTACCTACTACCAGCAGCCGGCGAACAACTACCAGCCCCAACCCCCGAAGAAGCGGGGCCTTCCCGTCGGTGCCTGGATCGGCATCGCCATCGGCGGGGTGGTGCTTCTGGGCATCATCAGCCTCGTCATCGCGCTCATTGTGTGGCTGGTCCTGATCCCGAAGCCGACACCAGTACCTGAGACCGAGCCGGTGCCACCGGTCGAGGTTCCCGGCGAGGATGACGCGCCGCTACCCACGGACGAGGTGATCAGCCTCGACGCGCCCTCCAACTTCACCTCCGGACCGTTCTGGGCGGTGACCTACGCAGCCGACTGGGACATCGTGCAGTTCGATGTCGAAGGCATCAACGAGTTCAGCCACGCCCCCACCGGCTGCCAGTTCCTGAGCTACCAGGGCTACGGGGACCCGAATGTGACCGCGAGCGACGATCGCACCGCGACCGAGGACACGATCCCGACCGCGTTGCAGATCGGCATACCCTGGGACTTCACCGTGGAGCCCGAGGTGCTGGTCGACGGGTCCGTCGACGTGCCGGTGGATTACGCCTACGCGGTCGAAATGCTCAAGCTCCGCGCTGACTACACCTCGAGCGACGGTGACCGCACCCGGCAGATCGTGATGCGCACCTTCATGCCCGACGACATCGCGCTGTACGCCGAGGTGGACTGCCCGTCGTCCGCGGAGGCCGAGGACGCCGCCCAGCAGATGCTCGACGGGTTGGCGATCACCGAGTACTGAGCGCTGCTCCGCCGCCTGGCGGCGGAGCGATCCTCGCCCGCACAAAGCAGGCGCATGCTAAGATGTACAGGTTGTCCGCGTGTATCGCAATCTGTGCTGCGCTCGGGCACGTGCATAAACACCCTCCTGCTGCAGAAATCCTGTGGCCGTGTAGTCCGAAGGAGGTGGGTCAGTAATGCATCCTTACGAACTCATGGTGATCCTCGATCCCGCGATCGACGAGCGCACCGTGGCACCCAGCATCGACAAGTTCCTCGGTGTGATCCGCAACGCTGGCGGCGAGGTGCAAGAGGTCGACATCTGGGGCAAGCGTCGCCTTGCGTACGAGATCCAGAAGCACAGCGAGGGCATCTACGCCGTGGTGAACTTCACCGCGACCCCGGAGGCCACCGCCGAGCTCGAGCGTCAGCTCAGCCTCAGCGAGGCCGTGCTGCGCACCAAGGTGCTGCGCGCAGACGAGCTCATCGCTCAGCGCGCCGCTCAGTCCAAGCGTGAGCAGGCCAATGCTGCTCGTGCCGCGAAGCAGGGCGCCTAGGCCATGGCCGGCGAGACCGTGATCACGGTGGTGGGCAACCTCACCGCTGATCCCGAGCTGCGCTACACCAACAGCGGTGTACCCTTCGCGTCGTTCACGATCGCATCCACTCCTCGTACGTTCGACCGTCAGAACAACGAGTGGAAGGATGGCGAAGCGCTGTTCCTTCGCGCGACCGTGTGGCGCGAGTTCGCGGAGCATGTCGCGAACTCCCTGACGAAGGGAACCCGCGTGATCGCGCGCGGCAACCTGCGCCAGCGCTCGTACGACGACAAGGACGGCCAGCGCCGCACCTCCTACGAGCTCGACGTCGACGAGATCGGGCCGTCGCTACGCTACGCCACCGCTCAGGTGACGCGTGTACCACGCGGTCAGGGCGGGTTCGGCATGACGCAGCCCTCGGGTCAGAGCGAGTGGGGCCGCACGGCACCTCGCGGCGACAACCCGTGGGGCGGCAACACCTCGGGCGGATCGAACGGCTCGGGTGGCGCGTCCAGCTCCTCGCAGGGCGGAGGCTTCGGTTCGGGCTTTGACGACGAGCAGCCCTTCTAACTCATCCCGTTTTATCCCGTTCAGGGAACGCATCGGCCCGTCACGGGCACACTTACGAAAAGAGATTCAACATGGCAGGTAAGGCAAGCGGCTCAGGCCGCAAGCCGGGTCGCGGCAAGAACGCAAAGGTCGCCGCACCCGCGAAGAAGCAAACCGTTGGGGTCATCGACTACAAGGATGTCGCCACGCTTCGCAAGTTCATTTCTGAGCGCGGCAAGATCCGCGCCCGTCGCATCACCGGTGTGTCGGTTCAGGAGCAGCGTCTGATCGCGAAGGCAGTGAAGAACGCCCGCGAGATGGCTCTGCTCCCCTACTCTGGCAGCGGCCGCTAAGGAGGGGAATCATGGCAAAGGTGATTCTGACGAATGAGGTTCTGGGTCTCGGCAGCGCCGGCGATGTGGTCGAGGTGAAGAACGGCTACGCCCGCAACTACCTCGTTCCCCAGGGCTACGCGGTGCACTGGACTCGCGGTGGCGAGGCTCAGGTCGAGCAGATCCGCAAGGCTCGCGAGGCCCGCGCGCTGGCATCGATCGAAGATGCTCAGGCGCTCAAGGAGAAGCTGCAGGAGGGCAAGATCCGCCTGTTCGCGAAGAGCGGTGCCGAGGGGCGTCTCTTCGGTTCGGTGAAGCCCGCCGCGGTGGCGGCCGCCGTGTCCGAGGCGGGCATCGGCGAGATCGACAAGCGCAAGATCACGCTGCCGACGATCAAGTCGACCGGCGAGTACAGCGCGACGATCCACCTGCACGAGGGCGTCGACGCACAGGTCACGCTCCAGGTGATCGCGGCACGCTAACGCGCTCACGAGGATCGGGGGCGGGGTGAATCACCCCGCCCCCTTTTCATGCCTTGGGGGCGTCGCCCCGGGCGGCCTCGTCGGGCGGCCTCCTTGGGCGGTCTCCTCGGGTGATCTGATCGGGAGTTCCCTCGGAGCGTCGCTTTGGGCGGCCGAGCGAGCTATGAAGCAGCGTCGTGTCCCTACGATCCTGCCGTGCTCCACCGTGTCCCTACGATCCCACCGCGCCCCTACGATCCTGCGGTGTCAGATCGTGGTGATCGGGTGGGATCGTAGGGACGGACGAGGGGCCTGGCGAGTGAACCGGCGAAAAGTAGCGTTCTGAGTGGGCGAACGGATATATCTTCGGATTCCACGGAATTTCACTTGACAGACACCGATCGGGGCGGTATCTGTCCACAGGCAGCGCGCCCGAGGAAGCTTCAACCTGCACCTGAGAGTTGAACAACTTCACAGATGTGAATGAGCAAAATACCAGATCAGAGGCCATAAACTGCCGGACTCTCGAAGATACTCCACAAGTTATCCCCAGAAATGTGAATAAGTCAGCGGGATTCGTCGTCAGATACTCACATAGTTATCCACAGGTGAGCGACGCGCCTGTTTTGTCCCTTGACCGGGTGCCCCTAACGTGAATGTCAGTGGTCTCGTGTCTACTTGGTGAACCGCAGGTGATACGTCAGCAGCCGCGGCTTTTCCTTCGAAAGGAGTTCGGATTTGTCGATCGCACATCTCGGCATTCCCGAGGCGCCGCCAGACTACGATGAACCATCCAGCTTCGAGCGGGTTCCACCCCACGACGTGCTCGCTGAGCAGAGCGTGCTCGGCGGCATGCTGCTCTCGAAGGATGCCGTAGCAGACGTCACGGGCCTGCTTCGACCGGTCGATTTTTACGTGCCCAAGCACGAGGTGATCTACGACGCCGTGCTCACGCTCTACGCGCAGGGTGAGCCAACAGACGCTATCACGACCACTGATCAGCTGCGCAAGACGGGCGACCTGCAGCGAGCCGGCGGTGCCGAGTACCTGCACACCCTCACCAGCATCGTGCCGACTGCGGCGAACGCCGGCTTCTATGCGGAGATCGTCGCCGAGAAAGCGCTGCTGCGCCGGCTGGTCGAGGCCGGGACGCGCATTACCCAGATGGGGTATGCCGGCGAGGGCGAGGCCGTCGATCTCGTCAACAGCGCACAGGCTGAGATCTACACGGTCACCGGGGCAGATCAGGCCGAGGACTACGTTCCGCTTTCCCTCGCCGTCGAGGCTGCGTTTGACGAGATCTCTAAGGCTCGCGACATGCCTGGGGGGATGCTCGGAGTCCCGACCGGCTTCAGTGAGCTCGACGCCATGACTAACGGCTTCGCGGCAGGGCAGATGATCATCATCGCGGCGAGACCGGCGATGGGTAAGTCCACGCTCGCCCTCGACGTCGCGCGCCATGCCTCGGTTCACGCCGACGCGCCCACGGTGTTCTTCTCACTTGAGATGGGCCGCGCCGAGATCGCGATGCGTCTGCTCTCGGCCGAGGCGTCGGTGCCGATGCAGGCGCTCCGCAAGGGTGACCTCGACAATCGCGACTATCAAAAGCTCGCTGCGACGCAGGCCCGGATCTCCGAGAAGCCGCTCTTCATCGACGACAGCCCGAATCTCACGTTGGTCGAGATCCGTGCGAAGTGCCGTCGACTCAAGCAGCAGTACGGACTCAAGATGGTCGTCATCGACTACCTGCAGCTCCTCTCGTCGGGCAAGAAGGCCGAGAGCAGGCAGCAGGAGGTCAGCGAGTTCTCCCGGTCGCTCAAGCTGCTCTCAAAGGAGCTCGAGGTGCCGGTCGTCGCGCTCTCACAGCTGAACCGTGCGTCGGAGCAGCGCGCCGATAAGATGCCAGCAATCAGCGACCTGCGCGAATCGGGATCACTCGAGCAGGACGCAGACATCGTCATTCTGCTCCATCGTGAGGCCGCCGGCGATCGCGACAACCCGCGCGCCGGGGAGGCGGACTTCATTCTCGCGAAGCAGCGCAACGGCCCCACCGGCACGGTCACGGTCGCATTCCAGGGACACTACTCACGGTTCCAGGACATGCCGAGCGGCATGTAGCGCGTAGCCTGAGACGCAGGTTGAGGCATCGGGAGCGCAGCCGCGACCTCCCACCCCGGCCCAGAGGTTTCTCACGCGCGCCGGGGTAGGATGGCATCGACATGAGCAGCGAGAAGGAGCAGGCGATGCGTGAACGTCCGACCGCTCAATCGGCTGCTCCCGCGTCGAATCTGCGACTCGCGCACTTCACCCGCGCAGGGGTCCTGCTCGCGGTCGGGCTCGCCACCGCGTTTACGGCCACCCTGCACCGCTACTACGAGTTCGATCGCTGGCTCCTGGTTGTGGGACTCGGCTTGATCGGCATCGCGACCCTTGTCGAGTACTTCGCGCTGCGAGACACCAGCGAGAGCGGGTGGGTCGCGGCCCGGGCTACCGTCGCGATTGCTGCCGCTGGATCCATGCTCGCTGCCAGCGACACCCCGACGCTTGCCCTGATCATCGCGCTCTGGGCCGGCCTCACCGCACTGATCACCCTCATGCGTCTGGTGCGCAAGGTGCAGCCCGTGAAGGTGGCATTCCCGTCGCTCGCGCTCAGTGTGCTGCTCGCGGTAGCCGCGCTGATCGCCCGACAGGACCCGATCGCTCTCGTCGGCGTCTTCGGTGCCTATGCGATCATTCGCGGAGTCTTCCTCGGCATCGTCGCGTTCGATCCGCGTCCGCCCGCCTCGGAGTCGACGCCTGACACGACGGATTCGTCGCGAAGCTGATCCTCGACCACTTTATGGAATGACCTGGAACGCAAGATGACACAACTCCCCAAGCCCGAGCCGGGCCGCAACGCACGTCCGTCTCGGCGGGACCGACTGAAGCCGCTCGAGTTCATCGGTTTCGCTTTGGTGCTTGCCGTGTTCGCTGGGCTGGTTGTGCTCTTCACGCTGCGCACCCCAGAGGGAGTGGTCGATTTCGGGCGCGCCGGAATCGTGGCCGGATGCGTGTTCATCGGCACCCTGGTGATGCTCGCCCTCCTCGGGCTCGGCGGCAAACCGAGCGATGAGGACGTCGAGGCGCGCAAGGACCTGCAGGGCCCGGACAAGGAGAACTGGCACTGACGTAGCGTGACCGGCCTGCGCCGCGGCTCGCCTCACCTGCGGGGACGCGGGGCAGCGCGACGGCGGGAACTGCTTCTCGCCCACGCCCTTGCGTCACGACTCGAGAGCGCCAGCAGCACGATGATGTCGAGCGCGACTGTGAGAAGTGTCGTGCGAATGGTGATCTCTTCACCGTTCGCAAAGTAACCGATCGCCGCGACCGAGATGCTCAACGTGAGTCCCAGCATCACGAGCACCCGCGCGAGGTTGCTCCCGCGCCAAATCGCGATCCCGAGAACCACCAGCAGGAGCACCCCGATCAGCCCACCTACGAGAAAGATAGAGTACACGGCTGGGCGAATCTCGGTCTCAAGCTCGACCTCGCGGGCGATCTCCGGCCACAGCAGCGTGAACGCGGTGAGCCACAACACTCCGGCACACGCGCGACCGAGCACGAAGATCACGCCGATGACCGTAGCGGCAGGCCGCTTCGAGCGCGGGGAACCGGTGTCCTCAGCGCCCAGCAACGACTCGATCGGCTCGGTTGCCGACCGCTTTCGAGGTGCGTGCTTGTGCATTGAACTGTTCATGCTCGCCTGCCCGACTTCGTGAGGTCGAGGATCGGCAAGTCACCGTCGGTGCGAATGCTATCCCCACCGCCATTGCGGGAGTGGTAGCCCGTGGAGAAGTCGCGCAGCACCTCGAGCACGGCCGCGGGATTGCTCGACCGGATCGAACTGATGATGTGGTCTCGTTCGATGTCGGTATCCGCGTCGATCTTGTGCGTGACCTGCAGCGTGAACAGCGAGAGGCCGACCGCCCGATCGAAGGTGCCAGCGGCCAGCCAGTCGACGCGCGCGCCCCCGGGAAGCAGCCAGCCCACGGGAGTGCGCCAGAACCTCACGTGGTGGCGCTTTGCCGGGTTTCCCTCGACCTCCTGCTGGTACGCGAAGTCCTGCATGCGCCCGAACAGGTACAGCGGACTCACCGGGGCCTCGTCGTAGCTTCGCCGAGTGAGCGTTGACACGATGATGCGCCACGAGCTGCGCAAGGTGACCGGGTCGGCGCGCCGCCACCCCGCGTTCTCGAAGGCGCGATGCACAGCGTCTTCGTCGCCCTGCAGCGCGAGGTTGATCGGATCACCGAGCAGGCCATCGCTCGTGCGGGTGCGACCGATGAAGTAGTCCGGGACATAGATCGTGGTGAGCACACGATGGATCCTGGGTAATACGAGGTAGGCGAGGAGCCCCCAGAACGCGATGAACACCGGGATGCCCCACCACCCCGTGCGGAAGCTTTCTGTGAGCAGGAGCCACGCCAGCCAGACGGCGGCGATCCCCGCGAACACGAAGAAGAACTCGTCCAGCACCGCGAGCAGCGAGAACCGGCGCTTCGGTGCCACTGGGGTCGCGTCCTCACTCACACTCTCATGCTAGTGAGGCCAATCAAAGCTCGCAGCAGCCGAGGTCCGAGCTCGCAGCAGGCGAGGTTCCCCGACTCCCTGGGGCGGGTCCAGGCGATGGCCCGGCCGTTGGATAGATTCGTATAGCGTGACTATGAGAGGAAGCAGATGGTAGAGATTACGGGCATTGCCCAGTACGAGGCTTGGCAACAGAGGATCATGCCACCCGCTGAGCAGGTGCGGCCCTCGATCTGGTCGATCCCCGTGACCTGCGACCCTTTTGCGATTCGCTACACCTTCGCGTATCTCGTGGTCGGGGAAGACTCCTCGTTCTACCTCATCGACCCCGGCTTTCAGAGTGCGGACGGCGAACAGCAGCTGCGTGACGGCATCGCCAACGCGGGCCTTGCCCTTGATGGTCTGCGGGGTGTGATTGTCACGCATTTCCACAGCGACCATCTCGGCGCGGCACCCCGCCTCGCTCGAGAGGCGGGAGTCTGGTACGGCATGCACGAGGCCGACCTGCTGGCTTTTCCCGGTTACCCTGACGCCGAGGAGTTTCTGGCTCGGGCCGCACAGATGCTCGATGTCTTTGGAGTTCCTCAGGTCGAGGATCGGCCCGGCGACCTCACAGCGGAACACTATGCCGCGGTCGAACCGGAGTTCTTGCCGACTCGACTGCTCCGCGGCGGCGAGGGGCTGGAACTGCCGGGAAAGCGGATCGAGTTGGTGCACACTCCGGGCCACACTGCCGGGCACCTATCGATCCTCGACCATGACGAGCGGGTGGTGTTCTCGGGCGATCACGTGCTGCCGAGGATCACCTCGAACGTTTCGGCGTACCCGCACGACATGCAGCACGATGCGCTCGGCGACTACCTCGAGTCACTGGAGGCGCTGCGCCCGTGGCAGGACTACGAGGTGCTCGCCGCCCACGAGTACCGCTTCGCCGGGCTCGGTGACCGCATCGACGAGCTGATTGCTCATCACGCGGAACGCGGTGCCGAGATCGCCGCGGTCATGCAGCACGGGCATGAGACTGCGTGGGAGGTCGCGCAACGCATCACCTGGGGCCGAGGATGGGAGAGCCTCGACGGCATGAATCTCCGCTCGGCGCTCGGCGAGACCCAGGCGCACATGAACCATTTGCGGGCGCTGGGGACCGGCGAGTGAGGCGAGCGCTAGCGACGATCGCGATCTTCGCGGACCATTGATGCGGCCTCGGCGGGGGAGATGCCTGCATCAACGAGTCAGGCGGCGCGATCGCGAAGATGCTCGAGCAGCTTGCTGGCGTCGCCTACGTAAGTCGCTGGGGTGAGCGCAAGAAGGCGCTGCTTCGCCTCGTCGCCGATCTCGAGTTCCTCGACGAAAGCCACGAGCTCGGCCTGGCCGATCCGCTTGCCGCGCGTGAGCTCTTTGAGCGACGCGTAGGGGTCGCTGATGGTCGAGCGGCCGGCGGTCACCTCGGCGCGGATCACGGTCTGGATCGCCTCGGCTAGCACCTCCCAGTTCTGGTCGAGATCCTGGGCAAGCACCTCGGGTGCCGCGTCGATCTGGCCGAGCCCCCGGCGAATGTTGTCGAGCGCGAGCACCGAGTGCCCGATGCCGACACCGATGTTGCGCTGCGCGGACGAGTCGGTGAGGTCGCGCTGCCAGCGGCTCGTCACGAGCGTCTGCGCGAGCGAGTCGAGGATCGCGTTCGACAGCTCGAGGTTCGCCTCGGCATTCTCGAAGCGGATCGGGTTGACCTTGTGCGGCATCGTCGAGGATCCGGTCGCGCCTGCAACCGGGATCTGCCGGAAGTAGCCGATGGAGATGTAGCTCCAGATGTCGGTTGCGAGGTTGTGCAGAATGCGATTCGTGTGTGCGATGCGCGAGTACAACTCGGCTTGCCAGTCGTGCGACTCGATCTGCGTGGTGAGCGGGTTCCAGTCGAGACCGAGGCCCTCGACGAACTCGCGCGAGACGGCCTGCCAGTCGACGGTCGGGTCGGCGGCGAGATGCGCGGCGAAGGTGCCGGTCGCGCCCGAGAACTTGCCGAGGTACTCGATCTCACCGATCTGCGCGACCTGGCGGTTCAGGCGGTGCACGAACACCGCGAGCTCCTTGCCGAGCGTCGTCGGCGTCGCGGGTTGGCCGTGGGTGCGGCTCATCATGGCGAGGTCGCGGTACTGCTCGGCCTGACGGGCGAGCTCGGCGATCACGGCGTCGAGCTTCGGCTGCCACACCTCCGCGACCGCTTGCTTGACGGTGAGCGCATACGAGAGGTTGTTGATGTCTTCACTGGTGCAGGCGACGTGGGTGAGCTCCGCGATGCGGTCGAGGCCCTGGCGCTTCAGCTGCGCGCGTACCAGGTACTCGACGGCCTTGACGTCGTGCTGGGTCACCCGCTCCGTCTCGGCGAGCTCATCGATCTCGGCCTGGCCGAAGTTCGCGGCCCAGGCGCGCAGCGTCTCGATGTCGCTGTCGGCGAGCGGCGACGAGCCGAGCAGCGAGTGGCTTGTGAGGTAGACGAGCCACTCGACCTCGACGTGCACGCGGGCCTTATTCAGTCCGGCCTCGGAAAGGTAGTCCCCGAGCCCCTCAACCGCGCCGCGGTAGCGTCCGTCAAGCGGGCTGATGGGCTGCGGGGGAAGCTGCGTCATGGGTGTCTCCAGGCATATCGGGTCGAGGATCAGGCCACGACCATTCTCCCATGCGTCTCAGCGGGCGGATTCAACCATCGACGATGGCAATAGTGATGGTAGAATGGTTGCCATGCTAGCTACCATCGATAAGGCGGGGCGTCTCGTGATTCCCAAGGCGATTCGTGAGGCTATGTCTCTGCAACCTGGGACACTGTTGGATATCAGCTTCAGCGACGGCAAGATCTTCATTGATTACGCACCAGTCGATGTCGAGGTGCGTAAGGTCGGCAAGATCCGTGTGCTGCATGTCAAGCACGGCGACGCCCGGCCGATCATGACCGACCAGCTGATTCAAGACACGAAAGACGAGATTCGCCATGAACGCGAAGCCCGTTGGGTGTGATTCCAGTGTGCTGATTCCGGCACTCACTCCCTGGCACCCCGAGCACGAGACCTGCCTCGACCGGCTCCAATCGGTCGAGGCGATACCCGTGCATGTGCTCGCAGAGAGCTATAGCGTCATGACTCGTGCGGCCGGGGGCTTTCGGGTGACGCCAGAGTTTGCGGCGGAGGTGCTGACGGGGCAACCCTGGCGAGTGCTTGAACTCTCGGGGGCTGGGTACGAGCGCGTGATTCGTCTGATGGCACAGGCCGGCAAGGGCGGTGGGGCTATTCACGATGCGATCATTGCCGCGACCCTAGATGAGCATTCGTATGCATTGCTCTCTCGCGACCGGCGTGCGGCAGCGACGTACGATCTCGTCGGTGTCGACTACGAGTTGATTTAGGCTAGAGCACCGCCGACAGGAAGTCGCGGGTGCGCTGCTCCTGCGGGTTCGAGAAGAGTTCATCCGGGGATCCCTCCTCGACGATCTGCCCGCCGTCGAACATGAGCACCCGGTTCGACACCTCGCGGGCGAACTGCATCTCGTGCGTCACGATCAGCATCGTGACATCGGTGTTGTGGGCAACATCGCGAAGGATGCCGAGCACCTCACCGACGACCTCGGGATCCAGCGCGCTGGTCACTTCGTCGAGCAGTAGGATCTCGGGGTCCATGGCGAGCGCCCGGGCGATAGCGACCCGCTGCTGCTGGCCTCCCGAGAGCTGCGTCGGGTGAGCGTCGGCCTTGTCCGGTAGGCCCACCTGCTCGAGCAGTTCGCGCGCCCGCTCGATCGCTTTCGGCTTGGGGATGCCGAGCACGTGCACCGGTGCCTCGATGATGTTCTCGATGACGGTCATGTTGGGGAACAGGTTGAACTGTTGAAAGACCATGCCGATGCGCTTGCGCATCTCGTTCTTGTGCTTCTCTTTCAGCGGCACACGCTTCTCGCCGCGAAGCTCGTGGGTGAGCGGCTTGCCGTCGATGAGAATGAATCCCTCGTTCGCCTCCTCGAGCGTCATCACGAGACGCAGGATCGTCGTCTTGCCCGAGCCGCTCGGCCCGATCAGGGTGACCCGGTCGCCCTTGCGCACCGTGAAGTTCAGGTTGTCGAGCACCACGTGATCGCCGAACCGCTTGCCCACGCCGTCGAAGCGGATCGCCGGGATCTCGCCGTTCGGGAGTGTGATCGCCCCCGTGTGAGTCGAGGGCTCCGAGGCCGTGGGATCCTCGTGCTGTGTAGGTGACGGCGTCACCGACGCCTCAGGGTCGTTACTTGTAAGCAAGGCGTTTCTCCAATCGCCCGATGAGCAAAGAGGTGGGGTAGCTGGCAATCAGGAAGATGATGCCCGCGAGCGTAAATGCTTCGGTGTAGCGGAACGTCGCGGCACCGAAGAGCTGAGCCGCGCGCACCATCTCGACCACGGTGATGGCGAGCAAGAACGGGGTGTCCTTGAACATCGCGATCACATAGTTGCCGAGCGAAGGGATCGTCGACCGAAGGGCCTGCGGCACGATGACCGCCATCCAGGTGCGGCGGCGTGACATGCTGAGCGCCGTCGTGGCCTCCCACTGGCCGACCGGCACGGCGTCGATGCCGGCCCGATAGACCTCGGCCATGTAGGTGGCGTAGTGGATGCCGAAGACGATGATGCCGAGCGTGACCGGCGGTACCCCGGTGAAGGCGTAGTACACGAAGAGCAGCTGCACCACGATCGGCGTCATGCGGATGAAGTTCACAATGAACGTGATCACCGCGGCGATCGGGCCGGGCGCGCTGCGACGCGCGACGGCGATGAGCAGGCCGAGCACTGCGGCGATGGCGCTGCCCAGCAGTGTCACGACGAGGGTGACCTTCACGAAGGCCAGGAGCAGTATCGGCAGCGCCTCCCAGACGAACTGCCATTCCCAGAGCGAGCCGTTCACGAGTTGGCTCCTCTCGGCGTGCGGAAGTGCATGGACTCACGAAGCGACTGGCCTCGACCGAGCTTGCGCTTCGCTCGGGCCTCGAGCGCGTTCATGATGAGGCTCAGCAGGTAGGCGAGCAGGAAGTAGATGACGAGGCCGACCGTGTACGCGAAGAAGACGTTGGTATCGATGCGCAGCTTGTCGAGCGAAGCGGTCAGGTCGAACATGGTGATGAAGCTGACGATCGCGGTGCCCTTGAGGAGCAGGATCAGCAGGTTGTTCAGCGAGGGGATCATGATCGCCCAGGCCTGCGGGAAGATCACCCGCCACATCCGCTGTGTCGCCGACATGCTGAGCGCCGTGGTCGCCTCCCACTGGCCCGGGGGCACGGCCGCGATCGATCCTCGCACCACCTCCGCGGCGTACGCGCCGAAGTTGAGTCCGAGTCCCGCGATGCCCACGACAATCGGTGGCAGCTCGAGACCGAACAGGGGCAGCACGAAGAAGAGGAAGAACAGCTGCACGACGAGCGAGGTGCCGCGGAAGAACTCGATGATGATGCGGGCCGGGATCTTGAGCCAGCGCCTGTGGGACCCGGCCATCAACCCGAGGCCCACCGCGATGAGCATCGCCAGGAGGGCACCGCCGATCGTCAGCACGAGGGTGATCTGCATCCCTTCGAGCATTCGTGGCAGCGCCCTCCACAGCGCTTCGAAGTTCTCAGACACGGGCTAGCCGAGGTCTCCTGCGCAAAGCTGCTCGGTGGTGAGATCGGCCGGGGGAAGGTTCTCCGCCGTGAACCCGAATGGCTCGATGAGCTTCAGGTACGCGTCGCCGTCGTCGAGGATCTTCTGGAACTCCTCGTTATACGCCTCGACGAGCTCAGGCGCATCGAGGTTGAACACCGTTGCGCCAGCACCGATCTGCTCGACCCCGTCGATCGTCTGAACGAAGGCGTCGGTGGCTTCGACGTCGTCGAGATCCTTCGTCAACCAATTGAGCGACGCCGACGAGTGCGAGAAGACGTCTGCGCGCCCGGTCTGCACGACCTCGATGCCCTGGCTGACGTTGTCGACCTGGATCACGTTGGATATGCCGAGCTGCTCGGCGTAACCCTGCTCGATCGCGCCACCCATCACCGCGAGCGTCACGCTTCCGTCCTTCGCGAGCACCGAATCAAGGTCGGTCAGACCTTCGGGATTGCCCTTCGGCACCAGGAGCCCCGTCGTGTACATGAGCTCGGGCTTGGTGAACGCTGCCTGCTCGCAGCGGTCCGGCAGAATCGACATGCTCGCGCTGATCGCGTCGAATCGATTCGCGGTGAGGCCCGGGATGAGCGACGGGAAGTCGACCTCGGTGACCTCGACCTCATCGATGCCCAGCCTCGAGAAGATTTCCTTGTGCAGCGCGATGGTGGCACCGGTCGGTTCGCCGTCTTCGCCGATCCACGAGTACGGCCGTTCGTCGGCGATCGCCACGGTGATCGAGCCCTCGTCCTGGAGGCGCTGCAGCGTGCTGCCCGGGGCGTCGTCACCGCCGCCTCCGCCGGAACTGCATGCGGTCAGGGCGAGGGATGCGACGCCGATGGTCGCAGCGAAGAGCGTGAGCTTGCTTCGTTTCATGAGTGCCTCGTTTCGTTTCAGACGTCCCCCGAATCTCAGGGAACCGTGTCAGCGATGGACGTTGAACACACTACTCATTCTGTAGGGAAAAAGACAGTAATACACGCTTATTGTTTACAATCGGACTGAAATCGTTACGCTGGTGGGAGATGGATGAAGTCGATCTCGTCTAGGGCAGAATGATTGGTGCAGGTTCTTGCGATGCACGGGGCGTCGCCGGAAAAAGCCCGCTGAGAGGAGGCACCCATGGTACGGAGCACGACGCTGCGGCCCGGATCCTCGTCTGCCGTATTCGCGGTGCCCCGCAACTCGACGGTCGATCTCATCGCCATGGAGCTGCGCACCGCCATCTTCTCCGGTGCCCTCGCCGTCGGGAGCTCCGTGCGGGAGGTGGAGATATCCGCGCAGCTCGGGGTGAGCCGGGGCCCATTCCGAGAGGCCGCGCAACGGCTCGTGCAGGAGGGCCTGCTCACGTCGATCCCGGGGCGTGGCCTGCGAGTCACCGAACTCGACGCCGCGGGAATCAGCGACGTGTACGAGGCGCGCCTCGCGGTCGAAGGACAGGCCGCGCGGATCGTGGCCGCGAACCGCACCGACGAGGCCCTCGCGATGCTGCGGGAATCCTTCGACGCCTACGTCGAGGCCAGTCGCGGAGACGATGCGTGGGCGATCGGTGACGCCGACCTGGCGTTTCACCAGGCGCTCGTGGACCTCACGGGGTCACGTCGGCTCTCGCGAATCATGGCAACGCTCGTCATTGAAACGAGGATCGCGAGCCTCAGCGTGGCGGACGGGTTCAGTGTGCGGCGTTCGGTGTCGCCGACCTACGAAGCACTGCTCACTGCGCTCGCCGCCGGCGACGCGAACGCCGCGATCACGGCGCTCGAGCAGCAGTTCGACGACGCGATCGCGCGACTGAACGGGCAAGACGACTCGGTTCCGGTGCTCGAGACCATGGCTGAGCCGGAGCACGAGTTCCAACCGATCGAGACCGGCGCGATCCAGCTGCCCTGAACCTGTGTCCGCTGCGGCACTACGTGTCGCGCTTCTTGTTCGTGCCGAGCAGACCGTTCAGAATGCCGGAGATGATCGAGAGCACGAGCGCGGCGAGGACGCCCCACCAGAAGCCGCCGACGGCGAGCCCGAAGCCCGCGAGCCCCGATAGCCACGCGACGATCCAGAGCAGAAACCCGTTGACGATGAGGCCGAACAGGCCCAGGGTGAGCACGTAGAGCGGCAGGGACACCACCCGAACCACGCGGCCGAGCGTGCCATTGATGAGACCGAACAGCAGCGCCACGAGCAGCAGCGTGATGAGTGCGTCGTAGGTGCCATCGCCGATCGGAACGATCCACACGCCGTGCTCGCCGCTGCCGCCCACGATGAGCGTGGTGAGCCACAGTGCGAAGGCGCTGACAAGGATACGGATGATGGTGCGCATGTGGTCAGTCTGCCACGCGTGGTGCGCCACGACCAGCTTGGATTGCCCGCCGGGGTCGTGTGCGGGCGGGCTGGCGCGATCCTCGGAACAGAGTACTGGGATCAGTACCACAGAACCACGAAACGCTGAAGTTCGTTGATTTCTGAACGAAATATGGGAGTACTGGAATGCGCCTTCGTTACACTGGCGACGTGACTGAAATGACATCATTCGGCGTCGAAATGGTCGATCCGGAGCCCATTCGCTTTCTCGACGACGAGGGGCACTACGCGCCCTCGGGGACAGCACAGGAGTTCGCGGACGAACTCGAGCGGGTGACGCTCGACGAGCTGTGCCAGTGGTACGTCGACATGTCCACGGTGCGCGCGTTCGATACCGAGTGCACACATCTCCAACGCCAGGGGCAGCTCGCGCTCTGGGCCCCGAGCGTCGGTCAAGAGGGCTGCCAGGTCGGCATTGCGCACGCCGCGCAGGCGGACGACCACATCTTCCCGACGTACCGCGAGCACACGGTGGCGCACGTGCGCGGGGTCGACTTCGTCGACATCGCCAAGCAGTTTCGAGGGGTGCATCACGGCGGCTGGGACGTCACGGATCCCGCAAACGGCAACTGCCGACTGTACACGCTCGTGCTCGGTGCCCAGACCCAGCACGCATCAGGGTTCGCGCTCGGACAGGTGCTCGACGCGAAGCGCGAGGCCGGCAATACGCAGCTCGCACCGGGGGAGCCCGGCACCCCGACCGGGGTCGCCACCATCGCCTTCTACGGCGACGGGACCTCGAGTCAGGGCGACGTGAGCGAGTCGATGGTGTTCGCGGCAAGCTACCAGACCCCGCTGCTGCAGGTGGTCCAGAACAACAACTGGGCCATCTCCGTTCCCGTCACCCGGCAGTCGCGCACCCCGCTCTATCGCCGCGCGCTCGGTTTCGGCATTCGCGCGGTGCAGGTCGACGGCAACGATCCGCTCGCGGGCTACGCCGTCGCGCGACGATTCCTCGCGGCCGCGCGAGCCGGCGAGGGGCCGGGCTGCATCGAGGCCCTGACCTACCGCATGGGTGCGCACACTACGAGCGACGACCCCACCCGGTATCGCGTCGACGAAGAGGTCGAATCGTGGCGGCGGCGCGACCCGATCGTGCGGTTCGAGAGGTACCTGCGCGAACGCGGAGTGGATGACGACTTCTTCGCCGCAACCGCCGCGCAGGCCGACGCAAGCGCCAAGCGCGCGCGGGAAGGCATCCTCGCGCTGCCCGACCCGGACCCCGCGTCGATGTTCGAACACGTCTACAGCGAGCCGCACGAGGCCATCGACGCTCAGCGGGAGTGGTTGCTCGACTACGAAGCATCATTCGAAGCGTCGTTCGGGACGGAAGGGGGTGCCGCGTGAGCGCGACCGTGGGATCCTCGAACCAGCGACCGGCGACCGACCAGGGCGCGGGCGAGCGCCCGGGCGCGCTCACCGAGCGCCAGGAACTGCCCATTGCCAAAGCGATCAATGCTGGGCTTCGCGCCGCAATGTCCGCCGACGAACACGTGGTGCTCCTCGGCGAGGACATCGGCCCGCTCGGTGGAGTCTTCCGCGTAACCGACGGGCTGCAGCGCGAGTTCGGCTCGGCCCGCGTGATCGACACCCCGCTCGCCGAAGCGGGCATCGTCGGCAGCGCGATCGGTTTGGCGATGGCCGGGTATCGCCCCGTGGTCGAGATCCAGTTCGACGGGTTCGTCTTCCCGGCCATCAACCAGATCGTCACGCAGCTGGCGAAGCTGACCAGTCGTCAGGCCGGAGCGCAGCCGGTGCCCGTCGTGATCCGCCTGCCCTACGGCGGACACATCGGCGCGGTCGAGCACCATCAGGAGAGCCCCGAAGCGTACTTCGCTCACACGGCCGGGCTCCGGGTGGTCGCCCCGTCCAACGCGCACGACGCCTATTGGATGATGCAGCAGGCGATCCGTTCCGACGATCCGGTCATCTTCTTCGAGCCCAAGGCCAAGTACTGGCAGAAGGGCGAGGTCGATCCTCTGGCGCTCGCCGCACCGCTGCACCGCACGACCGTCGTGCGAAGCGGAACCGATTGCACGGTCGTCGGCTTCGGCGCGATGGTGACGACGCTGCTGCAGGCCGCGGAGATTGCGGCCTCCGAGGGCACGACGCTCGAGGTGATCGATCTGCGCAGCCTCTCGCCCATCGACTACGACCCGATCGTCGCCTCGGTCGAGAAGACGGGACGTCTCGTCGTTGCACAGGAGGCACCGGGCAACGCCAGCCTCGGCAGCGAGATAGCGGCGACCCTCGCTGAGCGCGCGTTCTACTCGCTGCAGGCACCCCCGCTTCGAGTCAGCGGCTTCGACGTGCCGTTTCCGCCCGCGAAGCTCGAGGGGGTCTACCTGCCGGATGCCGATCGCGTGCTCGAGGCGGTCGACCGCGCCCTGCAATACTGAATCGAGACCGAGTCGGTGCCCGAAGCTTCGACTGTTTCGCCGCAAAGGAGTCCACAATGAGCGAGCAGATCTTCCCCCTTCCCGACGTCGGCGAGGGTCTCACCGAAGCCGAGATCGTTAACTGGTTGGTCGCGCCCGGCGACACCGTGGCGCTCAATCAGGTGGTGTGCGAGATCGAGACGGCGAAGTCGCTCGTCGAACTGCCCTCCCCGTTCGATGGCGTCGTGACTGAGGTGCTCGCCGAGGTCGGGCAGACGGTGCCGGTGGGGGAGCCGATCCTGCGCATTCGCACGGGCGAGGATCAGCCCACCCCCGATGCGGGCGCTCCCGACGCGGCCGGCCACGATGCGGGTGCCCCCGAGCCGGCCACCCCCGACGCGGGCGAGCAGCGGCCGGT